>Ga0210409_10003145_pt1 | contig 18848 bp, 22 predicted proteins | sample IncBWH17MmetaG_FD_161649 | JGI IMG/M metagenome (GOLD analysis project Ga0210409, IMG submission 161649) | Forest soil microbial communities from Barre Woods Harvard Forest LTER site, Petersham, Massachusetts, United States - Inc-BW-H-17-M | ecosystem: Environmental > Terrestrial > Soil >... | reverse complement strand
GGCCGAGCTTGGCCGGCAGCGCCAAGAGCACGAGCGCGACCACGATCCGCGGTGGGCCGCCCGACCGGTGCCGGAGCACCGCGGCGAGGACCAACGCGTCTCACCGCAGCCGCCGCCGCGTCTGGGCGTGACCGAGGCGCAGCCTGCCGAGCGCAGAGCCCAGCCCGAGCAGCCACGCCGCGAGAACGTGCCCGCGCCGCCGCAGGGGGAGGTGCCGCGCCGTGAGAACGTGCCCGCGCCGCCGCAGGCGCAGCAGCCCCGTCACGACAACGCGCCGGCGCCACCGCCTCAGGCTCAGCGTCGCGATCAGGCCCCGTCGCCGCCCCCCGCGAAGAAGGCCCCGGCCAAGCGTCAACCCGAGCACCGCTGATCGACCCCTGCGACGCTTCGTCCTCCCCGCTCCTGGAGGGAGGCAACCGCCAGGATCTGGACATCCCAAGTTGACGAATTCTCGTGGATTCGCCTCACGAATCCCCGGCGTCTTCGTTCTGGCGGTCAAGACCTCTTCGTTAGAACAGGGTCCTCGAGTGAGGACCGGTTACTTCTTGCACATCTGGCCGCTGCGGCACTTGTCCATGCGCGCGATCTCTTCGAAGGGGTGCGCGCCGCACTCTTCGCTGCGGATGGCCACTTGGCACTTTTCAACCGCCGCCTCGTCGATGCCGCCGGGACACTGGTACGCATTGAGGTCGTTGGCGATGCTGCCGCGCATCTGGTCGAGGCAGACTCGCCGCGATGCGTATTTCTTCCCGTCGCCGACGTTGTTGCACGCCGCCTCGCGATTGCATCGCGCGTCCGAGAGTCGCGTCACGACGGATGAGGTGTCAGATTGGAGGTTGGTCACACCCATCGGGCGTGTCGTCGCCCGGGCCGGTTCGGAGTTCACTGCACGGCGGTCGTCCGTGTGCTCGCAGCCTGCGACCAGCGCGCCGGCGCTCACAAGGGACACCGCGACCATCATGTGGAGTGTCTTCATGCCACGCCCGGTTGCAAGATGGTGGCCAGCGAACCCCGACCGCCCTTTGCTACGGCGCGACGGCGTGCCGCGCGACTGGGGCTGCTCGTGGGCGATGACAAGCCGGACTGCAGAAGCTGCCCGGCTGGTCGCTTCACGACGGCAAGCTGCACCGAGAGTACAAGTTCGGCGACTTCTCTGAAGCATTCGGCTTCATGACCACCTGCGCGCTGGTGGCCCAAAAGCAGGACCATCATCCCGAATGGTTCAACGTCTTTAATCGAGTCGTGGTCGACCTCACAACGCATGACGCCGGTGGCATCAGCGCGCTCGATTTCGCGCTGGCGACTGAGATGGAAAAGGCGGCGCGACTGCCGGCGAAGGCGGCCTGAGCCGGGGTTCTCTTCGCCTGCCACGGACTGCAAAAAGTCTTCGGCGCGCTTGGGGCCATACACGGAGTAAGTGCAGCGGCGTTCACGCACGTACGAACCTCCAAGGGGTCACCCGATGGCGATTGCTCTAGCGGATGAACGAGCCGAGATGAGCCCGTATTCGACCCCGACGGAACAATCCCTGCGGTACGCTCGCGGGCGGTATGGAGGCGACGACCGACAGTTCCCCCGTCGCAGCCATTTCGGCGAGCACGGGTGGCCTTTCAAACGCGGTCCACGCGGACGCCAATACCGACTCGTGGCCTCTCGTCTTCAAGCGGCTGCTGGCCGAGGGCTTCGGGACCTTCCTCCTGGTCATGGTCGACTGTGGTGGCGCGGTCATTGGATCGATCGATGGTGAAGTGACGGCGGTCGCGCGATCGGCGGCAACAGGCCTGCTCGTCATGACAATGATCTATTCGATCGGCAACGTCTCCGGCGCCCACTTCAACCCGGCCGTCACGACCGCCTTCGCTCTGCGCGGCGTCTTTCCCTGGCGGCGCGTTCCCCTGTACTGGGTCGGTCAGCTTTCGGGTGCACTCTTCGGAGCCGGACTGCTTCGCTGCATGTTCGGAGACGTCGAGCACCTGGGAACTACGCTCCCCCGCTTCGGTGTTGGGCGTGGCTTTGGCATGGAGGTCGTCCTCACCCTGATCCTCGTCTCGGTCGTCCTCGGCACGGCCACCCGCCACCGGAGCATCGGCGCCAACGCTGCAATCGCCTCGGGCGGCGCCGTAGCGCTCTGTAGCCTCTTCTCGCGGCCCGTCAGCGGCGCCTCGATGAACCCCGCGCGCTCATTCGCGCCCGCAGTGATGTCGGGCGAGCTGCATCATCTGTGGATCTATCTCGTCGCACCGTTTGTCGGTGCGGCCCTAGCCACTTTGACGATGCGTGTCCTGCATTCGCACAAGCACGAGTCCGAGCGCGAGGTTGCGCAGGGCCGGTGAACTCAGCCCGATGGTGCCCGCCTCCCGATCAAGATACTCCAGCGCGTCAAAAGCGCCGAAAGGGTGACCATGAAGAGCGACGCAAAGAGTCTTCGCGTGCGGCAGGGACATGATCTCCGCCTCCACAAGCGGCCGACGAGGGTAGCGCCCGTGTACAAGTCAAAGGCGCAATATCAAAGACTACTGGGAGAACACGTCGCGCGACTGAGCTCGCTACAGAAGCTTCTCTATGCGTCCAACCGCTATGCGATCCTGTTGATCTTTCAAGCGATGGACGCGGCGGGGAAAGATGGCGCCATCAAACACGTGATGTCCGGGGTCAATCCACAAGGCTGCCAAGTATTCAGCTTCAAGCACCCTAGCCCCGCCGAACTGCAGCACGACTTTCTGTGGCGCACCACCCGCGATCTACCCGAGCGAGGACGCATCGGTATCTTCAACCGTTCTTACTACGAAGAGGTGCTGATCGCCCGCGTGCATCCCGAGATTCTTCGCAGTGAAGGGATTCCGAACGCGCCGGCCGACGAAACGCTCTGGCGCGACCGATATCGTTCGATCACGGAGTTGGAGAGACACCTTCACGCCAACGGAACCCGGATTGTCAAATTCTACCTCCATCTCTCTAAGGAGGAGCAGCGAAGGCGTTTCATTGAACGCATCGACGATCCTGAGAAGAATTGGAAGCTCAGCCTCGCGGACATCGAGGAGAGAAAATTCTGGAAGCAGTACATGAGGGCATATGAGGACTGCCTCGCCGCGACAAGCACGCGGGACGCGCCCTGGTACGTCGTACCCGCAGACGACAAGGCGAGCGCTCGGCTGATTGTTTCCAAGGTTGTCCTCGATACGCTCGAAGCCCTCAAAATGAGCTACCCCAAAGCGGGCCGAAGGCGCCGGCACGAGTTGCGATTGATCCGCAGGCGGCTCGAGAAGAAAGCCGCTGGCAGAGTCCCATGAGGTTCGTTGGTCCGCGGGTGATGCCGGTCGTCCGAGCGTGCGGTCATCCTCGGTGCAACCGGCTCCGTCGCTGTGATCACGAGACGAGCGTAGCCCGCGCCGATCGCGTTCGCATCGACCCTCCTCGGACCCATTCGTCGAAGAGGTTCTGCAAATCACGCGTGGGCGCTTGCTCGTCGGCAAGGGCGGAGGACCGGCTAAGATTATCGACTACGCCGGGCGCGCTTCGCTGAGGAGATACAGGCGCGCCGCCTGGCGCGCGCGGGCAACGTCATCACGCTACCCTATGAACAATTGCGGCATGCCCAGCGCCGCGCAGGATCAGGCGATGGGCATGAGGGTGGCCGACACGATCGCCGTGGAAGACAAGGAGGTGCGTCTTTCTGCCCCAAATCCTCGTTGCCGACGTGATTCTCAAGAGCATGATCGAAAAACGCATGCGAGCGGAACCGGGCAACTTGCTCTCATGAGGACGGGCGCACATGATGCCTCCCCGGTCTCGCACGAGCCGACGATCGGCCGCAAACGGACCGTCGCACGCTGGGTCTCCTGGCTCTTCGGGTTGGCTGCCTTGGGGGCCGTTGCGCTCTTCGCTACGCACTTCACCGAGGAGAAGGCATTCGCCAAGCTGCTCATCCACGCTCATCCTGCCTGGCTGCTCCTCGCTGTCGTGCTCCAGATGGGAACCTACGTGGCGGATGCGCGGATCTGGCAACGCATCCTTGTTCGCGCAAACATCTCGAGGCCGCTGAAGTCCTATATCGGCCTGGGGCTGGCGAAGCTCCTCATGGATCAAGTCGTTCCCAGCGGCGGCCTGAGCGGCACCTTCCTCGTCGTGCGTGCGCTGGATCACCGCGGAGTCCCACGCGCAGCGAGCATGGCCGCCGTCGTCATCGATCTCGTGAGCTACTACGCCGCATACGTCGTGGCGCTTTGCATCGCGCTCGGCATCGTGTGGGTGCACGGAGACCTCAGCGTGTTCATCGCACTGCCTGCAGCAGTCTTCGCTCCGCTGGCAGCAACCATCCCTACGACCGTTCTCCTGGTGAGCCGCGGCCGGGCCTTACCGCCGTGGATCACCCGGCTACCGCTCATCAAAGGGGTTCTCGGAGCGCTCGTCGAAGCGACCCCCAGGATTGCTCATGACGCCTCGCTCATCGCACGTTGCGTGGGGCTCCAGCTCGCCATCTTCGTGCTTGATGCGGGGACGCTCTGGGTCATGCTTTGGGCTCTCGGTCTCGCGGTCCCCCCGGCGCCGGTCTTTGCGAGCTTCATGCTGTCGACGTTGGCACGAACGCTCGGGCCCATCCCCGGAGGGCTCGGTGTCTTCGAGGCGGCGTCCGTGGCGACGCTGAAGCTCATGGGCGTGCCAGTCGCCGCCGGCCTCGCGGCGACCCTCCTCTTCCGGGGATTCAGCTTCTGGCTGCCGATGGTGCCCGGACTCGTCTTCGCTCGGCGAGAGTCACACGTGGACAGGCGCGCCCAACGGCCCCCTGGACAAACGCCCTGACTGGCGCACGATCCGCTTGGCCATCTCAGCAGGCGCCTCTCCAAGGACAGCACTACGAAGACGTAGAGCATGCGGAACGTCGCCGTTGGCACGGTGAGGAAATCGATCGCGAGCGTGCCGGCCAGGTGCATTCGCACGAAGGTTCCCCACGTCGCGGATGGCGGTCGCCTGGGAGGTCCCGCGGGCCTCCGCATGTATTTCGCCACCGAGTCCTTGCTGACCTCGTGGCCGAGCATCGCGAGCTCCGCTGCGATACGGCGCCGGCTCCAGGTCGGGTTCTCGAATGCCATCTTCTCGATGAGTTCGATGATCTCTGCGGCGAGCGGCGGGTGGCCCGCACGCCGGGACTTGTACGCCCAGAACCGCGCAAAGCCGCGACGATGCCAGGCAATGACGGTCGCTGGTTTGACGATCGCAAGAATGTCGAACCAGCGAGACCACGCGCGCGAAAGGAGGACCCAGAAGGCACGGTCGAGCGGCCGCAGGCGCGGTCGCCGGCCGATCCGCAGCAGCGCGAGTTGCTGACGCAGCGCGAGGTTCTCGGCGACCAAGCTCGCCCGGGACCGGAACGCCGAGGCCAGGGCTCCAATGATCGCTACGAGGAGGGCGCGCACGGCTGCGAAGATCTCGCAACTCGGTCGGCCTGTCGGCCGCGAATCGAGCGCACGAATCGGCTACGCTTCCGCTCCGCCCTGATATCCGAACCACGGGAAATCTCGGCGATCGTATTCCTCGCCAGCACAGGTTGCTGCCGCACGCATCTAGTAGCATCGACAAAACAATCAGGCCGCAAGCCCCGCGGACACGCCGGGAGCGACTCGAGCAGAGCTTGGTGTCCACAATGCTCGTAATCCCACTCATATCAAACTCCGTTCTTGTGGTGCCCGAAGGACCCGCTGGCTGGCATGACTGGTCTCGTCATGCCGTGCTCAGGTCACATCGGCATTAGCGCATTCCACTGGAGGGTCCACACCGAGGTATCGCATAAGCCGCAGTTGGCACCGATGAACATGCCTTTGCCGGTCGGGCCCATATCGTCGAGCAGCCACCAGTTGATCCAAGCGACCCCAGCTCTTCCGAACTCGCCGGCGTTGGTATCGAAAAACGTGCAGACGTGGGCGTTGCTACTGCAACTTGTCGGATTGCCGAACAGCATCGGGACCTTGGTGATCGCCATGAAGTCTGCCAGCCCGTTGGAATAAGCGATGTCCTGGCTGCCGCCGTCGAAGATTGCCATCGGCGCGTGCAGGGCGTCGTAAAGCGTCTGGTCGCGCGAGAACAGTCCACTGTCATACGGAAAGGCTGTCGTGATTCTCGGATCCGTCGCCGCTTGCTCCGCCATCAGCCCACCGCACGACTGCCCGGACACGGCAACTTTGTCGACAGCGAGCTTGTGATAGTACTGACTGCACGGCCGCTCATTCTCCTTCTGGGCCCAGTCGATCGCGGCAAGCAGCGGTGTGGCATCGGTGCCTGCCATCGTCGGGCCTGAGGGATCCGCCGGGCCGTCGGCGACGATCAGAACCCCATGCGAGGCAAACTCCATGAACAGGTTGGAGAACATGCCTATGTTGCCGCTTTTTCCACAGCCGCCCTCACCCCAGGCGAGGATGGGATTCTTGATCTGGCCAATCGGATCGGGCCGGATGATGGTGTGGGTCGGGATGCCGGGGTCGCTCTCCATTACAGGCTTGAATTGGCCGCTCGGGTTCGGGGAGAGCCCAGGTCCTTCCGAAGGGGCCGCGAAAGCGACGGGCGTGGGGTCGGGCGTCTTGTCGGCAGGGTTGCAGGCCACCGTGGGAGTCACGTCGGCTGCGTCGGCGGTTGACATGCTCCCCGCCTCGGCTCCTCCCGAAGATCCCGAAGCACCCGAGTCGCCGCCGTTTGTCCCTGCGCCGGCGGTGCCTCCTGCACCGGAGGTTCCGCCAGGAGTGCCCATGCTACTGGGCATGCCAGTCCCTGCGGCACCCGTGGTGAAGCTCCCCGCGGTCGGCGGCGTGCTGGCCGAGCCACCAGCGCCGCCTTGCGAGGACGCGCTAGGTCCCGAACTGCCGGCGACCGGTCCCGTTTGATCACTCTTGCTGCCGGCGGCACAAGCCGCAATCAGGCCAAGGAGCATTAGCGGAAACGAACTCGAACGGAGCGTGCGAGAACTAACCGTCTTCATTGGTGACTCCTTGCCAACGGAACTCCACAAATGGTCGGCATTTGAACCGGGCGCGTCATGGGATCATCTTCTTTTTGACCGTCCACACGGTTGATGTGCAGAGTTCGCAACTCGGTCCCACGAACATTTTCGCCGCCGTCATGTCGTCCATCAGCTGCCATTGGAGCCAGCCAATGTTCACGCGTCCGAACTCGCCCCCGTTCACATCACCCCACGTTGCGCCATGGCCGACGTCGTCATTGCCGTTGAAGAGAGGCACGTTGTTGATGTTCATGTAGTCCGACTCGGCATTGTTGTAGGCGATGTCGCTACTGCCGCCGATGAAATAGGCGATTGGCGTATGGAGGGCCGAATAGACTGTCTGGTCCGGTGAAAAGAGACCGCTATTGTTGATGATGGCCGTCGTCACGCGCTTGTCGGCGGCCGCGGACAGGGACATGATGCCGCCGCAGGACTGTCCGGAGACCGCGATCTTCTCGACGTTGAGCTTGTGATAATATTGGCTGCACGCGCGCTCGTTTTCGGCGGTAATCCAGTCTATCGTCATCGTTTGGGGCGCCCCGCCGGCTCCCGAGCCGCGTATGCCGTTGCTACCTGGATCGGCCGAGGGATCGGTGGGGACGCCGTCCGCAATGGCGACGAATCCGAAGGAAGCCGCTTGAAGCAGGTACTGCCCGTAGAGCGTTCCGTCTTGCAAGCAGCCTCCCTCGGCCCAAACCAGAATCGGATGAGGCCTGCCCCCCAAGTCGCTTGGTCGATAGACCGTCCAATTGGGCAGTCCTGGATCGGTTTCGATCACCGGCATAAATGGACCGGTTGTCGGCGGCGTCGTGTATTGCGAGTAGCCCATGATCATGCTGATAGCCACCGGCGTGGGATCCGGCGTTTTGTCCGCGGGATTGCACGCCACGCCGCTATCCCCCGTTGCTACTGTCCCGCTTTCGGACGCCATCCCAGAGCCGGCGTCTTGCGCCCCCGAGGATGAACCCGCAGAAGGACCGCCTCCGCTTCCGCCAGGATTGCTCGTGCCCGAAGAAGAGCCCCCTGTAGTCACCCCACTACTGGACCCACTTCCGGTACTGCCGCTACTGCCCGCACTTCCGCTACTTCCTCCGCTTCCGCTCGTGCCCGGGAGCGACGGACTTCCGCTGGACGCGGCACTGTTCATGGTGGTGCTGCTGCCGGGCGGAGTCGTCGATGCGGATGGCGGACCGCTATTGGCGCACCCCACGAGCATCATGAAGGCAATCAGGGCGTGCGCTCGCAGGATACGAAGTGAGCGCCTCGAGCCGAGGTTAGAATCCGATTTAGTTGTCATCATCATTAGGACTCCGTCTAATGCGTCGGGCCAAGGCGGGACCGCTGCCCTCATCTTCGATTGCGCTGAAACTGGGGATTCCAGAGCCACATTTCGTCACCTTTTATTGAGTCATTGAGTCCTGGGAGGCGTTCCGTCACGAGAGCGGCCGTGAAAGCGACCTGGGTGGTCCTGAGCTGAAATTTTGCAGGTCTGCCGGTTTGCAGCCCGAAGGGCGCGCCACAGTCACGGGAGCGTGGCGGTCGAGGTCACATGTCGCCGGCGGCCATCCCTGCAATCGGCAAGGTCGAACCGCAGCCGTCCCATCGTGGGCGCCGGCCGTGTCATGGTGGCCTTTGGGGTTATGGAATGGACTCGAGCGCCGAGTCGACCATCGAAGAGAAGATGCTGTGGGGGGCGCGTCTGCGGAAGGTTGCCGCGCGTGCGCGCGCTTCGTCGTAGCGGCCCGCCTTGACGAGGGCCTCAATCCACATGGCGTCGCGCTCTTCGCCGAGCATGGGGACCGGATAGGTGCGCCGATGGCGTTCAAGCCGATCGATCGCCCGCGCGGTGTCGCCCTGGGCAAGCTCCGCGCGAGCTTCGTCCAGCAGGATCCGCTCCGCCAAGAGTTGCGAAGCTCGCCCAGGCGGTGCGGACGAAGTGCGCGGCGCGACCGCCTCAAGCGCGGAGGGAATCGGCTCGATCTCGGCCCGCGTCGGGCTCGGCGCGGGCAAAGGTGCCGGCGGGGCCGCCACACGGTCTACGTACACGATGCGCGGAGGCGGCGACGGAGCGAACGCGGCATGGAGCCAGGCGCCCACGGCCCCGCCCGCGACGAACGCGAGGCACGCTACGGCCGTGGCCGGCATTCCCAGAATTCGGGCTCGCCCCGCCGCCGCTACACCCCCGCCTCCACCGTCGCCCCCGTCTCCGGCCACGACCCCCGCCACGGCGTTCAGCAGACGGTGATGCGCTCGCGCTCGAACGTCGGCAGGCGCGGGATCGTACTGCCGAAAGAGCCTGAGAAGCCGAGGATCGAGGGGAGGGATCGAATCGCTCATCGGCCGCCTCGGGCGATGCCAAGCTTTGTCACCGCGTTTGCGAGCAGCTTGCGGCCGACCCTGAGTCGCGAGTACACGGTGTTGAGCGGGATGTCGAGCACGCGGGCGATCTCGTGGGTCGGTACCTCGTCGATGTCGTGCATCACGAGCACTGCACGATGGTCGAAATCGATTGTGTGAAGCGCCGAAAACAGGAGTTCACGCTCCTGTAGCGCCGCGATGGCCTCATCGGCGGGGACATTGGCCGCCGGGGTTTCGTCGAGTGGGCCGGGCACTTCGATCCGGTGACGAGCCAGGCGGTGGTAGTGGACCGCGACGCGGTAGGCGAACCCGAAGAGCCACGGACGCAGGGGCCGGCTCGCGTCGTAGTCGTCCAGACGCGCGTGAACTTTCAGGAACACCTCGTGCACAAGATCCTCACGGTCTGCGTCGCGCACGCCGAAACGGTGGAGCGTCGCCCATACGTAGTCGAAATGCTCATCAAAAACGGCGCTCAGATCCGGCGCCGGTCGCGACGAAATGGGACTCATGACGAAGCGCGGGGCATCGACAGTGCCCGGTTTCATCCGCGACAATTCCTTCTATTTGTCCATTGCGACGACATGGCCCGATCCGTCACTCAAAAATCGTCGCGATTCCGGCTCCGCCCGACGCGGCGATAAGTGGGGCGGTCCACGCGTCGCCGCCGCCGATCTGCAATCGAGCGCGGTCCAGGTCGACCATCGCGTCCAAGTGCGTCCGGAGGTAGAACCGGTCCGACAGCGGCCAGTCGTATCCCACGCGGGCACCGGCAGTTACGAAAGGCCCCGAGTCCGAGCTGGGGTTCGTGATGCCCGTGCTCTCGCCGTACAGCACGCCGACCGCGCCGACGGCGCAGAGTGAGGCTTCCCGGTAGCGCACGCACGAGACGAGCACAGCCTGATAGGACCAAGCGCGAACACGCCCGGGGCTGACGGCGCTGGGGGTGGCGGCGGGCGCGTCGGCGCGCACCTCGACATACGTGGATGCGGCGCGCCAGCGCAGGCCCCCAAACGCCGCAAGGGCGGCGGTCGGTGCGGGCTCCGCTCCGACGACGCCGAGCGCGTCGACGCCAAGGGTGAAGCGGGCGCCGGACGATGGCGCGGAGATTCGCGCAGGCGGAGATTCAGGCGCGGGCGCGGATACGGGCGCGGGCGTGGGTTCCGGCGCGGGCGCGGATTCGGGCGCAGGCGCGGGCGGCGGTTCGTCCTTCGGCAGCGAATCCATCGCGATGCTGATCGCGAGGGCCGCCGCGTCAAACAGCTCTGCGCATGTGGATTGGTCCGAAGCGAGGTCTCGCGTGCCGTGCGTGAAACTCTCGGGGTCGACGAGTTGCAGCCGTGCGCGATACCGGCGGTGCTCGCGCCAGACCTGGAAGAGGATCGTCTGCTGCGCCCACGGAAGGAACGGGTCGAATCCCATGCGACCTGCGACTGCGCTGCGCAGTGCCGCCTCATCCGGGCACGACGAAGCTTCGGGAGCGCGCGTGTAGACGAGGCGGGCCGAACGGCTCCCGCCCGCGTCCGCGGCGACTGCGAGGGTTGCCATCCCCAGGCAGGCAGCGCTGATACTCGTGATCGGGGCGAAGGTCACTGACGTAAACCTGAACGATACGCGACGACCAAGCAATCCCGGCGGGGGATTCTGCGTTACAGCGAGGGTGCGTCGCCATCACCTGAATTGCGCCGTCCAGCTGCACGTCGAGGTCAAGCTGGGCGGGTCCAGCACGCCGTCGATCAGCGCGGGCGGGCTCGCGTCGGGTTCGTAGGTGGCGGAAAATTCGCCATCTCCGTCGAACGTTATGTTGGTCGTCGGCGACGAAAGCGTGACTCGAGGGACCACTCCCTTTAGCTTGCGCGTCGAGCAGTCGAGCACCCCGGTCAACGTCGTGATCGACGTGGTGTCAATGCCGGCGACTGGGCTCGACAGCGACGCGTCGGGCGCAAGGGCGAGCGTGCCGGTGCCGATCGGCACGAGCGTCACGACGATGGGACCGCTCGGCACGAACGCGAACAGCGAGCCGTCCGACGTGCTGCACGCGTAGATACCCGCGTACGTCCCTGGCTTGCAGTCGGCGTCGTACAGCACGCCCGCGTCGTTCGAGCCGAGGTCAAGCGTGCTGCTGCAACCGCAGAGCAGGCAAAACAAGGCAGGCGCCAGCCCGGCGCGCGCGAGGATGGGTCCCAAAAGGCGAGGCGCGCGCTCGATATGCGCAACACGTTCGGCAAGTTCGGGCTCCTGCTCGAGGACGCACAGTGGATTGCCGCCGAAAGGCAACAATGTGGCTGTTTCCGACGGAAGGTCCATCTGGCGACTCCAACTTTCCCCAGCTTATCTCGCCGAAGGCGATTACTGCCTCCGCTTCCACGGCACCGACCCCGGCGTGGCCGCCCTCGGCACGTGGACCTGACGCGCGGCGCGGGCGGCTCGTGGTCGACGTCGAGCATCATTTCGTGATTGTGACGAATCGCCAACATCGCGCCAGACTCCGTGAGAGCGCCCAACATCGACAAGATGTGCACGATGATATCGCCGAGCAGCCACCAATGCGGCCATGCGACGGTGAATTCTCCGAACTCACCGGCATTGAGGTCCTGCGGCGAAGGCGACGCTCGCGTTGAGCCAGCGCGCGCCGTGGCCGCTGAGCACGTCGGCCCGGAAGGCAGCAAGTTCTGCGATTCGAAGGCGAGCTGGTGAGAAGCTCGGCAATCGGCGATAGCGCGCTCGCGAGCGCGCTCCTCTGTCGCACTTCGCTCTCGCTCATCGCGAGGGCGGTTTGCATGACGCCGCGATTTCGCGGTGGGGGGCGCTCGCAATCGGGCTTCAGGCGGAGTACTTCGCGGATCTTCACCGGACGCGTCCGCTCAGCATGGTTCGCTGTTCGAGCTTCGCTGTCGCGTTCCCTTCGAGAGGTGTAGAGCAGAACAGGCAGCGACCATCACGAGCTCACCGGCATCGAACCGACGTAAGGACCAGACTACGGAAACGCTCGAGGAGACCATCCGCGAACGGCTTGGAATTAGGCCTTGACGCGCCCAAAGGGCTATGGTTTCTTGCCACTGAATGCGGCGCAGCTCTGCTGTACATTTTCATTGCCACGGTGGGGCAAGAAGAGAGGGCGATGGAACGGATGCTTGCCGATTGGCTAATCTTCTTGGTGCCCACGATCCTCGGCGCCGTCTTAGCATGGCGTAAGAGCGGTTCCTTGGTACGGAACATCTTCGACGCCTCCGTCGAGAACATATCGCCTCTGGCTGACTCGAGTATCGACTCGAAGCACGCACAGGGTGCGCCGCGCTCGTAAGCGACTCGAACCGCCGCACGACATCTCGTCGGGGGGTGAAGATGGTTCGAGTGAAGGGCGCGCGGAGAAGTCGCTCGAGACGACGGCCGATCGCGCGTCGAATCGCGGCGTTTCTGCTGCTGCAATGGTCGAATCTCTATGGAGAGACGCGCAAGCACCCATGGCTGAAAAAGGGCGTAGTGCTCTTGGTCGTCCTGGCTACACTATGGTTCGCCAAACCGGCTCTAGAATCGAGCATCGCTCGTCCGCTGGCAGCAGCCCACATCGCGATCGCGCACAATGCTTTCGCCGTCCGTGCCTCACTGGCATTTGCGCTGGCGTTGGGCTCATACCTGGCCACGTTGTTGCTGGGAGTCCTGATCGATATTGGCTATTACCTCGAGCCATCGGTCGCGAACGTCGCCTTAGGATTCAGAGAGTTGTCGCTTAATTCCGACCGTTCTATTCACCTGCTGCAGGAATTGGTCAGAGAAAGCCTGCTCACAGACGAGACCGTTAGGGTGATCTGCATTCGCGGTCACTCGCTTTTCGCTAGAGCAGAGCCGGGGCAACCAGAGCCTCCACTCGCGCCGCTGATGGCTGCCGGACGCCTCGACATTCTGATGCCGCTTAGCGACCCAGGCAACGCAAGCATCACCGAGTTATCTCGCCAGCGGCCGCAAGAGTACGGGACCCCGGAAGAATTCGCGCGCACAATCGAAAACTTGAAGCAACGGCTCTGGAGGCAGGGCAACAGCGTCAGCGAGCACGATCTCGCTTTCATGTGGCGGATAGTGTTGTTCAAAAAGCGCTGCTTCGTCCAACGCTATTCGAATGACACACCAAACATCTGGGACAGTCCGGCATTCGTTTATCGAATCGTTCCCGACGACGCGGACTACAAGCGAAGTGGACACCAGGAGTTCTTTGAGTCCCAGTTCGCCATGCTGAAGGCGCGCGCGGACCAGTTGGCACCGGAACGGCGGCGCTTTTCCGGTGCTCCACCCGCTGCCCCCCCCCAAAGTCGGCGCACAGTCGTTGCGAGTTCGGGCGACGGCCTGTTATGTCTGCACGATGCCCCGGAGGCCGATGGGCGTCCTGCGTTGGTATTGGTGCACGGACTCGGGGGTGATCGCATTTCAACGTGGGGGGCGACCCAGGGCCAGAGCAATGATTGGCCAGCGTGGCTGGCGGAGGACACTGGTTGTCCGGTATGGACACTGGGCTACGATGCAGCACCGTCAGCGTGGACGGCCGACGCGATGCCCCTCACCTCACAGGGCGTTGCAGTTCTCGATCTGCTGTACAGCGAGGCAGGCCTCCGCGACCGAGATCTCGTCCTCATCGGGCACAGTATGGGCGGCCTGGTGATTAAGACGGCGATCGTGCATGCGATCACGTTCCCCGCAAATCGCTATCGCGATCTGGCGAAACGCGTTCGCGCCGTGTGCTTTCTGGCTACCCCACACAATGGTTCACATCTGGCTACGCTTGCGACTGCCGTCCGGTCGATACTGAGACTGAATGTGCAAGTAAAAGACCTCACGGCAAATCCCCATCTAACCGAGCTGAACCATCAGTTCCAAAAGGCACATACGGAGCTTGGTTTCGCCGTTAGAACGTACTCTGAGCAGAAACATCTTTTGTTGGGAAAGAAGTACTTCGGAATCGTGTTTGGCAAGCGCATCATGGTGGTCGATCCCAACAGCGCTGAACCCCACGTGCATGGTGAGGTCGCCATCCCGGTCCCCGAGGACCATTTCAGTATTGCGAAGCCTGCGTCGAAGCATGCCAGAATTCATAAGTCGATGCTGAAATTCATCAAAGAATTGGATCGCAACGCCGAAGGTGATCCGGGACGTTCGCCCGAGCAAGCTGGCGTCGAGAGTGCTGAACAGCGGTCGGGCGGACGGGGAAGATCTCGATAACGGCAAGAAGGCACTAGAAGTCTACCCTGTGGGACGTGCCGCGTCGGGTCTTCACGTCCATGACGAACAGGACCAGGTACCGTACGAGGCCGCCGAGGGTGAGCACCTCGACACTGAAAAAGTCCGCGGCGGCAATGGCACCCCAGTGCGCCTTCAGAAACGTCTTCCACGACATCGTCTTGCCCCGCAGGGGCGCGGGCTCAATTCCGTGCTCCTTGAGTCTTCGCTGTATCGTCGAGCGGCCAAGGTGCAGGCCGAGGTTCTCGAGCGCGCCGCGAAGGCGCGTGTACCCCCAAGAAGGATTCTCGCGCGCCATCGTCAGGAGCTGCTGGACCTTGGGTGCGCGAGCGGTTGCGCGGCTGCCGGCTTTCCGCCTCTGGCTCCCATCGTACTTTGCCGCGACCTTCTCGCGATACCAGCGAAGGATGGTCTCGGGCGTCGCGAGCGAAGCGATCTCGGCCAACAGTCTTCGCCCGAGCGGCTTTCCCTTTTCGGCGAGAAGCCGGCGCTCTGCATCGGTGAACCGAAGGCGGCGTAGACCGAGGCGCGACCGCAGCACGTGATTCTCGGCCGCAAGAACTCGATCGCCTCGCCTTGGCGGCGACTGATCCAACTGCCGAGCAGCAGAACGAGAAACTGGAGCGGCGTCGGAAGCGTCACGGCCGCGGAACGATAGCAACGCGGCGCACCTTGGCGACGGCACGCTTTTCCCGCCTCTTTCCGCCGCGATCCAGACGTTGGAACACTACGCGGATGGGTCATCGCGGCGTCGCCGTGTAGCAGATCGGTCGCGATCGCTCTCACCGGACGCGGTTGGTGACCCCGAAGTGGTGCTTGATGTGCGCGATGATCTGTCGGTCCGTGGGGTGATCCACGGTCTCGATCCCGACGACGCGCGGCTCGAGCGCAGGCGCGTGCTCACGGAGGTACCGCAGGAACTGTAGCTTCGCGGTCGACGGTCCCATGATGAGGATTCGCTCGGCGTTCTCGAGAGCCTTGGCAACATCGGCGAAGAAACGGTGCATGTCGTCGGGGTGATGGTGCTCGGCGGTCGGCCCCTTAGGGTGACGATGGGTGTGGTGTGCTGGCGCCTGGACAACCGACTCGACAAAGCTCCCCGGGGTCACGCGAAAGACGCGTGCCTCCTGGTGGTCAATCCAGACAGCAGAGCCGGCATGAAGAGTCACTTTGGACGTTTCTCCCGAGCGTGGTAACCGCGTACGGAGAGTCTACACAAGTTGTGCCAGGCGCAGATCCGTGAGGCGCTCCTCGACCGACACCGCACCTTCGCTGGCAAAGGTCGCCGGTTCGAGCAAACCTCAATGGTCGTGGCGGCGGAGGGGGGCTGATGGGGCGCTGACGACGTCGCGCGCTGCTTAGGCCGGAAGTGCAACCCGGCGCGTGCGCGGTCAGGAGCTCTTGGAGGGCATGGTGGCCGAAGTACTCGCCGCCGCATCGACCGCACCGCTCGAACGGCTGCCCGCCGACGGTCCCGGGCTCGAGCGGCACGTCGCAGGTAGGGCACTGCGTCCAGGGGAGGGAAGAGTAGCGGGTTCGAGGGCGGACGCGGTCGGGCGGGTTGGTGCCCTTCCAGGTGCTGGCGATGGTGCTCTTCGGAAACTCGGTCTGCCCCCGCGGAGCCCGTATCCGCTGCTCGAGCGTCAAGAGTCGATCCACAATCCAAGCGAGTTCGGCGTCTGAGTCGTCCATCCCTCCCGCCTACGCGCCCCGCGGGGCGCACGCAACTATGCGGGATCGCCGGGCGCTCGCCCTTACTTGCCGGGAGGCCTCTTGGGCCTGGGCATCGCGTCGAACCTGAGAGCTCCTCGAACCGGCCCAGCGTCCAGCATGCCTCGACGGCCAGCCGTCGGGCCAAGAAGTAGCTCACCGTGTACAGGGGCGCAGCCTAGCGCGTGGTGGCTATGATGACGTCATGGTGGACGAGAAGAGGAAGGCGGAGCTTCTGAAGCAGCTCGAGACCCTGCGCGCGGAGCTCGACCAGCTTGCGCGCACGGACGCAGACCGGGCCAAGACCATCGCCGGCTTCGCTGAGCTATCGGCTCACGAAGCGACGCGCCCCAAGCCGCACCCCGAGCTGCTCATGCTCTCTGTCACCGGCCTGCAGAAGTCGGTCCAGGAGTTTGAGGCGACGCACCCGCGCCTCGTCGAGATCGTCGGCTCGCTGTCGGCGATCCTGTCGAACATCGGCTTGTAACGATGGTGGAGGCCGCCGAGGACGGGGGTTACGGTCAGGTCACGGGATGTCGCCGGGTGTGCCGGCGCCAGCCAGCGCGCGCCTGCGGGCGCTTGGGTGTGCAGGCGGGCTCCGGCAGCTACCCCCGCACGCCGCGCTTTCCGAAGAGCCGCACCGACTTCCTGAGGCTTCTCTTCACGCGGCGTGAGGCCAGCGCGCTCGGGCCGGTCCCGGGCGCGCGTCGCTTGGCTGCTTTAGCTCAAATGCACATGCCAGCAATACACGCGTTGGCCAGGTCCGGATTGCAAGTATTGCCGCAGAATCCGCAGTTGCTCGTATTGGTCAGCAGCTGAACGCACTGGAGCATTCCACCTCGACCTAAATCAGGGCACGCCGTGTACCCCGGAGCGCAGCACGGCCCACCGTCGCACATCGTTTGGCACATGCCTCCGCTGCAAGCGACCGATCCCATCATGCATGCGTGACCGCACATTCCGCAGTTGTTCGGATCGGTCATCACGTCGGCGCAGGCGTTGCCGCACTTGGTGACTCCCATCGCGCACGAGCAAAGGCTGTTGGTGCACGTGCCGCCAGGGCCGCAGGAATTGCCGCACCCGCCGCAGTTGCTCGTGCCCGTCGTGACGTTGACGCAGCCGGACCCCGGGCAATCCATCTGGCCCGTGGGGCAAACGCAGCCGCCCGCCGTGCACGTCGCTCCCTTGCCGCACGCACTGTTGCATGCCCCGCAGTTTGCGGTGTTGGTCTGCGTGTCGACGCACGTGCCCAGGCATAGGGTCGTCCCAGCCTCGCAGGGGACCTGAACGCACATCGAGCTCACACAGGCTTGATTGTTGTTGCAGGGCATCCCGCACGCCCCGCAGTTCGCGTGATCCGTTGCCGGATCCACACAGCCGTTCGTGCAATGAAGCTGACCCATTGCACACCCGCCGTTACCGGTCGTCCCGGTATCCGTAGGGGCGTCGGTCGTGCTTGCGTCTCCTGGATTTTGCGCATCCGGAGCGCGCCCGTCGGCGGGCGGGCTCGCTCGATCGACGGGATTGAGCGCATCCGTCGTCATCTTCGGCGCGTCGGCCGATGCATCCCCGCCGCCGTCGCCATTCGTCGTCGACTCAGAGCTGCTGCACGCAACGAACCCGATAGAGAACACGAACCCCAGGGCACCCCAGGTGCGATAAGGAAGCACGTCCACTCCTCCTATCCCGTTTCTTACTTCAATTGCGCGCCGCTGAATCAATGGTCATGCCTGCGTGCGTTCGGGCTAGAAGCACTTTTCGACCGAGTCTTTGCGCCACTGTGGGCCTGACCGTGATCGGGCCGTCGCATCCCCTCAAACTTCTCGACCCCAATTCACCTCAAACTTCGTGACCACGCTCACATGGTCGGCCGTTCGAGAGCGGCGGCGCTCATGTGCCCCGCCCGAGACACGCCGGCGCGCGCCTCAAGAGCCCGATGCGAGCGCCGAGGCCAGCCGAGGGGAAAGTCGAATGTCAGCGAAGAGATTCTTGGGGTAGAGGTAGTCCTCGCCGGACTCGTCGATCACGCGCACTAGGCCATGGCGCGCGGCGTCGCGGTCGTCCAGAGCCACATAGATTTTGCGCGGTTCGAGAGACGCGGCATGGCCGGTGTTCTCGAGACAGACGACATGACGTGTCTCACGAGACGAAGCGCTTGATCTTGGTCTCTTTGCGCCCGATGCCATGCGCTTCGTAGCAATGGATTTCTGCCGTCCGGAGCGCGCCATCTCGCAGCCTGATCTTAGCGATGCCCTTTCGCTTGCGCCATCGGCCGCCTCCGTAGGCTCTTCGGAGGCGCGCCAGCTCTCGGATGCCGCGCCCGGTCGCGATGGTTTCCTGATCCAGAATGGGGCCGACGATCTCGAAGTACACCGCGGCGACGTTCTACACGATTGAAGCCCCTCGAGGCTCTCCCGCAAGCCGGGGGGTTAAGCCATCGTCGTCGTCGACGTGAGTACCGCCCGTTCACCCTCGCACGCACTCGGAGCCGGCTACGCTACCTCCCATGCCTCGGCGCAGCATCACCATGTTCCCCGCGCTCTCCTTCCCGCGTAGCTTTACGCCG
>Ga0210409_10003144_pt1 | contig 18853 bp, 19 predicted proteins | sample IncBWH17MmetaG_FD_161649 | JGI IMG/M metagenome (GOLD analysis project Ga0210409, IMG submission 161649) | Forest soil microbial communities from Barre Woods Harvard Forest LTER site, Petersham, Massachusetts, United States - Inc-BW-H-17-M | ecosystem: Environmental > Terrestrial > Soil >... | reverse complement strand
CACACCATCGCCGGGTATCTGGCCATCGCGCTCGACAATGCCCAGCTCTACAATTCCCTGGAACAAAAAGCGGCGCAAATCGAGCGGCTCAAGGATTTCTCGGAAAATATCGTGGAATCGCTGAACGTCGGCGTGCTGGCCGTGGATTTCGGCGGCGCGGTGGAATCCTGGAACACGCAACTCGAGGGGCTGATCGGCGTGCCGCGCGAGGAAGCCGTCGGCAAAAAACTCGAGGACGTGCTTCCTGCCGATCTGATGGCGGAAATTTCGGCGCGCTCCGGCGACGAGCGCGTCTCCAGCCTCTACAAATTCCACATGCAGAACCGTGAGGGGCGAAACCTGGTGGTCAACATTTCCATTGCCCCGCTGGTTGGGAAATCCGGAGACCGCATCGGTCGCCTGATTCTTTTCGATGACGTCACGCAGCGGATGCGCCTTGAAGAGCAAGTGTTCCAGAACGAGAAACTCACGTCACTAGGATTGCTTGCAGCAGGCGTCGCCCACGAAGTGAATACGCCGCTGGCCGTGATCTCCAACTACATTCAAATGCTGGCCAAGCAGCTCCCCAGCGGCGACCCGCGCCACCAGCTGATTGAGAAAGTGGTCAAGCAAACATTTCGCGCAAGCGAGATTGTGAACAACCTGCTGAATTTTTCGCGGACGGGCGCGACGGAATTTACGGAAGTGAATTTGAATGCCGTGGTGGAAGAAGTGCTGACGCTGGTCGCGCACCCGTTCCGGACCGCGCAAGTGCAGGTGACCAGAAACCTTCAGCAGGAATTGCCCGCGGTGCTGGGCTCGACCAACAAGCTGCAGCAGGTTTTCCTGAACCTCTTCCTGAACGCTCGCGACGCCATGCCCTCCGGCGGCGTCGTCGAGATCCGCACGGCGGCGCACAACGGATCGGTGGAAGTGGAAATCATTGACACTGGCGGCGGCATCTCCCGCGAAAATCTGAACCGGATCTTCGATCCTTTCTTCACCACGAAATCATCGGGACGCGGCACCGGGCTGGGACTCTCCGTGAGCTACGGCATCGTCAAGGAGCATGCCGGGAAAGTGGACGTGCGCTCCACGCCAGGCAAGGGCACGTCGTTCCGGCTGGAATTCCCGGTAGCGCGGAAAGCTGTGCATGTCTAAGGGCTCCATCCTGGTTGTCGACGACGAATCGGAAATTCGAGAGGGTCTGGAACTTCTGCTCAATACGGAGGGCTACTCGACATCGACTGCCGAATCGGGCGAAGCGGGCCTCGCGATGCTCGAGGAAAAGCCGTTCGATCTTGTCCTACTCGACGTCAGTCTTCCCGACCGCAACGGACTCGACTTGCTGCGCGAAATCCGCCGCCGCGATCCCAATCTTTCCGTTGTCCTGATTACTGCCTACGGCTCCATCGATATGGCCCGGGCCGCGTTTAAAAGCGGCGCGCAGGATTACATCACCAAGCCGTGGTCCAACGACGAATTGCTCGTGCAAGTAGCGCAGGCCGTCGAAGGCCGCCGGCTGCGCGAGGAGAATGTCCAGCTCAAGCGCGCCCTGAAGCAGCGGTACAACTTTCCGAACATCATCGGGAAAAGCGAAAAAATGCTGGCCGTGCTGGACCTGGTCGGCCAGGTAGCGCCATCGCGCTCGACAGTGTTGATACATGGCGAGAGCGGAACGGGCAAGGAGTTGATCGCCAAGGCGATTCATTCGGCGTCGGCGCGCGCGGACAAGCCTTTCGTGCCGATCAATACCGGCTCCATTCCCGTGGACCTGCTCGAATCGCAATTGTTCGGGCACGTGAAGGGCGCGTTCACCAGCGCTGTGGCCTCGAAGAAAGGGCTCTTTGAAGTCGCCGATCAAGGAACGATTTTTTTCGATGAAATTTCCACGATCGGGCCGGAGACGCAGGCCAAGCTGCTGCGCGTGATTCAGGAACGCGAATTCATGCGCCTCGGCGGCACGGAAACGATCAAGGTGGACGTTCGCATCATCGCCGCGTGCAACGTGCAGTTGCTCAATCTAGTGCGCGAGGGCCGTTTCCGCGAAGACCTTTATCATCGCTTGAACGTGATTGCCGTTCCGCTGCCGCCGCTTCGCGAGCGGAGGGAGGATGTTCCCCTCCTGCTCGACCATTTTCTGCGCATTTTTTCCAAGGAAAATAACCGCCCTCTGAGCCGCTTTACTCCGGCGGCGCTGCGGCTGCTGGTGGATTACGATTGGCCGGGGAATGTGCGCGAACTCGAAAACGTCGTCGAGCGCGCGGTGGTTTTGTCATCCCAGGAACTGCTTGACGTCGATCTCCTGCCCGAAAGCGTGCGGACGAAGGAACTCCTCGGCGGCGTCCGGCTGCAACTTTCCGAATTCATGCCCCCGCTGCCGGGAGAGCACGGCGCGCGCGCCGGCGCCGACAGCGCCAGAGCTTCCTTGTTTGAAATCATGGATGAGATCGAGAGGCGCGTGATCTGCGACATGCTGGAACGCACGGAATGGAATCAAACCGAAGCTGCGGAAAATTTTCAGATTCCGCTTTCGACGTTAAATCAGAAAATCAAACGGCTGGGGATTGACGTGCGGCGCCGCGGGCTCTCGCGCGCCGGGGCCGCCGAAACCTCCGCTTCCGCGACAGGGAAGTAGAACCCTTTTCAGTGGCGCGGGCTTCAGCCTGCGGGGGTTGGACCTTGCAAGGACTAAAACCCGCAGGCTGAAGCCCGCGCCACTAAAAGCCGCTTCGCGCTCAGCTTTTTCGATTGTCCCGGACCACAGCGTCTTTCAAGTCTGCGCCGTCCAGCTTGACGTCGGTCAGATCGATTTCGCGGAAACTGGCGAGCGCCAGGTCCGAGCCTGAAAAATCCGCCCCGCGAAGATTGGCCTGGCGCAGGACTGTCCCCCGCAAAATCGTCTTGTGCAATTTCGCGGAACGCAAATCTCCGCGAAACAGTTCCGTGCCGCTCAAATCGGCCTCGCTCAAATCGGCGCCTTCGAGCCGGGTTTCCGTAAAATCGCAGTTCCGCAAATCCGCGTTGCGCAGGTCCGCGCGGCTCAAATCCGCGTGGCTGAGCTTGGCTCCGCGCAGGTCGGCCTTGCGCAGGTTGCTGCCCGCGAGATTGGCCCCGGTCAGATCGCGCTTCTTCAAATCCGCGCCGGAAAGATTGGCGCCGGAAAGATCGGCGCGCTCCCCGCCCGGATGGCCTTTATGGAATTTCTCGTGCGCGTCCAGAATGTCTTTCAGCTTCTTGCCTTTGTGTCGAATGTTCTCCGCCTTCCTCGCACCCGTTGTATTGCCCTTCAGTAATTCCAGTACGCTCATTGCCGTTCGCCAACCAGTTCAAGTGGCGCTCCCATTCTACAGAAATCGGCGAGATGCGCAAACCGCGGGCATCTTTCAGGAAAGGCCGGCCGCTGGCCGGTTTTTGAGCTGGCGAACATTCGTGAGTAATCGCATGGCGAGTCGAATCAAAACGCCGAGTCATGCGACTTTTACGGGTAACGCGTCCAGTGGCCTCCGCCGGAAGCTGTAGTAGGAGTCCCGAAACACTTCTGTAGTAAACTGTGCGGCAAAGATACCAGTGTGATTGTGTGGAGGAATTGCATGGCATACCAATGCGGCAACCGTCCCATCATTGGTACGCGCGACATCCGGCAACACAACTGTCAATCCGGTGCATGTAAACTTTCCAGACGAGAGTTTCTGTCCACGCTTGCCGCGCTAGGCGTAATCGCATTTGATCCGGGCGAGGCATGGACGGCACAGACCTCCGCACCAACCACTAAGTCGCGGCTGATCGATGTGCACCATCACATTTTGCCCCCGGTCTACCTGGCCGACGCGCGGGATCGGGTCATTGCGCAACAGCAGGGCTATTTGCCCGCCAGGATTCTGCAATGGTCGCCGCAAAACGCGCTTGCCGAGATGGATCAGAACGGAGTGGCCACCAGCATCGTCTCAATTTCGACCCCAGGCATTTGGTTCGGGGATACGCAATCGGCGCGCACTCTGGCTCGAAAATGTAACGAATATGCGGCGCAACTCGTAAATGACTACCCCGGCCGCTTCGGCTTCTTCGCCGCAGCGCCCCTTCCCGATACCGAAGGCTGCATAAAGGAGATCGCCTACGCTCTGGATGTGCTCAAAGCGGATGGGATCATCTTCTTGACAAGTTACAACGATAAGTGGCCGGGTGATACCGCGTACGCGCCAGTGTTCGACGAACTCAATCGCCGCAAAGCCCTGGTCTTTTTTCATCCAGCTGCGCCGATTTGCTGCCGCGATCTGATATCGAATGTTCCTACTGTATTCACCGAGGTGCCTCAGGATACGACTCGCGCGATCACGAGCCTGCTCTTTTCCGGCTCTTTTGCGCGATTCCGCGACATTCGCTTCATTTTCTCACATGCTGGGGGAACGCTCCCGATGCTGGCTGGCCGCCTCTCCCATTACAGCGCGGAAATGAAGGACCTCGTCGCCAAAATGCCAAACGGCATCGAATTTGAGTTGAAAAGACTTTATTACGATATTGCGAGTTCGGCCAATGCACCTGCAATGGCGGCTCTCATGAAACTCGTCCCTACCTCGCAGATCCTCTTCGGTGGCGACTACCCTTTTGTGCGAATTGCTGAGACTGCGGACGGCATGACTCATCTTGGGCTTTCGGGGGCCGATCTGCGGGCGATCGGGCGCGATAACGCGCTAGCACTCCTGCCGCGGTTTAAGGCGTAAGGGCGAAAGCGAACAGATAACCGTGCCACGGTATTGTTTGTCTCTAAGCAGGCGTACATTTGTTTGCTAGTCACTCCGTACTTGGCCGCCGCTAGGGAAAGTTCCTGGATTGCGGCCCACTCGAAATCTGGCCTGCTGCGGAAAGACCCATCAGATGCGCCGTCGCGCAAACTTGTGATAACTTGGGCGTGCGATGACACTGGTTGAAAAACTCAAAGCCCGCGCGCGTGCGCGCCTTCAGCGCATTGTATTGCCTGAGGGCGAAGATCCGCGCATCGTTTCCGCGGCGGCGTCCATCACGCGGGAGGGCTTCGCGAAAATCACCCTGCTCGGCCGCAAACAAATTATCGGCCAGGCCGCCGCGGATTTGCACGTGTCGCTGAGGGGCGTCGAGATCGAAGATCCCGCGGCGAGCGCCCGTGCAGAGGCCCACGCCCAGATTTATTACGAGCGGCGACGCGCGCGCGGGGTCTCGCTGGACGAAGCGAGAGAGATCGCCCGGCGCCCCCTGTACTTCGCGGCATTAAGCGTGGCCGCTGGAGATGCGGACGGGACGGTGGGAGGCGCGGCCAACACGACTGGAGAAACTGTGCGAGCGGCTTTGCATTCGATCGGCCTGGCGCCGGAGGCGAAGCTGGTTTCCAGTTTCTTCGTCATGATTATTCCGGAACGCTCCGGGCTGGAACTGGGACCTGCCGGCGCGCTTCTCTTCGCCGATTGCGCCGTCATGCCAGACCCCAATCCGGAGGAACTTGCCGAAATCGCGCGCGCCACGGCTGAAAATGCGCGCGCGATCCTCGATGCCGAGCCGCGTGTTGCGCTGCTTTCCTTTTCAACCAAAGGTTCGGCGAGTCATGAGCGCGTCGAAAAAGTCAGGGAGGCTTTGCGGATCCTGAAGGCGCGCGCGCCCAATCTTGCGGCGGACGGCGAACTTCAGGCCGATGCGGCTCTGGTGCCGCGCGTGGCGAATGGGAAGGCACCGGGTTCGCCTGTCGCCGGACGTGCGAATGTGCTGATCTTCCCGGACCTCGACTCCGGCAACATAGCGTACAAACTTGTCGAGAGGCTCGGAGGGGCGCAAGCGCTCGGCCCGATTTTGCAAGGGTTGGACCGGCCGGCAAACGACCTTTCGCGCGGCTGTTCGGCGGAGGACGCCGCCAACGTCGTAGCCCTCACGGCGCTGCAGGCCGTGGCGCGGAAAGAAAAGGCTTTGGAACCACAGATGAACGCAGATAAACACGGATAAAGACTGATAAAATCTGAGGGATAGATTTCTGTCTGCGGAATATCGACCATGGCGACACGACAGCGCAATCGGTGGGTTTCCTTATCTTCGCCTCTTTTGTTTTTATCGGCGTTCATCAGTGTCTATCTGTGGCTTCTCTCTCCCTGCGCCTTTGCGCAGGAGGCGAGCGATCAGGAAGTAGCGGTGAATCAGGTCGAGGGGCGAGTGGTGATTTGCGCTACGAAGGATGCGATCATTTTGGCGGCGATGGATACGCACGGCGAGGCTGGTTCGTTGCCTCCCACCCTCACGATACTCTCCGCGCAGCGCATCGGTGTGATGATGGGCGCGGTCGAGTGGGTGCAGCCGGATTCCAAGGACAAGCCCGTCCGGCTCGATGACGATTTCCACCGCATTATCGCCGCAGCTCTGAATACCGGCGGCCAGAAAGACGATGGCTTTCGGACGAGCGACATCGAATCCATCGGCATCGCTGTGCTGGAGCGAGTACGTGTGCTCGCCGCAATGTTGCACCACAAAATTAAACTGGGCGAGGACGAACCGTTGATCCGCATCGCCCTCGCCGGCTTTGTGCCGAACTACGGCCCCGAAGCGTGGACGATCGATTACCACATCCGGCAGGACGCACTGGGGAACGATATTTACCGGACGCGCGTTCTGCGCCCAAGTTACAACCAGATTTATCCTCCGGAGAAGGGCCAGCCAAGAACCTTCATGGAAGTGCGTTTTCCTCCGGAGAATCGCGCAAACGGCGAGCCCGAGCTTCTCGACTTGCTGCAACAGAATGATTCGCGCCTGACGAAATTTCGCGCGGAGAATGAAATTCAAGCCAAGTCCATGACGTTTGCCGTGGAAGGACAAAGCCAGAAAGCCGACGCGGCGAGCGTCGTCAATTTCATGAAGGCGGCGCTTCCGGCGATCACTCCGCCGGAGACAAAACTTACGATGGCGAAGGTCGATTATGATGCGGGGTTCCAATGGATTCTGGCGCCGCCCAAACCTCCCGCTCCGCCACCCGGCGAAATGCCGCAGGAAAAAACGCCGGAGGAACCCGAAAGGCCCACGCTTCGCCACAAGTCTCAAAATTAGCCGGCGGTAAAAAGTGAAATGAGTTCATCACCTACATCCTCGATGGAAAAGCGGCCGGAGATCAACATCCGCCCGTTGCGCGAAGAGGATCTTCCCTCCGCCGACCGGATCATGCGGCTGGCCTTCGGAACGTTTCTTGGCTTGCCCGATCCTCTGAAATTCATGGGCGATGCCGATTATGTGCGCACGCGCTGGCGGGCGGATCCTTCCGCTGCGTTCGCCGCGGAGATGTCGGGAGAACTCGTCGGAACAAACTTCGCCACGCGCTGGGGAAGCGTCGGCTTTTTCGGTCCGCTTACCATCCGTCCCGATCTGTGGGATCGCGGCATCGCCAAACAATTGCTCCGCCCCACAATGGATTTATTCGAGCGATGGAGAATTCGCCATGCGGGTCTGTTTACTTTCGCGAACAGCGCGAAGCACGTGGGCCTCTATCAAAAATTCGGCTTCTGGGCCCGCTTTCTTACTTCCGTCATGGAGCTTCCGGTCGATCCGGAGTCGCCCTCTGTTTCCACGCGATGGGCGAAGTTCAGCGATCTTTCCGTCGGCGACAAGCAACTGTGCGTGCAGGCGTGCAGGAAGTTGACCAACTCGATTTGCGAAGGCCTCGACGTGGAGCGGGAAATTCGCGCGGTGGATCAACAGCGATTGGGAGATACAGTGCTGACCTGGGGCGGCGGTGAGCTGGCCGGATTTGCCGTGTGCCATGCCGGACCGGGAACGGAAGCAGGCAGCGGAAAATGCTACATCAAATTCGGCGCCGTGCGCAGCGGTCCCAAAGCGGCTCAGGAATTTCACCGTCTGCTCGATGCCGGCCGCGAATTTGCCCGTTCGCGCGGGGCCGGAAAACTGGCCGCCGGCGTGAACCTCGCGCGCCTCGACGCGTATCGTGAAATGTTAAAGGCGGGGTTTCGAACAACCATGCAGGGCGTCGCCATGCAACGGAATGCGGACCCCGGATACAACCGGCCCGATGTGTTCTTGATGGATGATTGGCGATAGATCCGCCACATTGGAACTAAGGCGTTGCTTTGTTGTCAGAAGGATTTACCACGGGCGGTGAAGCCGTTGCGGGCGTTGCCGCCTGCGGAGTGAAATCGCTCCACTTGACGATGACGCGGACCGGCACGCTGGCATCCCCGGACTGAATCGTGTCGTCCGATCGCGAGTATGCGGGGAACCACAAATTCTTGCCGACCTGCTGGCGGTACGTCTCAAAGACCGTGAACGGGAGATTGGATGCCGTGACGTCGCCGATCTCAGTGACCCACTTGCCCATGGTCTTCACGATGACTAGGTCCTGAACATCCACCCAGACCACTCCGGAAAAATAGGCGCGGGCGCGCTCCAGGGCGCGCGGCTTCACGGTGAAATAGTAGGCGCTCAACTCATCAAGCGGCTGCTTCCCTCCGTAGGTAATTATGTATTTCGGAAGGATTGCAGTCGTCAGTGGAAACAGCGGCGTGGGGGCCAGTAGGTCGGAATCCCCCCTCTGCAGGTCCACATAATGAAGAGTCGATGGCTGCCGGCTCACGGGCTTCTCAATAAACTTGCCTTCGGGAGTGATCCGCAGTTGCGTGACGATTTCGAGCTGGCCGGTGGTCTTATTGTCGGGGCCGATCTCCTGAAGGCGCACATCTTTTTGAAAGGTGTAGCCCATGATGGCGCGAAGCATTTCATCTTCTTTGGCGGCGAACCGGCGGATGATTTCGTCCGGCGGGAGCGTGGGCGGCTCGGGTTTGCTCGGGGGTGGAGGGGCGGGGAACTTTGTGGACTCCGGCGGCTGCATCGGCCCGGCAGCCTGCGCGCGGAGGGAAGCAGGCGCGGCGGCGAAAAGCAGGGCCAGCGCGCAACACGCGGCCAGCACGTTTGATCTTTGAATCATGAAATTTGCTTCCATCTGTTGGATGCAAGCCGCCGGGATTTTGCATCCTCGAATTGTGAATAATCCTTCGCGCGAATTCCCGGTCCATGCAACAGTGTATCGCGGCGCGCTCCAGTAGGACAGGCTTCAGCCTGGCGGTTTTAGCTGGAGCAAGGGCAACCTTGCTCCCATCAACCCAGACAGGCTGAAGGCCGTCCTACCGCAGGCGCTGGACCTTTGCTACAATCGCGCGGCTGCAAAAACAAGTCTCAGCACAAAGTGTTGCCGTGGAAACGCAGGCCAAGCGATTTTTCGTGTCGGGCAGGGTGCAGGGAGTGGGGTTCCGCTTTTTCGCCGAGCGAACGGCGGCAAGTTTGGGCGTCGGCGGATATGTGAGAAATCTGTACGACGGGCGCGTGGAAGTCTACGCCATCGGCAACGCGGAGCAGATGGACTCGCTAAAAAACGCGTTGCGCCGCGGGCCGCGCATGGCCAGCGTGGACCGGGTGGACGAACAAGACGCGGAGACCCTGCGGGAATACGCGAACGTGTTCTCGATCGAAAGCGACGAGTGAGACCATGTAGAAGTTCGGCGTGTGGCAAGCACGACTGGTTTAGAAATAACGATTCATTTGGAAAGGCGGGGCGAGCGGAATGAACCATTTGAAGGAATTTATTCGGGAGGTTCCCGATTATCCGAAGCCGGGAATCCTCTTTTACGATCTGACGACATTGCTGCAGAATCCCGCCGCATTCCACAGCCTTGTCGATGAGCTGTGCGACCATTATGCCGGCAAGAAAGTGGACGCGGTCGTGGGCATCGAAGCGCGCGGATTTATTTTGGCGCCGGCGCTGGCTTACCGTCTACAAGCGGGCTTTATTCCTGTCCGGAAACCCAAAAAGCTGCCGTCGAAAGCCGTCTCTGTTACTTATCAGCTGGAATACGGTACGGACACGCTGGAAATTCACGAGGACGCGATCAAGCCGGGCCAGAGCGTGCTTATCAGCGATGACTTGCTCGCCACAGGGGGAACCGCCGCGGCCACCGTGGAACTAGTGCGCAAGCTGGGCGGAAGAGTGGTCGGGACTTCCTTTGCCGTGGAGCTTACGTTTCTGAATGGTCGGGCCAAGCTTCCGGGAATCGACGTCTTCACCATGATCCAGTACGACAAATGAAAAAGCTTTGGAACCACAGATGAACATAGATAAACGCTGATAAAGACAAAAAATAAAAAAAGAAATGCGCGACAGCGATTTTGCGGCGCGACTTTTCTATTTCCTCAGTCAGAAATCCTCTTCTTTATCTGTGTTCATCTGTGTTCATCTGTGTTTATCTTTGGCTGTTTTCCGCGCTGGCGGACTACCTCGAAGAGGACCACTCCTGCGGCTACGGATACGTTGAGCGCGCGGACCGGGCCTGTGGTCGGAATCGAAACCAGGAAATCGCAGCGCTCGCGCACTAAAGCGTGCAGTCCCTTGCCTTCGCCGCCCAGGACTATTCCCACGGGAACTTTGAAATCCGCTTCGGTATGGCGCTGCTCGGCGCGCTCATCGAGTCCGACGAGCCAATAGCCCGCTTCCTTCAGTTCCTCCATGGCGCGGGAAAGATTGGTGACGCGGGCCACGGGCAAGTGCGCGAGCGCCCCGGCGGATGCGCGCGCCACGGTGTCCGTAAGTCCGGCGGCGCGGCGCTCAGGAATGACAACTCCTTGAGCTCCGGCCGCGAGTGAAGTGCGAACGATTGCGCCGAGATTTTGCGGATCTTCGACCCCGTCCAGCAGGACCAGCAATCCGGGAGCGCTCGCCGCGCCGCGCGGCTTCAACAAGTCGTAAAAACTCGCGGCCGGCGAGGAAGAAACGAATGCCACCACGCCCTGATGCTCGCGAGTTCCGGCGGCGCGATCGACCTGAATGCGCTCCTCGAAGCGCACAGGCACGTCCAGTTTTCGCGCCAGGCGCACCAATTCCTCGATTCGGTTTCCATGCGTGCCCTTGGCAACCAGCAGGGAATCAAGCGGGCGGTTTGCTTCCAGCGCTTCGCGAACGGCGTGGATTCCGGTCAAGCGGTCCATATGAGTGTGCCGTCAGCTCAGCGATCGAGCGTGGCGATGGCCTGCGCGGCAATCGCTTCGCCACGGCCGATCGCGTCGACGGATTCGTTGGTCTTCGCTTTCAAATTGATTGTGGATGGAGCGATGCCCAGCGATTTTGCCAGCGCTTCCCGCATAGCCGGAAAGTGCGGACCGAGTTTCGGCTTTTCCGTGATGACGGTCGCGTCGATGTGCACGATGCGAAACTTGTGTTCGGCGAGCAGATCGCGGATACGCTCCAGAAATCGCAGACTGGACGCGTCCTTCCACTTCGGATCGGTGTCGGGAAAATGCGTCCCGATATCGCCCAGCCCCGCGGCGCCCAGCAGGGCGTCGCAGAGGGCGTGCGCCAGCGCGTCGCCATCGCTGTGGCCGACCGGGCCCTTGGGAAACGGGAGTTCAATGCCGCCGAGGATCAGCTTCCGCCCTTCGGCGAGGCGATGGAGGTCGTATCCAATCCCCGCACGGGTCATCGGCCCGCGCGCTCCTGGCGGAGGTAAAATTCCGCGAGCTCCATGTCGCCCGGGCGAGTGATCTTCAAATTGCGTTCGGATCCCACGACGACATGGACGTCGTGCCCCATGCGTTCGACCAGGCCCGCTTCGTCGGAAGCGGTCACGCCGTCCTGGCGCGCGTGCGCAAAGGCTTCGAGAAGCATGGAGGCGCGGAACACCTGCGGGGTCTGCGCCAGGACCACTCGTTCGCGCGGAATCGTGGCCGTGACCAGTGCCACGTCAGTTGGCAGGCTCGCGCGCTTCACTTCCTTCACCGTGTCCATGGCCGGAATTCCAAGGATGGCCGCGTCGCAGGCGTCCGCCTCCGAAATCACGCGTTCGATCTGGCTGAGCGTCACGAGAGGCCGGACCGCGTCGTGCACCAGAATCAAGTCGGCCTCGGCGGTAACTTCCGCCAACGCGTTGGCGACGGAATCCTGGCGCGTGTCGCCGCCGCGCACCACGCGAATCGGCCGGCCAAGGTTTTCCGATTTGACGCTGGCCGCCACGGAATCGACTTCCTCGGCTCGCGTGGCGATCACGAAATCCATGATCGCAGGGCAGGCCGCCAGACGCCGCAGCGTGAAGAGCAGCACGGGCACGCCATCCAGCGAGAGAAACTGCTTGGGCGTATCGGCGCCCATTCGGGTGCCCAGCCCTGCCGCTGGCAGAATGGCAGTTACATAGTTCATCAAGGCCTCGGTAGGTGAGCCAAAAAGCTTACACCAAACGGGAATACTTATAAACAGACCTCCACAGGCCAAGTAGCGCGGGCTTCAGCCTGCGGGGTTTGGTACTTGCAAGGACTAACCCCCGCAGGCTGAAGCCCGCGCCACTTTTTCCATCGCATCACAAAAAGAGAACCTACCGAGAGATTTCTTCGATTGGACGAGCGTGGCCCCGCACGCTACGCTGCTTATTCGGCGGACCGCAACTGGTTCGCTTCACGATGCTCCAGGACTTTAATCTTTCCAGGTCGAATTGAGGAGACCCGCCAAATACCATGACGAAATATAAACTGGAATACATCTGGCTGGACGGCAAAAAACCCGTTCCTGAACTCCGCGGCAAAACTCTAATGAAGGCGCTTGAGCGTGCACCCGCCCTCGCTGATCTGCCCAATTGGGGTTTTGACGGCAGCTCCACCATGCAGGCCGAGGGTAAAAGCTCCGATTGCGTGCTGAAACCCGTGGCTCTCTATCCTGACGCCAGCCGCAAGGACGCCTTTATCGTTCTCAGCGAGGTCTGGCACGCGGACGGCACCCCGCATTCCACGAACGCACGCGCCACGATCGAAAACGACCCGGACTTGTGGATCGGTTTTGAGCAGGAATATTTCCTGTACAAAGACGGGCGCCCTCTGGGCTTCCCGGAAAACGGCTACCCGAGTACACCGCAGGGCCCGTACTACTGCGGCGTCGGCTACAAATACATGGGCGGCCTGGCCCGCAAAATCGTCGAAGAACATCTGGAGCTCTGCCTTGCCGCCGGGATCAATCATGAAGGCATCAACGCGGAAGTCGCCAAGGGCCAGTGGGAATTCCAGATCTTCGCCAAAGGCTCCGCCAAGGCCGCGGATGACACCTGGACGGCTCGCTATTTGATGATGCGTCTCTGCGAGAAATACGAAGTAGATATGGTATTACATTGCAAACCAATTAAGGGCGACTGGAATGGATCCGGCATGCATTGCAACTTCTCGACGAAATACATCCGCGAAGTAGGAGGCAAGGAATACTTTGAAGCCGTCATGAAGGCGTTCTCCGAGAATGTCGCCGAGCACATCGCCGTGTATGGGCCGGACAACCACCTGCGTTTGACAGGTCTGCACGAAACGCAAGCCATTGACAAGTTCAGCTACGGTCTCTCCGATCGCGGCGCTTCGATCCGAATGCCCATTCACTTCATTAAGAACGGTTACAAAGGCTATCTGGAAGATCGCCGCCCGAACTCCGAAGGCGATCCCTACCAGATCGTTTCGCGCATTCTGAAGACGATCAATGGCGTCCCGAAGCCGGTTGCCAGCACAGCCGTGGCTTAGCACGGGCGGGCAAGACAGAAAATGGAGCGCCACAGTCGTGCTAGCTGGGAATATTGGGAGCCGGGGCAACTTCGAGCGGGTTGAGTGGGACGGGCTTTAGCCTGTCGCTTTTTGTGATGCAACGCCACACGAAAACCAGATAGGCTGAAGCCTGTCCTACTTGGGGGCCAGTAGTCGGGTAGGATCGACACGCACGACCACGTACGTAATCGATCCGTCGATCTCGCTGAACCAGTGCGGCACGCCCGCGGGAATCACCACCACGTCGCCCGCTTTTACCTTTTGGGTCACGCCGCCCTGGATGGATGTGCCGCTTGCGCCGGGGCCATCTTCCAGCCGGACGGATATGGCGTCAGCAGGTCTCGTCTTCGCATCGACCATGGTGCCTCCCGTTACCAGTGTACCGGCGCCATCTATGATGTGATAAATCTCGCTAACCTTGAAGTGCACGGCAGCAACGCCGGGCGGCGTCTGTGCACGGTGGATTGCGCCGACGGCAACGTTGTACCCTCCGGCGTCAACCACTCGAATGTTCGGAAAAGGATTCGTCGCCGAATTGGGCGCTGCTTTCAGATTGCCTTGGATGTCCGCCGCGCTGACATAGGTGGCGGGGAGAGAGCTCGCGGGCGAGCCCGCGTTTTGGGGCGCGGCCGCATCGGATGCTACCGCAAACAGCGCGAACAGAAGTGCAAGAAGGCCCAGCATTGCTTTCATCGCCGACTCCTTTTTTGCGATTCAAATTTCCATTCGGAATTTCTGTTTTGGACTTCCAACTGAGCGATACCTTATACCTCGCGGGCTCTGTGCGCAATGCCGCGAGTGGAAAAGCCGCCAAATCTTTGGGGGGCACGGCTTTCAGCCCTGCCGCAAGGGATCCAAAGTAAATTTGGCTTTCGCCACTGTCTTGGTGGGATTCGGGATGTCAGACAGGCTCCTCTTCTTGTGATCCATTTGTTGGAGCCATTTATGGAACCCCACAAGCTGAAGCGTGTGCCACTGGAGCGCTACGCAAATCGAACGGCCTGCAGCGCGTTCTTAACCTGCGCAGGGGTGAGCGGCGCCTGGCATGAGGGCAGCCTCAGCGCGGATTGATCAACTCCGGGTTGTCGCGGAGGACGTACAGCAGAGGACATTTTGGGTCCACGTCCACCCGGTGGACTTGGCTGTTTACTTTCAAGGAGGCAACGCTCATAAGGATCTCACAATTCCAAATCATGCACCCACAATCTGCCGGCAGGCGGAAGCTCAAATATCTATTATGCGTAGCGGCACAGTTTTCCGGGAACGCCAATCTCCCGATTGGCGTCGGGAAAAACCACCAATCAGGAGATTGGCGTTCCCGGGTTAAACCGGCCCACCGCCCTCTTTAGGAATAACCCGACGGCCGGGGGGTTCCGGGAATTTTTCTCGGATGCTGAATCCGCTGATTCGCAACGCCATCATCTGTGCCGCGAAGCGCAGGATTCGGTCCGCCGCGGCCTCCGAGCTAAGACCACGCGAGTGGATGTTCGAGATGAGGTTGCGATTTGCATCGGTGTGCGATTTGCCAGGCTGGTAGGCCATGTAGGCGGATAAACTCTCGGCAGTCGCAAGACCCGGGCGTTCGCCGATGAGCAAGACAGCTACTTTCGACGCGAGCAGTTCGCCGATTTCATTGAGAACACCGACCCGGCAGTGACGAATAACGAATGGATTGCCAAAGGTCCATCCGCGCGCTCGGGCTCCCTGGTCCAGCAAAGGCAAGAGCGAAGGAACTTGCGCGGCGACGGCCGTGACGGAGAGGCCGTCGCCTATCGCAATCTGAATGTCATTTTCCCGCGAACAACGCCTCGCCAATTCTTGCCGCGACGTTTCATTCAAGCGGCGCCCAAGTTCCGGCTGCAAAAGGTATTCTTCCTTGGAGCGCGCCTCGGTGCAGGCCTCGAACAGATTCCATTGCCTTACGAACGCTGCGCCGAACGCGGTCTCCAGATCGAGCTCCGCGCGCACGGCGTCGCGCGCGGCGGCGTGGGCTTCCCGCAAATCCAATTGCGTGGAGGTGCGGTACGCGGCCCCGGCGCGGCCGAGCAAAATACGCGCGGGAGTGCACTCGCGAATTTTGCTCAGGGCTTCGGGGAAATCAGCGGCGAGGATGGAATCGGCGTCCCGCGGCATTCAGGCGATTTCTCCCAGGAAAGATTCGAGTCCCTGCATCAGCTCGCGCCGCGCGGACGCATCGATCAGCGCGGGCTCCTCGTCTCGAAAAATTCCCTTCGTCTGCAGCCAGCTCAAAAATTCGGGGGCGGGACGCAAATGGAAGAGTCTCCTTGCGGCCAGCGCGTCATGGTAACTGGTGGATTGATAATTCAGCATCACGTCGTCCGAGGACGGAACGCCCATGAAATAATTGCAGCCCGCGGCGGCGAGAAGAACCAATAGATTGTCAGCGGAATTTTGATCGGCCGCCGCGTGATTCGTGTAGCAGACATCGCAGCCCATCGGGAGTCCCAGCAACTTGCCCATGAAATGATCTTCCAGGCCCGCTCGAATGATCTGCCGCTCGTCGTAAAGATATTCCGGTCCGATAAAGCCCACAACGCTGTTCATCAGGAATGGATGGAACACGCGAGCGACGCCGTACGCGCGAGCTTCCAGCGTCAACTGATCGATTCCGTGGTGCGCATCGGCGGATAGCGCGCTCCCTTGTCCGGTCTCGAAATACATCACGTTCGCGCCCTTCCAGGATATATCGCGCTGCGCATGATGTTCGAGAACCTGTTCGCGCCCTTCGCGCAGCATTTGCAGCGTGACGCCGAAACTGCGGTTGGCCGCTTCCGTCCCGGCGATGGATTGGAACAGCAAATCCACCGGCGCTCCGTGCTTCATCGCTTCCAATTGCGTGGTGATATGCGCGAGGCAGCACGCTTGCGTCGGCACCCCATAAGCATCAATCAGCCGCGCCAGCGCGCGCAGAATTGCGCCGACCGTTTCCACCGAATCCGAGGCCGGGTTCACTCCAATCACCGCGTCGCCGCATCCGAACAGCAGCCCCTCAAACGCGGCCAGCAAAATCCCGCCGATATCGTCCACGGGATGATTGGGCTGCGTGCGGATTCCCAGCACTCCGCGTTCGCCCATGGTGTTCCGGCAACGCGTCACATTCCTGATTTTAGCCGCCGCCAGGATGAGGTCCTTGTTGCTCATGATTTTGGCCACGGCCGCGGCGATTTCCGGAACGATCGCCCATTGGAGTTCCTTCAATCGTTCTTCGCTCGTGGCATCGTCGAGAATAAATTCCCGGAACTCACCCACGGTCAGGCCTTGGAATCGTTGAAAACGATCCGCGTCGTAGGATTCCAGGAGCAGGCGGCTGACTTCGTCGCGCGAAGGATCGACGAGAGGCTGGCGGACAATTTCATCGAGTGAAAGATCGGCGAGCTTGCGTTTCGCGGCCACGCGTTCGCGCTCCGAGCGCGCGGCGATACCCGCCAATTGATCGCCGGATTTTTCCTCGTTGGCCTTGGCCAGCAAGTCGCGCAGGTCGCGAAAAACAAATCGCTCGGGCATGGATTTACAGGGGGCGGACGTCTCTCCGGATAGAAAGTAGCATCAATCCCAAGCTCAAGAAAGGTCGCGGGTCACATCGCTCGTATGGGACCCCCGGCGGGTTTGCAGGGGTCACGAGTCACAAATCACGAATCACGGAAAATCTGGTGCCCGAAAGAGGACTCGAACCTCCACTCCCTTGCGGGAACTAGCTCCTGAAGCTAGCGCGTCTGCCAATTCCGCCATTCGGGCTTACAAGCAGGTGTAGCGAGGCAAATTGATTGTGCCCGCGCGCGGCGGCGTTTGTCAACGCGGCGCCTGCAAGAGTCCACGCACGCCGGGGTTGTCAGAATGCTGGCGGCATTGATCTGAACTCCCCCGATGTTACAAATCGGAACAGAAGTGGAACTCACCATCCGCTTTTCGCGGCACACCACCAATATTCGCTTGGAATGGGTCAGGGACCACCAGGGCCGCGAACTCTGCAAAAGCCGTGTCGAATTGGCGCTTCCGCCGAAGCAACTCTGAGGTGCGCATCCTGCCCATACCTAGTCACCAATAGATAACACTGGCCGCTGAGGTGTTTGCATTGATGCTATAATTTTCACAAGTTTTGCCATTGAAGCACGGCGCAGTCGCTTGGCCCGTTCCGTACAGCGCCGTTCTCGCGGGGAGGAAACCTTGGAAGCATCCCGATCACTAATTCTCGATCTGCTCATGATTTCCTGGAGTGTCATCACAGTTGTTTTGGTGGTTCTGGTGGTATACCGGGGAACGCTGTCGTCGAAAGAAGATGATCAGATCTTCATTGATGCCGCCGAACAGCATCATTACGAGGAGCAACTGGTGATCATTGCCCGGATCTCACGCCTGACCAGGCCGATTATCACTCTCTCCGTCGTTTCCGGAGTGCTCCTGCTGGCCAGCGTGGCAGTTTGGGTTTACCAGGGCTTCAAGAGCTTCTAGCGATTGGTGGGCTGGGCCGAACCCATCGGCGCGGCGGGTTCGGGAATCGAAGAGTCCACGATCGAGGAATGGTTGAGTGTAATGACCCACCGGTCTGCCTGCTTCACCAGGAAAAGTGTCGTGTGCCCGCGGAATTGAGCCACTTTGCCCTCCATTTGCGCGGCATAGATGAATTGATACGTGGCCCAGGCCGAGTTGCCATTCACTTTAATTAGAGTATTTGACCGGTCCATGCGCGCACCGCTGACTTGAGCGCGCTGCGCCCGGTAGGCCTTCAGGAAATTGTCCCAGCCGACGATGGGGGGTTCCCACGTTCCGCTCACCAGAACCACATCCTCCGCGTAGTATTTGTGCAGGGATTCCACGTCGCCGATTTGCCAGTAACCTATGGCTTCCCCGATGGCCTGATCGATCGCCTGCGCATCCGGCAAGCGCATCGCGGATTTGATTTCCTCTCCCAGATCGGGGGGGGGTGGCGCATCTTTATTCTTCCCCTTTTTTTGCGCGCCCGACGGAGTAGCGAAAGCCATCCAGGCGAGCGCCAGGATGATGCAGATCCGGAAGCACCTTGAATAGTTCAGGGCGTGTTGAGTCATGTCTGTTCCTCGCCGCTGAAGATAGCACGAACCAGTTTGCGCTTGGCGGGAATCGGCGGCGGAAGTGTCGTGCCAGTGCACGCATTCCCGGAGCGGAAATTCATCATTTGAAGCGGGTCTTCCGCACGACGTCGAGGCCGAAAGTCCCGTTTTCATCGCGCAAAGCTACCACGGAGAATTCACGGTTAATGGTGTATTCGATTTGAATCACTTGATACTGGGTTGTCGTGACGTCCGTGATG
>Ga0210409_10003142_pt1 | contig 18880 bp, 16 predicted proteins | sample IncBWH17MmetaG_FD_161649 | JGI IMG/M metagenome (GOLD analysis project Ga0210409, IMG submission 161649) | Forest soil microbial communities from Barre Woods Harvard Forest LTER site, Petersham, Massachusetts, United States - Inc-BW-H-17-M | ecosystem: Environmental > Terrestrial > Soil >... | reverse complement strand
CTAGAATACACCTGGTGTCCATTAAGAGCGCATACCAGACGAAATTTAATTTACTGAAAGAAGGCCTCACTGCAGAAGCTGCTAAGCCTGTTATAGTTGCCACTTTAACCAAATCCAAACTATCCACTCAGGCTTCCAATGAGCTAGCATCAGCATTTGCAAACCCGCGGTATCATCTCGTGTCAGTTTCCATTATCTCTATGCAACGTAAAGTACTGATAGGAGGTGTCAATCCCTCCAGGAACGTCTCCTTGATCAATCAAGTCCTGGGTGGAGAAACCGTCTCAGCACTACAGATGACTGAACTAGAGATCGCCGTTCCTATTAAAAACAGTGTAGGAACGAATATTGGCGCGCTATTAGCTGTGCAGAACATCAACAACGAATTTGCATTTGATCTGTCTGAATTCGCGTCTGATCGGCCAGGAGGCGATGGATTGAATGTAGTATTGTGCGAATCAAAGCATATCCTGGGTACGACTGTAAATGATATTGCAAAACTTGATCGACATGTATCAGAAGATGTCATTTGTGCACCTGGTGCTCTTAATCTAATCGATGGAACTCAGCACTACCTTACGATGTCCGATTTCGCACAAGCTCAGAATCCGTTGAGCAGCTCGCTTTCGTTGGTGGTTGTGGATATTGAGCCGTTGTATAACATTAATGCTCATACAGAACGGGCAGTACAGATTATGATCGGCCTGGCTTTCTTTATCACTGCTCTTGGTGTGACGGGTTATGCCCTGGTTGCGAGGACATTCTTCGTGCGTCCTATACGCCGATTGCAAGGCCGTGTAGCGGCTCTGGTAGCCGACAATGCTGATACAGAACTTACGGCTTCGACCATCGACGAGTTGTCTATGTTGTCTCGCTCATTCAGCCTTCTATCAGAATCTCTGAGTATGCGAGAAAATGAAAGCAATGTTATCACCAGGCAAATGAGCGACCTGCTAACGATGAGTGATGTGCTGATCTCCACGTTGAAACTTGAGGATTTGCTGGGGGAGATTGTCTCTCGTCTTGGACATATAATGCAAGCAAAAGGTGTAACACTACTTTTATACGGTCGTGAGATGCAGTCTCCCTGGGCGGTGGCCCGATGGTCAAATCAACAACTTTCCAATGGATCTATTCCCACCGTCAATTCATTGCCGCAACATGAGGCTGTCACTGTGCATACCGATCCTGCCGGAGATATCACCATGACGGCAACCACTAAAATGGCTGCGATCGCAGCTCCAGCAAAACGTTCTGTTCCATCATCGAGCGGAAAACGCTTAGCTATACGTGCGCCCAAGCTCACTTCTCAAACTGAGCAAGTCGCGCTGCGTATCCCGAGTATTCCGCGCCCTGCTCTACGTGACCTTGATATGATTCTGGCACGCATGGCTATGCAGAAGCAGAAAATCGCCTGTGGCGAAGATGTACAAATGATCTACAAGGAGCGAGGTGAAGCCTGGGCTCGTATGGCATTGGAAGCTGGTTATTGTTCGGTTATTGCCGTGCCTCTGTTACTGCAAGATCAGGTTATTGGCGCAGTTGTACTGTATGGCGATAGACCTTACCAGGTGAGCCGGCGTGACACTTTTTTGTTAAGTACTGCAGCAATTCAGGCTGCAATGGCAATTCAAAATACGCTCCTTTTTGCAGAAGTTAAGGATAAAAATGCAGCCCTTGAGCGCGTAAATCATCTTAAATCGCAATTTCTTGCTACTGTTACCCATGAATTACGTACTCCATTACACAGTATTATCAGTTATGGCGCGTTAATATTAGAAGGGTTTGTTGAAGGAGAACTCACGGCTGAGCAGGAAGAACATATTCAGTTTATTGTGCGCCGAGCCGAAGATCTGTCGCACCTGGTAGATGATATGCTGGATCTCTCGAAGATCGAAGCAGATCGCCTGGAGGTCAAAGTTGAACCGCTTGCACTGGAGCAGAGCTTGACAGAGGTTATGAACCAACTAAAGCCAATGGCGAGCAATAAGGGTTTGCAATTGACGCTAGAAATGGAAGACTCGCTACCGATGGTTCTGGCTGATAGTCATCGTATACGCCAGGTTGTCATTAATATGGCCTCCAATGCCTTAAAATTTACAGAGAAAGGCGGGGTAACCATTCGATGCGCGTTACTCGATCGTTATGATATGCTGCTTATCTCAGTCTGTGATACTGGTATTGGTATTTCACCAGCGGCGCTTGACTATATTTTTGAAGCATTTCGCCAGGCAGATGGCAGTACCACGCGCCGGTTTGGTGGAACAGGACTGGGTTTAACGATTGCGAGGAAATTGATCGAGTTACAAGGAGGCGAGGTTTCTGTGGAAAGTGTTGTGGGACAGGGTTCGACCTTTTCATTCACTTTGCCTGTAGCGGCACCCGTCAGGGTACGCGTCTGATAGTGTCAGGGTTCTTCATGAGGAATGTATTGCGACTTAAATAGATGTAGATGCAAGAATTGGAAGATGTGGATTATGAATACACCAATGCCGCCAGTCACAACACCTGGCAAGCGCCAACCCACAATTCTTATTATTGAGAATGAAGTTTCAAACCGATTACTGATTGAGCGAGTCCTCTCCACACGTGGCTATCGCTGTATATCTGCTTCAAATGGACAGGAAGCATTGAACATACTTGATAGTGAATATGTAGATCTGATTCTGACCGATCTCTCAATGCCGGTGCTCGATGGTTATCGCACTACGCAGTTGATTCGTGAACGTCCGGCCATGGCACATGTACCGATTGTAGCTGTTACTGCATATGCATTGAACGATGAAAACGAGGCAGCAATGCAAATCGGCTGTAATGAATATTTAACGAAACCTTTTAAGCCGCGTCAATTGTTAGAGGTGGTGGATAGATTACTTCCTCAAGGATAAATACATACATTTCTGCAAAATTGTAGCGCATTTTGCGAGAATTTGTTATGATATATGGCGTTAAATGTGATCTCTGGCCGGTCATACTGATTGCATGACCGGTCAATCTCTTTTGGGTGAATATTGTTGAGAATTATCTGGAAGGTTGTTTGTTATGGATATTCGTATTATAGAACAAAGTGTAGAAGATATGCAGTGCGATGCACTGGTTGTAGGAGCGGCCTACAAGAAAGTGGGACAACAAGCTAAAGAGCTAATACTAGCTGGAAAAGCAACGGAAGTAGATAGTCTGCTGGGCGGCCTTATTCAGGCTATCTATGATGATGGTGAGTTCAAGGCCGAACTGGGAGAGTTGATCACTTTACATCCTATGGGCAAATTGGCTGCAAAACGGATTGTCGTGTTGGGTTTAGGCGCGCAGGAGAAGATGAATACGCAATCAATTCGTCGTGCCAGCGCTATCGCTACTCGTCATTTGCAACAAACTGGAGCGTATCAGGTTGCTCTTACACTTCACTCGGAGGAGTGGAATATGAACCTGGACAACAGCGTACGGGCAGAAGTAGAGGGAGCATTATTGGGCCTGTATACTTTTAAGAAGTATAAGCAAACGAATACCAACGGAAATGGACGGGGAATTACCAGCATCAATATATTGGCGAATAATGCAAACGACGCTGTGCTCGACCTGGCCGTAGATCACGGTATTGCCCTTGCTGAAGCCACGAATTTTGCTAGAGATCTTGTAAATGAGCCACCCAATGTATTGACTCCATCGGAACTTGCTAATCGAGCCAGCGCTATGGCCAGGCAATTTGGCCTTGAATATGAGATATTGGATCGACCTGAAATGCAAGAACTAGGAATGGGTGGATTGTTAGGTGTGGCGCAAGGTAGTGTTGAACCTCCTAAATTTATTATTCTGCGTTATCGAGGTGCTCCTCAAAGTGAAGATAAGGGTATTGCACTGGTTGGCAAGGGCATTACATTTGATACTGGTGGCATCTCTCTCAAGCCCGCTGAACGTATGCATGAGATGAAAGGTGATATGGCGGGTGCAGCGGCTGTGATTGGTGCAATGTATGCTATTGCCTCATTAAAACCAGCCATCAATGTGACTGCCCTGGTACCAACCACTGAGAATATGCCAGGTGGAACTGCCTACCGGCCGGGCGATATCTTGCGTATTATGAATGGAAAGACGATAGAGATCGTAAATACAGATGCAGAAGGTCGGCTGGTGCTGGCTGATGCAATATCCTACGCTGTGAAAGAGGGCCTATCGCCGATCATTGATGTAGCAACACTGACCGGTGGCATAGTGATTGCGCTTGGTTCTGTGATGTCTGGCATGTTCTGTAACGAGGAGGAACTCAGTAACGAAATTATCGCTGCTGGACAGGTTGCGGGTGAGAAGTTCTGGCTCATGCCTCTAGATGACGAGTATAAAGAAGCAATTCAAAGTGATATTGCTGATATCAAACAAACAGGCGGAAAATACGCTTCTGCGGCAACGGCTGCCAAAATTCTTGAGCAGTTCGTAGGCGATGCTCAATGGGCTCACCTCGATATAGCCGGTACTGACTTTATAGACACTAAAAAACCATACCAGGAGCATGGGGCTACAGGAGTAGCTGTACGTACATTAGCAGAATTTATTCTTAGGAGAGCGGATTAATCCTAATACATTCAGATGAGAAAGGCTGATTATGCCTAAACAGGAGACAATGATTCCGAGCTTCACAAGCGGGGATGCTGGCATCGCTGAATTACTTGATTACATGCATGAAATTGAGGATCTCAAGGCTTTAGGTAGCCTGGCAGAGTGGGATCAGAATACCGAGATGCCAGAAGGGGCAGGAGATGTACGTGGCTACCAGATGGCAACACTACAGGGGGTGCTGCACGAACGCTGGACAACTCAGCGACTGGGTACTCTGCTCAATGCGTTGAGCAATATAATCAATCGATCAGACTATACTGATGCGGACCGTGGATTGGTGCGAGAGGCACAACGTAACTATGACCGCGCAAAGAAGTTGCCACGTAAACTGGTCGAGGAGATGGCCCGAGTACAGGCTGGCAGTTTTGAGGCATGGAGACGTGCCAGGGAACACAACGATTTTGCCAGTTTCGCACCCTGGCTTAGTCGTACTGTCGCTCTGCAGCGTGAGGTTGCGGATCACATTGGTTTTATTGAGACACGTTACGATGCGCTCCTGGATCTATTTGAGCCGGGAATGACAGCAAGTAAGTTGGATAAGCTATTTGCTCCTGTACGTGAGGTAAGCACGACATTGCTGCGGCGTATTGAGGCAAGCGGCAATACTGTTGACGACTCCTGTTTACAGGGTGAGTTCTCAGAAGAGCGGCAAGTAGAATTATCCGATGTTTTGCTTCGTAGCATGGGTTATGACTTCTCCCATGGTGGAATTGCTGTTTCACCACATCCTTTCACGTCAAGCTTTGGCAGTCCGTTTGATGTGCGTCTCACTGTGCATCCCGACAAGCATTTCATCCAGTCGTCGGTGATGGCTGCGATACACGAGGGTGGTCACGCCGTATATGAACAGGGCAGTGCTCCAGCGCTTGCACGTACGCCTCTTGCGGGGGGCGCTTCGATGGGTGCGCATGAATCGCAGTCACGCCTGTGGGAAAATGCGATTGGACGTTCAGAGGAGTACTGGCGGGGTCAATTTGCTTCTGTTCGACAAGCTTTTCCAGAACAATTTGCTTCTGTTGATGCTACCGCATTCGCTCGCGCATTGAACAAGGTGAAACCCAGTTTGATTCGTATCGAGGCGGATGAGGTGACGTATAACTTGCATATCATCGTGCGTTATGAACTGGAGAAGGCGCTTATTAATGGCGATGTCGCTATTGAGTCGTTACCAGGTCTTTGGAACGCAAAGTATCGCGAGTATCTGGGTATCGAGCCAACGAGGGATTCTGAAGGTGTGTTGCAAGATATTCACTGGTCTGCTGGCTTTGGTTACTTCCCAAGTTATACGCTGGGTAATCTCTACGGTGCGCAAATTTACTCTACACTGCGCAAGGATTTCTCGAATTTCGATGAGCGGTTGGCAAGCGGCGATACTGCCTTTATACTGGATTGGCTGCGTGATAAGATGTATGTCTTTGGCGCGATTTATCAACCCGAAACATTGATGGAACGGGTGACCGGAGAGTCTCCCAATCCAGAGTTCTTTGTACGTTACCTGACTGGCAAGTTTGAAGAAATATATCGACTGCATTGAGCTTGTCGGCAATAGATGTAGGGGCGCAATTTATTGCGCCCTGTGCCACGCTTGAGCTATGCTATAATACTTCTATGAAGATTCACCTGCGTTACTTTGCATCGTTCCGTGAAATTGTTGGACAAAGTGAGGAAATGTTGACAGTGGACGATGGTGCTAGTGTTGCCGATGTACGCGCATTACTCCTCGTCCGTTATCCTCGCTTGCAGCCTGTCATGGAACGATCTGCCTGTGCTGTCAATCATGGCTATGTACCCGGAGATACAACGCTCCACGAGGGCGATGAGGTTGTTTTTATCCCTCCTGTAGGTGGTGGGACACACTAGAAGGTCAGGTACGTCTATTTTGGAGCCATTCATTCAGATTACAAAAGAGCCGCTTGATCGTAATGCCCTTGTTGCTGCCGTTACCGATCCTGGTGCAGGAGGTATTGTTGTCTTTGAAGGCGTGGTACGTGACAATGCGCGAGGTAAGCAGGTTCGCTATCTGGAATATGATGTTTACCCAGAGATGGCAATGCAACAAATTCGGGAAATTATTGCCAAAGCTGAAAAGCGTTGGAATGTTAATCGTGTCGCGGTCGCACATCGAATTGGACGCCTTGAGATTGGGGAGGCAAGTGTGATTATTGTTGTAGCTACTCCCCATCGAGCTGAAGCTTTCGAAGCTTGCCGCTACATCATTGATACACTCAAAACAACAGTGCCTATCTGGAAGAAAGAAGTAGCTATGAATGGAGAGGAGTGGGTAGAAGGCTGAGCTTGTCAACTCTACTCTGCTTCTATTCGTAGGCAACAAGGCAGAGTAGAGGGTTACGCTCTAGATTTTTTTATGGTACAGTTGTAAGTGGTCATAGTTATTCCCGGAGAGAAGCGCTTCTTTGTATCTAAAGGTTTCACGGGTTTTCTCCAGGAGGTCATTGATGAACTTATTCGAGAAACAGTCTCAGCTTAACCAACTCTTCACTCAAAGTCCCGTTAACGCTGCCTATCTCGCCGGGTCACTCTCAACTCGCACTTCGTTTGGACACATTACCGATGTGGATATTGCCATATTGCTAATGGAGCAGATAAAGTCAGATCAATTTCTTGACTACCAGCTCTACTTTTTTAGCGAACTGGCAAAGAGGTTGGAGTCTGATAGCATTGATGTGGTGATTCTTAATCAGGCTTCTCTTCTGCTCAAATTGCAGGTGATTAAGTATGGGCAGATTCTCTTCAGTCGGGATGAGAAATTGCGTGTCTCCTTTGAGACAAAGGCAATTATGGATTACCTGGACTTCAAAAAATTTGATGAAATACAGAACCAGGCGTTAAGCCGCCGCCTCTATGGGCAGGCGCTGGCAGTCGACAAAGAATTGGTGCAACGCCACCTTAAGCAGTTGCGTGAGGCGGTAACTATATTAAAAGATCTTGGCAAGACCAAACGAGAAGAGTTTACGACGGACTATCATGTCTATGGCCTGGCTGAACGATACCTTCAAATAGCGATCGAGTCTTGTCTGCAAGTTTGTGGGATCCTGGTGGCTTCACTCGGGTTACGCCGACCTGAAGACTACCACGAACTTCTGAGTGTGGTAGCTGCTCAACAGATCATTCCAAATCCACTGGCTTATCGACTGGAGGTGCTCATCAACCTGCGCGATATGCTGGTACATGATCCGAGTACACTTAACCATGATCTTCTTTATGATTATATCCAGCAACGTATTGATGATTTGGAAGCGTTTGCTAATGCGGTGGAAGAAAAACAACTAAAGTAGGAGAACTCATCCAGGCAAGAAGCTTGCCTGGATGAGTTCGATTGCTTATTCTCTTGCTGATCGGAGAGTGTTTGCTTGTTCCATTGCCTCTGCTGATTCCTTTTGTTGGCCCATTTCCTCATAAATCTGTGAAAGTGTTTCATAGGCGAGGATCATTGAAGGATCCATGGAGATGGTCTGTTGCGCCATTTCGAGGGCTTCGTCATAACGCTTCACTTCACGAAGCGTGTCGGCAAGGTCGTTGTAGTAATCGGCGTTTAGTGGGTCACTGTCAATGGCATTCTGGTAATTTTCGATAGCCTCTTCATGACGACCAAGTGCATCGTATGCAGTGGCAAGCTGGTAGTAGCCCTCTGGATCACTTTCGAACTGTTCAAGTAACGTCTGGCTTGTTTGAATCGCGTCTTCAAAACGATCCATACTATTATAGGTGTCCGCAAGCCCAGCATAGGCCGCTGCCAGGTCATCTGGGTCCATGCTGCTACTAGCATTGATTAGTGCCTGATAGGTGTTTACAGCATCATCATAGCGCTCTGATTCTAAATAGGCTTCTGCGAGGCTGAAGCGAGCGGTGTAACGAGTTGGATCAAGCTGAACTGACTGTTCATAGGCCTGGATGGCTTCTTCTCTATTTCCTTGTAAGGAACGCCAGGTGCCAAGATGCTCCCAGGCATCAGCATCATCAGGTGATAGTGTTACGATACGTGCATAGGTTTCTGCTGCCTGCTCCGGGTCACCGATTGTCTCATAAACAGAAGCCAGGGTATCGTAGACTATACGGTCTTCAGGATCGAGTCCAAGCATCTGGTTGGCGACGGAGAGAGCCTGGTCATAACGCCTCATGTCGAGGTAAAGGCTGACTAGTTCAGCATAGCGTGATGTATCACCTGGATCTTCATCAACCTGTTTCTCTTGATCTGTAATTCGACGAATCTGCTCATTAACAAGCTCTCGTATCTCACGGAGGTTACCGGCAGCCGAAGCATTGTCGGGATTGAGGATCAGCGCTTGGCGGTAGGCCTGGATGGCGTCCTCGTAAAGGTTTTGAGTGTGATAAGCATCTCCAACGTTGAGATAAAGCTCGTCGTTGTCCGGGTCAAACTCAAGAGCTTGCTGATATGTCTCCAGAGCTTCTTCGTGCATACCTAATTCACTACTTAGATTGCCAAGGTTAATATAGGCGTCAATGAGTTGGGGATCGAGGTCGATAGCTCTACGATAGCCAGCAATAGCTATCTCAGTATCCTTGAGAAGTTGTTGGGCTAAGGCCAGGTTATAACGCGCGCGAGCATCTTTAGGATTTGCATCAACAGCATGCTGGAAAGCTTCTGCTGCAGCCTCATAATTTTCTTCTCGCGCGGCAGCATTGCCTTTGTCGGTCCACTTTTGCTCTTCAAGATAGGAATCTTGCACGCCGGTGCCGTTCTGGGTGGTGCTGTCACTGTTTACGGTGTCTTGTTGTTCGTCCATAGTGCGTATTCTTTTTCTCCTCTATTGTGTAGCTTCATACGTCCATGTGAGTAGTTGTAGTAAGAATCTTTTGAAATTCCTTGCGTAGTATAACACGTTCGGGTTGCTGCTTCTAGTAGGATGTCCATATAGGCCAGGGCTTCATGTTCAGGAGAAAAATAGAGACATCAGAAATCTCACTTCTATTAGAGATGTCTGGTGTCCCTGGTCAAGTTTGCGAGAACTTCATGTAGTAATGCGAAGTCAGGCAGCTCCGACGCCGTTATTGGTAAGAACTTTGTCGATCTCGTTTTTGAGGCGCGTGGGGTGTGGTCCGATCAGACGACCAATCTCTCGACCTTGATTGAAGATGACGAGAGTTGGAATAGCCTGAATATGATACTGAAAAGGAACTTGCTGATGCTCGTCAGTATCCAGTTTGGCAAAATTTAGTTTACCCTGGTATTCAACGCTCAACTTCTCGTATACAGGTGCAATAGCACGACAGGGGCCACACCATGCAGCCCAGAAATCGACGATAACAGGTATGTCAGATTTGAGTACCTTTGCCTCGAAATCCTGGTCTCCAACGTAGATGAGGTTGGCATGCGTATCCATTAATTTACTTACTCACTTTCCTGGTAGTGTATTTGTATGATGTTGAGATACTTAGCGTTTCTCAATGAATCTCTAATTTAGTGAACAAGAGTTTTGTGGTTCTTATTCCTGTTAGTAATAATTCGCTGGACTGATTAGCTTCTGCGGCCACCACCCTGAACAATAGAGAGTATGCGCAAAATGAATAGGAACAGGTTCAGTATGGTAATAAAGAGCGAGACCGTCAAACCTATGGCATTGGGCATTGTGTCGGCCAGGTACTTGGCTTGCTGTACGTAATACAAAACGAAAGCGGAGAAGATGCCAACGCCCAGCACTGAGATCAACAACACAAAGAATGTACTGTGGAAGAAGATACTTATTATACTTGCTACAATCAGCAGGATCACACCCATAAAAAGGATGCCGCCTAGCCGGTTAAAGTTGCGTTTTGTTATCCAGGCGTATACTGCGAGCGCCAATGATGAGACAGCTGTGAGGAAAAAGGCTTCGGCCAGGATAAAACCAGCGCCCGCTCCCAGGTACAAACTTATAAGTGGGGACAGCGATATCCCCTCTAAGAGGGTGAAGAGGAAGAGCAGGAATAGATTTAATCCTCGAGTATTGATGTTAAAATTCAGGATTAAAAGGACAACAAACCCACCAATAGCAACTACCCAGTAGCCTCCTCCATAATTGAGCTTTAAAACGAACATGCCAATAAGAGTTCCAATGAATGCAAAAAGAAATGAAGAGGCAAGTAAGCCCATTACTTTGCTGATCAGGCTACCCTCTTGTACGCCTTCGTAGCCTTGGGGCAATGTTTGGTACTGGTAGCCAGAGGCACCAAACATCCCACGATTTCTAATTGGAAAACCACCTCTAGGATTATACATAGTTCAAACCTCGATCGAATGCTAGTCTCTTCGTTCATACAGAGCATTTCGGAAGCTGTTATCTCCCCACATCCCGAAAGAGGGCTGCTGCGCTCTATACTCTCTGCAAGAGTAGTAAACTTGTTTACATAGATATTACGTAGGGTCAATGCTAATGGTTGTATCTTGCGCTTATGTTACCACAAAACAAATAATAGAGGTTATTTTTTCCGACGGTTGACCTTGGGTGATTCATTGGGCGACTCATCGTTAGATTGTACTGCTAGCGAGGCGTCAACGATATTTGTAATGTCACAACGTGGGTGGTTATTGTCTGCGTGCCAGTAGAGCGAACTCCCTGGTGGTTTCTGCATCAGACCACCGCAACGTGGACAGCGACGTGATTCAATTTCGCTCTGACCCTGTGTCATGCTGCGTTCTCCTTATGAAGATATAGCGGCATCTTACGTGGCTGTTTTTGTCCTAGATGATTGACTATAAACTGCAGGTGTACAGCCTACCAGGGACAGTCATATAAAATAGTAAACTGCAAAATATTTAAACGGAATTTGTTGAAAGATCATCACATGACACTCCATACGCCACAGATTTCACAAAAAGCGACACCAACTTCACCAAATGTTTTACTACGGGTGTTCCAGCGATCATAGGCAATAGCGATCGAGCCGCAATTCCAACAACGAGCACGTCCACCGGCTTTGCTTTCTTCAGCCAGACCATGAAGTAACAGGCTGCGCGCCTCCTCCGATCCAGTGTAGCCGGGATTATAAGCCAGGTGAAGTAAATTTCCCAATGGTAAGGAGATTTCGTGGGTTGGGGCCTGAATGGATCCTGAGGCAGCAAGGGGTGTCGGGGTCGCCTGCTGCGGCGGCTGCGGAGGTCGCCGGAATAATTCACCACGAGCTGTGCGCCTGCCTCCCTCAATAGGAGGTATGTGGTCTTGACTGTCGCTACGATCGCCATTGGACCCTGGTTGATGCTGAGGGCTTGTTGGCGATGCAAAATTGCTTCCAGTGTGCTCATTCAACTGTGCATCTGCATGTTCTCCATCCAATGATACAATGGGAGTTTGCCCGGTAGCCAGCGTCTCCGGAGTACTCTCAGGTTGATGTGAGCTGTGGTTGTTATCCTCTGGTTGATCGGGTGGGTTTGCGCGTCTGCGTCGTGTAATTGGCATAGGAGATTGCTCCCTCAGAAATTGTGAATACCCTAGTTGCGATTGCATTATATCACAGCATAGAGAGAAGTTCTACGAAATTATGCCTGCATGTGTAAATGTCAGTCTCAAACAAGATCTTGAACTTTCTGATGATTTTTTAAAAGTAACATCAAAGTTGGACTGGCTAACTATTGAAGAAGTCAGAATTAATTTTAGTAAACTGCACCCATTCTTCGGGTACTGCTGACTCTTCAAAGATAGCTGTAACAGGGCAGGCAGGTTCACATGCACCACAGTCAATGCATTCGTCAGGGTTTATATAAAGCATTTCAGCCTCTTCAAAACCAGCCTCACCTGTTGTAGGATGGATGCAATCGACGGGGCAAACATCTACGCAGGAGGCGTCCTTAACGCCGATACATGGCTGGGTAATAACATAAGTCATGGTTTAGATATCCTCCTCTTGGTCCACTATGTAATAATCCTATCACATAGTGGCTAAGTTATGATTTTGTTTGCAGTGTGATGATGTTAACCAAGCTCAGTATAGTGGGTTGCAAAGGCAATGTCAATTATTTTTATAGGCCCTGGTTTGTGATTACTGCTCTTATTACAGCTTGCTTTAATCTTGACAAAGTTGAGAAGGGGTAAGTATAGTTGAGATAGTTAAAGGTTATGCGGCATCGACCAACCTGACTGTGGGCATAGGGGGTAGAACCTGTTCCCACGGTTTTTTATTGCCCCATTATTATATTATGAGAAACTTGCTACAGAAACGAGGAGATGCAGCAATGCCAAAAGAAAATTTACTTCCTACTGAACGCCGTGACCTTGGGAATGGTCTCAGCTTGCGCTGGTCTAACATTGACGATTCTGAAGAAATAGCATACCTGGCCAGTTCAGTTTTTCGTGATGGCGCTGGAGCGCCCATCAACGTCTACATGGCAAATTTGATACGTGAGTTAATGAGTGGAAATCATCCTTTGATGGGTTCTGGCGATTTCGTAGTAGTTGAAGATACACAACGTAAGGAACATCCTTTTGTTGCCTGTACCTGTTTCTGGTCTCAAACATGGGAATTTGAAGGTATACCTTTCCAGTTTGGTCGTCCTGAAATCGTTGCAACTGATCCGGCTTATCGCAATCGAGGATTGGTACGAGCGATTTTCGAAGTAATTCATGCTCGTAGTGAAGCCGAGGGTCACCTGGCGCAAGCAATCACAGGTATTCGTTACTTTTATCGCCAGTTTGGATATGAGTATGCCCTGGATCTGGGTGGGAGAAGTATTACCTATCTCTCGCTCATTCCACAAGCTGAAACAGGAGTACCAGAGCCTTATATACTGCGTGATGCCGTAAATACGGATATTCCTCTCATAAGAAGCTTGTATGATCGACGAAAGGTAAACAGTATTGTTTGGTCACCTCTGGAGGATCGCTGGTTACGTTATCACATTCAGACGTGGAAGACACTTAATGTTGAAGATAGTTGGCATGTACAGATGATAGTGGATACTTCAGGTGTTTCAAAGGGCTTTCTTTTGACTCCTATTATACGATGGGATCAGAGTATAGCTGTATTTGCTCTAGAAGTTGTGCCTGATCTCAACTTACAGGAAGTATTACCAGTAATCTTGCGAGCAATTCATGCACAAGGATTACAGGTTCGGGCCCAGGCGGATGCTGGCCTTTTGACGGAGATACATTTCAATCTGGGGCAGTCTCATCCAGTATACGATGCGCTAGGCACTGCTTTGGCGCCAAAGCATATTCCGCCGTATGCTTGGTATGTGCGTGTAGCAAACCTGCCTGGATTCATTCAACATATTGCTCCAGCTCTGGAGCAGCGGTTAGCTAATTCTCCGTTGGGGAGCTATAATGGCGAGCTGAAACTTGATTTCTATCGCGGGGGATTACGTATGGTTTTCGAGCATGGTAGGTTAACAGTTGTGGAGGACTGGCAACGGTCGACGTGGGAGTACAATGAAAATGCGGCATTTCCACCACTGGTCTTTCTGCAACTTCTTTTTGGATATCGAAGCCTTGATGATTTACGCTATGCTTTCCCAGATGTCAAGGCAAAGGATGAATCAGAACTGGTGCTGAATGTGCTTTTCCCAACCAGGCCATCGTGGGTACTACCAATAGGGTAAAAAGGGTGACTATAGTTTGCCGATATACAGGTGTGAGAACGCAACCTCAGTATTTTGTCCCTCTACACCAAGGCCGATAGCTCCAGAACTTAATGGTTGTTTTGAGGTATCAATTACGGGTTTTCCTAAAGGTATCTGATTGACAGAGAAAGTGAAAGTGTTGCCTTTTACATCAATAGTGATGACATTGCTCTGTTCCAGGTTGGGTAAGAGTGAGGGTACGGGACCAAACGTTAAAAGTCGCAATGGCGTCTGTCCATCGAAGCGCCAGAATAAGTATTGATGACCCACACCCGATGGTGTGATCTCAAAAAGGTAGTAGTGAGTCAGGTCAGTGGAGGAACGTAAAACTATGCCATAGTAATCACCATTATTATGCACACCATGAATTTCGGAGGTTGTAACTGTGATACGGAAGTTTTTAAACTGAGAACTTCCAAAGTCGTATAGGGCAATGGAAATGTTCGAGAGTGATTTGTTTATGATATGGTATTGTCCATTCTGAAAGGAGTAGTCACTGCCTGGACGTCCATATTGCTGCCACTTATTTTCATCTTTCAGGTAATCGGTTTGTGAATTGGGGGGAGTAGATTGTGCATGATTCGTATTTACGAATTTGTTTACGACGAAAACGCTGAGAACTGAACCAATGATTACCGCAATGAGTAAAAATAGTGGCAGAGCAATTCGCCGTAACTTGCTGGAGTCTTTCCAAATAGGTTTGTCTTGAGCGATGGGTTTTAGGAATGGTAAAGCTTTTTTGGCTCCATTGCTGGAGACAATTGCCTTTTGTTTAGCTTCGCTATCAGTGAGTACATAGTCGTCGGCATTGTCAACTGCTTCAGCAAAAGCCGCGCTAAACTCCCCGGCTGTCGGGTAGCGATCCTCTGGCCATTTTGCGAGAGCTTTAGCAATAACGCGGTCGATTTGCGGGGTAATATCGAAGCGTATGGTGCTAAGCAAGGGAGGTGTGTCATGTACATGCATGAGGGCCATTGCAATTGACGTATCGGCGTGGAATGGCGGTCTACCAGCTAGAAGAAAGAACAGGGTCACAGCAAGTGAGTAAATGTCTGAGCGACCATCAAGAGTCTCACCGAGAGCTTGCTCAGGCGATATATAGTCGGGTGTGCCCATTAATGTCTCTGGCGATTTCATTGGTTGGTCTGTGCTTTGGCCATCGGGTTGCATAAGATGCACAATGCCGAAATCCGAGAGTACTACCTGGCCGCAGCCATCGAGGAGGAGGTTAGCTGGTTTAACATCACAGTGTACGCGTCCGTTTTGGTGAGCGTAATCCAGAGCAGAAGCGATTTGTGCGATATAGTGTAGGGCCTGGCTTAGTGACAGAGGGCCATTCCTGGTAACGCATTCTGAAAGGGTGCCGCCGGGCATATAGGGCATAACAATATAGGGTAAGCCATCATGTTGGCCATAGGAATAGATGGAGAGAATGCTTGGGTGGTCTAGCTCACTAGCAGCTTCGGCTTCGCGAAGAAAACGCCGATAAAAATTCTTCTGCGCCTGTTTGTCCATAGTGGAACGTGGCATAAAAACTTTCACCGCAACTTTCTCGTCAGTTGAGCGGTTTTGAGCCAGGAATACAGCACTGGAGCCTCCGTAGCCCAGTAGTTTTTCGAGGATACATGGGCCAATTACCTGACCGATCAGATGTTGTCCTCTGGTTGTGGACATATCAAGGCTCCTCCAGGCAACAAAGATGATAATAAATACGGTGATACCTGGGTTATAACGGAACGCGGTTTTATAAGAAGAACTATACTAATTTTATCAAGAACCAGGGTTAAGTGTCAATGTTTAGCTGATGTATTTTCAGACCAAATTGAAGATGTCTTCTACTCCCTACCCAGGGTAAAGAAGGAAACAATCCACGTCACTTAATGTGGATTGTCCTTTTGATTTCCCTTATTGAACGAGCTTGCACGTCGGGTTTTCTAGATGATGAATTCGCCGTCATGCATAATAGTGAGGCCATCTACTTCGATAGTGCAGCGGCTTGGGATGACGTCAACGTGGATTTTGGCATTCCAATCGGCACCTGTAAATTCGGGATATGGATTGCCAAAGGCAACATGTAAGCCGGGCATCTTTTCGTCTTGCAGCAAGTTACCTGTTAGCCTTTTGAGGCTTGTGAGCGTACCAATGGCAAATTCTCCAACGCGGTTCCCATCAGGTGTGGAGAAAAGGTAATCTTTTACTTCCTTTGCCAGCGCTGCATCTTCGCTACTGACTTCTGTAATGTAGCCTTGTTTTACATTGATTATAATGGGATGTTCCAGTACGCCATACTTCTCTGAGAAAAAGTCTCCAAGCACGTCGCAGACTAGAATGCCATCAACAGTGGCAGGAGCAGTAAAGACTTCACCCTCGGGCAGATTACCCCATTTGCCTTGCTCATTATAGCGTCCATGGCAGGGAATCCATTGCCAATCTTTATGGAAAGTGGCTGTCACATCGCTCCCTTTGGCGGAGGTGACGTGAATAGTTTTAGCGTTGCGAACAAGATTATAGACCTGATTGGTCAGACTGAATACCTCATCGTAATCTGCACACATACCCTCGGCCATGACTTCCTCATCGATGCCAATCATATGTCCATGGCGTACTTTGAGTTCTTGCGCGAGGAATGGAAGCAGTGGGATACGGAATCTAATTTCGCCTGGTTTGGCAGTTGCGATATAGTAGCTGACTGTTGGCCGGGTTCGAAGCAGGTCGTTGCGCAATTCGTCAGGAAATGCGGTGAGAGGGCGCTCGCCGTAATGCTCAAGGAATCGTATGGTGACGTCGGCGTGTCGATCAAGGGCAGCTACTGCTACACGGCGTGCGATATTTTCACGCTCATAATCAGTTATGATGAAGACCCGATCATGTGAGGTTACACCCATACAGCGAACGGCGTTTTCGGCACCATACTGGAGGCGCTCTTCAAAAGACATTTTTGATATGTCCAGCTTCTCTGAGCTGGAAACAATACTACTTATTTTGCCAGACATTGATGTTCTCCTTAAGAGTTATTGAAAGATGATTTCGGCTTTGATGGTTGTAGTTTGTTGGGCTGGAGCACTTGCAATGTTCTTGCCTCTACCACATCGAGCACCATTGATATCAACTTAAACGCTTTTCATAAGTTTTTTGTAACTGGATAGTACAGAAATATAGACGTTGTAACTCTTTCTTTTTGAAGAACGCTTGCATGAAGCCTTTTCTGTGAGGAGTGCAGCACTTGTTGGATGGGCTTAAATTTGCCCCTTGGCTCTATGCAGAGAGTTCACAGTGAGTTACACTTTGCTCACGTCTATTTGTAATACGGAAGTTTGTAAGGAGAAGTTACGCATGGCAACAGAAAGTACAACGGGTTTATATCGTTCGATTCATGCACAGCCGAAGGCGGTGCGCGAGCTTCTGACTGACTGGGATGGACCGTCAAAGGCGGCGGAGAAGTTGTCCCAAGCGGGTCGTATTTTTGTGTCGGGTATAGGCACCAGTTTTCATGCTGCTACAGTTGGTGAATATCTTTTACGTTTTGTAGGAACTGATGCCTGGGCAGTACGTTCGTATGAATTTGTGCATTACCCAAGACCACTGCGGCCTGACGATGGAGTGATCGTTGTAAGCCATCGTGGGAGCAAATTGCATGGTATCGGGGCATTGCAACGCGCTGTGGAAAGTGGGGTAGTTACAGTGGGGATTACGGGTAAGAATTCAAAAATGCAGGGGGCGGATGTGATTATTGAGACGGTGGAACAAGATCCTTCTTCGACCCACTCGATTAGCTATATAGGTGCATTGGTACGCCTAAGTCAGGTTGCTGCGAGATTAGGGGCGCTTACAGGTTACGAGAGGCAAGCGGAACGGCTGATGCAGGGATTGGCACAATTACCTGTGTTGATGGAAGATATTCTATCGCGAGAGGATGAGGTTCGGCAAATAGCTCAGGAAGCTGTAGCACAATCACGCAGATTATATTTTGTGGGAGCCGGGCCAAATGCTGTCACAGCGCCAGAGGGAGCACTCAAGGCAAAGGAAGCGGCTTATGTGACAACAGAGGGTTTTGAGCTGGAACAAGCGATTCATGGTCCACAAGTGGCTTTCGAGGTTGATGATCTACTTATACCGATTAGTGTCGAGGGGGCCGCACAGTTGCGCATGGCGGATTTTTTGTTAGCATTAAGTGAGATTGGATCACGTGTCTGGCTGGTTGGCGAAGCACCCACTATGGAAACGGCAGGATTGTTCAATCGTCAAGGGTGGTCTAGATTCGCGATTTGCGATGGGGCAGATTTGCCGGAAGAGTTGACACCTTTGCTAGCTGCTCTGCCTGTACAACTGCTGGCTGATTTCCTTGCAACTGCTCGTGGAACGAATGCTGATAGTTTCCGCAAGGATCAGGAGGCTTACGATAAAGCAGGTTCACGATTCCAGATTTAGGGGAGTATGTAACGTTTGCATCAGTTGTAACGGTTATTTGTGACGATTAAGGGGGCGCGCGGGTGGGGGTAAACCCCACCCCTACACGAAAGCGCCTGTTAAGGCGCAGGAGAGAGTTGGGGCCAGGATGAATGTCATGCGCAATTTAGTCATTTGCATAATTCGCCGGTACAGTCTGTTGTGTTTGCATCAGTTGCATCAGTTGAAAAAAGTGCTGCAAATGAAAATGCTTTACGCTGGGCTTCGAGTCTTTTTTTGCTCTCGGCGTCC
>Ga0210409_10003141_pt1 | contig 18891 bp, 20 predicted proteins | sample IncBWH17MmetaG_FD_161649 | JGI IMG/M metagenome (GOLD analysis project Ga0210409, IMG submission 161649) | Forest soil microbial communities from Barre Woods Harvard Forest LTER site, Petersham, Massachusetts, United States - Inc-BW-H-17-M | ecosystem: Environmental > Terrestrial > Soil >... | reverse complement strand
CGCCAACGACTTAGGGAAGGTTCGCATCAAGATGATTTTCGTGCGTTGACGGGTTTGGTGTAAAGCTTCTATAATTGGGGTTTGTCTTTACAGGTGGAGGAGCGATGTACGCCGTCATACAGACCGGGGGGAAGCAGTATCGCGTCGCGCCCGGCGACACTATACGGATTGAGCGGGTTAGCGGAGACGTGGGCGAGAAGGTGACGTTTGGCTCCGTGCTGGCGGTGCATACCGACGACAAGAAGGTGGTGTTGGGATCGGATGCGTCGAAGGTTACCGTTACTGGAAAGATCGTTAGCCAGGGACGGGGGAAGAAATTGACGGTGCTTAAGTTCAAGAAGGGCAACCAATATAAGATTTCGCGGGGGCACCGGCAGAATTTTACGGCGGTTGAGGTTAGCGATATCAAGTTGTAGTGGCGAAGAACCCACCCTTGCAAAAGGCGCAAGGATGGGGCACCCGCAGGACGGGAAGCGAAGAGAGATTCCTCCTTATGCGACCCGGCGCGCAAAAAACGCGCGCAAGAGAAGGCCGGGTCGCTCCACTCGGAATGACGGGGAGTGGGCTTACGGCACGGCTAAAGCCGTGCCCTGACGAAAAACACGAGTTGCCAAGCAGGTCGAGGAAGAAGAATTCGATAAAAAGAGGGAATGAGTTATGGCACATAAGAAGGGCGGCGGGTCGTCAACTAACGGGCGGGACTCGCATGGACAGAGGCTAGGCGTTAAGCGCTTTGGCGGGCAGTTGGTCAATGCGGGAACGATTTTGATTCGGCAGCGGGGGACTAAGCATCAGGCTGGCGTTAATGTTGGGCAGGGTAAGGACGATACGCTTTACGCGCTGGTGACTGGGTATGTGAAGTTTGAGGATAAGGGGCGGCACGGGAGATTTATTAGCGTTACGCCAGCGCAGCAGGCTGCGGCTGTTAATTAGATTCGAAATGCGCACAGCCATTTTTGGCTGTGCCACTTTCGAGTGATGGATTTTGAGTACGCGGATTACTTCGCGATAGGGTTGCGGGCTCGAAAGCGGCGGCAAGACCGCCGCACTCCAAAATGCGCGGCTCGGCTTTGGCTGGGCCGTTTTTATTTTGGGGCTACAGTGGCTGGGGCGTCGAAGGAAACGGCGGGGACGTCAGAGGCGACGCAGGTCAGGACGCTTGCTGGGAAGAATTTGAGGTAGGCGCTGCGGCCGTGGGCCGGGATGATGGCCAGGCCGGGGACCATTTGGTGGAGCTGGTTTAGCTTGGCTACGATTTCGTTGGCGCGGGCGGGATCGTTGTCGCTGTCGCGTAGCAATAGGGATTTTCCTACGCGATCCTGATAGCCGCGCTCTTCATCTACGGCGTCGCCTACGTAGAACAGACGGTGATGGGGGTCGAGGTTCACGAAGATGCCGACGCTGCCGGGGGTGTGACCGCGCAGAGGCACGACGACTACCGAGCCGTCGCCGTAAAGGTCGGCGCTTTCGTCGAAGGTTTCATAGGGATGGGGCTCGAATTTCAGGGTCGGAGAATCGGCGGACGGAAATTTTTGGGTGTGCGCGGGGATTACGAACCCCTTGGCTTGCACGGCGGGATCGAAGGCGAATTGAAGTTCTTCGCGGGTGAGGAGAACCGGAACGCTGGGCAGATCCATCAAACCACCGGCGTGGTCCAGATGCACGTGGGAGAGGATGACCCAGCGGACTTTGTAGGGGTCGCCACCGACTAGCCGCAGCAGTTGGGGAAGCGGGACTTCTGGATTTAGCTGGCCGGCGAGATTTCTGAGCTTGACGCGCAGGAGGAATGGGTAGCCGGCGATTTCGTCGTCGAAGTGGCTGGAGTTGCCGGTGTCGATGAGGAGATCGCCATTGGGATGCTTGACGAGAATGCTGCCGGCGGTCATGGCGAAGGGATAGCCGGTGAAGGTGCTGCCGGTTTCGACCCAGCAGGCGGCGAGGCCCTTGAGCGCGTTGACGGTAGGCGCGACGCGAGCGTGTGGCGGTGCGGCGGACAATGGGTCTCGGCTGAAGTAGAGAAAATAGGCGCCTAAGGCAATGACGATCAGCAAGAGGATGAGCAGAATGGCGGCGCGACGGAGCCACACACTAAGACGAGACACGAGCAAGGACCTCCTAAGATTTCATGATTTGCGCTAGTGCTGAATGCTTATGTTATCGTTTTTGATAGGAAGCAGGAACCGTGTTTGTTGATGAAGCGAAGATTTTGGTGAAGGCGGGAAACGGCGGAAATGGCTGCGTGGCGTTCCGGCGGGAGAAATTTGTGCCGCGCGGCGGACCATCGGGCGGCGATGGCGGGCATGGCGGAAGCATTTACCTGGAAGCGAATCCGAACGACAACACGCTGCTGCGGTACCGGTACAACCGGGAGTTCAAAGCGGATCGCGGGCGTCATGGCGAAGGGTCGAACTGCACGGGGCATTCCGGCGACGACATGATTTTGCAGGTTCCGGTGGGCACGCTGGTGTTCGATGCGCAGAGCGGTGAGACCATCGCGGATTTGGCAGCGCCGGGGCAACGAGTGCTGGTGGCGCAGGGCGGGCGCGGGGGGCGCGGAAATCAGAATTTTGCGAAGCCGTGGCATCAGGCTCCGCGCGAGCATGAGGATGGGCATCCCGGAGAAGAGCGGCATTTGCGGCTGGAGCTTCGGCTGCTGGCGGACGTTGGATTGGTGGGCTTCCCGAATGCGGGGAAATCGACGCTGATTTCAGTGATATCGGCGGCGCGGCCGAAGATTGCGAATTATCCGTTCACCACGCTGGAGCCAAATCTGGGAGTGGTGAATGCGGACGGCGGAACCGGGAGCGAGGGCCGTGAGATTGGGCGAACGTACGTGGTTGCTGATCTGCCGGGATTGATCGAAGGGGCACATGAAGGCGCGGGATTGGGGATACGGTTCCTGCGGCACGTGGAGCGCACGCGACTGCTGGTACATCTGATTGACACGAGCGACGCTTCGGACGCCGATCCGATCCATTCGTTCGAGGTGATTTCGGGTGAGCTGCGGGCGTTCAGCGAATCGCTGGCGGAAAAGCCGGTGATCGTGGTGGCGACGAAGCTGGACGCGACTACGGAGCGCACGCGGCTGGAAGCGCTGCGAGCATTTTGCAGCGAGCGAGGACTGGAGTTTCACGCGATTTCGGCGGCTACCGGAGAAGGGGTACGCGAGTTGGTGAGGTCGATTGCCGATGCGCTCGATAAGATACCGAAGGCCGCGCCGGAAGCTGCGGGGGATAGCCGGCGTGTCTCCCACGAAAATGCGGGCGAAGCATCCACGGCGCGTTTCGAGAATTTGTGAGAAAATGCATCTCATAAGGTCTTGGGAGACGCATTGACCACCGCGCAAGCGCAGCGCACCGCCACAAAACATCATCCTCGCCGCATCGCGCTTTTCGGAGGCTCGTTTGACCCGATCCACGCCGGGCATCTGGCGGTGGCCAGGGCGGCGGACCGGCGGTTTAATTTCGACGAAATTCATTTCATTCCCGCGAGCCGGCCTCCGCACAAGCTGAAGCAACATCTGGCGCCGTTTCCACATCGATTTGCGATGGTGGCGCTGGCGTGCGCGGAGCATCCGCATTTTGTGCCCTCGGTGGCGGAGGCGGGAGAAGATTTCAGCGGCGCGCAATTGCATTATTCGGTGGATACGGTGCGCTATTTCCGGCACACGTACCACGGGCACGGCGACCGCATCTATTTCATTATTGGGGCGGACGCGTTTCTGGACATCCCCATGTGGAAGGAATATGAGGCGCTGCTGGGCCTATGCGATTTTATCGTGGCCAACCGGCCGGGGATTCGCGCGGAGGCGCTGCGGCTGGTGATTCCGCCGGAGCTGATGGCACGGGATGGGAAGAGAAAAGAAGGCGAAGCGGCGCACGAGTCCATGGTGGTAGCGCACTTGCATCGAACGAGCGTGTACTTGCTGGAGAATGTGGCCAGCGACGTTTCTGCGACAGAGATTCGGAAGCGAGCGCATCGTGAACAATCCGTTCATGGATTGGTGGCGGCGCGCGTCGAAGAATACATCTTAAAACAGGGTCTTTACCGGTGAATTACAACTCATTGCCATCAGGCGTGCGTCTCGCAGTTGAGGCGGCGCAAAATAAAAAAGCGGCGGGCATTTCGGTGCTCGATCTGAGCGGAGTGGGCGCGTTTACGTCGTACTTCGTGATTTGCACCGGATTCAGCACGCCGCAGGTGCAGGCGATTTGCACGGAGGTCGAGGAGCAGCTGTATAAGGAGTTGGGACGTTCGCCGGAGCACCGCGAGGGGCGTGGGTCGTCGGAATGGGCGCTGCTGGATTTCGGCAGCTTCATTGTGCACGTGTTCAGCGAGCAGGCGCGGCACTACTACGATCTGGAGCGGTTGTGGCGATCGGCGGCAAAGCTGGAAATTCCCGATGAGCCGGAAGGGCCCGCCGGCCATGGGACATCGCATGGCACGGGGCATCGCGGGCCGCGAAATGTGGCGGTGGGCGGCTCGCACGCTCCGGGCGAAGCGGTTTCAAAATGACGGCGGAGCGGCTGCCGTGGATTTCGGCGGACCCGGCGTCGCAAAATATTTTTGAGCTGGCGCAGAAAGTTGCGGGCGCACCTACCACGCTGTTAATTACCGGAGAAAGCGGAGCGGGCAAAGATTACCTGGCGCGGGTGATCCACGAGTTGGGTCCGCGGCGGGACGCTCCTTTCTTGAAGATCGATTGCGCGAGCCTTCCCCCCCAACTTGTGGAAAGCGAATTGTTTGGGCACGAGCGCGGAGCGTTCACCGGGGCGGTGGAGCGCAAGCTGGGGCGATTTGAGCTGGGAGGCAACGGAACGATTGTGCTGGATGAAGTTGCGGCCCTTTCGGGGGCGGCGCAGAGCAAGCTGTTGCGCGTGCTGCAGGAGCGGTCGTTCGAACGGCTGGGCGGCACCGAAACGCTGCACATCGAGGCGCGGCTGGTGGCGCTGACTAATGTGGATTTGCCTGCGGCAATCGCGGCGGGGCGATTCCGGGAAGATTTATATTTTCGGATGAATGTGCTGACGATTGCGGTGCCGCCGCTGCGGGAACGGCGCAGCGACATTCTGCCGCTCGCGGAGCATTTTCTGGCGGCTTTGTGCCTGACGCATGGACGCGCGGGTGTGCAGCTTAGCGACGGTGCCCGGAGGATGCTGGGCGCCTACGCTTGGCCAGGGAATGTGCGGGAATTACGGAACGCGTTGGAGCGAGTGATTGTTTTTACGCGGGTCGAAATACTGGAGCCGGAGCACTTTGCGGAAAATATTCGAGCCGGGGCGGTGGGAGGCGTTGGTATGGTTGGGGGGTTGCGATCGTTGGAGGATGTGGAGAAGGAAGTGATTACGGCTACGTTGGAAGCCATGCGATACAAGATCAGCCAGGCCGCAGACGTCCTCGGGATCAGCCGGAAGACGCTGTTGGAGAAGCGAAAGAAGTATGGATTGAAGTGAGGTTGATCCACCCGGGCGGGATTGGCTGCCTGGGTCGCGGAGTCCCATCGGATACGCTCGGGATCAGGCTGCGCGCTACGTGGCCGAATGCGTATAGCATACGATGTTTTACCGCACACCAACGTAAGTTGCGGCGAGGCTCGTGCTAGACTCGATTCTGGCCACTCACCAGCGGTTGGCCTTTCGCGGTCTTTCTTCAAGACTGCCTTTGCTAATGCCCAAAGAACTTTTCGGAACTGACGGAATACGAGGCGTGCCTGGCACACCGCCGCTGGACGACGCCACGCTGTATGCGACAGGACGGTCGTTGGGCAATTATTTGAAGGAAACCAGTCCCGCGGCGCGCGTGCTGATCGGGATGGATACCCGGGAGTCTGGTCCGCATATTGCGGCGGTGCTGGCCGCGGGACTGGGCGAATCGGGAGTGATGGTCGATTTCGCGGGGATTATCACCACCCCTGGCGTGGCGTGCCTGGTGCGGCAGCGAGGATTCCAGGCGGGCGTGGTGATTTCCGCGTCGCACAATCCCTTTCATGACAATGGCGTAAAGCTGTTTTCCGGCGCTGGGATGAAATTTCCAGATGACATCGAAGAGGCGCTGGAACAAGACATCTTTAAACACCGCCAAGAACCGGCACCGAAAAATTCACCAGCGTTGGTGGCAGATGAGAGTTTGGATGCGCGGTACCTGGATTTTCTGCGCAGCCGAGTGATTCCGGGCGCGAAGCTCTCGAGCCTGCGATTAGTGTTGGATTGCGCGAATGGTGCTGCTTACAAGCTTGGGCCGGAGCTTTTCGAATCGCTGGGGGCGCATGTTATTGCCATTGGGGCTGAGCCGGACGGGCGCAACATCAACGCCAATTGCGGATCGCTGCACCTGGAAGGATTGCAGAAACGGGTGGTGGCGGAGCGGGCCGGGTTGGGCATCGCGTTTGACGGGGATGCGGACCGGGCCATGTTTGTCTGCCAATCGGGGCGGATTGTGAATGGGGATGGCGTGTTGCTGGCGGCGGCTCGGCATTTGAAGTCGACCGGCAAGTTGAAGGGGAACCGCGTTGTGGCGACCTCGATGTCCAACCTGGGGCTGGAGCGAATATTGGCGCGGGAGGGGATCGAACTGGGCCGGGCCGCTGTGGGTGACCGATATGTGCTGGAGGAAATGCTGCGCAGCAACAATGCGTTGGGAGGCGAACAGTCTGGGCATGTGATTTTTCTGGACGACTCGCCGGCAGGGGACGGTTTGCTGACGGCGGTGAAGATGGCATCGCTGGTTTCGATAAACGGAAGGCTGGAGTCGCTGATCACCGGGTTCAAGGATTATCCACAGACCATCGTGAATGTGAAGGTGAAGGCGAAGCCACCGCTGGATTCGCTGCCGCAGGTGTCTCGCGCGCTGGCCGAGGCGCAGTCCGCCCTAGGGGAAAGTGGGCGGGTAGTGCTGCGCTATTCGGGGACGGAGCCGCTGGCGCGGGTTATGGTCGAAGCGGAACACGACGCGGACGTGCAGCGGTACAGCGAGTCGGTTGCGGCGGCGCTGCGCGAGACGATCGGGGCGTGATTGGGCCTGTGTGTGTGTCGGGAATCGACGTGTCACATAAATGTAACAGCGGCGTCTCTCCCAAAGAATGGATTGGAACTTGAGATTACCTGTGGGATTTTGTAGATAGAAACCAACGGGTGTTCTGGCATTGGGCGGTGAAGTTAGGCTAACCCGTGTGGTTTCATACGACTGGTCGGATGTGAATTTCCGGTAATACGCTGGCACGCGGTTTGCTCTCTATCAGGGCAACGATGTTACAAAAGATTGGCTTCCCGGGGTGGCCGGAACTCAACCTCGACTGAGTTTCCGGTTTTTGGGGGGTCAGTTATACGAAAGAGGGGGCTTGCACCAGCCCCCTTTTTCATTCATGGGATGTATGCTCTAAGTGGTTAGTTCGCTGTTCCCGCGGGTGGTCCTGTTTTTCTCTCCTGGTAGGGCGCAAACCAGCGCGTCCTACTGTCTACTCATTCCCACTGCCTACGAAAAGGTTCCCCTTCTATCTCAAGGACGGGTCGTTACTGGCGGAGGTGCGCGTCGAACCAGGCGAGGGTGCGGGCGATAACGTCGCGCTGGTGCTTGGGAATGGCGAAGAGATGGCCCTCGTGCTCATAGACGACGAATTGGGTTTCGACGCCGAGGGTCTTGAGAGCGTGCCAGAATTCGTAGGATTGCGGTGCGGGAACTTCGCCATCGCTGTCGCCGACCAAGATCAGAGTGGGCGTTTTGGCTTTCTTGATGAAATTGATGGGTGAACTTCTGGCGTAGATTTCCGGGTCGTCGTAGACGGATTTACCGAAGAACGGAATCATCCACTGATCGATTAGATTTTCGCCGTAGTAGGACTGCCAGTTGGAGAGGCCGGCGCCTGCCATGGCGGCTTTGAAGCGATTGGTCTGGGTGACCGCCCACATGGTCATGAAGCCGCCATAGCTCCAGCCGGTGATGCCCAGGCGGTTGGGATCGATGGGCGCGACCTTGAGGGCTTCGTCGACGCCGGCCATGATGTCCTTGAAGTCGCCGTAGCCGAAGTCTTTCACATTCGCGCGCGTGAAAGCTTCGCCTTGGCCGAAGCTGCCGCGCGGGTTGGGAGACAGGACGAAATAGCCCATGCCTGCGAGACCAGAGGAAAAGTCATGGGTGCTGGGCCAATGCGACAAGGTTATGTGCGACGGGCCACCGTGGACGTACACGACCATCGGATATTTTTTCGCGGGATCGAAATCGCGGGGATAGAGGAGCCAGCCTTGCACTTCATGGCCGTCGTTCTTCCAGGCGATGCTTTTGGCTTCGCCCCAAGCAGGAGTCAGCTCCTTATTGCGCGACGTAACGTAAGTCAGCGAACCACCGACCGCGAGCACAGTGCTGCTGGGATGAACCTCTGTGGCCGATCTGGGATTGCGGCTAATGATAACAACCTCCGGCGGGTGCGCGAAAGATTGCAACACGCCGGCAACTGGGTTGCCGTTCGCTGAAGGAGACAGTAGAAAGCTGAACGGCCCACCAGCGGTCAGCAGACCTGCGCTGAACCAACGGTCGATGTCGCCTGTCGCGGGATCGAGAGTGGCTATAGCGCTGTTGCCGCCTACGTATTCGCTGAAGAGAATTTTCCTGTCGGGGAGCCAGCCGAGCCAGGCGGCGGAGGCTTTCCTGTCCTTGGTGAGATTTTTCGCTTCGCCGCCATCGCTGGCGATGATGTGGATGTCGCCGCCGGTCAGACCTTCGTCGCTCATGAGGCCTTCGATGAAGGCGATTTGTTTGCCGTCGGGAGACCAGACTGGATTGGCGATTTGCAATTTTGGCTTGTAGATGGATTTTAGGAGGCCAGTGGTGGCGTCGAGCGTGGAGAGTTCGGCGACCCACCAGTTATTGTCGCCATTGCCTAAGGCGGAGATGACTGCGAAGTGCTTGCCGTCAGGCGACCAGTCGTACTCGTAGATGTACGTGTCGGCTGGCGTGATTTGGGTGAGCTTGCCGGTAGGGAGATCGACCACGGCGAGGCGCTGCTCGAAGAAGGCATTTTTTATCTCGCCGGTTTGCGGAGTCTCTGCGACTAAGGGGCCGGAGGCGCGCATGGCGTTTTCGGTGAAGAGGACGGCGATGGTTTTGCCATCGGGCGACCAGCCGGGATTGGCCAGGAATCCTTTTACGTTGGTGAGTATTTTTGCTGTGCCGCCGGCCGCGTTGATTACATATAGCTGGAGCTGACCCTTTTTTGCGGCGTCGGAGAGAAATACGATTCTTTGGCTGTCGGGCGACCATGCGACATCGCTTTCCGTGTGCAGCGAATCGGCGACTCCGGCAGCGATGCGCTTTGCTGGAGCGCCGGGCTTAAGATTTTTCACGTAGATTACCGTGCTGCCGGAGATCACGCTGTTCTTGGAATGGACCTCCTCCACCCAGGCGACTGAATTGCCGTCTGGAGAAATGGCGGCTTGCTTGAAATTGTGGGTGGCAAAAAGCGTGGAGATCACACCATCGAGGGGGGTAACGCCGTGCGGCTTTTGTGCGGCTTTCAGGCGCTTTTCAACATCCTGTGCGGTGCCGGTCTTTTCCTGCGCGACGGAACGGCTTACTAACAACACCAGGGGAATGGCCAGCACCGCGGCGTAGCGCGTACGGGGAATCATTTTCACGTCCTCTCAGATCGTTTGCGCTAGGTACAGTAAGCTGCGCGGAGATGGAGGGCAAGCGTTATGGGTAAGAGTTGTTGTGGGGATGCAACTCTGCGAGTAGAATCCGCGCAGATTTGCGGAGGGCGAGATGGTCGATCGTCGAGGGTTTCTGTCGTCGTTTGCGGGCGCGGCGGCGGTGGGGACGGCGCTGAATTTTGGCGGCGAACTTTTTGCCCAACTCGCGCAAGCTCCGAGCCAGTTACCGGATCGCGGACTTTACGATTCCAACGAAGAGGCCTACTGGACTGAAATACGGAAGCAGTTTCTGATTCCGACGGATGAAGTGTATTTGAACAACGGAACCGTGGGATCTTCGCCCGCGCCCGTATTGCGCGCGGTGTTCGATGGTTACAACGAAACGGAGAAGATGGCGCAGAGCGACCCGGAGGATTATCCGATTTGGGGTTACGGGGCTTGGAACGAATTTCGCGATCCGCTGGCCGCGTTTGTGGGCTGCACGCGCGATGAGATCGCGCTGGTGCGCAATGCCACCGAGGCCAACAGTTACATTGCGAATGGCGTCGATTTGAAGGCCGGCGACGAAGTGTTGATGACCGACCAGGAGCATCCTGGCGGCGAACATCCTTTCAATTTACGGGCCAAGCGTTATGGCATCGTGGTGAAGAAGGTCACGTTGCCGAAGCCCATGCCGAATGCCGCGGCGGTGCTGAACCTTATCAACGATGCGATCACGCCGCGGACGCGGGTTCTATTCTTCAGCCATATTACGACGGTTACTGGAGTTGTGCTCCCGGCTAAGGAGCTGTGCGCACTGGCGCGATCGAAGGGCATTCTCTCCGCTGTGGACGGCGCACATGTGGTGGGCATGATGGCGGTGAACGTCCATGATTTGGGATGCGATATGTATTCTTCCAGCCCGCACAAATGGCTGCAGGCGCCGAAAGGCAGCGGGTTTCTGTATGTGCGGGACGAAGTGATCGACCGGGTGTGGAACACGATTGTCACGGCCGGATGGGATGAGCCGAAGCTGCGAGCGGAACGATTCCAGCGGATTGGCAGCTCGAATGTGCCTTCGTTGTGGGGAATGCGCGCGGCGGTGAAGATGGCGAATGACATCGGTTTGGAGCGAATCGAGCGGCGGCACCGGAAAATGGCCGATTACATTTTGGGGGAGATGACGAAGCGTGGCGCGGAGTCGTGGACTTCGCCGGATGCGGCCTTGCGCTGCGCGATTGCGTCGGTGAACGTGGCGCCGATTCAGATCATGGAGATTGAGAACTGGATGTGGCAGAACAAGAAAATCCGGATTCGCGGCGGCGCGCCGTCGAAGATTCGGCTGTCGACGCCGTACTATTTGTTGCGCAAGGATGTGGATCGCTACCTGGCGGCTTATGACGAATACCGGCATGTGAAAAACGTAGGCTAGGGTCAACGGCGAAAGTACTTTCTAATTCTCTCCTGGCTCAACAGCAAACGAGCCCAGCAAATCTTCGGTTACGGCGTGTTATGCTAACGAGGAGTCTTGCACATGCTTAGAATCCCTCCTTTCGCCAGCGTACTTACGTTCGGAACTTTTTCCATCGCCATAGGTCTGGTCATCTATCGGCTGCTGTGGGCCGCTTCCCAATTTAGCGGCAGCGGCATGCTACCGAGAAAACTGCAAGGCTCGCGGCGTTGGCTTCACGGCGAGCGTGCGTACAAGAAACCTCAGTAAGCGATCTTTCTTCGCCGAATCGGTCAAAAGACGCCTAGTCTGCTCTCATGAATCTTCTCGTTTGGACTCGTTGCACAAGCCATGAGAATCTTCTAATAAATAAACCTAAGTACTATAGCTAGAATCGTTTTCTACGTCTAAAGTTACGTGAGCTTCTGACTGGGGCCAACACGGTGTCAGAGGCTTCCCCTTCATACCTGCATTACAAACGCTTAGCGGCTGCTCTGGGTCGCGTTGTCAGATAAAAATGAACCACGGAGTACAAATTGAAAATCTTAAAAAAAGTCACGTTTGCTGTTGCTGTGGTAACGCTGAGCTTGTTCTCTGCGCCTCGGTTGCAGGCACAGGCAACCAGCAACGCGGCCGCTGTAACCATGACATTCGCGGTTAATAGTTCCATGACCGTAGCAGCAACGCCGAGCAGCATCGTCTTTACCCCGACCGACTCTAAGAACGCTACGGCTTCTGCCGCGATCGCCGTTGTAACCAGTTGGAACCTTGCGGTCGGTGGGGGAAATGTATTCACCGCGGCCTACTTCGCAAGTATCCCTGCTGCGTTAACGAACGGCACCTTGAACATTCCCGCCAGCGATGTATTTGCATCTGTCAACGGCGGGGCGGCCGCTGCTTGCACGCTAGCTAACGTTAACGTCGCGGCAGGAAACCCAGGCGCCATTTGCCCTCAAATCTTCGGCGGAATCGGGGTCGCCGCCCAGGGCACCCACTCAGACAGCCTGCTGCTTTCACTGACCAGCCCGACGGCCTTTGCTGTAGCCAGTTACTCGGGAACCATCACTATCAGTGCCCAGGCCACGTAAATTCGTAGCGCGCTGCCGGGTGCGTGCTAGTTAAGACGCACCCGCATTTGTTTCTGTCCTGAGGGAATGCACAACATGAACAAAGTCTTGCCCCTGCTATTCGTGCAGTTCTTGTTCTTCGGACCGTCTGTTTCAGCGCAAACCGTCTCACCCATCATCGTGGAATGCGGCAAAAAGTGCAGTGGCGAGTTTTCCATAACCAATAATGGATTGACGCCGCTCGCCGTCAGCGTGGAGGCCCGCAGTTTCAGCTTGGATACTCTCGGACACGCAAGGAATCGCCCGCTCGACGCCGGCGTCGACCTTAAGCTGGAAGAAGGCAGCGCCCGCATCTCCCCGAAAGGCACGCACACCTTTGCCTACCAACTCAAGTGTTCGGTCCCTCCTTGCTCCGTCGCGCTGCTCTCGTCCATGGTCGTAGGGCACACGGCGGAGGGAATATTGGTCCGCGTCCAGCTCGCACACACCGTCTACTCTTGTGAAAAACAGAAAGATTGCCGCAAGCAAGTGCGCGCCGCAGCCGGAGTCGCGGTGAATTAATGCTGCGTGTTTGCCTCTGCATCTTGCTGCTTGGCGTTCCTGCCAACGCCCAGGTTTTGCAGCTTTCTGCCGGTCGCAGCACCTTACTCGGCGCAACTGGCACTGAAGTCACAGCCTTCTTCCCGGAGAGCACCGTCAGTGCTTCCGCCGGCTTCGCCAACGGGCACTTTGTTTTCGGCGCCTCCGATACTTTCAAGTTTCACGGCCTGGACATCACCGCGGGTGACAGAAATTTTGGCTATTCGTTTGACGGCGCCGGTCTGGGCATCAGCACTCGCGGGCTCTTTGTCCAACGCGACACCCGGCACACGAGATTCGCCGTCTTCGTGGGCTCCACGGGCATCGGATATGCCACGCCATTCATGGTTACCGCCAAGGCTCAGCACGTCGGCGCTGGTTTCTTCCTTCAACGCCATTTTGATAACGGTCTGCTGCTTTCCTCGCTCGCCGTGATTGAGGGCGGTAAACACACGGTGGTGCAGGGCCTCTCCTACCAAGGTCGCCTGCTCCATCTGGCGGGCAGCGGTGGCCTGCTCCAAAATCGAAAATACTTCACAGGTGAAGCGGACTTCCAACCGTTCCAAAGTCTGTTGTTCTCGGCAACCCACAACGATTATTTTCTTGCCGGTCACCTGAGCACAAACAGCCTTAGCACTTTCGCTGCGCTCGGCCGCGTCACCCTGCAAGCTTCCGTCCTTGATGGTCAGTACAAAACGACAAGAACCACAGGCGCTTCCGTCGGGTCCAGTCTCCGCATCGGCTCCATCACCGTGCGGTCCAACCTATATGAATCCAATCATCGCATCTTACTCGTCCATGTCGTCCAGGAGCGCTTCCGCCGTTGGAACTTCTCCGAGATCGTAAACCAGATGCAGGGCCAAATGTCCTATGCTCTTGGCGGCGGCTACCAGGGCAACAAAATCAGCGTCAGCCTCGATCACTCCGTGCTTTTCTTTCCCATTGGCGGCAAGGGCTTTCAGCAGACCACTAGCGTGCAGGTATCCTTGCGCATTCATGACACCGCTCTGCACCTTCAAACCAACGTCGATCCAATGATGCGCGTCACATACACAACGTACGCCTCGAGCTACGTACAAGGCCCAACCGCCGGACTGGCCATGAGTACTCACAGCCACAGCATTAACGGCAAGTTCGTTATCGTCGGCTACGTCGTCGATGAGCACGGGCTGCCCCTGGAAGGTGCCGCCATTCAGTTGCAAGGTCGTACCGTCGTCTATTCAGACAGCCTCGGGAAATTCTTCGCGCGCGTGAAGCATGACAAACCTTCCGCGCTACACGTACTCATTCGTGAATTCGCGGCGCCTGGCCGCTGGGCGGTGACATCCTGCCCCACTGCCGCCGTGCCCGGCACTGATGTGCTCATCAAACTGAGAAGGGAAATTGCGCCACGAAAAGAGGACGAACGCAAGAAATTTGCCGGACGCGTATTGTGGTTCTAGCTGAATCCTCCAGTCCTGTTAGGGCTTTTCCCCGGCGTGTAATCTCTCCTGCCGGTAGTGACTCACTTGAAAATGCGTCACCACCCTCCTGCCAGCTTTCTTGACCGTGTGCGCGCGGGTCGACTACACTAACTGATTCGCAGAGGGCCGCGGATGCGGCTTGTGACCGCTGCCTGGTTCGGGCGGCGAGCGTCGAGCGGTGGGAATTTTCGTACCTGAAATTTCACGTCGAAGCTTGCGCCGAAACTTTGCATGTGGGGCGCACGTAACCTAAAGGGGGATTGCTTTGCCAAAGCGCACTTATCAGCCGCGCAAACGCCGGCGTGCCAAAACGCACGGATTTCGTTCGCGTATGAAGACCGCCGGAGGCCGCAGGGTGCTTGCGGCGCGGCGCAAGAAGGGCCGCCATCGGCTCACTCCCGTTTAGGGCGGGGCGACTGGATTTTCCGCGTGAGGCGCGGCTGGTGCGGCGCGGAGATTTTGACGCCGTATACCGTGCCGGGAAGCGCCGCTCGAATTCCCACTTCACCGTTTTTCTTCGCGCGAATCAACTGCCGCACAGCCGGTTTGGATTCAGCATCAAGAAGGCGCTGGGCGGGGCGGTTGTGCGCAATCGCATCCGGCGGCGCGTGCGGGAGATGGTGCGCTGCCATCGTCTGGAGATAGCTGCAGGATGGGACATCGTCATACACCCGAAGAGCAATGTGGCGAAGGCGGAGTTTGCGACGCTGACGGCGGAGTTCTTGCGCCTGATGCCGAGCGCGTAAACACTGTACATCACCGCGTCAGTGTTCGTTTTGCGCTCGGGGCACTGCGATTTTACAAGGCGTATTTGTCGCTGTTGGTTGGCGGAAGCTGTCGATTTGAGCCGACGTGTTCGATGTATGCGTACGAGGCAGTTGAGCGGTTTGGTGTCGCGCAGGGAACATGGCTGACGCTGAAGCGCCTGCTGCGATGTCACCCGCTGTCGCGCAAATTTGGGTACGACCCCGTTCCTGAAGAGGTTCCACGTAGCAGAGCTACCGCAGCGGAAGAGGCGCATTCGTGAGTGAACCCGAGAAGAAGTTCAAGTTGACGCACGAGTTGCGCATTGTCGTGGCCTCGCTCCTGTCGCTAGTCGTGATCCTCGTGTGGGCTAAATTCTTTGGGCCCAAGCCTCCGGTGGTTCCTCCGCAAAGCAATCGTCCGGCGCAGACGGCGCCTGCGTCTCCAGGTCCGGGAAGCAGCAATCCGGCCACTGGGGCACCGCCGAGCACCAGCTCGCCAGCCACCAAACGATCGCCGACCAGTGTGTCCGCCGCCACAAGGGTTGCAATTGCGCCGAAAGCCGACGCCGAAGAGCGAACCATCGTGGTCGAGAATGACCTCTACCGGGTGGAATTCTCGAACCGCGGCGCGGTGGTGAAGAGCTGGCAACTTAAGAAATATACGGATGACTCGAAGCCCCCGCGCATTCTTGATCTGGTGCACCCTGACGCCGCGCAGCAAACGGGTGGATGGCCGTTTGCGTTGGCATTGAACGACGAGCAGCAGGAAACTGCGGCGAATGCCGCGCTGTATCAAGTTTCGACACCGGCCGCCACATTGCACGCTCCTGCCGACGCGGAGTTCAGCTGGAGCGACGGGCATCTGGAAGTCAGCAAGCGCTTTCACTTCGATCACACCTACGTTGTGCGCGTGGAGACTTCCGCGAAATTCGACGGCGCGCCGATTCTCGCGGGAATGAGCTGGCTGGGCGGCTTCGGCGATTTGACGGTCTCGAATCCCGCGCCCATTGATACGGTTTCGGTTTTCTACAACGAGAACGGCAAGCTCACCAACATTGCGGCGAAAAAATTGGATGGGCCGGAGAAGTGGCCGCACGGGCTGTGGCAGAGCGGTAAGGATTGGGCGGGAATCGAGGACCGCTACTTCACGGCAGTGTTTTTGCCGTTGGTTGGCGCGCCTCCCGGCAGTCTCGCCGCTCGCTATTGGAAGGCTTCCCGCACTGTTCAAGTGGAAGGCAAAGACGCAGAGGAGCCCGTTCCCCAAATTCAAACCGCTACTTCGACGCTGCCTTTGGCGCTGCGGGTTTACGTGGGCCCGAAAGACTACGACGAGCTGAAGAAGATGAACCCGCCACTGCATTCGCTGGTGAATTTCGGGTGGCTGGAGTTTATCGCTGATCCGCTATTTCACGGACTGAAATGGCTGCACAACTACATTCCGAACTGGGGATGGGCGATCGTTTTGCTGACGTTAGTCATCAATATGCTGCTCTTTCCGCTGCGCATTTCCAGCTATCGCACGACGCTGAAAATGCAGCGGGTGGCCCCGGAAATCAAGCAGATCCAGGAGAAGTATAAGAAATATTCGATGCGTGATCCGCGCAAAGCGGAGATGAACAAAGAAGTGATGGCGGTGTACAGCCGCGAGAAAATCAACCCGGTGGGCGGCTGCTTCCAAATGTTTTTGCAGATGCCCATCTGGTTCGGACTGAACACCGTGTTGCGATACGCAATCGAAATGCGGCACGCGGCGTGGTTTGGCTGGATCCGAGATTTGTCCGCCAAAGATCCCTTTTACATTTTGCCGATCACGATGGGATTGTCGATGTATTTGGTCTCGAAGATGACTCCGATGACCACCACGGATCCGCAGCAGCAGATGATGATGAAGATCATGCCGGTGACGATGGCCGGATTATTTATGATCTCTCCCATCTCCAGCGGCTTGGCGGTATATATTCTTACCAGCAGCCTGGTCGGGATCCTGCAGCAGTGGTGGCTGAATCGCACGCATCCGTTGCCGGCGGCGGTGACCCAGACGCGCGGGAAAGACGCAAAAAACAAGAAGAAGTAAGAGATTTCCAGCACGTCGGACTGGACTTTTTGTGTGCAACCCCAGTTCATAGCTTGAGGCGGCCATGGCTCAGGAATTCATTCACGACGGACAACTCGACCGGCAAGCGGCCGCTGAGGCTCTGCGCGATTTCCTGGAAAAGACCGTCCGAGCAGCAGGGTTTCAATTGAAGGTTACGGTGAGCGTGGCTGAGCCTGGGTCTGGCGACGCCGAAGTGATTGCCGATGTGGACGGGCGCGACAAAGAGATTCTGCTGGAGCGCGGCGCGGAGGTTTTGAAGGCGCTGGAGCATCTGGCATTTCGCGCTTTGCGGTTGGAGCCGGAACATCACGAAAAGATTCATGTGGATTGCGGCGGTTATCGGGCGCTGCGCTTTGAAGAGCTACGCATGACCGCTAAGGTGGCGGCTGAGCGGGTGCAGATGTCCAAGCAGCCGTTTCGGCTGAATCCGATGACTTCGCGCGAACGGCGTATTGTGCATCTTGCGTTAAAGGACATGCCGGGAGTGCGTACGGAAAGCGTCGGCGTCGGCGAAAACCGCCAAGTGGTGATTCATCCTGCGGACAAGAAATCCTCGACCTGACGGTCTTCCGGGACTTCCCAAAACACTTTGGATCGGAGTCTCTGTTATCTGGGCTTGACCCAGCCTTGCGATAGCACTGTTTGATCGGCGGCGAGGCGAACTCTGTAGGTGAATGATGATGGCCGGTCGGGCCGCATTTGGGGAAAACGTAAGTCGGAGATTTCGACGATGGCGTCGGGACCCTCTTTGTGGAATCGGGTTACCGGGAAGCGAGCGAACCATAGAACGGTTTGCACCTCGGGGAGGCGTCTGGCGGCTTCGATGTAGGGATTCGGCGGGGCATCTGGATAAAACCGGTAGGTCAGCGATGAATCGGCTTGCGGGATCGCGCCGCCGGCCTGCACCTCGCCGGAGTCCCCGCTAAGATTCATGCGCACCTCGTAGACGCCGCGCGGCGTGAGGACGAGTCCATCCCAGTGCCAGAGCGAGGGCGGAAACGGGAGCGCGCCTTGCGACTGCACTTCCAGGTGCAACGAGGAGGAGAAGGCGCTCACGCGGACAAGCGCCAGGTGATGCGCGTAAGCGGCGCCGCCAATGTAGCCAAGTGCGATCAACAAACCCGCCAGATTCCACGTTGCGAGCGGTACACCAAGGCCCCAGCTTCTTACCGCCGGCGAGAGAAATACTGCTGCGAGGGTGACAACTACGGCGAAGATTGCGCTCATGGAAATCGGCGCGTCCACGGACACCGCGATGAAAGCGACTGCTACCGTTGCCGCCGCAAAGACTATCCAGCTTCCGAGCGCGCGGCGCTGCAACCCTCTTTCTTGCGCATACACCCACGCCACGATCTGCGGCACCAGCAGGATGGCGCTCAGGGTGAAGTCAATGATGAAGATCAGGTCCCAGGCGGGGCGCGACCATTTCACGGGCGACCAGATCATCGTGCCGAAGGACGTGACTAGATCGAGAAGGATGTGGCTGAGGATGGCGACAGCATAGATGGCTACCAGTGCGCGGAAAGAAGGCGCGTCCCATTTGCGCCAGCGCACGAACCAGCGGGTCAGCACAGCCAAAATTACGGCAAAGACGGGCAAACAAACGAGCGAGTGCGTGATGCTGCGATGCCACGTCAAAATGAGGAGATCGTTGTGCGAGAAAGACTCGCGAAAAACATCGGAGTCCGGAAAAATCGCGCCGAGCATGAGTGACCAGGTGACGATGCGTTGCCGATTCAGCGGCTTGGCGCTGAACATATCTTGACCGCGAAACGCAGCCTTGGCGATGAGCGCGCCGGCGATGCCGTGAGTGATGGTGTCCACGCGGGAGAGTCTACAGGATTGCAGGAATCAAACGAATTTCATTCCAC
>Ga0210409_10003139_pt1 | contig 18895 bp, 11 predicted proteins | sample IncBWH17MmetaG_FD_161649 | JGI IMG/M metagenome (GOLD analysis project Ga0210409, IMG submission 161649) | Forest soil microbial communities from Barre Woods Harvard Forest LTER site, Petersham, Massachusetts, United States - Inc-BW-H-17-M | ecosystem: Environmental > Terrestrial > Soil >... | reverse complement strand
GAGGCCCATTCACAGTGGATCTTTCGGCCATGCCAAGCTCGCGGAGGCTGGCGGTTGAATGGTTTAACCCCGCCGCCGGCCGGACCATCACCGAAAGCCCGGTCACTGCCGGGTCCTCCTCCCAGTCGTTTGGCCCGCCATTCGACGGAGATGCCGTTTTATATTTGGTCGACACAGCGGGCCACAGGTAAGTTTGACCTCTTGCCGAGTGCGTCTTCAAAAAGGCGCCTGCCAAGGTTGTCCAATTGCTTGTCGTTCTCTCGAAACGGGCTAGTCTCTCGTACTGTGAAATTGAACAGTCTGACTTTGGCATTTCTGGTGCTTTTCTTCGGTCCGTCGATCGATTTGTCCGCCCAGCCACACACCGACGAGCGAAGAGAATTCGAAACGATAAAAGCGAAAGCGGAAAGAGGAGATGCGCAGGCTCAGGTGGCCCTCGGCTTTCTATATGCTTCAGGGAGCGGGGTCGCGAGAGATTTGCGCAAGGCCGCAAAATGGCATCGCAAGGCTGCGGAGCAAGGATTGGCGCGCGCCCAGCTTCTGGTGGCAAGGGAGTACGCCGAGGGTGAGGGAGTGAAGCCGGATAAATCTGAAGCGTTCAAATGGTTCCGACGTGCCGCTGATCAGGGATTGGCGGAGGCTCAATTCGAGTTGGGTCAGTGCTACGCCAAAGGCGAGGGTGTGAGCGAGGATGTGGTTGAAGCCCTTAAGTGGTATCAGCGCGCCGCGGGTCAAAATCTCGTGGAGGCGATAGGGGCACTGGGTCAGTGTTTCCTCGAAGGCACGGGTGTGACCGCCGACATCGTCGAAGGCGTGAAATGGATCCGCAAAGCTGCCGAACTGGGATATGCACCCGCCCAGTATCGTCTCGGTCTTTGTTATCTCAAAGGCCAAGGTGTGACCAAGGATTTTGTCCAGGCTTACAAATGGCTCGACCTCGGCGCCGCGCAGGGAGGAGCACTAGCGCTGGACATCAAAGTGACCCTGGCGAAAGCGGCATCCAATATGACTCCGGAGCAAATTGCCGAGGCGCAACGGCTGGCATTCGAGTTTAAGCCGCAAACAGCTTCGGAGGGGAGTTCTGTTGCAACCACGACCAACGAACGATCCGAGATCACACGAGATGGAGATCACATCGTAACCAACAAAGGCCCGGGTGGGCTCCTCAGCGTGGCTGGTCAGGACGTTACCTATGAGGTTTATGTGGACGGCTCCTTCGTAGGTAACCCGCTGGCGAAACTGCGTTTGCAAGAGGGCGCTCACGTTGTCGAGGTGAAGAAGCCCGGGTTTAGGGATTACCGAAAGGAGATCAAAGTAAGCAACGGCTCGGAATTGAATTTGCATGTCACCCTGGAAGCACAGTGACCAGGTCCACAAAGAACACCTGGTTGCTCTGGCAACCGCCCTCACCGCGCTGCTCGTTTCCGGGGCGGCCTGCGTGGCTTGGGCCCAAGACGCGGTGTTCCCGAAAATCGAAACTTCTTTCAACGTTGCGGGACTTTCCACAAATCCCGTCGTCCTGTTTGACTATACCCAGTCGGACATTGAGGTGGCGATTTTCCAGCCTGATTCCAGCCTTCGATCAGATCAAGTTTGCCGCATTCGCAAGTTGGGTCTGTTTCGCGTCTATTCGCGTCTATTCGCGGTTGAACCTCACCGGCATAGTCTGAGGCGCCACCTCACTAGCGTATACGGATTCATCAATCGCATCGCAGCGCCACCACCGGATCCACCCGCGAGGCACGAAGTGCAGGCAGCCAGCACGCCATCAGCGCTACCACTGATATCAGTGTACCGCTCGCGATAAACGTGAATGGATCAGCCACGCTGACGCCAAAAAGCAGAGATCGCAGCACGCGACTGAGCGCCAGCGAACCGGCGAGTCCCAGAACACAACCAAGTAATGCCAGCTTCATCCCCTCCCCGACCACGAGCCGCAGCACCATTGCCATCGACGACCCAAGCGCCAGACGAATACCGATCTCCTGGGTCCGCTGGCTGACCGAATAAGCGATAACGCCGTAGATACCCAACGAGGCCAGCACTAAAGCGACCAGGGAGAACAGGCCAAGCAATCCGGTGATCAGTCGCCTGGGTGAAACCGCCCGATCAATAATCTGGCTCAACGGTTTGGGATCCGGCACCGCCATAGTTGCATCCATCTCTCTGAGAACGCTGTTCACGGAGCTGAAAACGCTTTCCAATCTCCCCTTCGCTCTTGCGACCAGGTAACGCCCGCCGCCTGGTAGATAGATCTCCGCAACCGCTGCTTGTTCCAGCGCGCTTTGCCGCACATCGCCTACTACTCCCACCACTTCGCATTCTGCGGGAGGATCGGGGGGTCCCTCCAGGACCACAAGTTGGCCAAGCGGGTCTTTGTGTGGCCAAAAAGCATGGGCGAATCTTTCGTTGACAATGACAACTTTCCGCGCCGGCTCGCGCCAGTCGAAATGGGCATCGTGGGAGTCGAAATCACGTCCGGCAAGCAAGGGAATTCCCATAGTGGCGAAATACCCCGATTGCGCGAAGCGCGCAAAAACAATCGGAGTCTCTCCTTGACGGTAACTTTGTCCTTTGGCGCGCACATGCAAAACATCGTTGAGGTCCATGGGCAACTTATCCGTCAGGGTAGCTGTGCTGATCCCTGGGAGCGCTTCGACACGACGACGCACTTCATCATAAAACATAAATTCCCCGTCGCGGGCCGCAAATTGGCGGTTGGGTTGAATGCGCCAGGCCGCCGCTCCTTCCGGCCGGAACCCGGGGTCGACTTCAAGCAATCGAACGAAGCTTCGCATCAGTAACCCCGCCCCAACCAAAAGCACGCAGGCAAGCGCCACTTCCGAGATCACCAGTGCCTTGCGCAGCCGCACTCGGCGCCGCCCATGGCCCGAACCACGACCGGCCTCCTTCAGTTCACCAATCGGGTCCTCGTTGGAAAACTGAAGCGCGGGAACCGTACCGAAGACCAACCCGCTGACCACAGCCAACACCAGAGTAAAGGCCAGGGCCGCTCCGTCGACGCTTGCCTTGGTAAGGAATGGAATCCCGAACGCTTGCAACTGGGTCAGCGTTTTGGTCGCCACAGAGGCAAGAAGCAGCCCCAATATGGCGCCGGAGACTGAAAGCAGAAGACTTTCGGTGAAAGTCTGCCGGACGAGCCGCCATCGGCCGGCTCCGAGCGCGCATCGGATGGCGATCTCCTTCCCGCGAGCCGCGGCTCGCGCGAGGAGCAGGTTGGATAAGTTCGCACAGGCAATCAGCAAAACACACGCGACTGCGCACGAAAGCACCAGCAATGGCCGTGTGAATCGTCCACTGATTTGTTCCCGCAGCGGACTCAACTGCGCGCCAAACCTGCCCCGCTCCGGATGAGAAATTTCGAGTTGCTGATTCAACACCTTGAACTCGCTTTGGGCTTGCGGAACGTTTATCCCCGGTTTGAGCCGCCCGATCACCGCCATGAGGTTGCCCATGTTGTCGTACCCGGGTATGTCCAGGTGCGGTCGGAGACAATCCACCTCTCGGGATCCGGGCGCGAAAATCGAGGAAAAATCGAAGGACATGGGTAGAACTCCGATCACCGTCCAGGAGACCTTGTTGATTTCAATCGACCGTCCGAGGATGTCCAAAGCAGCGTGAAACTTCCGTCGCCAAAAGCGATCGGTGAGAATAACGGCCCGTGGTCCGTTCCTTTGGCACTCCTCGGTGCTGAACCCTCGGCCCAACTGAGGTTGAACCCCCAGCACCTTCAGGAAATTTCCGGTGACAAAGGCGCACTTCACCTGGACCGGTTCGCCACCGCCGGTCAACGTAAGGTCAATACGGTCGGAGAACGAGGGGAGATAGGCTGCCAGGTCTTCAAATGACTGGTTGAGTTTGCGCCAATCGCGGAAGTTAGCGTTGCCTGTGAGGCCCGGAATTCCCTCTCCGCCGAGGTCTGGGTTAGCGATCCAAACCAGACGGTCGGGTTCACGAAATGGCAAAGGACGCAGGAGTACGGCCTCAACCAGGCTGAAGATGGTCGTATTCGCTCCAATTCCCAGAGCGATGGTCAGCACTGCTACGACGGTGAAGCCAGGGCTTTTGAGCAATTGACGAAGCGCAAACCGAATATCATTTGTCATCGACCGTTGGACATCCGTGCGAGGACTCCATCACGAAGATTGCCACCCAGTGATCGCTTTGACCCTATCCTGGCTGCCGCGCATCGAGATACTTTATCCTTGCTTTCAAGCTCCCCGATTGGCAGAGCAGTTGGGGGAATGCAAAAAGCCCCTCTCTTATACCAGTCGCATCTCATTTCATGAAACCAAGGCGTGAACCATCCCTCGTATGGGCCATTGTTTTACTCGCATTGCTGGCTCTCTGGATGGGGGAAGCCGCGCTCCCGGCTTGGTCGGCCGAGACGGCGCTTTATGAGTCAGAGCTTATTTTCCCGCTCGAGACCTGGCACAATCACGCCTCGTGCATCGTCGAACTTCCCAATGGCGCTCTGCTGGTCTGTTGGTTTCATGGTTCCGGTGAGCGCACGGCGGACGACGTGAAGATCGAAGGCGCCCGGCTGCGCAAAGGCCGACACGAATGGAGCTCTCGTTTCACCATGGCTGACACGCCGGGCTTGCCCGATGGCAATCCGTGCATGTTTCTCGACCCGGAGAGGAGGCTCTGGTTTCTGCACACGACCATCCTCGCCAACACTTGGGAAAGCGCTTTGCTCAAAGTCCGGGTCAGCCGCGATTTTTTGGCGGAGGGCCCCCCGCATTGGGAATCCAGCGAAGTGCTGCACGTCAAGCCGGGCCCCGAGTTTGACGCCGAGATGGGCCGTCGGCTGCCGGCGCTGGAGGCCAAAGTGTCCTCGTCAAGCTTGACCGAAAGCCAGCGCCAAGAGGCGGAAGATTTTCTGGCGGCCATTCGGGCGCACGCCAAGGAAAAATTGTATCGACGGCTCGGGTGGATGACCCGGGCTCACCCCTTTGTGCTCGACAGCCGGCGGCTGATCGTCCCGCTCTATCACGATGGTTTTTCGTTTTCTTTGATGGCCATCAGCGACGATTGGGGCCAGACCTGGCATACGAGCGCGCCCCTCATTGGCGCAGGCAATATCCAGCCAAGCCTGGTTCAGCGGCGCGACGGCTCGCTGTACACCTTGATGCGGCACAACGGTCCGCCGCCGCATCGCTTGCAGCAAAGTGACTCCTTCGATCGCGGCGAAAGCTGGTCGCCCGTCACGGATACCGACCTGCCGAACCCGGGGTCGGGCGCGGAAATCATTTCGCTGCGCAACGGCCACTGGGTGTTGATCAGCAATGACACCGAAACCGGACGCTACCGGCTGGCGGTTCAAATCTCGGATGACGAAGGCCTCAGTTGGAAATGGAAACGCTATCTCGAGCGAGACGAGGCAGGCCCGGAAGCCGGCAGTTATCATTACCCCAGCATCATCCAGGCGAAAGATGGCACACTCCATGCCAGCTATAGTTATCATCTTAACCGCAAAAACCTGCCCAAAGACGTGGACGGCGATCCGGCTGCCAAGTCAATCAAGCATGCGCATTTCAATGAAGCTTGGGTGATGCAAGGCCAGCCCTCGGCGGCGGCCGGCCGCTGAGTTTCGCCCTCGTTCCCGCTTTGGCCGGAAGCCCGAAATCCGAAGGCCGAAGGCCGAAAGAAACCCGAAATCCGAAATCCTAAGCTGGCGCAGCCAGAACCAAAAACAGGATACACAGAATCATGGAAGGACAGAATCATGAGAAGAACACCCGAACGCAAAATGATGGAGGTTTCACCCTCGTTGTTGGTTTTTTCTTCAATGATTCTGTCGTTCAATGATTCTGTCTGGCCGGAAAATTGAAGCCATTTTGGAAGCAATTACAGAAGGACGAAGCGAAGGCCGAACAAACTGGAGTTTTACCGCGGATTTCGCGGATTTCGCGGATCGTAAAAAATCCGCCTCATCCGTGTGAGACTTGGATTGGTTCGGATTTCGGGTTTCGGATTTCTTTCGGCCTTCGGTCTTCGGATTTCGGATTTCCGGCTTGGCCGGCTTGTGTTCATCCGTGGTTAATTGTCTTTAACCGCCATTATCTGGGTCAAAAAAAGATCTCCCCTTGACATTCGATGGAAACGGGAGCATTGTTCCCTCGACAGTCGATGGGAAACGGCGCTATGCAAAAAATCGAATTGCTCCAGGGAACGTTGGACATGCTTATTCTCAAGGTTCTAAACCGCGGGCCCATGCACGGATTTGGAATAGCCGAACGGATACAGCAGCTCTCGCAAGATGTGCTCAGCGTCGGGGAAGGTTCGCTTTACCCGGCGCTTTATCGTTTGCAGGATCGAGGCTGGATCCAATCGGAATGGGGACAGTCCGAGAATAATCGACGCGCGAAATACTATTCGCTAACGCGCGCGGGTCGCAAACAACTGGAAACGGAAGCCTCGGGCTGGGAGCAGATGTGCGCGGCCATCGCTCGAATCATGCAATCGGCCTAGCACAGGTATCGCTGAGGACTGTCAAAAGAGCCATGAGCCTAGCCACTAAAGAGTCAAAGTCGTCCCACCTAACCCGCATATTTCGTAAGCGACCAGGCGCTCTCATTAACACCCTGCTTCAGCGGGGTGTCACGTGCTGGCAAGTCCTCAGAAACCGTTTCAACGGTTTCTCGCGCGGTGTGAAAACCGTTGAAACGGTTTCTGATCCTCTTCGGCCGCCAAACACCCCGCTGAAGCGGGGTGTTAATGAGAAACGGCGGTCGTGGAGCTTCAGCTGGTATGAAGCACCCCACCTAACGTTGTGAACTGGCCACGAAATATTTGGACGGGTTTGCGCGGTGTGATTCGGAAGCGACAACTCGATGCGGAAATGGACGAGGAGATGCGCTCGCACATCGAGATGCGGGCGCAGCAGCACATCGACGTCGGCATGACACGGGAGGAAGCGCGCTACGCGGCTTTGAGGCGGTTCGGGCGGATGGATTCCGTTAAAGACACTTGCCGCGATCAGCTTGGGTTCAATTGGCTGGCGGACCTTCTGCAGGACGTTGGCTATGGCGTCCGGATGCTGCGAAAGAACGTTGGTTTCACCGCTGTCGCCTTGCTAACCCTGGCACTGGGCATTGGGGCGAATACCGCCATCTTCAGCCTGGTCAACACTGTGCTCTTTCGTCCTCTGCCTTTTCGGGATTCCAGCCGCCTGGTTTGGATCACCAACCCTGAACTGGCAGGAGCAGGAATTCCTGGAATGACCCGCAGCGTCAATGTCCGTGACTGGCGCGAATTGAACCATTGCTTTGAAGATTTGGGGTGTTACGTCGCCTGGTATGGCCGACAGCAAACCGTCATGAATCTCAACGGCGAATTGACCCGGGTGGAAGGCACCTGGGTTGATAGACATTTCCTGAAGGTTCTGGGAATTTCACCTCGCCTGGGCCGGGATTTCGTGCAAGACGACGCGCAGGACAGTGTGATCCTGACCGACAGGTTTTGGAGGCAGAAGTTCCTGGCCGACCCGACGATCATCGGCAAGTCAATTACGGTCGGCGCCAGATCGTGGGCGGTCATTGGTGTTCTGGCTCCGGATTTCGATTTCTCCTCGGTATTCATGCCCGGGTTCAAGGTGGATTGTATTCGACTCTCTCCCCCATTTGGAGACCTCTCCGACAACTCGCACGCCGTGGTCGGACGGCTCAAGCCGGGGATAACCCTCCAGCGGGCGCAGTTGGAAATGGATAACCTGAATCGGGATCTGCGCAGGGAGCACCCCGAGCGCGGCGGCTTTGGCGCGCGCTTGCTTCCCTTGCGTGAACACGTCAGCGGGCAATTCCGGCGTCCGTTTTTCGTGCTAGCCTGCGCGGTCGGTTGCGTTCTGCTGATTACCTGTGTCAACCTCTCCAACTTGCTCCTGGCACGGGCTGCGGCGCGGCAGAAGGAGATCGCGGTGAGACTGGCGTTGGGTGCGGGCCGATGGCGGCTGATACGGCAATTGCTCACTGAAAGCGTTCTGCTGGCCGGATGCGGAGCAGCGCTTGGAATTCCTTTGGCGCACTTGGCCACCAAAGCCATCGCTCGGTCGCAGATCTTCGGCATCCCACTCTTGCAGTTCGCCCGGGTGGATGGTTCGGCCCTGGGTTTCGCGCTGCTGACGGCTTGTTTGACCGGATTGCTCTTTGGCATCGTTCCCGCACTTCAGTTTTCCAAAGGCCATGTTCACAGAGACCTGAAGGAAGCCGGCCGTGGGTCGAGCCCTGGAAGGCGTGGGCTCCGGATTCGTGAGACGCTGGTAGTATCTGAAGTTGCGCTGGCGTGCGTTCTTCTCGTTGGGGCCGGCTTGCTGATCCGCAGCTTTGTTCGGCTGCTCGAGGTCGACCTCGGGTTCCAACCGGAACAGGTGGCAACGTGCCGCATCCGAATCAACCGTGATTTTACGACGAATACTCAGGAAATCGCCTACTTCGAAGAACTTTCCCATCAGATCAAAGCGCTCCCTGGAGTCGAGTCGGTCGGTTTCACCCACGCGTTGCCGTTTGCCATCCGCGAGGTGGTGAAGGTCCGCGCTCAAGGTGAAACGTACCGCCCGGGCGAGATGCCCAGCGCTTTTCTGCAAGGAGGCGACCAAGGCTATTTTAAGACCCTGCGAATTCCCCTGATTGCGGGCCGGACTTTCGACGAGCGCGACAGGATTTTTGAATTCAAGGACCTTGGCCAAAGCACACTCGGCGTAATGGTGAACGAGAAAATGGCCCGCAGCCTTTGGCCAGGCAGAAATGCCGTGGACCAAACCATGTTTATTCAGGAAAACGGCAACACTGCCAGCGGGTCCTTCAAGTGCCAAGTAATTGGTGTAGTAGGCAATGTGCGGCAGAACCCGTTGGAACCGGAAGCCGCGCCTCAAATCTACATTCCGGGGGTCGGCGGCCAACTGGTCGTGCGAACCAGGCAGACCTTGGCGACACTTGCACCGGAGCTGCGTTCGGCTGTCAGGCAATTGGGGGCGGACGTGATCCTCGAAGACGTTCAATCGCTGGGTCAGATGGTCGACCAGTTCATTTCACCCAAGCGGCTGATCATGCTCATGGTGGGACTGTTCTCACTGCTGGCTTTGCTCCTCGCCACGGTCGGCATCTACGGAGTCATCGCCTACTCCGTGAGCCAGCGCATCCAGGAGATGGGAATACGGCTGGCTCTGGGCTCACCAAGGTCCAGCCTGCTGTGGCTGGTCATTGGGAAGGGCGTGCAGCTGGCTCTGGTTGGCTGCGCCGCCGGACTGGCAGCCTCGCTAGCCTTGACTCGGGTGATTCACGCTCTCTTGTTTGCAGTGAGTCCCACCGACCCGTTGACGTTTGTGGCGAGCGGCCTCCTGGTGCTGGTGGTCGCCGCGCTGGCCTGCTGGCTGCCGGCACGCCGGGCGGCTTGCGTGAACCCCATGGCAGCACTGCGGTGCGAATGAGCGCGCAATCCCCAATTCATCAACTCGACTGGAACGATAGCAATACGCTCAAGTTATGATGCCGATAAAAATCCGATGCGGATGTGGACAAAAATACGCCTTTGACGTAGAGCCGGTTGACGGGGCCATGGGTTATGCCGTGGCATGCCCGGTTTGCGGCGTCGATGGGACCGTGCTCGCGAACGAACTGATCGCCGAGCGGCTCGGTGTTCACAGTCTTTCTGTTCCAGCGCTTCGACTTGGCCGCCAAGCTCCCGTGCCTGCTGCGGATCCACCGGTTCCCCGGCACGTACCTGGCTTGGCGGCGGCTCGCAAATCGTCTGGCGCGAAGGTCCGAAATAAAAAGTTGCTGCCGGTGGCCTGTGGAGGAGTGGTGCTGGTGCTGATCGGAGCCGCTCTTGTTGGACGGAGCGTTGGGCTGGGCCAAAAGCCCGTTAATGCTGCGGCTGCGGGCAATGATGGTTTGCCTCACACGCCGGCGGAACTTAACGCTTGGTACGTCGAACCGCCTGACGGACAAAATGCCGCCCAGTTCTTTTCGGAGGGAATCCAGGCGTTGCACCTTGCCAATGTCGAGTCATCGGGTGTGCCTCTGCTGGGCAGGGGCAAGCTGCCTCCTCTCGGCAGCCCCATGCCTGCGTCTGTCAAATCATCCCTGAGTGCCCTGATCCGGTCAAACCGGGAGTCGCTGCGATTCTTCGCCCAGGCAACGAGATATGAGCAGAGCCGCTATCCCGTAGATCTCAGCCTGGGCGCCGAAGCAGCCTTCCCGCATCTGACCAAAATGATCGGAGCCTGCCAGCTGCTGGAACTGGCGGCTATATCGCACGCGGAAGCAAATGATGCGAAATCCAGCGCTGACGATCTTCGCTCGGCTCTCGCGCTCGCCAACTCGCTCAGAGCCGAGCCTTACTTCTTCTCTCAGATTGTCCGCGCGCGTTTGGTGGGTATTGCCGTGGCCGGCCTGGAGCAATCCGCCAATCGTGCGTGTTGGACCACCGAAGGCTCCGCCGAACTCTTTAATGATTTTCAAAAGATGGAAGAAAACGACGCGCGGGGGGATGGCTTTGGCCGGAGCGTGATTGGCGAACGAGTCATGGCTATGTCCCTGTTGGCAAAGCCGGAAAAATTCCTTGAGCTCTTGCCTGTTCTTGCCGCGGATATTTCTCCCGACCGGCGCGCGCGGATGGCCGCGCGGCTCCAAAGCGGCAAACTCCAGGCTGAAGAGCGCTTTTTTGATCAAGCTTTGCTGAAACTACTGCAAGTTCGCCGACAGCCCTTTCCGGACCGGTTGAAAGCCGATGACTTGATTCGCCAGCAAACCGCCGAGGCCGAAAGCACGCAGCTTGTTCTAGCGGAGTTTTTGTTATCTGGTCTTAAAATCGTGGCGGCGAAGGAAGCCAGGTGTCTCGCTTGCTTGCGCCTGGGGTTGACCGCCACGGCGCTCGATCAATTCCGCGCGACCCACGATCACCGGTATCCCGCGACTCTGTCCGAGCTGACTCCCAGTCCCTTTGCCACGATCCCGACGGATCCCTACGACGGCCAGCCATTGCGTTACAAAACGAAAACTGACGGGTATGTGCTCTACAGCGTCGGTCCAGACCTTAAGGATAATCTTGGCCAGCGCACGAACGATAAGGAAGGGAACATCGTGTTCGCGGTCATTATTCCCCCGAGGCAGAGGAAGGACTGAGACCTTCACTCGACGTTTCTAGGGACATCGCGCTGCGACGCCCCAGCCCGCGTTCAGCCGGCTGAACGAATACCCGTACACGCGCGCATCAGAGCCCATGTTTGGACCGCCGAACTCGGCGAGGATGGCGCAGTGCGCCATCCCTCGCCGGTGGGGATGAGTGGTCCTATGACAGGCCAGAGGCTTCTTAGCTTCCACCGATTTCTGGTTTTGTAACCGTCCGGTTCTTGGTTTAGCTTGTCGCCCCAGGTTTACAAATGTTGAAGCAGCATTGGCTTAAGAGGATTCCGGATCTCGAAGAAGGCGCCAGCTTTTTACGGAAATGGGGTCTTGTCGGAGTTTTGATTGGACTCGGCACCGGCGTGGCGGCGTTGAGTTTGATCTGGCTGATTCAATTCTTCAGCCGCTATTTGCTGGAAGGCATGGTGGGCTATACTCCGCCGGCGCCGGGTGGTGAGGGTGGACAGGCCGAATATGTTTTCCGTATGAGCCGGCCGTGGCTGCTGCCGTTAATCACGACTGGCGTGGGCCTGGTCGGCGGCTTTTTGACCTGGAAACTGGCCCCGGAAACTGCCGGGATTGGGACGAACGCAGCCATTCGTGCATTCCATGCCAATGAGCGGATAAAACCCAGAACATCCCTGTTGAAGCTGCTCACCTCCGCGCTCACGATCGGCGGTGGTTTGACTTCCGGACGGGAGGGTCCCATAGCGCAAATCGGAGCCGCTATTGGCGTCAGTGTCGCCGATCTTCTCAAACTCACCGCGCGTGAGCGCAATATCGCCCTGGCGGCCGGTCTTGGAGCCGGCATCGCCGCGATTTTTAAGGCACCCTTGGCCGGCGCCATTATCGGGGCGGAAATCTTTTACACGGAAGATTTCGAAGTCGAGGCACTCGTGCCTGGATTAATCGCCTCTGTTATCGGGTACTCCATTGTTGGCTACGTGACTGGATTTCAACCGGTCTTCAGCCCTCCTCCCGAAGTCCTTGAATTCACTCATCCGCTGTTATTAGTTTTTTTCGCCGCTTTGGGGGTTGGCTGTGGTTTACTGGCAAGATTCCTCTTCTCCGTCTATTACCGCATCGAAAGCTTTTTCAAGCGTTTTCCGCTGTGGCTGGCGGCGGCTATTGGAGGGTTGAGCACCGGACTTATCGGAATGACTATTCCGTCCGTGATCGGAACGGGCTACGGCTGGGGACAGTTTGCGATCGCTCAACGAGTGGATTTGCTTCCTCCGCTGATGCTCCTGGCCGCCGCGGTTGCCGAAATCCTCGGGGCTTCTTTCACTTTGGGTTCGGGTAATTCCGGCGGGATTTTCGGTCCCAGTGTTGTCACAGGGGGGATGTTTGGCGGCGCATTTGGTTACGCCGCCCATTATCTGTTCCCATCAGTCGTCGAGCACCCCGGCAACTTTGCAGTCGTGGGGATGGTTGCTTTTTTCGCGGCGGCGGCAAAAGCGCCGATTTCAACGATCATCATGATCTCTGAAATGACCGGCGGTTACGGTTTGCTGGCGCCGGCGATGTTTGCGGTCGTTACCGCTTTTATCCTTTCCGGCAGGAAGACGATTTTCCCCGCCCAGGTTCGCAGCCGCCTGGACTCGCCATTTCACGCCGACGAATTTGAACCCATCGTGCTGCGCCGGGTTAAAGCGAGCGAGGTGATGATTCATCTGCCGGTTTGCGTCAACGCGGACGCTTCGGTGAGCGAGGCGATTATCCTTATGGGCGATTACGGCCTCGCCAGCTTGCCCGTCGTCACTCAGAATCACTTGTCGGGCCGAATTACGCTGTTGGCGAGCCATCGAATGCCCGAAGCTCGGCGTCAAACCACTCGCGTTGCGGAGGTCATGTCCCCACAATGCACCGTGGCGCACCCGGATGAGGATCTCTTCACCATCCTTAAGCGTTTTGCCGCAAGTGACGTCGGCAATCTTCCCGTAGTGACCCGCGAGAAGCCCGACCGCCCTGTTGGATTGGTCACCCGTTCGGCTCTCTGGCAGGCTATCGAATCTGCCAAGGAACAGCGACGAACGAGGGACAGAGGCGAAGAACCGATGAGCACCCCGTCCACCTCAATGCCGTCCGAAGCTGTCAAGGATTGAGGCAACAGACTTTGGGTCTAGCTAGCGGCGAAACCGATTCTACCCTGGCCGGCCAGTCACTCGATCCTCGGGGCATCGAAGGTTTGACCCCCTTGGTGGTGAATGGCTTTGGTGACGCTGCCGGCGTTGTTCCGGACGAACTCGACTTGCGCGTCGACTACTTTCCAGAAGAATTTAGTGGGTGAGCTGGGGTAGATTTCGAACTTAGGCTGGCCGGTCAATTGGGCGAACAAGCGCTCACCCTCGCGCGTTACGGTCATAATCGCCTGTCCATAGTTGTACTTCCCTACGAACGCATCGTAGCCGGCCGAATCCACTTTCGCTTCGCTCAAATCTTCGAGTCGCGGCGCATTGATGATCTGGCCGTTCTGATGATGCACGGCCTTCGTGACCTTGCCGCGGCTGTCTTTGACGAAGGTCACCTGCGCATCGACAGCCTTCCAAAAGAATTCCGTGTCCGACTTGGGGAAGATTTCGAAGCGCGGCTGGTTGCCCAGTTGGGCGTAAAGATGGTTGCCTTCTTTGGTGACGGTCAGGATGGCCATGCCGTAGTCGTAACGGCCAACGAGCGCGGCAAACCCAGCCGGCGAAACACCGGGATTGACTTTGTCGCTTGAACGCGGGCCGAGCTTTTCGCCGAGATAAATCTGGACCGCCAGTTGAGCCAATCTCCCCGGTTCGGCGCCCGGAATGCCCGGCTGCGCGTTCGCCAGCACGGCGACGGTGAAGTTTTCCCGCGGCAAGCGCAGGATGAAGCTGCTGAACCCGTTGAGTCCGCCACCGTGTGAGATTTCCTGCGCGCCGCGCAATTGGGAGATGGACCACCCGAACCCGTAACCGCTGCCGGTGTTGTCGTCTTTGTTCTCTTCGGTCTGGACGGGCGTCCAGGCGGCCTTGAGGCTGGCCTCGGTGACCGCTTTGCCGCCGAAGACTTCCTCATTCCATTGGTACAAATCCTCCACCGTCGAATAAAGCGCGCCGGCGCCCCCGGCCCAGGACATGTCCCAGTTCAACGCGTTGGTGAACGTTCCCTCCTTGACGAATTCGTAACCCAGCGCCTCGTGGTCCAGCGAGACACCGGATCGATGGACTCCCGTGCTGTTCATCCCCAACGGCCCGAAGAAATTTTTTCGCAGGAAATCGCCGTAGGATTGGCCCGAAACCTTTTCGATAATTTGGCCCAGCAAAAAGTAACCCGAGTTGTCATAGTGCCATTTCTTTCCCGGATCGAAGTCGAACGGATCGTTTTTGAACGACTGAATGAGGTCATCGGGTTTGACCGGAGTGGTCACCTTCTCGATGAATCCGGGTTTGTCCGTGTAGCTGCGAATCCCCGAGGTATGGGTGAGCAGATGGCGCAGGGTGACCTCGTTGCCGCGCGGAAAATCGGGGAAATATTTCGAGAGGGTGTCGTTCACGCTGAGTTTCCCCTGCTCCTGCAGCTTCAGGATAGCCGAGGCGGTAAATTGCTTGGTGATGGAACCAATGCGGGATTTTGTTTCTGGCGAGAACGCGGTGCCACGCGCCAGGTCGGCCAGACCGTAACCTTTCTTGAAAAGGACCTTCCCGTTTTGGGCCACGAGCACGGCGGCTCCGGGCGCGTTGTTGGTGTAGACCTGGGTGAAGAGCGCGTCGAGGAGCTTGTCCGGTGCGGGCATGGGGACGTTGGTGTCCGCGCCATGCCGCGCCAGATATTGGGCCAGCTCGAGTTCCCCCAGCAAGCGGGCCGCGTGGTAGGCCGTCACGCCGGCTTCGGCGCGCGCGTTAATATCGATGCCGCTGTCGAGCAACTTCTGGATGCCCTCGGTGTCAGTTCCGATCAGAACTGCCTGGAGCAGTTTGTGAGCTTGTGTGACCTCGGTTTCCACGGACTTGTCCGGCGGTAGGGGCGCGGAGGCGACAGCGGAATCGGCAGCCCGTAAAGACCACGCGCTTGCCAACAGGGCCAGCGCAAGGTGCCAAACCATTGAGGCGATGCGAGGCGGATGCATTTTCATGAGCGGACCGGCGGACCAGGCCATTGCCATACTGAGCTGCCTAATCGAAAAATCAATTAAATCAATTTTCCAATGGTGCACGCACGACGAACTGGGCTCGCAGCGGTTCGAGCAACACGACATCCACCCCAACCACCTGCGCGTCCGCCGGCAGAGGCTCGAAGACAAATGCCCTCACTTCGCCGCCTGAATCGGACCGGCCCCATTGCGTCCTGAGAACCTGGTCTTGTTGGTAGACGAGTCCAACCGCAATTCGCTGGTCGCCTTTGCCCGCCGTCCATTGCAGGAAAGCGGTATAATTGGTGGCTCCGTGTGTGGACCAGTACTGCCATTTGCCGGGAAGGACTTGTTTTCCTAATCCCGTCCAGCCACCCATGGAAGAAACGGAACCCGGCGGGTTGCTCAGCCGGCCTTGGCTGAAAGTGTAAGCGCCGGGCGGGAACAATCCGATAACTGTCACTGAGAGGTCTCGCATCACCCGGTTCGTGTTCCATTGAATCCCCTGTGGCGTGGTCGGCAGGCGCACCACCGGCAGTCGCCAGCGCCTGGTCTCTTCACTCACCGCCTCCGGTTTGGGGTAAGTCGTGGCGATGAACTTCTGAAGCGGCTCATGCAGTCCCAGCGTCTGACCCAGGTTACCGGTCGGGTCTTCGGCCACCCATTCCGGCGCTTCCCAGTTGGTGGCAGGTTCGCCACCGGCAGTCAGACGGAACACCGGCCGCCAATGCAAACTCAGCGGCTCCCACCAATGCTGCGGTCCCCCATTGGTTTCGATTACCAAAGACTCCAGTTTCAACTCGGTGTCTTCAATTCGGCGTGTCGTCGGAGGAGTCTCCGGCTTCCAGTCGGCGACGCCGGTTTGCCGGCATGGATTAGCGATCAGCACGGTGCTGGGCGGCTCGGAGCGAAACGGTGAAAGCCGCAATTTCAACTGAGCCGGACGTCTCGGGAAGACTTTGAACACGTAGGCCTGCCGGTTGAAGCCTTGTGAAAAGGCGCCATGGGAGTAGCCGTTGGCCGGGTAAACGTCGCCGTAATCATCGATGAAGGAAGCCCGAACACCCTGACAATCCACATACTTGCCGCCCGCATCCCGCGCATAAACCCAGACCACCAGGGCCGGTTGGTCCGTCGCCTGGCGCGATTGGCCTTTGGTCGGGGTCAGCAGCTGAACCGCCGACATCGGTAAAATCTTGCTCAGAGGCACGAGCCACCAGTCATTCCATCCCACGACGTGGTTCGTGCCGAACGTGACGGCCTCGATGCAGAAGAGTCGACCGTCGGATAACACGGCTTGCTGTTGCTCGGCAGTGCCGCGAATGACGAGGATAACCAGCAACGCCAGAGTCGCTGCGGTCGCCGTCAAGAGAAGAACGCGCTTTGACATTCCTGCAGGCCCTCAGCAAGATCCCATAACCAACTAAAACACCGCCACCGCAAAATCGTTTCATTTTGCGACGATTTCGTGTGTACATGCAAAGGGTAGCTGACTCTTTTGGTCAACCCGAGGTCAGGAGGGTTGCTCCGGGTTATCTGGCCGCTTTGAGCGCTCCATCCACCGTTTCGTCGAGGGCCATTGCGGCGGGATGGCCGGCCACAACAATCTTGCCGGAAGGGTCAATGATGTAGGTTGTCGGCACGCCCGAGACGCGGAATGACCTTGCGGGCGCGCTCTGCCATCCTCCATCGCCGCTCCAAACGTTGAAAGTGTTGGTCCAGCCGCGCTTGTTCACATGCCGACGAACAATGTCCAGCGTGTCATCAATACTCAAGGGAACAATCGCCACCTTGTCTGCCCAGTCTGGATGCGCCTTCCCCAATTGCTGCAAGTCCGCCATCGGCTTCTGGCAGGGACCGCACCAGGTGGCCCAGAAATCCAGAACAACGACCTTTCCGCGCAACTCCGAGAGCTTCATTTTCTTTTCTCCATCGAGGGTGGTGAATTCGATCTCGGGTGCGGCACTTGCCGGCGGCAGGCTACGGTGTTCGGCCACATAATCCTCAAGCTCCATCGCGGCGGTCGCCTTCTCGTCCAAAACGCCGGCTGGGACGCGATACCAATGAATGCCACCCTGGACCTTCCACGCATCGGCGAATCTCAACACCTGGTTGACCGCTACAACGTATTCGCCGGAGATAGAGACGCCGGTTTTTGATTTTCCATCGGCTTTGACGGCGAGTTTCAATTTGAATTGCTCTCCCATCAATCCCTCCAGAGAGCCGGACGCGCCCGACCGCTGAAGGCGGCCAACTGAAACTTCAGCAATTTTGAGTTCGACGTTCTTAAACTCAATGCCGGCTTCGTCGGCCTGCGTGAGCATCGCCTGGGCGATGTCCGTTTGCTCCTGCGTCGAACGGTTCAGCTCTTGATCCAATTCCTGCCGGGAAGGACCGCTTTCGCCGCTCTTCTGCATTTGCGCCCAAAGCAGGTCGCTGTTCACGAGGGCTTCTTTTGCGTAAATGTTCGTATCGCGTTGGCGAAGGAAACGGACGAGGGTTTGGCCGAGCTGCAACAGCGCAGGATCATCAGTGTCCGTGAGGCCGGTATTGCCGGGATTCGCCGCTTTTTCCAGGATGGCCATTTCGCGCACGGTTTTCTCGTCCGCTATGCCGGGCGGAAATGACTCCCATTGAATGCCTCCCGCAGCGCGCCACCCGTTTGGAAATTTATTCAAACGGCGGAGGAGGAGTTTGAACTCTCCTTTGGGGAAATTGGCGGCGCCCGCGTCTGGATTCAGAATGATTTCCACCTGTTGCACACTGGGCATGGTTTCGCCCTCGGCCTGCAGGCTGGGGTAATGGGTTCTGCCAAAGCCAAGTCGGCCGACACGCGGCGGGTCAACAACGCGCGCGTGCCAATCGCCTTTGGAAAAATCCAGGTGCAGCAAATCGCCCTTGGCCAAAAATGCCTTCGCTGAGGTTTCGTTCTCGCGAAGCTGGCGAGCTACACCATCGGCGAAGCTTTGTAGCGTTTCGCCGACGTCGGGGAGATTGGTGGAGGCAATGGCTTTCCAGTCTTCGGCGGATGCGGTGATCTCCTTGGCGAACTTCGCGGTGTCCCGCTCCTGCAGGAGCGCGACCACGGAGCGGTTCACCGCCCCAAGCTCATCGGGTGCGGGCTGAAATCGCTTCGGGGGCCCAGGGCTGTCTGCCCGGGCTGTTTGCGGCGCAACCAGAGCGAGAAACAAAATGGCTATGCCACCCGACAGCGTAAACCCAAGAGAACCGGGAAGCCTTCGTAATCTCATGAAACCGTCGTATAGCAGAAAAGGGCCAGATGCAAGGTGGAACGGGGCAGTGAAGCTCTGCAGCGACACCGCACGCGGCGGCTCAGGCGGGCCAGTCCGAGGGCTCAGGAGAAACAGCCTGGCTAAACCCGGCCTTGTCTGAAGCGATGGTTCGCCCAGCGACGACCACATCCTCTGAGTCGCCCGCCGTTCACGTGGCCTCCGGTTCACCTCGCCGTAGCCCCGCGAAGGCAGGAGCTCCGGGAGGGGCGGCATGATAATAGCCCAGGGCAAGCGAGGAACGAGCGCCGCCCTGGGTAAGAGGCAAAAAATGATCTCCTCTCTTTTTTCCAATCTGGTTTGGCGCGCCTGGGGCGCGCCAAACCAGATTGGAAAAAAGAGAGATTGGGTGTGGGGCGGCA
>Ga0210409_10003138_pt1 | contig 18903 bp, 16 predicted proteins | sample IncBWH17MmetaG_FD_161649 | JGI IMG/M metagenome (GOLD analysis project Ga0210409, IMG submission 161649) | Forest soil microbial communities from Barre Woods Harvard Forest LTER site, Petersham, Massachusetts, United States - Inc-BW-H-17-M | ecosystem: Environmental > Terrestrial > Soil >... | reverse complement strand
GCCGTCCGTGGGTCCCGATCCACCCTCCGCGATCCCGGGGGACCCGTGCGTCGCATCGCCCGAGCCATCGTCCCTCCCATCGCTCTCCCCGTCGCGGATCGCAGCGCCATCCATCAGGTCCGCGCCCTTCGCCCCCGCGCCATCCTCGCCGGCTCCGCGGGGAGCCTCCGAAGCACTTCTTTGCGGCCCGCCGTCGGTCGCGTCCAGCGTCGAGTCTCCGCAGCCGCCACAAGCAGCCTGCGCGACGCCCGCAAAGAGGCAGGCGATCCGGAGCGCGCATTCGCCCACCAACCCCTGCCGATGGCGAAAGATGTCCTCCATGCCGAACAGGTCACGGGAGCCCGCTCGTTCTGCTCAGAAACCTCACAAGGTCCCAGTGAAGACCGTAAGGTGTCTTGCCCTTGTGTTCGATCGACGCCTTACCTGAGCTCCGCGCTGCTCTTGCCAAGTATGCGCCGGGCGACGACCAGCATTTGGATCTGCTGCGTGCCCTCGAAGATGTCGAGTATCTTCGCGTCGCGTGCCCACTTCTCGAGCAGCTCGGTCTCCGCGTAGCCGCAGGCGCCGCATAGCTCGACGCAGCGCAATGTGACGTCCGTTACCATTCGGCCCGCCTTCGCCTTGGCCATCGACGCTTCGAGCGAATTTGGGAGCCGGTTGTCCGCCATCCACGCCGCTTTGAGAGTCAGCAGCCGAGCCGCCTCCAGCTCCGCCTCGAGCGTCGCGAGCTCTGCCTGCGCGTGCAAACCGAGCCACGGACTTCTCATGTCGGCTGTCCACCCGGGAACGCGTTCGAGGATTTGCTTCGTCCGCTCGATGGCAGCGCGTGCCACCCCGCAGGCCATTGCGGCGATGATCGGGCGAGTGTTGTCGAACGTCTTCATCACCCCAGCGAACGACTTGCTGACGTTCACTTCGGGGCTTCCGAGAATGTTGTCTTTGGGAACGCGGCAGTTGTCGAAGACGATCGTCGCGGTGTCTGACGCGCGGATGCCGAGCTTGTGATCGAGCCGCACCACCCGCATGCCGGGCGTGCCTTTGGGGACGAGAAACGACTTGATCGCCGCCCGACCCAGCGACGCGTCCAACGTGGCCCACACGACGACGGCATCGGCGCGCTCCCCAGCCGTCACGAAGATTTTCTCGCCGCTGATGACCCATTCGTCGCCCTCGAGGCGTGCACTGGTGCGAATACCCGCGGAGTCCGACCCTGCGTTCGGCTCCGTAATCGCCATCGCGATCCACCTCTTGCCGAAGCGCTCCCTCTGCTCGGGCGTGCCGACTGCGCTGAGCGCGGCGTTGCCAAGGCCCTGGCGGGGGATCGTCAGCGCGAGCCCCACGTCCCCCCAGCACAGCTCCATCATGCCCAAAACCGCGACGAGGTTTCGGCCGTTGCGAGCAGGGTCGGTCTTCTGCGTCGTCCCATCGCCTCCCGGTGTCGGCTCTTCGGAGCGCAGTCGACTCGCAGTGGCGCTTCCGCCTCCGGCGCTCACCCCGTCGAGCAACGAGCCGAGTATGTCCAGTTCCACGGGGTACTCGTGCTCCGCCAAGTCGTACTTGCGCGCGATCGGGCGCAGGCAGTTTTCCGCCAACGCGTGCGCTTGTGCCACGAACGGGCGCAATCTCTTTGGAATCTCGAGGTGAATCACTGGATGCCTACCGGTTCATGGATCCGTCACACCAAGAGCGCGCCCTCGAGCACGCCCACCGCCCGCAGGTCGCGGTACCAGCGCTCGACCGGGTGCTCTTTGATGAAGCCGTGTCCGCCAAGGAGCTGCACGCCGTCCGAGCCGATTTTCATTGCTTTGCTCGAGCATTGCAGTCGCGCAAGGGCCGCTTGCCGCACGACTCGTTCGCCGCGGTCGAGGCGGCCGGCGGCTCGATGCACCAGAAGCCGCATTCCTTCGAGCTCGATCGCGATGTCGGCGATCATGAACGCGACTGCCTGGCGGTTGGAAATGGGCTCGCCGAAGGCCACGCGCGCATTCGTGTAAGGCACCACGTAGTCGAGTACCGCCTGTGCGGAACCGACGGCCATGGCGCCCCACGCAACGCGGGCGCGGTCGACGATGTCCCCCAGGTCGAAACCTTCCTCCGGCGCGTCCGAGCCCAGCAGCGCATCCTCTGCGACGCGGACCCCCTTCAGGCGCACACGCCCGAGCGCCGCCGCTCGCAGGCCCATCGCAGTCTCCGGCTCGATCGTGAGCCCGCGCAGGCCGCGCTCGACGATGAAAAGCCGCGCGCCTTTTCCGAGCACATTCGCCGCCACGGCGAACCACTCCGCAGTGCTTGCGAGCGGCACGAGAGCCTTCTCTCCCCAAAGCTCCCATCCTCCGTCGTGCGAGCGCACGGCAGACGCGCGCGGACGCATCGGATCGAACAGGGGCTGCGGCTCCAGCAGCGCAAGAGCTGCGGGCGTGAAGCGGTCGCCCAGGAACGTCGGCAAATAGCGCGCCTGCTGATCGGCGCTACCCCACATCACGATGGCCTGGATAAAGGCGAGCGGCGCGAGGATCGCCGCGGCTAGCCCCATGTCGCCCCAGGACAGGTCCTCGACAATGAGAGCGCCGGTCATCGCCGACCGCGCCGTGGCCACGCCGCCCAGCGCCTCCGGGACGGCGAGCCCCACGAGACCCAACGCATGCGCCTGCGCGAGTACCTCGGGGGGCGCCGACGCGGCATCGTCGGCCGCGCGGGCCGCCGGACGTAGGATCTCCTGAGCAAAGCGGCGCATCGTGTCGCGAATCAAGGCCTGCTCCTCGGTCGGACGCATGTCGAAGACGTCCGCCGACTGCGCGGGACCGAGCCGGTGAGGCTCGCTTGGCGCGTTTGGCGCGGTCGCCCCGCTCGAGGCGCTCGATGCGCCCGAGGTGCGGGACTTGGCGGGCACTCCCCCGCGGATAGCCTCGGTGCCTAGCCGGGCGCCGTGGTAGATCGCTGTTTCCATCAGACCGCGCAAGCGCAAGCGAGAAGACAGCTCCGAGCCCGCGATACGCGTCAACGCGCGCAGCGCCGCTCGCTCCAGCACAAGTCCCAGTCGAGGTTGCACGTTATGACGATAGCGTCCGAAATCGCGCGGAGGATCCGCGACGGATTCGACGAACACTATTACCTCTTTCGGGCAACGAGCGCGAAAGCCAAGCAGCGGTTCGAGCGCGGCGACTGGGCAGAAGTGCGAGAGGCCTCGAAGGAGCGTATCCAGATGTACGACCGCCGGGTCGCCGAGACCGTTGCGGCTCTGCGGGAGCGCTTCCCCAATGCGGTGCGGGACAAGCTCGTGTGGCCGGAGGTCAAGGTAGACTACATCGGCCTGCTACGCGAACACCGGCAGCCCGAATGCGCCGAGACGTTCTTCAACTCGGTCGCCTGCGGCGTCCTTGCGCGCCGTTACTACCGAAACGAGTTCATCTTCCAGCGCCCGGCGCTCTCCACCGAGCATCTGGACGGCGACGAGCCCAGCTACCGCTGCTATTACCCCGCGCAGGAGGGCCTCCGAAGCGCGATGCGCGCCGCGCTCGCGAGCTTCAACCTCGCCAGTCCGTTTCAGGACGTCGAACGCGACCTGCGTTTCATCATCCGGGGGGTGCGAGAGCACTTCCCGGGCAAATGGCATTTGCAGCCGAACTTTCAGCTCCAGGTCCTCTCCTCGCTCTTTTATCGCAACAAGGCGGGGTACCTCGTCGGCCGCGCCATCAACGGCAACGACGAATATCCGTTCGTCGTCCCGCTGCTCAAGGCGGAGGATGGGTCGGTCTACCTCGACGCGCTCCTGCTGAAACCGGAAAACATCGGCCGCGTTTTCAGCCTGGCACGCGCTTATTTCATGGTCGAAATGGAGGTGCCCTCCGCCTACGTGACCTTCTTGAAGGCAGTTCTCCCGTCCAAATCGAAAGCCGAGCTCTACACGATGCTAGGCTTACAGAAGCAGGGCAAGACGCTCTTTTACCGTGACCTGATCGAGCACATGAAACACTCGACTGACAGCTTCATCATGGCGCCCGGGACCAAGGGAATGGTGATGATCGTCTTCACGCTCCCGTCCTTTCCCTACGTCTTCAAGGTGATTCGCGACTGGTTCGAGCCGCCGAAGGACACCGACCCGCGGCGCGTCAAAGAAAAGTACCTGCTGGTGAAGTACCACGATCGGGTCGGCCGCCTGGCAGACACCCTCGAGTATTCCAACGTCGCGCTGCCGGTGCGGCGCTTCTCGTCCGAGATCATCGAGGAGCTCCGGCGGGTCGCCCCCTCGGCATTCGAAATCGACGGCGACCAACTCGTCATTCGACACGTATACATCGAGCGCCGCATGAACCCGCTCGACGTGTACGTGCGGGAGATCGATGACGCGCGGCTTTCGCATTGTGTGCGCGAGTACGGCCTTGCCATCAAAGAGCTCGCCAGCGCGAACATATTTCCAGGCGACTTACTGCTGAAGAATTTCGGCGTGACGCGCTACGGGCGCGTCGTTTTTTATGATTATGACGAAATCGCTCTGCTCACCGATTGTAACTTTCGCGAATTGCCGTCGGCCTCGTCGGATGAGGAGGAGATGGCCAGCGAGCCTTGGTTTTCGGTTGCGCCCAATGACATTTTTCCGGAGCAGTTCCCCACGTTCCTATTCCCTCCCGGAAGGGCCCGAGAGATATTCCTCGAACTCCACAGCGATCTCGCGGATGCCGGGTTTTGGAAGGCAACGCAACGGCGGATCGGCGCCGGCATCCAGGACGACATTTTCCCCTATCCGCAAGAGATCCGGTTTGCCAATCGGTTTCATTGAACGATCGCCGCGATGTGCACCCCCAAGACATGAGCCGCGAGCGGGTCGAGCGATGACGGATCGCCGACTGCATGGAGCGTGGTGTGCACGTGCTCCAGCGTCTCGCCCGGCGCGAGCGCCGCCGCGGGCGAGCTCGTCTCGAGTTCGTAAAAGCCGCCCAACGACGGCTTACCGGGCTCCGTCGGACCGTCGTTGTAGCCATTGACGACGTCGCCGCCGAACGGGTCGCGCTGCTCTTCCCACATGCTGTTGACGTAGCCGTTCGGAGCCGCCGGTTTGCTGTAGCGCACGAGGGTGAGAAGGCGCGCGGCCGGGCTGTAGCTCCCGAGTGTGTCTCGCGCGCGGGCGGGCGAAAGTCCGATCTTGCTCCGGTACTTTCCGTCCGCGACGAAAGAAAGAAAGCCCTCGCTCTCGTGCACCGCGAGGCGGTCGGAGGGCACTTTTCCGAAGTATGCGTCGTTGACGATGGTCCCGCCGGCGCGAGTGTCGAAAGGGACGATGACGCGCGCGTCGGGCGCCGGGTTGTACATGCCGAGGATCCAGACGCTGGTGAGCCCACTCTCGCGTGTCCACGCACGCTGACCGACGTTCGTGATCCGATTGACGGTCTCGAACGCGACCCACTTGACTCCCGGTGGCGGCGCCGCACCGAAGCGCGATTGAACGTGGTCGGCCGAGAGCACGCGCACGGTGCGCTCGACCGCGACGTCGAACACTGCGCGGGACCAATTGACGACGTGCATGGTGCGAGACAGCGTCATTCGCGTCGCCTCGGTCGCCTTGACCTCCCATTCGCCCTCTTGGAGCTCGTGCGGCGTTTGCCACGAGCCCGTGACGAATGGCGCGCCCGGCGAAAAGTACAGACCATACTGCCCTGCTTCGGGGCCGAGCCAGAAGCGATCCTCTCCGCCATAGTTGTCGAAGGAGGTGCCCGTCTTTCCGGACTCGATGAACGCGCGATTGACGAACCCGATGCTCGAGGCGCCGGGATCGACCGCGCTGGTCATCACTCTTGCCTGCCAGCGTGCGCTAAGCACGACGCGTCCGCCGCTTGGTGCTTCGAGCACGTACACGGGACCGTGTGCACGCAGGAATGCAAGCTCGTCCTCGAACGGTGTGGGCGCTCCCTGAGCGCGGAGGCTCTGTCCGAGCGCGCTGGACGTAGGCGTGGGAGCACGCTGCATTGCGTCTGCGCAAGCGTATAGCGCGAATGACACAATCGCTGGAAAAACCCGCATTGCTTTCGGATGTTATGGCCACTGGCGCCGGTTGTGGTCCAGCACTCGTTTCGCGTACGCTGCCGCCCGCTGTTTCATTGCGGCCGCTCCGTTCGGGCATGCGGCCGACGAAGGAGGCTCCATGCGCGTTGTCGTAGTATCGTCGTTGTTCGTCCTCATTGCGTGCGGGGGGTCGAACAAGCCCGCGGAGACTGCGGAGTCGCCGGCCGAGCCGAACACGTCTTCGTCTCAGGACGTGCCGGCCGCGTCGTCCGAGTCCGAGGGGGACGCGGGGCCCGCATTCGGGACACCGACGGGCGCCGCTGCCCCTTCCACGCCCGCTCCCGCAGCGGAATCCCCGTCCACGCATCCCGTGCCAACCAGCACCGGCTCCGTCGATGGCAAGCCCTTCATCCCGAAGATGGCAAGGGTCACGCAGCCTGCGGCGAAGGACGGGCGCGTCGTGCTGACGTTGGACGAGCGCACCCAGTGTGGGGGAGGGGATCCAAAGCCGGGTGACAGCTACCTGACGGTGACCGTCCCATGGGAGGACGGCTACAAGCAGGACCTCGGGTCGCTCAAGCGAGCCGGGAAAAATGGCGCAGGCGAGATCTCCTTCGTCCGCGTGAATACGAACGGCAAAAAGGAGCCATCGGCGACGTTCAAGCCGACGGGTCGAATGACCGTCGTCAAGGCGCCCAGCGATGAGGGCGCGGTCGGCAAGCTGAATATCGATATGCAGAGCGGCGATTACATGCTCTCGGGCGATCTCGACATCCAGCTCTGTGTCGCGGCGAAAGGCGGTGGTGGTGCTGGTGCTGCCGCGGCGGGCGCAGGCGCGGCGCCGGCTTCGAAGCCACCGAAGGCCGGGAAGAAGAAGAAGTAAATCCGGGTCGGACGCACGCCGGCACCGGGTTCACTTCGCTTAGCTCCGTAGCCCTTCGTCGACTCCGTCCAGCGAAGCTGGACTCCGTCGACTCCGGGTCAGCCGATCAAGGGCGGCGCCCGCGCTCGTTACGCACGCGAAGCGGCGGAAGGACGCCCAAGCACGCGCCGAAGATCAATGCGTCGAGCACGGATGACGCAAACGGCAGGGATGTCGTTAGCTGCGGCGCAAAGCGCAATATCAGGAATGCGTAGACCGCCAGCCAAACGGTGGACGCGACAATCGCGCCTAGAGCGATGCGAGGAACCACCCGAAGGAGTCGACGCGTCATGCGTCCGAACGCCGCCCCCAGTGCGGCGCCCACCAGAACCGTAGCGGCACCGATGGCAGGTTGCGTTCGCAGGTCGACCGTTTTCGGGAGCGCGAGCACCGCGACGGCTCCAATCAAGCCGCCGACGGCACCACCGAGCGTCGACCAGAATGGATCTCCTGCCGGACGCCCCGGCCGCAGCGTGCTCGGCCATTGCGGCGGAGAAGGTGTTTCAGAAGTTTGCCGGAACCATTCGTCGTGGAGTCGTTCGCCGCTCATTCCGTGTCCGTGCGTCGGTGCGTGCCGCTCCCAGGACGCAAGTTTCCGGCCGGAGCGCCTGTAGCGAGCTCGTCGAGAAGGTGGGACCCTTCGATGGTTTCCCTAGTCTTTGCGTCGACGACCACCCACTGACGCGTCTCGAGGACCCAATTAATACGGGCGCCCGGGTAAAGCACGGCGACACGCTCCTTCGCGCTGGCGAGCTGCCGACGGATGACGCCGATGGAGTGCTCGAGCTGCTCGTCGCCTTTCTGGTCGTGCAGCATTTATCCTTCTTCCTTGTAGCACGAACGCTGGTGCCGCATGGATGAGCTCCCCTCTCGTAACGCTACCCCACCTTCGTTCCCTATTAGTACTTTCTTGCCACGGTTTGGAGTCACAGCCTCACAAAGTTTGGCGACCTCTGCAACGCGCAGGGCAGGCACCGCTGGTAACATGTTGCCTTCGCCGCCGGCGATTATCGCTGGCCCCATTTGACACAACTTTGGCACACACAGACAGGCGGCGGCAAGCCAGGTTCACCAGGGCCACGTTCACCAGGGCCACGTTCACCAGGGAAAGAGCGCTGCGAAGTGAACAATCACTCTGCCTGTAAGGAACACGTCGTCAGCGGTTGTTTCTGCGTACGAGTCGCAGGGATCGTCGCGGTTCCACTCTGCCTGACACTTGGCACCGCGTGCTCTCATGGCCACGCCGCCGGACCAGACGGGGGGGAGCGCGACGGAAGCGGCGTCGAATCCGGCTTGCTCGAATCAGACTCCGGATCGCCAGGCAACGCGCTTGGCCCTCCCGCCGCGGATGGGAACGGCGGTTCCAGCGGGGGGGGGGTCGGAGGGGGCGCAGACGGAAGCTCCCATCTCGCAGCCGATGGCGGCACTCCGACGGGAGATGGCGGCGCGCCCGGAATCGAGGGCGGCACGCCCGCCGGGGACGGCGCTCCATCGAACTGCGCCGCCAATACGCTCTATCCGCAAACCTCGTTCGTGAACCTCGCTCCGCCCATGGGCGCGCAGCTCGATCGCACCACGAGCGACCCCATCCCGAACGACGCCGGCTCGCCGCCGTCCGGCTGGAATTTCTACTCGCCCAGCGGGGCGCTATGCCGCGATGGCTCGCCGGCCGGCTTTTACGTTCGCTACACGTCGTCGTCGACCAAGTTGCTCATCTACTTGGAGGGCGGCGGCGCGTGCGACAGTCCAGGGTTCTGCTCTCACAATCCGGCCAACATCAACGAGATCTTTCCGGGCGGCGCGGATTCGCAAGGGCAGACCATCGGCGGGTCGCTCCTGACCACGACGGGCCTTCAGCAGCCATACACGACGGGAATCTTCGATTTCACGAACTCCGCCAATCCGTTCAACGGCTGGAATCAGGTCTACATCCCCTATTGCACCGGCGACGTGCACTTCGGCACCGTCATGAACACGACGGTGCCGGGCGATACGACGCCGCAGCAGTTCGTTGGCTACCTCAATATGCAGAAGTTCATCGGCCGCCTCGTGCCGACATTCACCAACCTCGACCAGGTGGTGCTCACCGGAGCGAGCGCAGGCGGCTTTGGGGCGGGGCTCAACTACGGAATGGTGCAGGACGCGTTCGGAAAGGTGCCCGTCGCCGTCATCGACGATTCAGGACCTCCGTTCTCGAACATGTACCTGGCCCCCTGCCTTCAGCAGCAGTGGCGCACCCTGTGGGGATTCGACGCCTCGCTGCCGTCCGATTGCACCGAATGCAACGCGCCGGACGGAAGCGGGCTGACGAACATCGTCTACTACTGGCGCCGGAAATACCCAAACGCGAAGGTCGGGCTCGTCTCCAGCATGAACGACGAGGTCATCGAGCTGTTCTTCGCCCAGGGCATCATGGACTGCGCGAGCAATGACCCAAACTCGCTCGTGATCGGAGGCATCCTCGGCACGGGCGGCACCGCATATCCGGACAGCATGTTCGAGGCGGGTCTGATGGATCTGCGAAACACGTTCGCGTGCACGGGCGCGCTTGCCACCTATTACATTGCGGGCGCAAACCACCAGCACATTTTCCGCAACGAGTTCTTCCAGATGCTTGCCGCGAACCAGACCATCGCCGGTTGGGCGACCGACTTCCTGAACGGCAACATGACGCAAATCGGGCCGTAGTGCATGCGACACAGCTTCAGTCCCTGCAGCACCTGAGAAGGCTTTTTCGCGGAGTGTCTGATGGACGAGAAGGACTTTGAGGGCACCCTGGTTCTGGAGCAGCTGGCGGAAATCGGACGGGTTGAAGACTTCTTCGATGCCATCGACTCCGACGACGTCCAGCGGGCGGCGTCGCTCATGAAGAAGGCCAAGATCGACTCCTCCACAATCGCGATGGTCGTCCGGAAGATGGACGACGCGGACGGCGAGCACTGATCGGATTACAAGACCTTCTCGGTGAACACGATACGGGCGACTGTGAGAGGGCGGTGATAAACCTCGGCCGCGCGATCGATCCGATCCTGGTGGATCGATCCGATCGCACGTTCTAGGCGGCCTGGGGTGCGTATAGTTGCGGTAAGACGGTGATGGTCCACCACGTGCACGGGACGCAGTGCCCATGCGCAAATTCCTTTTCTGTCTTTCTTCGCTTGCTCTCGCCCTCGTGGTCATCGGCGCTTGCGGGGGCTCCCGATCGCTAGTCCCCGGCACCGGAGCTGACGGCGGCGGCGATGGCACGACTGGCGGTAGTGGCGGGAGCGGCGCGAGCAGCGGAAGCGGCAGCGGGAGCAGCGGTGGCGTCAGCAGCACCGGAGCCGGCAGCAGCAGCGGCGCCAGTAGCGGCGGTGTCGTGGGCGACGGAGGGCTCGCCGCGGACAAGGTCAAGCACGTCGTCGTGATCATGCAGGAAAATCGCTCTTTCGATCATTATTTCGGGACCTTCCCCGGCGCTGAAGGCATCCCGATGGACGCCAACGGCGTTCCCACCGTGTGCAACCCGGATCCGAATGCCGATGGCGGGTGCGTCAAGCCCTATCATCTGACCGCCGACAAGAACGTAGGCGGCCCCCACGGGTCCGGCGCGTTCACCACCTGTGTGAACGGCGGCAAGATGGACGGCTTCATCAAGAACGCCGAAGGCGGCAAGATGGGGTGCGCTGATCCGAACGACCCGGCTTGCACGAACGGGACGCTCATTGATGTCATGGGCTACCACACGGAGGCAGAGATCCCGAACTATTGGGCCTACGCGAAAACCTTCGTCTTGCACGACCACATGTTTCAGCCCAATGCGTCATGGAGCTATCCGCAGCACATCATGATGGTCAGCGCATGGAGCGCGCGGTGCACGGCAGATGATCCGATGACTTGCACAACGAACATCGACGGCGATGGCACCACCGGCAAAGCGGGCGCAGGAAACCACTACCCCTGGACGGACATCACGTATCTGCTGCACGGCGCGGGCATCAGCTGGAAGTACTACCTCGGCCAGGGGATGGATCCGCACTGCGGGGGAGACCCCACCGAGTGTCAGCCCAAGCCGCTCGACCCGATGGTGCCGAGCATTTGGAATCCGCTGCCCGACTTCGACGACGTGGTCGCCGACGGCGAGTCGGCCAATGTGCAAGCCGTCGACGACTTTTACAACGACGTCAAAAACGGGCAGCTCCCCGCCGTCTCGTGGATCGTCCCTTCATCGAACGTGAGCGAGCATCCCACCGCGCTCGTCAGTACCGGACAGGCGTACGTGACGGCGCTCGTGAATACCATCATGCAATCGCCATATTGGAATAGCACCGTCATCTTCCTATCCTGGGACGACTGGGGCGGTTTCTACGATCACGTCGTGCCCCCGGCCGTCGACAAGGCCGGCTACGGGATTCGCCTACCGGCCATCACGATAAGTCCATGGGTTAAAAAGGGAACGATTGACCATCAAGTGCTCAGTCACGACGCGTATCTGAAGTTCATCGAGGACGTCTTCCTCGCGGGCCGCCGCCTCGACCCGACGACTGACGGCCGACCAGACTCTCGACCCGACGTTCGAGAGAAAGCTTCTCAGCTCGGCGACCTCATGAGCGACTTCGACTTCACCCAGCAGGCGCTTCCCACGCTGGTCCTCAAGGTGCAATAGCGATGAGGCTCGAATGTCGTGCCCAGGCGGCGGCCTGCTGTCTCGCCGTTTGCTTCGCGGCAGTTGTGGCTCGCGCCGAATCGCTTCCAGAGCAGCCGACTGCGTCGAGCTCACCGCGGATCGCGCCTCGTCCCTGGCTCTATCTAGACGATCCCTCCGTTCCGACGGCGATGCGCGCGATCGTCGATTCGCGGGCGACGTATACTGCGGGCCCCAGCCCCACGCGCCCGTTCGGTGCCAATCTCGCCCGGCCGGGAGGGTTCCTCGAAATGGGAGGAGAGCTGGGCCTTTTGCCGCACTTGTCGGTGGTTGGGACGGTACTCGGTGGCGGACCATCGTTCGGCGTTGGGGCGATGGCGGGACTTCGATGGGCTCCCTTCGAGGGCGCATGGACCACGACGCATGCTGTGGTCAGTGGCGGGTGGCTTCACGAGCCTGAGGGAGACGACGGGGCGTGGCTGCGACTTGCGGTCACACAAGACGTCCAGCGATTGCGGCTGGGCGCCACCGTCCACGGCGAGCACGTTTTCGCTACAGGTCGCGATCCGGTCGATCTTCTATTCCTGGCGGGGGCGAGCTATTCCGTTGCAGGACCGCTCCGGGCAGGGGTCGAGTACGTGGCCCAGGACCTCGAGGAAACCTTTGGCGACCAAGCCGAGGGCGGGCCGCGTCATTTCATCGGACCACAAATGGCCCTCGAACTGCTCGACAAGCGCCTGTCGGTCGCTGCTGGACCGGCGCTCGGAATCGGGCCGCGGTCACCGTCCCTGAGCGGCCGACTGTCGCTTGCCTATGAATACTGAGTACGGCAGCGCGTTGTTACCGAGCAGCGGCCAGCGCTCGCCAGAACGCGCACTTGTGGTCCGCGCCGAACGCTACGGGCGTATAGGACTGCGGCACGGGCGGCACAAGCGCTTCGGTACTGTCCGCCAGGAAAGGCAGCCAGAGAGGCGTCTCCAGCGTGTTCGGATCGGACCGTGAGGCGAAGCCGGTCCAATACGCGGCCATCGCGTTCGCGAGCGCCTCTTGATCCGGCGTCAATGCTGGAGCCGGTATCGTGACCGGAAGGTCGAATAGATATTGGAGCTCGGACACGTGGGCGGCGCCATAAGGGAAGCTGACCGGAGGCAGGAACCTCTGCGGCGCGTTCGGGTCGTTGAATTCGTATGCCCAGGCCGGGACGTGTCGCGCCAGCGACAATTGCACCGCCAAAGCGTTGCAGGCAAAGACGACGTCCGTGCCGATCGCGCCGAGTGCGATGCCGGGGCTCGGGTAATTGGCGAGGGGATACTGGGCTAGGACCAGCGGTACGACCTGGGCCGCTACCGGGGCGGGAAGGCCCAGCAGGGCCGCGATGTAGATCGGATATTGCGCCGCTGTCACGGGGCCGAAGGGCAGCTCGAACAAGAGCGCCACGAACAAGCGGAACTCGTCATGGTTCGATCCTTCGATGACGGGAACGTGGTTGAACTGGCCGCTCGAGAGCGCAGGGCCGATGGACTGCGGCAGGACTGTGCCGTCCACGACAGGCATGTACGCCGTCGCGCTCGCGCTCTGCTTCGCGAGAAGGGCGGATACGGACAGCCCCCGAAGACACGCCGTGTCCTGGGCATTGCATCCGACGGAAGCGGCATACGCGGCGCCTGCGGCTTCGGCCACGGCCAACGTCGGCTGCGTGAGCGCGTACGCTCCGCTCTCCACGATCGCGCGCGCAAACAACCCTTTCGATTGCGGCGACACGAGATGCGCATGGACGCTCAGGCCGCCCGCGGATTCACCGAAGATGGTCACGTTGTCCGGGTCGCCCCTGAAACCGACGATATTGCGCTGCACCCAGCGCAACGCCTCCTGCTGGTCCAAAAGACCGTAGTTGCCCGAACTGCCTTCAGGCGACTCCGCGGCCAGCGCAGAGTTGGCCATGAAACCGAGAGCGCCCAATCGATAGTTGATGGTCACGACCACGACATCACGGCCGAGGAGCCTACGCGGGCCATAGTCGTCACTCTCACCCGTGAGGAATGCGCCGCCGTGGATGTAGACCATCACCGGTTTCAGAAAGGCCCCGTCCCGCGGGGTGTAGACGTTCAAATAGAGGCAATCTTCCGTGGTGCTCGCGACTCCGAACGGACTCGCGACTTGGGGGCAATGGCTTGCAAAATGGCTCGCGTCGCGCGGGGAATGCCAGCGATCGGCCGATTGCGGCGCGCGCCAGCGCAAGTCTCCGACGGGAGGAGCGGCGTACGGAATTCCGAGAAACTCGTCGCCGTCAGGCGTGCTCACGCCGCGAACGGGTCCGCGATCCGTCACTGCGACTGGGTGCGCGGGTCCGCCGTTCGGGTTGTTGACGGCCAGATCTTCGGCCGCACTCGAGGCACTTCCAGGATCGTTTGCGCTCCCGCATCCCGAGAGTAGCCAAAGCGCCCCCCCAATTGCACACGTCACACGTTTGCGATGCATGGGACCTTCCTTCTACGCGCGCGTTGTCGGGCGGCTTTGCAGAAGCCTTAAAGGTCCGGCACGTTTCGCGAATGCGCAAGGAAAGCAATGACATTCCTTCGCAGTTTCGTGGGTCCGCGGCGCCCGCTGTGTGCATACGTGCCGCGCGCTGCTCGCTCGCCTCATACCTCGCGCTGCCACGAGGGCAGCAGCGCAGCTCGTTGCTGCGGGGCGCCAAGCGGCCGCCTTAACGGACGATGCGTCGCTCAATGGCGGAGGAGGTGCGTCCTTTTTCGAGCCGCCGCGAGGGTCCCGCGATACTAGCCCTCAACGAATGTCCTTCCTTCATCGCTGTGTGCTGCTCGTCGTTGGGCTCGCCGGCGCGCCCTGCCTGATGCCCATGCTTGGGTGTGGATCGAGCAGCGACACCGGCGATACTGGCAGCACGTCAGGCGGGTCGGGCGGGAGCAGTGGAGCAAGCGGGGGAAACGGTAGCAGCGGCGTCGGGCCTGGCAGCAGCGGTGGCGCGCGTTCGAGCTCGGGCAGCGGGAGCGGCAGCAACGCAAGCAGTGGCGCGAGCAGTGGGTCCGGTGGACGATCGAGTAGCTCGGGGGCCTCTGACGCAGGCAGCGGAGGAGGGAGCGGCGGCGACGCCACGATGGCAGACGCCGGCCCAGGTCCTTGCACGAATACCGATCCCACGCAGATCAATATCGATTCTTCAGGCTGGGCATGTGGCAACAATTACGGCATTCAGGGAGCCTGGTATTGCTACACGGACGGGATGGGAACGAGCAGCTGCCAGGGCACTGGTTATGTGCCTTACAGCGCATCGTCGAGCGCCATGTGCATCAGCGGCTCGACCTCATCGCCGCCCAGCAGCACCATCTACGGCGCGGGAGTTGGACTCGTACTCAATCAAGCGGAGCACGACGTCGGGAAGTCGCCGTACAACGCATCGTCCAAGAACGTCGTGGGGTTTGCCGTCACGATCGCCGGCGACAGCGGCGGCTCGGTGCTCAACATCAACTTCCCAACGAGCGCCGCAAACACTGCATCGCCGTCGGTGACCGTGCCGGGCGTCAGCAGCAGCTCCTCGCCCGTAACGTACAGCGTCCTCTTCGCGGACGCCGCCATCACCTACAACAACAAGACACCCGTTTCGAGGGTCGATCCCACGTCGGTCTACGGCCTCGAGGTGGCGATGCCCGCCGACGCCGTCAACCGCAACTACAATTACTGCGTCATGAAGGTCGTCCCCCTCACCGCCGCGCCGGCTGCACCCTCGAGCTGCGGCAGCGCATACGGGCCTACCTTCACCAATCAAACGCAAGTGGTCGTTGAGGGCCTCGGCTCGTACGGCGTGCAGAACGACGTCTTTGGAGCTTCGGACCCGATGACGATGCAGGCGTTCTACGGCACCAAGTGCGCAGGCTTCTCGGCCACGACGAACTTCGACACGACGGGATCCAACACGCCCGGCGCCTTTCCGTCCGTCGTTTATGGCTGGGGACTCGGAGGAAACTTTTACGGCGGGGCCGACCCCGGCGGGTATGCAGGTGGAAAAACCATCGCCGCCCTGGCGTCGGCGACGACGAGCTGGTCGTTCACTCCCGGAAACGGCAACTATTGGGACGCTGCATACGATACCTGGTTTGCACAGAATCCGAATCCCCTCAACGCCGGGCTCGAGCTCATGGTGTGGGTTGCGCGTGGCTCCGCGGCCAATCCGCTCGGGGGCAGCGGGAGCCCGGTACAAGGTCAGATTTGCGGCGCCAATTGGAACGTCGCCACAGGAACGAACGGTTCGGGTCAGCCGGTCGTTACGTACATTCGATCCAGCAACACCACGTCAGTCAACAATTGCGACTTGAAGGGCTTCTTCATGGACGCAGCCAACAATGGCCGCGGGGGCCTGAGCTCCGGTTGGTATCTACTGGGCATCGAGGCAGGGTTCGAGCTTTACCAGCAGGGGACGTGGACGACGAGTTCGTACAGCGTCAGCGTCCAATGAGCGGGTGCACGCGGCCATGACATCGAGCGGTCACCGGTACGGCGTCGCGTCGCTTTTCGCGGTCGCTTTCCTTGGCTTCCTGGGCTCCATGGCCGCATGCTCGAGCAACAGCGGCAGCGAGGGGGCGTCCAACAATGACGGCGGTAATCCCGCGGACTCCACGGCTTCGCCCCCATCGCAAAGCGACGCTGGTTCCTCGAATCCCGATAGCAGCGAGGGCCGCGCGATGGATGGGTCGAGCGCCCTCGACTCCGGCGCCGACGCGAGCAGCTTCACGTTCGTGCTCATCGACGACATGGAAACGACGACGCACGGACCCATCGAGCTCTCGACAATCACCCCGCCGCTCTATCCAGGCTATTGGTACAACAGCGGCGCTGCCGTAACCGGCGACACGGCCGACCCGCCGATGATGTCGTTCGTATTCACCACGCTGCCGGCGCCCACGAAGACGCTCGACGGCGCCGTCAGCAATCACGCCGCTCGCCAATTGTGCTCGCTCAACGGTCTGTACGACACATGCGGGATGGGCTTCGAGTTCGCGCAGGAGGCGGCGCCCGAAGGCGGCCTTGGCGATGCGTTTCCATGCGGCCCATCCGCCGATGCATCCACCGCCGACGCCGCCGTGGCCAATGCTTCGCCTGGCGATGCAGGTGACGGCGCCGCGCCGACTCCGCGCGTCACGTTCCCGTTCGACATCAGCCAGTACAAGGGCATCGTCTTTTGGGGCAGGGCGGGCGGCGATGGGGGAACGCTCGACATCAAAGTGCAATTCCCGGACACAGAAACCGACCCGCGGGGCGGCGTGTGCAGCAGCGCCGCAGCAGGGGCGGCGGGCCCTTGTGACCACTCCCAGTGCTACAACAGCTACGCCTTGCACGAGATGTTCACGAGCGAATGGCAAGAGTTCACGGTGTCGTTCAACGACCCCATGTTTGCCATCGACCCGAGCTGGGGATACCAGAGCGTCTCGACCTGGGACGGAAAGAAGATCTACGGCATCAATTGGCAAACGCAGAAGAACACGCCACCCGATGCGGGCGCCCTCGGGGTCGAATTCTGGGTGGATGACGTGTACTTCATCCAGTAGCGCGCGAGGCAACCGGCGTATTGGCAGCGGGGATGCGGTCCACTGCAATCGCTATCGACACACGTAGCCGCCCATCATGGCGTTGTAGTAACAGGTGCCCGGCCCCCCGTCGCACCCCTGGGCGCCTGCGTCGCTGCCGGGCGTCGACGGCAAGCAGACGACGCACCGGTGATAGCTGGCATTGAACCCGCCGCGGCCGAAGGCATTCGTGTCGCAAATCGGGTTTTGGGCCGAGCAGGTCGAATTGTCCACACACTGCACGCAGTTCCCATTCGGGTCGCACACCGTCGCGCCCGCGTCCGTGCACTGCGCGTCGCTCGTGCAGCCCGTTTGGCAGGACCGGCCCATGGGTCCCATCGCACCGAACGCCGCGCGACAGACGGGAGTCGCGGGATTCGTGCAATCGCTGTTTGTCACGCACGCTGCGCATGTCAGTGTCGTCGGATCGCAGTGCGGCGTCGTTCCTGTGCAGTTGTTGTCCGCCTGGCACTGCACGCATCGCGAGGTTGTCGAGTGGCAAACCGGAGCCGCCGTCGGGCAGTCCATCGAACTGCGGCAGCCGACGCAGGCGCCCGTGGTCGTGTCGCAGAGGCTCGGCTGACCCATTCCCATAGGGCACGTAGCTCCGCCCTCTCCGCAAGCGGCATGGCAGGTGTGATTGCCTGGCCAGCAAACCGGCGTCGTGCCGTTGCCGCAATCGGCGCTGGCGGCGCACACGACGCATGTCCCATTCAGGCAGTGGGACATGGCCGTCGGGCAATTCGAGTTCGTCAAGCACTGCACGCAGCCGGGCGGAATGCCCATCCCGATGCAGAGAGTGCCGGCGTCCTGGCCTCCGCGGTTTCCACCCTCGCCGCCGTTGCTGCCGTCCGAGCCCGTGCCGCCGCCTCCGGATTCGCTACCTGGCTGACCGTCCCTGCCGAATCCAGCGCCGCCAACGTCGCCTGACGCGCTGGCGTCCGGGCTGCTGCTGGAATCTCCGCCGCAATGATCCAGTAAGAGCGAAGAGGCGAAGGCAGCAAGCCACAGAATCCTGAGGATGCTTTCGCGAACATTCATGCGCACACCCAAGTTGAGGTTGACCGGGGTATTCACATCGGTGTGGCGTAAGCGGAGACCCCCGAACGTCTCTTATCGAGCAGACTAGCAGCCCTAGGGGCGGCTGTGATCTTGGCTACTGGCACCGGAACATCAAGTTCGGACCGCCCGGACCGCCCGGGCCGCCCATGACGGACATGCATGTCCCTCCGTCGCAGCCCTGCGATCCCGCGTCGCTTCCTGGCGGAGGCGGCAAGCATACGTAACACCCGCTGCTAAAGACCATGTCACAAACCGGCGTGGCACTCGGGCAGTCGGAGTTGGCGGCGCACCGCACACAGTTGCCCGTCGAGCTACATACCGGCGCTCCGCCGTCCGTGCACTGAGAGTTGCTCGTGCAACCCGGCTGGCATGCTCGGGTCGTGGTTGGTGGCATTCCAAAGCCGCCGCCCATGGTGATCGTCCGGCAGATGGGCATCGCAGGGTTGGTGCAATCCGCGTTTGAGCCGCATGCCGCGCACGTGTGACTCGTCGTATCGCAGTATGGCATCGACGTCCCGGCGCAATCGGCATCGGAGGCGCACACGACGCACTGCTGGGCGGTGGAATCACAGACGCGCGCGTTGGCCGGACAGTCAGTGGAGGATCGACATCCGACGCATGCGCCGCTCGTCATGTCGCAATAGGGCGTGAATCCCGCGCACGCTCCCGCGTCGGAGACGCACGACGCCCCGCAAGCATGGGTGCCCGGATAGCAGGCC
>Ga0210409_10003136_pt1 | contig 18910 bp, 16 predicted proteins | sample IncBWH17MmetaG_FD_161649 | JGI IMG/M metagenome (GOLD analysis project Ga0210409, IMG submission 161649) | Forest soil microbial communities from Barre Woods Harvard Forest LTER site, Petersham, Massachusetts, United States - Inc-BW-H-17-M | ecosystem: Environmental > Terrestrial > Soil >... | reverse complement strand
AGCTGCGCGAGCTGCCACGCGACCGGCGCGGCCTGGTTCGGGGTGCCGTCGCTGGTGACGCAGCTGGCCAGCCACATTCCGATCGGCACGGCCACCTGCAACGCCAGCGGCTGCCACGCGTCCAACTTCGTCACGGGCGGCTTCCATATCTCGGGCACGCCGGGAACCTCGCCGGTGCTCTCGGTCACGGGCCACGCGGCGGTGTCGAGCCTGACCTGCGTGGGCTGCCACGAGAACAACGGAACCGATCTGGCCTTCCAGGGGGTCGCGGGGCAGATCTACCTGCGTCCGGGCACCACGGCTGCGGGCCTGAGCCCGATCGATGCCGCTCACGCCACGGGCACGCTGGCCGCGCCCAACGACTGCGCGGCCTGCCACACGAGCACGCCGCCATTTACCGGCAGCACGCTGCCGGGCAATCACTTCCCGCTGCCGACGCCGGCGCCCGCGTGTGCGGTGTGCCACGCGGCTGGCTATGGGGTGGGCAAGTCGATCATGGTTCACTCGTCGGTGACGACGCTGGCGGGCGGCTGCACGGCCTGCCACGGCGTGGGCAAGGGGCCGTTTGCTGGCACCAGCCAGGGCGCGGGCGGCCAGCCCAAGCAGCCGCCCGGGACGGTGGGCACGTCGGGGGCGGGCAACCATATTCCGGTGAGCACCGCCGATTGCGGCGCGGCCTGCCACGCTGCCGTCGATGCCATGACGGGAACCGGCTTCAAGCTGACCACCACGCCGCTGCTGTCGGGCACCGGCCACACGGCGGTCAATGCGCTCAAGTGCGGCGCTTGCCACAACTCGGGGATGGCGTGGTTCGGGGTCACGATCGTGGTGCCGCCGGGTACGGTGGGTACGTCGGGCACGGCCAACCACATCGCGCTGGGTACCGGGGATTGCAGCACGTGCCACGGCACCACGATCGCCGTGGGCGCCTTCAAGGTCGCCTCGACCCCGTCGCTCGCCACGGCCGGCCACCAGGCGGTGAGCGCGGCCAGCTGCGCCAGCTGCCACGCCACCGGCGCGGCCTGGTACGGAGTGCCGTCGCTGGTGACGCAGCTTGCCAGCCACCTTCCGATCGGCACGGCCACCTGCAACGCCAGCGGCTGCCACGCGTCCAACTTCGTCACCGGCGGCTTCCACATTTCGGGCACGCCGGGGACCTCGCCGGTGCTCTCGGTCACCGGCCACGCGGCGGTGTCGAGCCTTAGCTGCGTGGGCTGCCACGAGAACAACGCCACCGATCTGGGGTTCCAGGGTGTGGCGGGGCAGATTTACCTGCGTCCGGGCACTACCGTGGCGGGCCTGAGTCCGATCGACGCTGCCCACGCCACCGGCACGCTGGCCGCGCCCAATGACTGCGCGGCCTGCCACACGACCACGCCGCCGTTTACCGGCAGCACGCTGCCGAGCAACCACTTCCCGCTGCCAACGCCGGCGCCGGCTTGCGCCGTGTGCCACGCGAACGGCTATGGCGTGGGCAAGTCGATCATGGTTCACTCGTCGGTGACGAAGGTGGCGGGCGGCTGCACGGCCTGCCATGGCGCCGGTAAGGGACCGTTTGCCGGCACCAGCCAGGGCGCGGGCGGCCAGCCCAAGCAGCCGCCGGGAACGGTGGGCACCTCGGGCACGGCCAACCACATCCCGGTCGGCTCGGCCGACTGCGGCGCGGCCTGCCACGCTGCCGTCGATGCGATGACGGGAACCGGCTTCAAGCTGACCATGCTGGGCAACAGCTCGGCGCACGGGGCAGTGGCGTCACTGGCCTGCACGACCTGCCACGGCTCCGGCATGGCCTGGTACGGGGTGACGATCAAGGTGCCGCCGGGCGCGGTGGGCACGCCCGGGGCGGCCAACCACATCGCGATCCCGGTGGTGAGCGGAGCGGCCGACGCGTGCACGGTGTGCCACTCCAGCGCCAGCACGTATACGACCTTCGCCGGCGGCGCGATGAATCACGCCGGCATCACCGGCGCTGCCCCCAACACCTGCACGTCGTGCCACGCCAGGGGCGATGCGTGGTACGGCGTCTCCAACCTGGTGACGGCGCTGTCGAACCACATTGCGGTCAACTCGGGCGTGGACTGCGTGACGTGCCATGGACAGAATTTCGGCACCGGCGGCTTCAAGATCTCCAGCTCGCCGGTGCTGACCACGGCCAACCATTCGTATGTGTCGACGACCTGCGACAACTGCCACAACAACAACTCGACCGACCTGGCGTTCCAGGGAGTTGGCACCGCCATCTACGTGCGTCCGGGCACGGCGGCAGCGGGCTTGAGTCCGGTGGACGCCAATCACGCCACCGGCAACCTGGCCACGCAGGATTGCTCGGCGTGCCACACGACCACGCCGCCGTTCACGGGCAACACGGAGCCATCCAATCACATTCCGACCGGGACCGGATCGAACTGCGCGGCCAACTGCCACAAGGGCGGCTTCACCGCCGCCGGGACAGTGATGGACCATGCCGACCCGTCGGTGTCGGGCACGGCCTGCGTGACCTGCCACGGCAAGGGCAAGGGGCCGTTCTACGGGACGGCACAGTCGCAGGCCGGTGGCCAGCCGATGCAGCCGCCGGGAACGGTGGGCGTGTCCGGCGCGGCCAACCACATCCCGATGGGCACGGGCAGCCTCACCTGCAACACGGGCTGCCACACGGCGGCGCCGCCGACCGCGGCCGTGTCGGGCGGCTTCTCCTTTGCAATGAGGGGCAACACGGCGGCGCACAACGTGGTGGTCAACGGGGCCAACTGCGACACGTGCCACGAGTCGGGCCTGTCCTTCTATCTGGATGCGACCGGCGGATCGTCGATCCGCACGCGGCCCAACGGCCACCACGTCGGGCAGGACTGCGGCAGCCCGAACGGCTGCCACGCCGGTCAGTACAGCGGCTTCGCCGCAGCGGCGGCCGCGGCGGCGGCCAAGGCCACCAGAGCCAGGCCGACGAGCGGCTTGACCAAGCGGATCCCCAGTCCGACGGGACCGGACGGACGCCCCGTGAAGCTGGCGGGTAGCGGACCGTACTCTCACCTTGGCATTGCGCCGGGAACCTGCATCGACTGCCACAGCGCCGGAGGCGGCGCTTCGGCGATGCCGGGCGCGCACCTGCCGACCACGCTGTCGTGCGATGTGTGCCACCGCACCACCGTCTGGACGCCGGTCGCCTACGCGCACGCCGGCGTCGGACCCGGACGGTGTGCCACCTGTCACGCGGGGCCGGGCACCTGGGCCACACCCAAGCCGGCGGGCCACTTCGTGACGGGCCGCTCGTGCGACAAGTGCCACCGCAGCACGGCCAACTGGCTGCCGGTGGTGTACGACCACCTGAGTCCGCGCTATCGGCCTCAGCCGGGTATCCTGTCCTGCATCGGCTGCCACACGACCAACACCGAGGTGGTGCTGCCAGGACCGAAGGCTGCTGCAGGGCGCAAGGCGGTGCCGGGCGGGCCGGCCCGCACCCCGTAAGTCGATCGCAGCTCGTCCGAACGGACGAGCGGGACAGCGCCCGGACGGACCCCGGGCGGGTCGCGACAAAATCAGGGCGGAGCGGAGCCCGGAGCGCTGCCGGATTCGGGCAGAATTCTCATTTGGCCCGCCTCCGCCCTGCGGGCTACGGCGGGCAAGCCCGCCAAGCCCCGGCAAAGCCCAAGGCGGGCGGGCTCGCCCGCCGTAGCCCGCAGGGCGAAGGCGGGAACAACACACAAAGGACGCGCTAACCGATGATTGCTGAACTCGGAAGCTTTTCATTGATGGTTGCGCTGGCGGTCGCGCTGGTGCTGGGCATCGTGCCGATCGTCGGTGCCGCGCGCGGCAACACGACCTGGATGGAGTTGGCGCGGCCGTCCGCGCGGGCGCTGTTCGTGCTGGTGGTGGTGGCGGCGGCCTGCCTGGTGGCCTCGTTCGTGCGAGACGACTTCTCGGTCCTGTACGTGGCGACCAACTCGACGCGGGCGCTGCCGCTGCGCTACAAACTGGCGGCCTTCTGGGGTGGCCACGAGGGCTCGATGCTGCTGTGGCTGCTGATCCTGAGCTTCTGGATGTTCGCCGTGAGCCTGTTCAGCCGCCACTTGCCGCTGGCCATGGTGGCGCGGATCCTGGGCGTAATGGGCCTGATCGGCGTCGGATTCCTGCTGTTCATCCTGCTGACGTCGAGCCCGTTCGAGCGGCTGCTGCCGGCCCCCGAGGATGGGCGCGATCTGAATCCGCTGCTGCAGGACCCGGGCATGGTGGCTCACCCGCCGATGCTGTACATGGGGTATGTCGGCTTCTCGGTCGCGTTCGCGTTTGCGATCGCGGCGCTGCTGGGCGGCAACCTGGATGCGACCTGGGCGCGCTGGTCGCGCCCTTGGACGACGGTGGCGTGGTCGTTCCTGACGCTGGGCATCTGCCTGGGCAGCGCCTGGGCTTACTACACGCTGGGCTGGGGCGGCTGGTGGTTCTGGGATCCGGTCGAAAACGCCTCGTTCATGCCCTGGCTGGCCGGTACCGCGCTGATGCACTCGCTGGCGGTCACCGAGAAGCGCGGAGCCTTCAAAGTGTGGACCGTGCTGCTGGCGATCTTTGCATTCTCGCTGTCGCTGCTGGGTACGTTCCTGGTCCGCTCGGGCGTGCTGACCTCGGTGCATGCGTTTGCCAACGATCCGCGCCGGGGCGTGTTCATTCTGCTGTTCCTGGCGGTCGTGATCGGCGGATCGCTCGCGCTGTACGCATGGCGGGCCCCCAAGGTCGGTTTGGGAGAGCGCTTCGAGCTGATTTCGCGCGAGACGCTGCTGCTGACCAATAACGTGCTGTTCCTGGTGGCGGCGGGTGCGGTGCTGCTCGGCACGCTCTGGCCATTGTTCGTGGACGCGTTGGGACTCGAGAAGCAGTCGGTCGGGCCGCCGTACTTCAACCTCGTGTTTGTCCCACTGATGGCGCCGGCCCTGTTTCTGATGGGCATCGGACCCCTGGCTCGGTGGAAAAAAGCGAGCCTGCCGGAGATCGGGATACGGCTCAAATGGGCCTTCGGCGTCAGTATCGTCAGCGCGCTCTTGCTGCCGCTGGCGCTTGGAAAATGGTCTGCGCTGGCGGCCTTTGGTTTGTGGATGGCGCTGTGGGTCTTCGCCGCTACCGTCGCAAATCTGTGGTCACGGCTGCGGTCGCTGTCGGGCGGCCTGGCATCGCGACTGCGGTCATTGCCGCGCGGCTACCTGGGCATGCTGACCGCGCACGTGGGCGTGGCCGTGTTCATCGGCGGTGTGACGCTGGTGAAATCCTACGAGTCGGAAAAGGACGTGCAGATAGACGTCGGCGACACGGTCGCAATGGGTCCCTACACGTTCCAGTTCAAGGGCGTCGAAGACGGCGCCCGCGAGAACTACATCTACGGGCGAGGCACGTTCGAGGTCACCCGCAACGGCCGCCCGGCCGGGACGATGCATCCGGAAAAGCGCCAGTTCGTGGGGCAATCGGAGCCCTCCACGGTGGCCGCCATCGATCGCGGGCTGACGCGCGATCTGTATGTTTCGCTGGGCGAGGCGGTCGGCGGGACCGGCTCGACCGCCTGGATCGTGCGGGTGTACTACAAGCCGTTCGTCGACTGGGTGTGGGGGGGGTGTCTCGTGATGGCCCTCGGGGGCACGCTGGCACTGAGCGACCGCCGCTACCGTCTGGCTCGAAGCGGCCGGCCGGCCATCGAGCCTGCGCTGTCGGCCACAGCGCCGGCTTAAGGAGATCGTATCGTGCGTTACCTTCGTTATCTGATTCCTCTGGCGGCGTTCCTGGTGCTGACCGGGTTCCTGTTCAAGGGCCTATGGATAGATCCACACACGGTGCCGTCGCCTTTGATCGACAAACCGGCGCCGGCGTTTCGACTGACCCAGGTGGCAGACGCGGGCAAGACCCTGAGCCGGGACGAGTTGCTGGGCAAAGTCTGGCTGCTCAACGTGTGGGCATCGTGGTGCGTCTCGTGCCGCGAAGAGCACGCGGTGCTGGTCGACTTCGCCAGGACCGGCGTGGTTCCGATCTACGGTCTGGATTACGAGGACACGCGCGATGCGGCCATGAAATGGCTGGGGACGCTGGGCAATCCGTACCAGGCATCGCTGTTCGATCCGGATGGCCGGGTCGGGATCGACTACGGAGTCTATGGCGTTCCAGAGACCTATGTGATCGACAAGACCGGAACGATCCGTTACAAGCAGATCGGCCCCATCACGCCGGAAGTCCTGCACGACAAGATCGTGCCGCTGGTCAGGAAGCTCAATGCCTAGTCGGATCCTGCCGCTCGCGCTGGTCCTGTTGACCCTTGCGCTTTGCGCCGCCGGGCGCGAGGCGGTGCCGGTCGGGCAGGATCCGGCCATCGAACGACGCATGATGACCTTGGCACAGGAACTGCGGTGCCTGGTTTGCCAGAACCAGACGCTGGCCGATTCGCAGGCCCCCCTTGCGGCCGATCTGCGCCAGGAGATCCGGGAGCTGATGCAGAAAGGTCAGTCGGACGAGCAGGTCAAGCAGTACCTGGTGGCTCGTTACGGTGACTTCGTGTTGTACCGGCCGCCGCTGAAGTCGCAGACCTGGTTGCTCTGGTTCGGACCGGGTGTGCTGCTCGTGGGCGGGTTGACGGCGCTGTACCTGGCGATTCTGCGGCGCCGCCGCCTGCTCGCCGACGAGCCGCTGAACCCCGACCAGGAAGAGCGCGCGCTCGCCTTGCTGTCCGAAGACGAAGGCCAGCCGTCATGACGATCTTCGTACTGGGCGCCGCCGTGTTGCTGGCGGTGGGTGTGTCGTTTCTGCTGTGGCCGCTGCTGCGCGGGCGGGTCGCAGTCGGTGGGCGCGATCGCGCCGTCGTCTCTGTGTACCGCGACCAGTTGCGCGAGCTCAGCGCGGACCGCGCTTCTGGAGCGATCAACGAGGAGCAGTTCGAGATCGGGCGGCGCGAGCTCGAGCGGCGCCTGCTCGACGAGATCGGCCAGCCGGCTCCGGCCGCCCACGTATCGCGCCGGATCGGTCTGACCGCGGCCGCGCTTGGCGGGTTCGTGGTCGTGGTGCCGATCGCGATGTATCTCGCGCTGGGCCGGCCGGAGGCGATCGGCTCGTCCGCGCAGTCGCAAGCGACCGAGGCGGAGGGTAAGGGGGGCGACGACAAAGCGGGCGGCGACAAAGCGGGCGGCGACAAAGCGGCCCCGCATCCGATCACCCCGGCGCAGGTGCAGGCGATGATCGACAAGCTGGCCAAGGCTCTGGAACAGAATCCGGGCGACGCCGAAGGCTGGGCCATGCTGGCGCGTTCGTACGCCTTCGTCCGCAACTTTCCGGAAGCGGTCAAAGCGTTCGAAAAAGCCACCTCGCTGCTGCCCAACGACTCGCACCTGCTGGCCGACTACGCCGACGCGCTTGCGATGACGCAGGAAAGGCGCCTGGCGGGCGCCCCGATGAAGCTGATCCAGCGCGCCCTTGCAATCGATCCGAAGGACGTCAAGGCTTTGGCGTTGGCCGGCAGCGACGCCTTCGACCGCAAGGACTATGCGAGTGCAGTGAGCTACTGGGACCGGGCGGTCAAAGCCGGGCCCCCCGATCCGCAGTTCGCCAAGCAGCTGGAGGCGGGGCTGGCAGAGGCCCGCCAGCTGGCCGGAATGCCCGCTGCGCCGCCCGAGGCGGCCGCCCCGAAAGCGCCGTCACAGGCGGCGCGTGAGCCGGAAGGCGCCCCGATGACCGCTGCGGCCGCACCGTCCGGCGCAACGGTCAAGGGGCGCGTCGAGCTGTCCGCTTCGCTCGTGGGCAAGGCCTCGCCCGACGACACGCTGTTCGTGTTCGCGCGGGCCGCCCAGGGCCCGCGGATGCCGCTGGCGCTGATGAAGCGAACCGTGAAGGATCTGCCGCTCGAGTTCGCACTGGACGACTCGATGGCGATGATGCCCAATCTGAAACTGTCGAATTTCTCGTCCGTGGTGATCGGGGCCCGGGTCTCCAAGGCCGGCGACGCGATGCCCGCGAGCGGCGACCTGCAGGGCTTCAGCCAACCGGTGAAGGTGGGAAGCGCCGGGGTCGATGTGCGGATCGACCAGGTCGTACCGTAGGGCTTTTGGCCCTGTTTCAGGTGGCCGGCAGCACCGCGCCGGCCACGGGCACGGCCCGTTCTTCGATCAGGGCATGGCGCATGCAGCGGTAAATGGCCAGCGGCTCCAAGCGCAGGCCGCCGCGTCCCTTCAAGCGAATCCGGATCTCGTCGGTGCCGGCCCGGACCGACACGTCCTTCGGATGCAGCGACGTTTCACCGTTTGCGCCGCACACCCCGCGGCTGCATTCGGTCAGGGCCTGCAGCACGCGCTGATGGCGGCCCGCCACACCGCTGACCTCGATGTGGACCTCGTCGCCCTGCTCTCGCACTTGCAACCGCATGGTCTGCTCCGGATCCTGCCGCCAATCGCGTGCTGCCACCGATCTGAACGCTTCAATCAGATGTTCGGATGACCGCAGCGCAAGATTGAGGGGAAATCATGCTGCTCAACGAATTATTCGTAAAAAGGGCTCAATTCCCGACATCCATCCGATCGACGGGGCGGGCATGGCGCCCGGCGGCGACGAGCCTCGTTGTTTGCGCGCTGAACGCGGCCGCCGGTGCCCAGACGCTGCCCTCGCTGGCGATCGATCCGGAAGGCGTCACCGTCTCCGGCGTCTCGTCAGGCGGCTTCATGGCGGTTCAGTTCGCGGTGGCCCATTCCGCCATGGTGCGAGGGGTCGGGGTGATTGCGGCCGGGCCCTACGCCTGCGCCCAGATCCATCCGCTGTGGGTCTCGGACGTCTGCCTGCACGGTCGCCCGGATCCGCGCGAATCGGTCGCCGCGGCGGCTGCCGCGGCTTCGCTCGGGTCGATCGATACGCCCTCGCAGCTCGACCGGATACGGGCCTGGGTGCTGGCCGACGGAACCGACCCGGTCGTCGGCCCAGACGTGGTGGAGGCGGCGCGAGACTTTCTGGGCGCTTACGCCGGCGACAAGGTCAAGTTCATGGTCTTGAGCGGCGCCGGGCACTCAATGCCCACGGTCGACCACGGGGGCCGTTGCAGCCAGACCGGCGGGACTTATCTGAACGCGTGTGGCTTCGATGCCGCCTCTCAGATGCTGGACTACCTGTACCCGCAGGCTGCGGAGGAACCGGACGCCGGCGGGGAGCTGCGTTCGTTCGAGCAGGCCGAATTCATACCGGGGTGGCGCCGTTTGCTGGGCAACGACTCGCTGGCCAAGCTCGGCTACCTGTACGTTCCACGGCCTTGCCGTCGTGGGGGCTGCCGGCTGCATGTTGCGCTGCACGGCTGCCGGCAAGGGGCAACCGGTTCGAACCAGGAATTCGTCCGGTACGCGGGCTACAACCCCTGGGCCACGCGACATCCAGCGGTGATCCTGTACCCGCAGATCGCCACGACCCGTTTCACGTGGTACACCCCCTGGCTGGAGTTGAATCCCGACGGCTGCTGGGACTGGTGGGGCTATTCGGGCGCCGATTATGCGGTGCGCAGCGGCGTGCAGATTGCCGCCATTGCAGCGATGATCGAGCGTCTGCAACAACCGGTCGGCGAATGGGTCGGTGAATGAAGCCGACATGAAATACATCCTGGCGCTCGATCAGGGCACGACCAGTTCGCGCGCGATCCTGTTCGACCGGGCCGGCCGCCCCGTATCGGTGGCCCAGCAGGAGTTGCGCCAGTATTACCCACAGCCGGGCTGGGTCGAGCACGACCCGGTCGAGATCTGGTCCAGTCAGCTTCAGTGCGCGCGCCAGGCGTTGCAGATGGCCCAAGCTCACCCGCAGGATGTCGCGGCCATCGGGATCACCAATCAGCGTGAAACGACGATCATCTGGGAACGCGCCGGGGGCCGGCCGATCGCCCCCGCGATCGTGTGGCAGGACCGGCGAACCTCCGGCCTGTGCGCGCGGCTGCGCGAGCAGGGCCACGAGGCCGACGTCACTGCGAGGACCGGACTGGTGCTGGACCCGTATTTCTCGGCGACCAAGATCGGGTGGCTGCTCGACAACGTGGCCGGCGCGCGGGCGCGGGCCGAACGCGGAGAGCTGGCGTTCGGGACCGTCGACAGCTGGCTCGCGTGGAATCTGACCGGCGAGCACGTCACCGACGTCAGCAATGCCTCCCGCACGTCCCTGTTCAACCTGGCCGCGCTGGACTGGGACGAGCGGCTGCTGTCGCTGTTCGGCGTGCCGCGCCGCATGCTGCCCCGCGTGACCCCCTCCAGCGCAATCATGGGCCGCACGCGGGCCGACAGCCTGGGTGCACCGGTGGCGCTGGCCGGCAGCGCCGGCGATCAGCAGGCAGCGACCTTCGGCCAGGCCTGCTTTGCCCCCGGCATGGCCAAGAACACGTACGGCACCGGCTGCTTCCTGCTCGCCAATACCGGGTCCCAGCCGCACGCCTCGGCCAACCGGCTGCTGTCGACGGTGGGCTGGCAGGTCGGCACGGCCCCGGCCACCTATCTGCTCGAGGGCAGCGTCTTCGTCGGCGGGGCCGTGGTCCAGTGGTTGCGCGACGGCCTGGGGCTGATCCGGCACGCCGGCGAAGTGGAGGCGCTGGCTCGACAGGTGCCGGACACCGGCGGCGTGTTCCTGGTTCCGGCCTTCGCCGGGTTGGGAGCGCCCTATTGGGACTCCGACGCACGCGGCGCGATCGTGGGGCTGACGCGCGGCAGCACCAAAGCGCACGTGGCGCGCGCCGCGCTCGAGTCGATCGCGCTGCAATCGGCCGAGCTGGTGGCGGCGATGCAGGACGATTGCGGCGGCGGCGTGACCGAGCTGCGGGTCGACGGAGGGGCGGCGTGCAACGATCTGCTGATGCAGTTTCAGGCCGATATGCTGGGCATTGCAGTGGTACGCCCGGCGGTCACAGAGACCACCGCCCTGGGCGCGGCCTACCTGGCCGGCCTCGCGGTGGGTTTCTGGAGCTCCATGGACGAAATCGGGTCCCTGTGGGCGGTAGACCGCCGCTTCGAGCCGGCGCTGGCGGCCGATCAGCGCCAGGCCCGCCTGGCGCAATGGCGGCGGGCGGTCGAACGATCGCGTCACTGGGCCGACTAGACTGGAGCTGGTATGCAAAACCTCTCGATGCTGGATCGACTGCTCGCCGCGGCGCAGCGCGCGCTGCAGACCGTCGCTGGACAGTCGATAGCGAGCCGCCCCTACCCGCCGCTGGCAGCCGCCTCCAAGCTGGAAGCCACGGCGGCCGAAGCGCCCACGGTCGCGTTATCGGAGCCCGAGCGTCGCCACGCGGCTGCGCTGATCCGGGTCGATCATGTCGGAGAGGTGTGCGCGCAGGCGCTGTACGAGGCGCAGGCGCTGGGCGCCCGCGAGCCACGCGTGCGAGCCGCGCTCGAGCGGGCCTCCCGCGAGGAGGTCGATCATCTGGCGTGGACCCGCAAGCGGCTGGAAGATCTGGGCGATCGCACCAGCCTGCTGAACCCGTTCTGGTACGCAGGCGCCTTCACGATCGGCTTTCTGGCCTCGCGGCTGGGCGATCGTGTCAGCCTGGGCTTCGTGGTCGAGACCGAGCGGCAGGTGGAGCAGCACCTGCTCGGACACCTGGAGCGACTGCCGGCGCACGATCACGCCTCGCGCGCCATCGTGGCCCAGATGAGAGAAGACGAGCAGCTGCACGGCCTGGCCGCCCGCGAGCTGGGCGGCACCGACCTGCCGGCGCCCGCGCGCCTCGCAATGCGAATGGCCGCCCGTGTGATGACCGCGACGGCCTATTACATCTGACCGACGGAGGCAGTAAGGTGGGTACGCCAGCTCGGATGGTCGCTCACCCCTCTCCCCTTGGGGAGAGGGGCCGGGGGTGAGGGGCCGTTAGGGTCCCTTCCACCAAACTTCCCCCCTTGGGGAGAGGGGCCGGGGGTGAGGGGCCGTTAGGGTCCCTTCCACCAAACTTCTCCCCTTGGGGAGAGGGGCCGGGGGTGCGGGGCCGTTAGGGTCCCTTCCACCTAACTTTCTCCACTTAACTTAATCCTCGACGATCTCGATGCTGTAGTCGAGCTGCGCGGTTTTCTCGAGCATCACCGTGGCCGAGCAGTACTTCTCGTGCGACAGGCGCACGGCCCGCTCGACCACGTCCCGTTTCAGTCCGCGCCCACGCACGATGAAGCGCAGTTCGATCCGGGTGAACACCTTCGGGTCGTCCGGTGCGCGGTCGGCCTTCAATTGCACTTCGCAGCCGCGCACGTCGTGGCGGCCGCGCTGCAGGATCAACACCACGTCGTATGCGGTGCACCCGCCGGTGCCTGCCAGCAGCAGCTCCATCGGGCGCGGCGCCAGGTTGCGTCCGCCCCCATCCGGCGCTCCGTCCATGCACACCAAGTGGCCGCTGCCGGTCTCGGCCACGAATGCCATGCCGGAGGGGCCTTCCCAGCGCACCGTGCTTTGCATGATTCGTTCTCCCGTCCGCCTTGCCGGCCCTGGCCGGAACGAGGTAGAATTTAAAGCTTTTCCGGACCAAAAAATGACGTCGAAGACATTTTCGGCCAAGCCGCACGAAGTGCAGCACGACTGGTTTCTGGTCGACGCCAACGACAAGGTGCTGGGTCGGCTGGCCGCCCAGATCGCGTTGCGCCTGCGCGGCAAGCACAAGCCGGAATTCACTCCGCACGTGGACACCGGCGATTACATCGTGGTCGTCAATGCGGCCGGCTTGCGGGTGAGCGGCGCCAAGCCCACCGACAAGGTGTATTACCGGCATTCGAGCTACCCCGGCGGCGTTTACCAGACCACGTTCGTGAAGATGCAGCAGCGCTTCCCGGGACGGGTGCTGCAAAAAGCGGTCAAGGGGATGCTGCCGAAGGGGCCGCTGGGATACGCGATGATCAAGAAGCTGAAGATCTACCCGGGTGGGGAGCATCCGCACTCGGCGCAGCAGCCCAAGACGCTCGTCATCTGAGCCCGGCCGGATCGGGTCGGATCGGACGAAGTACTTACTCGGCAGTTTGATCGTTGGATCGATGGCAGGGGATCGGGGATGATCGGCAAGCACAACTACGGAACCGGGCGCCGCAAGAGCTCGGTGGCGCGCGTCTTTTTGAAGCGCGGCAAGGGCGACATCATGGTCAACGGCCGCGCCATCGACGAGTTTTTCCATCGTGAGACCGGCCGCATGATCGCGCGCCAGCCGCTGGTGCTGACGAATCATCTGACGAGCTTCGATATCCAGATCAACGTGGATGGCGGCGGAGAATCGGGCCAGGCCGGCGCGGTGCGCCACGGCATCACGCGCGCTCTGATCGACTACGACGAGACCCTCAAACCGGTCTTGTCGAAAGCCGGGCTGGTCACGCGGGACGCCCGCGAGGTCGAGCGAAAGAAGGTCGGTCTGCGCAAGGCACGCCGCCGCAAGCAATTCTCCAAGCGCTAGGCGGGTAAAAGCTACCCTCACCTCCGTCTCCTCGCCCGCGCAGCGGGAGAGGAGACGGAGGTGAGGGCGCGCGCAGCGCCTCGTGCGGCCGGACGAACGCATTTCCGCGTGACGTTTGGCCGGTGCCCCAGCCTGACCCGCATATACTTGCAAATTAAGGGTTTTTCCCCCAGGTGCCGGTCGGCAGCGCCCCGCGCGGCCCGTCCGCTGCAAGCCTCCGTCGGCGCGGAATTGGCCGGATAAAGGTCCGGATTGAAGCTATTCAAGGAGCCGCCGGCCACGGTCTAATTTCCGGTGCAACGGAAGGGCGGGCGCAGTGGGCGCATCCAAAGCGGGCGGTTCCATTCGGGCGGGCATCGTAGGCGGCACCGGCTATGCCGGCGTCGAGCTGCTGCGCCTGCTCGCCCAGCATCCGGCCGTCGAGCTCGCCGCGATCACCTCGCGCGGCGAAGCCGGCACCGCGGTGGACCGCTTGTTTCCGTCGTTGCGGGGGCGTGTCGCGCTGGCGTTCGTGGAGCCGTCGGCCGCTCACCTGGAACGCTGCGACGTGGTGTTCTTCGCCACCCCGCACGGCGTGGCGATGTCGCAGGCGCGCGAGCTGCTGGCGTCGGGAGTGCGCGTCATCGATCTGGCGGCCGATTTCCGCCTGCGGGACCCCGCCGAATTCGAACGCTGGTATCGAATCGCGCACGCGTGCCCGGATCTGCTGAGCGAAGCGGTCTATGGCCTGCCCGAAGCCGCACGCGAAGCGATCCGGCGGGCCCGCATCATCGCCATTCCCGGTTGTTATCCGACCAGCGTGCTGCTGGGCTTGCTGCCGCTGGCGCGCCTCGAGCGCGAGCGCGCCGGCGCGGTCGAGTGGCAGGGCATCATCGCCGATTGCAAGTCGGGCGTCAGCGGGGCCGGGCGCAAGGTCGAGCTCGACCTGCTGGCGGCGGAGGTGTCGGAGAATTTCCGCGCCTACGGCGTCGCCGGGCACCGGCACCACCCGGAAATGGAGCAGGAGCTGAGCGCGGCCACGGGCGTTGCGGTTCGGCTCACCTTCGTGCCGCATCTGGTCCCGATGATCCGCGGGATCCATTCGACCCTGTACGTGCGCCTCGGATCGGCAGCTGACCAGGACCTGCAGCGGCTGTACGAGAGCTTCTACCGGGACGAGCCGTTCATCGACGTGCTGCCGTCCGGCAGCTGCCCCGATACGCGCTCCGTGCGCGGCTCCAACGTGGCGCGCATCGCGGTGCACCGGCCATCCTGCAATCTGGCCATCGTGCTGGTGGTCGAAGACAACCTGGTCAAGGGGGCCGCCGGCCAGGCGGTGCAGGCAATGAACATCGCGTTTGGCCGGCCCGAGACCGAGGGCCTGGACCAGATCGCGTTGATGCCCTGACCGCACCGATGCGCCGCAAGCTGTGGCTGCGAAACATGTCGGTGAGCGCGCCTCGCGTGACGGTGCGCTCGTCGCTGCCATGGCCGATGCGGGCGCTGCTCGGATTTCTGGCCGCGGCGCTGGCAGCAGCGGCCGGGATCGCGATCTACGAGTACGGCCGCGACATTGCCGGCCCCGATCGACGCCAGCTCGCGACCGAGATCGAGCAGCTGACGACGCAGCTGCACGAGACCGCCGCCGAGCGCGACCGCAGCGACGCGCTGGCCAACGCGTACGAAGGCGAATTGAAGGTCGAGCGGGCGGCGCAGGAGCAGCTGATGCAGCAGGTGCGCACGCTGGAGGACGAGACCACGCGGCTGAAGGAAGACCTGGCCTTCTACGACAGCCTGCTGCCCGCCGGCAAAAGCGACAAGGGAATCGTGATACGCAGCTTCCGGCTGCAGCCCGATGACGAGTCCTCCCGGATGAGATTCCGGCTGCTGATCCAGCAAAGCGGCAAGGCTGACCACGACTTCGTCGGCTCCGTACAGATGGAGGTCCGCTTCACCCAGAATGGAGGCACCTTCATTTACGAGCTGCCGGAGGCGGAGGCCACGACGGAGCGCGCCAAGGCATTCCAACTGTCGTTTCGCCACTACCAGCGGCTGGAGGGCGCATTCACGCTGCCGAGCGGTGCGGTGGCGCACTCGGTGCTGGTACGCGTCGTGGCGGCCGGCGAGACCCAAACCCAGCAGAGTTTCACGCTTTGAGCACCCACCGATCGATATACCCTTGTCGCAAGTGACGGAGGCAAACATGTTTGGTAAGAAGGCAATCCCACAGGAAATCGGCAGCCTGATCGGCGCCGGTACGACCGTGACCGGCGACCTGCACTTTTCCGGCGGCCTGCGCGTCGACGGGGTGGTGCGAGGGGCGGTTCGCTGCACTGAAGGCGAAAAGGCCGGCATGCTGATCATCAGCGAGCACGGCACGATCGAAGGCGAAGTGCGCGCCGGCCACATCGTGGTGGCCGGCCGGATCCAGGGTCCGGTCCACGCGGCCGAGCTGATCGAGCTGCAACCGAAGGCGCGCGTGCAGGGCGACGTGAACTATCGCGCGCTGGAAATGCACCATGGCGCCGTTGTCGAAGGGATGATGGTGCACGTCCCGACCGAAACCCGCACGGGCCTGAAGCTGGCTTCGAGCGCGCCGCGGCCGGAGCCGGTCGTGATGGCGAAGTGACGGCGCCGCGAGGCGCTATTGCCCCTGACTGGACTGCGGTGAGATCAACCGCTGGAACATCGCCATCACGGCCGGTAGCGGCCGAGGCACCGCGGGCTCCTGGAATTGCTCCCAGCCGCCGCCGAGTCCGCGATACAGGTTGACGAATTCCTCCGCGACCGAAGTCTGGGCCAGCGCGAACTGATCCTCCAGATCGTATTCCTGGCGCTGGGCATCGATCACGTTCAGAAAATCGGTCAGTCCCCGGTCGTAGCGCTGGGTCGCCAGGTCCGTTGCGCGTTGGCTCGCGATGACCGCTTCGCCCAGGGCGCTCAGGCGCTCCTGCTGCGCAACGTAGGATTGCAGCGCGGCGTCCACGTCCTGCACGGCAGCCTGGACCGTTTGCTTGTAGTGGACGAGCTGTTCCCGGGTCTGCAAGTCGGCGATCTTGACCTGCGCGTCCAGCACGCCAAAGTCGAGCAACGGAAAAAGCGCCCCGTACCCCGCCGACCAGATGTGCTGGCTGCTGACCGGTGAGAACCCCGGTCCGACGCCCTGCGCGCCCACGCCGGCGGTAAGCTCGATCTGGGGAAATAGCAGTCCAGTGGCCACGCCGATACGCGCAGTGGCACCGGCCAGTTGCCACTCCGCCTCGCGGATGTCGGGACGGCGCCGAATCAGGTCCAGCGGAATGCCCGGCGCAATCCTGTCCGGCATGGGGGGAATCAACCCCGGTGCCGACAGCTCGGATGCCAGATCTTCAGGAAACAATCCCAGCAGCACCGCGATCGCCTGCTGGGTGGCCAGAATCTGGGCCCGCAGCGGGTCGATCTGAGCCCGCACCGTCGACAGCTGCCGGCGTGCCAGCGTCACGTCGAGCTCGTTGATGATGCCGCGCTCGAAGCGGGCCTGCACCACGTTCAGCAGATCCTGGGCTGCGCGCACGCTTTGCAGCTGCACCGCCAGCTGCATCTGCAGGCCGCGCAAGTCGACATAGGCCCGCGCGACATCGGATATCACCGTGATCTGCACCAGGTCGCGCGCAGCCGCCGCTGCCTGGGCATCGTAGTGGGCCGCCTCGATTTGGCGGCGCAACCGGCCAAAGACATCGAGCTCCCAGGCGGCATCGAACCCCGAAACCCTGTCGATCTGCCCGCCCGTGGGGCGGCGATCGGCGGTTGCCAGTCCGGTCGGGATCCGGCCGCCGCGTGCCAGATCGCTGCCGGTTCCCTTGCCGCCGCCGACCGCGGCCGCAACGCGGGGCAGCGCATATCCGGCCGCCGCCATCTCGAAGGTCCGTGCCTGCTGCAGGCGTGCCAGCGCGATCTCCAGGCTGGGATTGCCCTCCAAGGCGCGGTCCACCAGTGAATCGAGCTCCGGATCGTGCAGCGCCCGCCACCAGGAGGCGATCTCGACCGATGACGATCCGGCACCGTCGGCTGGAGCGGCCGGCTGCCGGGTATCGGTGAACCGGTCGGGCAGGTTGACCTGCGGCGGGCGGTAGTTCGGTCCCACCGCGCAGGCGCCGAGCAGGCCGGCCAGCGCGGCCGCCTGAAGGCGGCCCGTCCAGCGGCTCGCCAGGGCCCTGTCAGTGCGGCGCGGCACCGTCGCTCTTGGCCGACGCCAGACCCCCGCCCGGCGGGCCGCTGTCGGTCGATTCGTTCACGCTGACCTGCTCGCCGTCGGCGATCAGGCTGCTGATGTTCAGAGCGACCTTGTCGCCCGGCTTTACGCCGGAGGCGAGCTCCACCACGTTGCCTTCGTCGCGGGCGATCGTCACGTTGACGAAGCGCACCCGGCTGTCCGCATCGATCAGCGCGACCTGCGGACCCTTGGGGCGGAACAGCAGCGCCGCTGCCGGAATCTGCGGCCGGCCGGTCTGATCGACGCTGAACCCGACATCGACGTACATGCCCGGTATCAGCAGCCGCTCGCGATTGGGCAGGTCGACTTCGACTTTCAGTGTGCGCGCCTGCGGGTTGATGGCCTCGGAGGTGCGCGTCACGGCGCCCTCGAACACCCGTCCCGGCAGGGCGCTGGTGCGAACGTGCACGGGTATGCCGGCGCGCAACAGTTCGGCCGATGCGCTTTGCGGCACGTCCACGAAAACCCGCATCGGACGGTCCTGGCTGATGCGGTACAGCGGCGAGGTGGCCGCAGTGCTGCCGGCCGTCACCAGGTTGCCGATGTCGATGCGACGCTCCACCACGATGCCGTCATAGGGGGCCGTCACGTGCTTGAACTGGGTCATGGTGGAAATGTTGTCCACCTCGGCCTGGTTCAGCGCCACCTGGGCGCGCGCGGCGTTCAGGCGGGCGATCGCGCTGTCGTAGTCGGCCCGCTTGGCTTCGCGCTCCTGCTCCGAGACGACCCCTTTGGGAGAGTCGCGCCAGCGCTCGTACGTCGTGGTGGCAAATTCGGACTCGGCTTCGCGCACCCTGACCTGTGCCTGCGCCGCGTGCAGCTGGGCTTGCGCAGCAGCGAGCTGGGCGTCCAGTTCCGGGGTGTCGATCAGCGCCATCACCTGTCCCTTGTGGACATGGTCGCCGATGTCGACCGTCCAGGCGGCCACGTAACCGTTGACGCGCGAGTAGATCGTGCTTTCCAGCCAGGCCGCGGTCTCGCCGGGCAGGCTCAGCGGCCGGTCGCGTTCGGCCGCGTGCACGGTGGTCACGACGACGGCCGGCCGGCGCGAGGCCTCGCTCTTCGACAGGGCTGCCAGCTCGCTGCGTTCGTGCGCTTTGAGCAGGCTCACCACCGCGAATCCGACCCCCAGGGCGAGCACCACGGCCAGAGCAAGGCGCTTGATCTTGCGGCCGCTGCCGGGGGAGAACGCCACCGATACGCGCCCTTCCTGGTCCGGATGTGCTGGAGGGTCATGTTCCACGTCGCTCGCCTATCGGATATCAATCGGAGCCGTCTGTGGGCCGGCCGCAGGA
>Ga0210409_10003135_pt1 | contig 18912 bp, 21 predicted proteins | sample IncBWH17MmetaG_FD_161649 | JGI IMG/M metagenome (GOLD analysis project Ga0210409, IMG submission 161649) | Forest soil microbial communities from Barre Woods Harvard Forest LTER site, Petersham, Massachusetts, United States - Inc-BW-H-17-M | ecosystem: Environmental > Terrestrial > Soil >... | reverse complement strand
GTCGCAGCGCTCGGCGCGGTTGCAATCGCGGGCGGGGCAGCGCTGCAAGCGACCGCGCATCGCGAAGGGCAAGCGGCCGGGGCTCGGCCCTTGGAGCTCGTACCAACGGCCCCCGGGTATTTGCGCGTGCTGGCGACGCCGTGGGCGGAAGTCTGGATCGACGGCCAGCGCATCGACGAGACTCCGTCCGCCCGGCGCGTTTCCCTGTCTCCGGGCATGCATTACGTCACACTCATCCATCCAAATGCCCCCGTTGAGAAGCGCACGATCTCCTTGACATCGGGCGAGACGCGCACTGTGGACGTCGTGATGGCTGTGCCGGACCTTGCGCCGAAAGGCGATGCTGCGCCGGCCATGACACGAGCAGAGAGGGAAGGCCCATGAACCCACGTTCGATTGGCATCGCGATCTTCGGATGCGCGGTAATTGCAGCACGCGACGCCGGCGCTTTCTCGCACATCATCAAGCCGAATGAAGCCCTCGCCCAAGTCGCCGAGCGCATCTACGGCGATTCGAAGTACGAGGCCGTTCTCGTAGGGGCAAACGCGTTGGACGTACAGGGGGGGTCCGTCGTCGCGCCGGGTATGCGCCTCGAGGTCCCCGCGCCATGGCATCACACTGTAGCGCCAGGCGAGACGTGGGCGGAGCTTGCGTCCTGGTGGCTCGGCACAAGCGATATCGCACGCGCGGACCTTCTCGCGCGCGCCAACAAGACTGTGCCGTGGATCGCGCCGGGCGAGGGCCACGAGATCGAAATTCCCGCTGTCGTGACCTACATCGCGGGCGAAGGAGAAACCGTCAACTCGATCGCGAAGCGCTTCTGGGGAAACGCCAACCTGGGATGGGAGCTGAACACGTACAATCGCCGCGAGGGGGTCTCGGTGAACCGCGGCGAAGTGGTACTCGTGCCCATGCTCGGATTGAGATTGACCGAGGCCGGCAAGGCGGAGGCGCGCGCGGCGGCGCAACGGGACGGCGCGAGCGTGGGAATGGCATTCGAACAGCAGCGTAGGGCGGACGCCGAGCTGCCGCAGTTACTCGCCGAAGTGAGGTATGGCCGCTATGCCGAAGCTGTCGCACGAGGCAATCGGCTTGTCGGCGCCGGCGCGATGACCCATCCACAGCTCGCGACTGTCTACCGCGCCCTCGTGGAGGCGTACGTGGCGCTCGACGCTCGCGCCGCCGCCGCCGCGGCATGCGCCGCCTGGAAATCGAACGAACCTCGGCCGGTACTCGATCCCGTTCGCGTCTCGCCGAAGATACGCGTTGCGTGCGACGCGCGGTAACCTTCAGTCGTGGGCAGCCCCAGTTCCCTGCCACCTCTCGGCTCCGGCCGCCGCCTCGGCGGAAAGTTCGAGATCGTCGGTGTCCTCGGGGAGGGAGCGACCGGGATCGTCTACGACGCGCGCCGCATCGTCGAGGGGGACCGAGTCGCCCTCAAGGTCATTCACCAGCATCTGGCGGGCGACTCGCAAATTCGGGGGCGCTTCACCCGCGAGGCGGCCATCCTCGGGCGACTCGAGGGCGAACACCTTTGCCCCTTATTGGATTTCGGCGAGGCGTCCGATCCGCGCCGCGCAGGGGCGGGGCTCATGTACATGGTTCTCCCGCGGGTCGACGGTCAGACGCTGGACGAGCTGCTCAAGACCGCGGGAAGGCTCCTTTTATCGCGCGCGGTGAGCATCGTACTCGACGTGTGTACTGCGTTGAGCGAAGCCCACGCGCAGGGGGTCATCCATCGCGATCTCAAGCCCGGCAACGTGATTTTGCGCGAGAACGACCGAGCGGTCGTCGTGGACTTCGGAATGGCCAAAATCATCGCGGGCAGCGGGACGGGCACGACTGCGCTCACGCAACACAACATGGTCTTCGGTACGCCGGAATACATGGCGCCCGAGCAAGCGCGCGGTGACGAGATCGATGCGCGATGTGACGTCTATGCCGCAGGCATCATTTTGTACGAGCTTCTGACAGGCGGAGTCCCGTTCGTCGGGGCGACGCCGCTCAGCGTTCTCACGGCCCATATGACCGCAATCCCGCAGCCGCCGCGGGAGCGAGCCCCCGAGCGCGACATTTCGCCGGCGCTCGAGGCGGTGGCGCTCCACGCCATGGCCAAGAAGCCGTCCGATCGTTACGCCACAGCGGATGCGCTCGGGGCGTCGATCCGCCAAGCGCTGGCGGATCCGCAGGACGTTCAAGCGGTGCGTCCACCACAAGTCCGCGAGGCTGCGAACACGGCGCGCGCGAATGCACTCTCCCCTTCGCATGCAGCGACGCCAGGTGGGTCGAGGCGCTTGTGGCTCGTCGTGTGTTTGCTTGCGGGGCTCGCCGGCATCGTCCTTGGCGCGTGGCTTTCGATGCGTCTAGACCAGTGACTACTATAGGCCGTCGAGCGCTAGATTGAGCTCGAGCACACGAACGCGCGGCTCCCCTAGGACGCCCAGCGTTCGGTCCTCGGTGTGCTCGAGGACGAGGGCCCTAACTCGCGCCTCGTCCATGCCGCGTGCTCTCGCGACGCGCCGCACCTGATATTCGGCGCCGGCGGACGAGATGTCCGGATCGAGACCGCTCGCCGAGGAAGTCACAAGGTCGATTGGGACAGGCGCGATGCTGCCGGGGTCGGTGGCCAGAAGTGCATCGATACGTGCCTTTGCCGCATCCGTGAGCGCCGGATTGGTTGGGCCCAAATTAGACGCACCCGACGCGCCGGCGTTGTAGGGCAAGGGCTTGCCGTTGCTGTCGGTCGTCGACGAGAGGCGACCCCAGAAGTACTTGGGGTCGTCGAACGGTTGCCCGATGAGTGTGGAGCCTACAGCTTTCCCGTTGCGAATGATGAGGCTTCCATTGGCCTTGTTGTGAAACGCGGCCTGCGCGATCCCCGTCACGAAGAGTGGGTACGCAAGGCCGGTGATGACGGTGAGCGCAATGAGCGATACGACGGACGCCCGAAGCTGAGAGAACATGGCCGGGGACCTCCTTCAGGCCAAATGGAGAACGACCAGAAACAGGTCGATGAGCTTGATGCCGATGAACGGCGCGACAATTCCGCCGATTCCGTAGATGACGAGGTGGTCTCGCAGCAAACGAGATGCACCGACCGACCGGTACTTGATTCCCCTAAGCGCCAGCGGAATGAGCGCGATGATGATGAGCGCATTAAAGATGACCGCGCTCATGATCGCGCTTTGGGGCGTCGCCAGGCGCATGATATTGAGCGCATTCAAGACGGGGTACGTTGTCGCAAAAGCGGCGGGAATGATGGCGAAGTACTTGGCCACATCGTTTGCGATGCTGAACGTGGTGAGCGCCCCCCGAGTCATGAGCAGTTGCTTACCGATTTCGACGACTTCGATGAGCTTCGTCGGATTGGAGTCGAGGTCGACCATATTGCCGGCCTCCTTTGCCGCCTGCGTCCCGGTATTCATGGCCACCGCGACGTCCGCCTGGGCGAGTGCCGGCGCATCGTTCGTACCGTCGCCGGTCATCGCGACAAGACGCCCGCCCCTTTGGTGCTCTCGAATGAGCGTCAGCTTGGCTTCGGGCGTTGCTTGAGCCAGGTAGTCATCCACGCCCGCCTCGGCCGCGATGGCCGCCGCGGTCATCGGGTTGTCTCCGGTGATCATGACCGTCTTGATGCCCATTCGGCGGAGCTCGGAAAAGCGCTCCTTGATGCCGCCCTTCACGATGTCTTTGAGCTGCACCACGCCCAGCACCTTTGCGCCTTCCGCAACCGCCAGCGGAGTCGCTCCTTGCTTGGAAATTCGGTCGACACTTGCTTGAACCTCCGGCGGAAAGGCCCCCCCCCTCTCGCGCACGTACATGTCGATGGCATCCGCAGCGCCCTTGCGAATCTGCCGGCCGTCGAGATCGACTCCGCTCATACGGGTTTGCGCGGTAAACGGGATGAAGCTTGCGCCGAGAGCGCGTACGTCACGCTCTCGGATTCCGTAGCGCTCTTTGGCGAGCACCACGATGCTGCGCCCCTCGGGAGTCTCGTCGGCCAACGAGCTGAGCTGAGCGGCGTCGGCGAGCCGGTCCTCGCTGCAACCGGGCGCAGGTAGAAACGCGGTGGCCTGGCGATTGCCAAGCGTGATCGTTCCCGTCTTGTCGAGCAGGAGAACGTCCACGTCTCCGGCGGCCTCGACGGCTCGGCCGCTCGTAGCGATGATGTTTGCTTGAATCATCCGGTCCATTCCTGCGATGCCGATGGCGGACAGCAAACCGCCAATCGTCGTCGGAATGAGGCAAACAAGGAGAGCGACGAGGACGGTGATCGTCACGGGCGTTCCCTGCTTGGCTGCCTCCACACTAAAGAGCGAATACGGTAGGAGCGTGACCGTCGCGAGGAGGAAGATGATGGTCAACGCGGCCAGAAGAATATCGAGCGCAATCTCGTTCGGCGTTTTCTGGCGCTTCGCCCCTTCGACCATGGCAATCATTCGGTCGAGGAATGTCTCGCCGGGATTCGCAGTAATGCGAATGACGAGCCAGTCGGATAGGACCCGCGTGCCGCCCGTGACGGCGCTCCGGTCGCCGCCGCTTTCTCGAATGACCGGCGCGCTTTCGCCCGTGATGGCGCTCTCGTCGACCGACGCGATGCCCTCGATGATCTCGCCGTCGCCCGGAATGTAGTCAGCGGCTTCGACGAGGACGACGTCTCCCTTGCGCAATTGCGAAGCGAGAACTGGGCTTATGGGAGCGTCGCGTCGAGCTTCCGCAATTCGCTTGGCCTCAATGTCCTTGCGGGCCTTGCGCAGCGAATCGGCCTGGGCTTTGCCTCGCCCTTCCGCCATCGCCTCGGCGAAGTTCGCAAAGAGCACCGTAAACCACAGCCATGCCGAGACCGCGAGGATGAACCCCGCAGGGGCTTCGCCCTTGCCGGCAAGCGCTTGAAGGAACAAACCCGTCGTCAGCACACTGCCGACTTCGACGACAAACATGACCGGATTGCGGACCTGGTGCCTCGGGTCGAGCTTACGGAAGGAGTCCGCAATGGCCCGGCGCACGATAGGTGGGTCGAAGAGCGGACGCGCTTGCCCGCGCACGCGTCGTTTGCCCACCGCGACGTGACCGACGATCGGGCCTTCAGTCACGTGGCCCGCCTCGGGCGGCAGCGGCACAGACGGCGCCGACGGCGTGGCTGAACGTAGCGATGGCCCTGGTGCGGCGCCTGACGCTGGAAGGACTTTGTTCGTATTCATGGTCATGCTTTCGCGAGAAGTTGCTCGACAATCGGTCCCAGAGCGAGTGAAGGGATGAAGGTCAAGGCGCCGACAATGACGATGACGCCCACCAGCATCGCGACGAACAGCGGTGTGTGTGTCGGCAGAGTCCCCGCGCTCGCCGGAACGATCTTCTTTTGAGCGAGCGACCCTGCAAGGGCCAAGACAGGAATCTTCACCCAAAAACGACCGCAGAACATCGCGATACCCAGCATCGTGTTATAAAATGGGGTATTGACGGACAATCCGCCAAAGGCGCTTCCGTTGTTGTTCGACGCCGACGAGAACGCGTAAAGGATCTCGCTAAATCCATGCGGGCCTGGGTTGGCCACGCCTTTCTTCCCTGCCTCAGTAACAACCGCTATCGCAGTGAGGATGAGCACCGATGCGCACGGCACGAGGATGGCCAGCGAGGCCATCTTCATCTCGTAGGCTTCGATCTTCTTACCGAGGTACTCGGGCGTGCGGCCGACCATCAGCCCCGCAACGAAGACGGCAACCACTGCAAACATCAGCATCCCGTACATGCCTGAGCCCACACCGCCGAAGACAATCTCGCCCAGTTGGATGAGCCACATCGGGACAAGCCCTCCGAGCGGCGTGAACGAGTCGTGCATTGCGTTGACCGATCCATTGGAAGCTGCCGTCGTTGCCGCGGCGTAGAGGGCCGAAGAAGAGGCGCCGAAGCGCACCTCTTTACCCTCCATGTTGCCGCCGGACTGCATCGCGCTCGCCAGTTGGTCGACGTGCAAGGACGACAGCGCGGGGTTACCTGCTTGCTCCTGCCACACGCAGAGGCCGACAAGTGGTACGAAGATGACGAGCATCGCCGCGAGGACCGCCCAACCTTGTCGCGTATCGTTCACCATCTTGCCGAATGTGTGCGTAAGGGCCGCCGGAATCGCGAGAATGGAGAGCAGGATGACGAAATTCGACAGCGGCGTCGGGTTCTCGAACGGGTGCGCCGAATTGACATTGAAAAAGCCGCCACCGTTCGTTCCGAGGTCCTTGATGGCGATTTGCGAAGCTGCGGGGCCGACCGCCAATACCTGATCCACGACGCTCTTGCCGTCCGCGTCTTTCGTGGCTTGTAGGAGCGATACCGTCGGATAACCACCGAAGGTCTGCACGATTCCCTGCGACACCAGAAACACTGCAAAGACAACGGAGATGGGAATCAGGATGTAAAAAACGGTGCGCGTCAGATCGACCCAGAAATTGCCAATGCCAGACGCTTGTTTCCGAGTGATCGCGCGAAAGAGGGCCGCCATGATGGCCATTCCCGCCGCCGCAGACAGGAAGTTCTGCACGTTGAGCGCAAGCATCTGCGAAAAGTAGCTGAGCGTCGTCTCTCCCCCGTAGGCTTGCCAATTCGTGTTCGTCGTGAAACTAACCGCGGTATTCCAAGAGAGATCGGGAGAGGGCGCGGCGAGGCCCTGAGGGTTGAGGGGCAAAACGCCTTGGAGTCGCTGAATCAAGTAAACGACAAAGAGGCCAACCACGTGAAACAGGAGCATCGCGGCTGCATACGTGGTCCAGCGCATCTCCCGCTGCTCCGGGTCACGCGGAATGCCGCACGCACGATAGAGGAGGCGTTCGAGCCAGCCGAGCGCCTTGTCCAGCAAGATGGGCTGCCCTTCGTAGACTCGCGCCATGTACGCGCCGAGTGGCTTGACGAGTAGAAGGAGGAGGGCGAAATAAAGCCCTATCTGGGCGTAGCCTTGCCAGCTCATGAAAGCACCTCCGGCTTGAGCAGCGCGACGAGCAGATAAACGAGCAATACCAACGAAACGACTCCGCCAATCAGGTAGAGGACGGGCATGGGTGACTCCTTCAGACACGTTCGCAAATGCGCACGAAGCCCCACGTCAGCGCGAAAGCGACCGCGCTGAGTGCGATGTAGATGAAGTCCGAGAACATGAGAGATACTCCTTCAAAGGTCGCGCCCGGCCGAGCCGGACGCGACCAGAACCAAAATCACGCCCAGAGCCAGAGCCCCTTCGACCTCGATCCCGAGACGCAAGCATGCGCCGAGGCGGAAAGCGGACCACGTGAAGAGAAACCCCCTCGATGCTGTGAGCCCTGCCAGAAGGGAGTCGGGAGGAGAAAGGTTGCAATGGCATGAAGCGGCCCTGTACGGATGGTGTGAAGCGGTCATGAGAGTCGCGTGCAGCGCACGCATGAATCTCGAAGACTGAAGGTAATGATCGCCGCGTTAGAACGCTGTGAAGACTGAGCGTTGCGACATAAAGAATCCATAAAGGCGCCGTGGGCTACTGCCACAGGGGGATTGGCCAGCGTGTACGGCGCCAACAGATCGCTTGGCCGACACATGCGCGCGCGACTTCCAACGGACTCGTCGGCTCGCGCGTCGGTGCCAAACCGAGACCGTACGCGAGCTCCCCCACGATGCGGCGGGCTGCGACGCCTTGCTCGCGCAGTTCGCGCACGATGCCACCTCGAGTCCGCTTCTCGAGACGAGCGCCGCTTCCGGCGACCACGAGCGGCACGTGTGCGTAGCTCGGCGGATCGCCCCCGAGCGCGCGAGCAAGCCAAATCTGACGAGGCGTCGACGAGGTGAGGTCATCGCCGCGCACCACGTCGGTAATCCCTGTCGCAAGATCGTCGACAACGACGGCGAGCTGGTAGGCAAAGACCCCGTCTCCCCGCCGGAGGACGAAGTCGCCCACTTCTCGCTGGAGATTTTGCTTCACCACGCCGAGGACCATGTCCTCGTACGCGATGACCTCGTCGGGCACGCGTACCCGCAACGAAGGCGCGCGGCGCATCGGCCGGGCCGGATCTCGCTCGCGGCAAAGGCCAGGATATGGGACCTCGTCGCCTGGATGGGGTGCGCTCGCGACACGAGCAATTTCTGCGCGAGAGCAGTCGCATGGATAGACAAGGCCGCTCGCGGCAAGGACCGCAATGGCCGCCTCGTAAAGAGAAGTGCGTTCGCTCTGCAGAAACGGACCCTCGTCCCAGGCTAGGCCCAGCCAGCGGAGATCCTCCTCGATGCGCGCTTGAGAGCCGTCCACGACCCGCGGCTCATCGATGTCCTCGATGCGCAGCACGAAGGTGCCCGAGCTCCGGCGCGCAACCACCCACGAAGCCAGCGCGGTCCAAGCCCCGCCGAGATGAAGGTCGCCCGTAGGGGACGGAGCGAAGCGCGTCCGAGTCGTTTTCGTCAGGGCATCGTCCCGAGCAGCCAAAGCAAAAGGGCCTTCTGAACGTGCAGCCGGTTCTCGGCCTGGTCCCACACGCGCGACTGCGCTCCCTCCAGGATTGCCGCGTCGATTTCCTCGCCACGATGTGCCGGAAGACAATGCAGTACGATGGCTCCAGGGTGGGCTCTCGAGAGCAAGCGCTCGTCGACCGTCCAGTCTCGCAAGGCTTGGATTCGCGCGGTCGCTTCCGTCTCCTGTCCCATGCTGGTCCACACGTCGGTATTCATGACGTCGCACCCGACGCAGGCGCGCGCTGGGTCGTGCACGAGCTGGACATGCCGACCCGCGCGCGCAATTTCCTCGGGCGGCGGCATGTAGCCGACCGGTCCCGCGAGCTCGAGCTGAAAGCCGAACAGCGAGGCCCCTTCGAGCCACGACCGCGCGACGTTGTTGGAGCAGTCTCCGACGAACGCTAGCCGCTTTCCGGCGATGCTCGACCCGAGCTGCTCCTCTACGGTGAACACGTCGCAAAGCACCTGGACGGGGTGGCCGTCGTCCGAGAGCGCGTTGATGACCGGAACTCCAGCCGTCGCCATTTCGCGCAACCTCGCCGACGACGATGTACGGTAGACGATGGCGTCGCAATATCGAGAGAGCACGCGAGCGGTATCGGCAATCGGTTCCCCTCGCTCGAGGTGACTGCCTTGAACGTTGAGCACCACCGGGTGCGCGCCAAGCTGCGCGCATCCGATCTCGAACGAGACGCGCGTGCGAGTACTCGCCTTTTCGAGCACGATGGCCACTCCGCGCCCGCGGAGCAGGCTCGCACGCGTCCCTTTCGGTTCCTGTTTGAGCTTCTTGGACAGCGAAAGGATTTCGCGCGCCTCGCTGAGGGACAAGTCTGTGAGCTTTAGGAAATCTCGTTTCATTTTGCCCGCTCCACCGGCTCGTTGAAGACTCGCTTCGCCAGTTCGTCGAGCGACCCATGGGTCTTTGCGCGCGCCGACAGGGCATCGGACTGCTGTCGCAGCCATGCAATCTGCACGTCGACGCTCTTCGGCCCCGTGCCACCGAAGCTCTCTTTCGCAAGAACGGCCGCGCGCGGCTCGAGCGCTTGCAGCGATTCGGCATCCAGCGCCGGATGGATGGCTCGGGCGCGGTTAAGGTCAACTGCGCTCAGAGCGATCCCGTCCTTCATTGCCGCGGCCACAAGCTCTCCCACCGCTCTGTACGCTTCGCGGAACGGGACGTTCTTCCGGGCCAATGCCTCGGCGAGATCCGTGGCCTGCGTGAAACCGTCGGCAACGGCCAGCTGGCAACGCTCGACGTCGAAAACGACGTGATCAAGGGCGACCGAGACCGCGCGCGTGCAGCCGAGGCCGAGTGGCCCAGCACCGAGAAGCGGCAGCCGATCCTCTTGCTGGTCGCGGTTGTAGCCACTCGCCAAACCCTTCATCAGTGTCAGCATGGCCACGACGCCGCCGATGGCAGGCGCAGTCTTTCCGCGGACGAGCTCGAAGATGTCAGGGTTCTTCTTTTGCGGCATCATGCTGGAGCCTGCGGAGATCGCGCCATCCAGCCGGACCAACGCGAACTCGCTGGTGGCGAAGTCGATGATGTCGCTTGCGACGCGGGACAGCGCCAACACGACGCGAGCCACCCCCCACGTCCAGTCGAGGGCAAAGTCGCGATCGCCGACCGTATGGAGAGCATTTCGCGTCGGCTGCCAAGGGGAAAACAAGCGCGCCACGAAGCCGCGATCGATGGGCAGGGAGGTGCCTGAGCACGCGCCGCAACCGAGCGGCATTTCCATGCGGTCGAGCGCATAGCCAACGGTATCCGCGGCATGCGCAAGGGCAACGCCCCACGATGCCAGGAGAAACGCTGCACTCACCGGCTGTGCGCGTTGACGATGCGTATAAGCTGGCAAAAGCACTTCGGTCTCGCGCGTTGCTCGATCGGCCATCTTCCCGACGAGCTCACCCACTTCGCGGAGCAATCCGGCTCCTTTGTCCCGCACGTGCAAGCGCAGGTCGAGCGCGACCTGATCATTGCGCGAACGAGCGGTGTGGAGCCACGCAGCCACAGGACCGACGCGTCGCGTAAGCTCCGCCTCCACGGCCATGTGCACATCCTCCTCGCCGGGAGGAAGGACCAATTTGCCGGCCGTCGCGAGGTCGTAGAGTGCGCGCAATCCGTCGCGGAGGAGGCGCCCTTCTTCCGCCCCGATGATCCCGGTCCTAGCGAGCATCGTCGCGTGCGCCGCACTGCCCACCAGATCTTCCCGGACAAGCGCGCGGTCGTGGTCGAATGACGATGACCACGTGAGGAGTTCCTCGAGCATTCCCTCGTCGCCAGTGGCGCTCGTTCGCGCGATTCCGCTCATGGGGAGCGCAGACCGTGTAGTGCGTTCGAAGACCCCGCGCCAGAGGCGGTGCCCATCGACAAAAGTACCGAGGGTCGTTTGCCTGCCCGAACCGCACAAGATAGCAAGCGTGGCTGCTATCCTTCTTGACGTCTTGGCATCTCGGCGATCGAGCCTCATGGTGCGTTTTGTCGTAGGGCCGCAGGACGGTCAGGCAGTGCGCGAAGTGCTGGTGCGCCTTGGGGCCGACAAGGACGCGATCCATGAGGGACGAGTCTTCGTCGGTCGCAAGCGCGCACGGAGTGACGGCGAGCCGGTGCGCGAGGGAGACGTGATTCAGGTGGCGGCGCCGAGTCGAACGCCGCCGCCTGATGTCCGCGTTCTCCTCGTGACCCGCGAGCTCGCGGTCGTCGACAAGCCTGCGGGAATCTCCACCATCGCGGACCAGCGGGGAGCAGCCCATGCGCTGGTCGCAACCCTGGCAAGAATTCTCGGCGTTCGCGCCGCTGGTCTCCATTCCACGTCCCGGCTCGATCGCGACGTCAGCGGTGTGGTGGTCTTCGCTCGCACGAAGGCTGCGCGACAGAGGCTCGCGCGAGCGCGGGTCGAAGGCGCTTACGAACGGCACTACGTCGCCATCTCGGCGCCCACGCCGCTCGAGCGCGGGACGTGGAACGCTCCTATCGGTCGAGCGAAAGATCCGCGTCTTCGCTCCGTGGAGGGCCCGGCAGCGATCCCAGCGATGACTCGCTTCTGCGTCTGCGCGCGCGCTCCAGGCGGGGCGGCGCTTCTCGCCGTCGCGCCCATCACCGGCAGAACGCACCAGATCCGGGTGCACGCTGCACACGCCGGCGCCGCGCTGCTCGGCGACCGCGCGTATGGCGGTCCGACACGCGTCGCGCTTCCTGGTGGGCGGGTCATCGCGCTGACGCGCATTGCGCTCCACGCCGCTCGCGTGGTCGTCCCCGACGAAGCGGGCGGCTCGGTCACCCTGGAGGCGGCCGTTCCCCAGGAATTGGCTGCACTCTGGGGTGACCTGGGTGGAAGTTCCGATGCATGGGAGCTCGCGACCAAGTGCGCGCTTGGCTGATCCTCGCTGCTTGTGTTGGGTGCGCCTTCGGCTTGCTTCAGGCCGCCGACGGGGAGCCGCGCAAGACCATCGACGTCAGCCGTGCTCTCGACGCAAGTGCGGTCGCGGATGCCGCACCCGAGGTAGTCATCGGGCCAACCTTGCCCGACCCGGCGCCCCTCATCGAGCGCGCGCAGTGGGTGTTCGATCTGCGGTGGGCGCGCGGAGAGGTTCTACTCCTGGGCGTGCGTTGGCTGGAGCTGCCGAGCGCTCGGCCCACGCCGCGGTCCATGGGGCGCTTCGCGATCGAGCTCTACGAGGGGCAAACTCTCGTTGAACGGCAGCGCTTCGATTTCCCCCTCCTGGGCGCGTTCGAGCCCGACGCAGCGCCGTCGCTCGTTCGAGGGCTCAGCACGCGTTTGACGGTCACGTTTCCAGCGACTCGGCGCGGCACCCGGCTCGAGCTGTTGGACAGGGCGACCAACAGGCGCTGGCCGCTGCAGTGGCCGCCGCGACTCCCGGCCGATGCCGGCTTAGACTAGAGCAATGATGCACGGGGCGTTGGAGGACATCACACAGGCTGTGGGCGGCACGCCGATCGTGCGACTAAACCGTGTCGCCGCCGTGGTCCCCGCAGAGGTCTACGTCAAATGCGAATACTTGAACCCTGGCGGTAGCCATAAGGACCGCGTCGCGCGCAACATGCTCCAGCGAGCGGAGCAGCAGGGGCTCAAGCCGGGTGGCACCATCATCGAGGCCACGAGCGGGAACACGGGCGCGTCGCTGGCGCTGTTGGCCGCCATTCGCGGGTATCGCTGCATATTCGTGATGCCCGACAAGATGAGCCAGGAGAAAATCGCTCACTTGCGCGCGTTCGGCGCAAGGGTCGTCGTATGCCCCACCGCAGTCGAGCCCGAGGACCCGCGCAGTTACTACAGCGTTGCCAAGCGGCTGGCCGCCGAAACGCTGAACTCTTTCTACGCGAATCAGTATCACAATCCGGCGAACCCCGAGGCCCACTACCTGTCGACTGCGCCGGAGATCTGGGAGCAAACGCGCGGCGACTTCGACGTGTTCGTCGCGGGCATGGGCACCGGCGGGACCATCAGCGGCTGCGCGAAGTACTTCAAAGAGAAGAAGGCCGACATCCGGATCGTGGGCGTCGATCCGGTCGGCTCGCTCTATTACGACTTCGTGAAAACGGGACGCGTCACCAAGCCGTTTTCGTACAAGGTGGAGGGGATCGGCGAGGACTTCTTCCCGACCACGATGAACCTCGCCATCATCGACGAGATCATCCGGGTCGACGACAAGGAATGCTTCCTGATGACGCGTGACCTCACGCGCCTCGAGGGTCTATTCGTCGGCGGCTCCGGAGGCGCCGCAGTGGCTGGCGCTTTGCAATACGCCAGACAGTTCGGCATGAAGGGACAAAAGATCCTCGTGCTCCTCCCCGATGGCGGCCACAAGTACATGTCGAAGGTCTTCAACGAAGACTGGATGCGCGAAAACGGATTTCTGGACGATGCGCCTGGTATCGGCACGGTGCGCGACGTTCTCGTGGCCAAGGACCGCAGCGGGAGGCAGTTGGTGACGGCGACACCGCAGTCGAAAGTGCGCGAAGTTATCGAGACGCTGAAGTCCCGCGGCATCAGTCAGCTTCCGGTCATCGACGGCGGCAAGCTTCGAGGGATCGTCGCTGAGGTCGACCTGCTGCGCCACCTGGTGAGCGGACACAAGACGCTCGACTCGACGATCGGCGAGCTCGTGGAAGGCGACTATGCAACGGTAACGCCGAATACGAAGCTCGAGCTACTTCAGGCCGTCCTTGCCGACGCAAAGGTCGCCATTGTCGAGGACCGGGATCAGGTGGTCGGGATCGTGACGAGGATCGATGTGATCGATTTCCTGGCGCGGGATTCGATTCCGCCGCCGAAGGCGTAAAGTGAGCTATTTCGACGGCCGCCGACTCGCAATGCGACATCCCAGGATGTTCCTGCCAATAGCTTGTGAGCGACGCCAGTTCGATTGGATCCTCTTGCCAGCGCTTTGGCAGCGTACGCAGCAAGAGCCGAAGCAAGAGCGACGAGCGCGAAAGAGCGCGTGACGCGTCGGAGCGGCCTCTTTCAGCGGACCACTCGCTACGTGGCGCGGCCATGACCTTCCCACTTGCCGTTTATAGTGTGCGGACCACGCCCACGAGCTTGCGAATCCCCATCGAGTGGCGGCGAGGCCCACTCGAGAGCTTCTGGATCGCGATTGAGTACGGAAAGGACGCGGCCTTGAGATCCACTGACGCGACTCGTCGGGAACAAGACCCGCCCGAGAGCCTTCGACCGGCCGTTCGATGCTGACGAGGCGCGCTGTGGCTCCTTCGAACCGAGCTCCGTAACGGGCGAGGTGCAGCCAAGGGCTTCCGAACCGAGCTCGATTGCGGACAAGGCGCGGCCTAGAGCCTTTGGATCGAGATGGGCAGCGAACAAGACTTGACCGAGACGCTCTCAATCGCGAACCGTCGCGGACAAGATGCGACTGACAGGCTGCAGACCGCGATTCAGAGTGGACCCCATGAGGCAGAGAGCTTGCCGATCGGGATTCGTCGCGAACAAGACGCGTTCGGAAGCGTTCGAATCGCGAACCATACGGGACAAAGTGCGTTCCATTGCGCCAAAGACGCGCGCTTGAGCCTGTCGATTGCGATCCACGGCGGCTCGGACGCCTCCGGCAGCGTCTGAATCGAGATCGAGAGCGCGGCAGACGCCGCTGACATCGTCCGAGACGCCATCGAGAGCGGACACGACGACGCAGAGAGCTTCTCCATCGCGATTCACCGCGGATAAGACGCGGGCGGAAGCGTTCGAGTTGCGATTCATCGACTGCAAGACGCGTCCCTTGCGTTAAAGACGCGGTCTTGAGTCTATGGGGGGCTTACTGTCGCTGATGAACACGTTCATCTCGCGGATGGAAGCGCGGTTCACTCGGATGAAGTCGTGCACGTTGCTCATGAACGCTCTCCTTTCGCTCGCGAGCCGCTGATTCACCTCGATGAGCGCGCTCATCTTGCTCATGCAGGTGAGATTCAAGTCGATTGGCACATCGCCTCCGTCCTGCTGAGGACAGCAACCAGCGCAGGGGCGCAACCGCGCGCGGGTGGACCAAAGTCCAACCCCTGACGGCTGGGGAGCGCGAGGGGAGCGGCCGCGCTCCCCTCGCACATGACCCATCACGACGGAGCGCCGTAGGACGTTGCCCGCCAGGGCAATGTCCTACGGACTCCTAATTCCCGCCGCGCCCCTTGGCGAGACACCGCGGACAGATTCCGTAGAGCTCGTGCTTGTGTGATCGGAGCTCGAACCCGTACTTGCGCGCCACGCGCTCTTGAAGGTCCTCGATGCGCGGCTCCTCGAACTCCGTGATGTCACGGCATTCGATGCAGATGAGATGGTCGTGGTGCGTGACGTCATCGGCGAGCTCGTAGCGCGTGGGACCATCGTCGAAACGGCGCTCGTTGGCCACCCCGCACTCGGTCAGGAGCTTGAGCGTGCGGTACACGGTCGCGTAGCCGACGCCCGGTTCCTTGGCGCGCACCCGCGCCAGCAGCTCCTCGATGCTCACGTGGTTGCCGTAGCGAAAGAACGTCTCGACGATGAGCCTGCGCTGGTCCGTGGATCGCAGCCCCTTTTTGGCCATGTAGCTATCGAGCATTGCGCGCAAATGCTCTAGTTCCACAGGTGCGCGATCCGCTTGCCGTCCCACCGTTGACTCCTCGGCCGGGTGCGATTGTTGCCCATCCGCGCTTCGACCGCCAGGGACCGCAGCGGGCGTGCGGATCTCCAGGTGAATCATTCGCTCCCTCGCCCGCGTTCGGGCATTAGGTCTGCCGATCGGCTAGGGTTTTGCGGTCATGAAAGCCGGCATATGGAACCTCGGTTTCGGCGTCTTGGCGGTGTTGGCGGGCGCCAGTGGGCGCTTCGTGCTCCCCTTCACGAGCAGTCCCACGCCGCTCATAATCGTCGGCGCGGCACTCGCCGTGCTGGGCCTCGTTCAGCTCGTCCGCTCGCGCGGAGCATGAGGCGCTCGCGCTGAGACTTTTACGTTTCTTCACGTAGAAGGACAGGCGCGCTTTCCCGTTCGTGTGCATCGATCTGCTCGAGGCTTTATGGCGCCTCGGGAGGTAACGATGTTCGGTTTAGTGATGGCAGCGGTCAGTGTCTTTGTCCTTCTCAAAGTCTTGCGCCGCGTAGGCTATCTGCGCCGATTCGGCGCCGGCGGATACGCGGGATACGGCTGCCACGGCGGAATGCGCCGGTCTCGGGGCGCGCGCTCTTGGCTGCGATCCGCCTTCGAGCGCATGGGAACGACCCCGAGTCAGGAGAGAGTCATCCTGCGCGCACTGGACGAGCTACGAAGCAACCGCTCGGCCCTCGTGGAAGAAGCCACCACGACGCGCACTGATCTCGGGTCGGCGATTTCGAGTGGGCTGGTCGACGACACCACCCTCGAAGAGACGTTCGCTCGACACGACCGCCTGCTCGCGCGGTTGCGTGTGTCCTTCGTCGAAGCGTTGAAGCAAATCAACGAAGTGCTCGACGACGGCCAGCGCAAACAGCTTGCCGACGCTCTCCGGAATCGAGGATCCGGTTGGTTCGGTGGAGGCTCACCCTGGAGCGACCGTCACCAGGACGTCTGGGCTTGATGTCGGCGTAAGGTCGAGCTCGACGCACTTTCGCCACAGTCTCGCCGGCTGGGGTTCAATTTCGCCCCGGTCCGGCGGGCGGTAGTGACCGAAACCCACGGTGGATGCTTGGCGCAAGAGCGCAAAGCATCTCGTGGGGCCTGCATCGTGCATGCCGGCTCATCGGGCACGGCGCGTGATTGCTCGAGGCGCCGAGAGGTCCTTCCCATGTTCGGCGCCGGTAGTCTTATTGGGGGCAAGTACGAGCTTATTCGCCTCATCGGAAAGGGATCCATGGGCGAAGTGTGGGCGGCGACTCACCGCTCGCTTGGACAAGGAGTGGCAATCAAGCTTCTTTCCGGCGCCAGCTGCGAAGGCGAAGAGCCTACGACGACCGCAGCGCGCTTCCGCTTCGAGGCCCACGTCGCCGCGCGATTGTCGCGAAAGACGCGACACATTGTGCGCGTCACCGACCATGGTGAGGACGACGGGGTGGCGTACCTCGTCATGGAGCTTCTGGAAGGACAGTCGTTGGAGACTCGTCTCCTACATATGGGGCGCCTCACCTGCGATGAGACAGCAGCGGTCGTCGCGCAGATCGCTCGCGCGCTCACCGAGGCCCATGCCGCCGGATTCGTTCATCGCGACCTGAAACCGGCGAACATTTTTCTAACGCGCGACGAAGAGGGGGCGCTGCTCGTGAAGCTGCTCGACTTTGGAATCGCGCGCACCATGCACACCCACAGAGTCATGACTCCGTTTTCGACAGGGCATGGATTCGTCTTCGGAACGCCCGGTTACATGAGTCCGGAGCAAGCTACGCCCTCTGCAAGGTTGGACCAGCGATGTGACCTCTGGGCGCTGGCGACCGTCGCCTACCAGATGATGACCGCCGAGCTCCCCGTGCTCGGAACATCCACGCAGGAACTCTTGAACAATGTATGCGCGGGTCGAATCATGCCTATCCACGAGCGTGCGCCCGAACTGCCTGCCGCGCTCGGTGGCTTCTTCCAGAAAGCGTTTGCGCCGAGAATCGACCACCGGTACACGAGCGCGGTCGAACTTGCGGAGGCCTTCGCGCGCGCCGCGGCGAGCGTCAACGGTCCTTCGGTGGCGCCGGCCACCACGGAGATGCCGCGCCTACGAAGGTACTCGCTTTTCGTCGTCGCTTCCGCTGTCTCGCTGTTGGGCCTCGCCCTGGCCGGGGGGATCCTCCTCCGACACGCCGCCGGCGCTCAGCCCGGCAACCCGGTCGGATTGACCCCGGCCAAGTTGGGGCTTTCGGCGCCCGCAGACTTGCCGGTGCTCCCACCCCCGCCCGTTCTCGAGCTCGTGCCTTCCAACACGATAGAGGACCCCACCGCCGTCTCGGCGGCGCGCGAAGCTGCGCCTCCCGCCCTACCGGTGTCGCCGCCAGCTCCCTCGCCACCCGCGTCGTCGAGCGCTCACAGACCGCTCGATCGGAGCGACATTTTCTGAGCTACAAATGCCGCGCCATCGCGTAGGCGTCGGCCTCGCCGCCGAACGCCGCTGCGGGATAGAAGCGGTGCAATCGGCCGTCCACCACGAAGCCCTCGCTCACGTACAGAGCGATGGCCGCGCGGTTGGCGACCGACACGCGCAAGGTGAGAAGGTGCATTCCTCGTGCGCGCGAGACCTCGATCAATTCGCGCAATAGTGTGCGCGCCACACCCATTCGGCGGCGAGTCGCGTCGACGGCGAGTCCGTCGACGTGCAAGACCCCCAATCGCGCGCGGGTGGCAACGAACCCGATGACACGCGGGTATCCTGGCTCGCGCGCAACCCATACGTACGTGGATGCCGAATGCAGCGCGAATGGCGCGCTTGGATACGGAAACGCGTCTGCATCTATCGCGATGCACTGCGCCGCTGCCACGATGTCCTCGCCGTCGAGCGGCTGGACCGAGCAGACATGCGAGGACGACATACTGCTCTATATGCCGCGCCTGCGCCTCCCGTGCTATCGACAATGTGCGAGGATGGCCGCGAGCGAGCGAAAGCGTCCCTGGTACTTGCTCCTATCGCTACTCGCGGCTCTGGTGTTTGGTGCAAACGCAGCCCACAGCGGCTGGACGACAGTCATGCTGTATCGCGAACGCATTGATCCTGCGATGGCTGGTCAGGGGATCGCCGACGAAGGTGAACGCGCAGCCGTCGTCGCGCGTGCCGACGGTTACGTTCAGACGCTCGACGCGGCCAAAGCGCGCGGTTGGCCGCTTGGGGTGGCGTCGTTGATTCTAGGTTTGGCGACCCTGTTTTTTTCCATCCGCGCACTCGGCGGCAGCGGCGGAGCGCGGGCGGCACTGGTACAGCTGCTGCTCGTGCAAGCTGCGGTCAACGCGGGCGGCTATTGGCTCCTGCGTGACGTGCGATACGCCGAACTGCGGTGGCTG
>Ga0210409_10003134_pt1 | contig 18916 bp, 14 predicted proteins | sample IncBWH17MmetaG_FD_161649 | JGI IMG/M metagenome (GOLD analysis project Ga0210409, IMG submission 161649) | Forest soil microbial communities from Barre Woods Harvard Forest LTER site, Petersham, Massachusetts, United States - Inc-BW-H-17-M | ecosystem: Environmental > Terrestrial > Soil >... | reverse complement strand
CGACCACCTGTTCTACTTCGCGGTCGGTGGTCGCGAGATCATGGACAGTTACTCGGGTCCGCGGCTTTACCTAGGCTCGGGCGTGACGACGATTCGGACGACGGGCACGATCTCGCCGTACCAAGACCTCGCCACGAAGCGCGCGATCGACGAGGGTCAGGAGCCCGGCCCGCGCGTCTACATCACGGCGCCGTACATCACGGGCGCCGGGCCAAACGGCGCGGGCGTTATGGCCGTGTTGAACACGCCGGAACAATCCAAGGAATTCGTCGACTACTGGTCGACTCAGGGCGCCACCTGGCTCAAAGCCTACACGGACATTCGCCGGTCCGAGCTCAAGGCCGCGATCGACGAGGCGCACAAGAAGGGCCTCAAAGTCACCGGCCACCTGTGCTCCGTGACCTACGAGGAAGCCGTCGACTTAGGGATCGACAATCTCGAGCACGGCTATGCGACCGCGACGGATTTCGACCCGAACAAGACGCCGGACACCTGCCCGGCGAACAGCCTCGTGACCGTCAGCAGCGCCGTGCCGAACGCCACGACCGCGAAGGCCGTGTACAAGAAAATGATCGACCACCATGTGTCGATGACATCAACCATGGATGTCTTCGAGATGCTGCTCCCGAACCGCCCGTACGATCCGCGCTTGCCGGACCTCATGTCGCCCGATCTCAAGGTGCTGTACCTGCAACTCCGCGCCAAGATCGACTCGGGCGCCAGCGCTCACTGGCCATTCAAAACCGAGGCGATCAAGAATGCGGAGGCGTTCGAGAAAGGCTTCTACGATGCTGGCGGGCTCATGGTCGCGGGGAGTGATCCCACGGGCATTGGTACGCCGCCGGGCCTCGGCGATCAGCGCGAGTACGAGCTGCTGGCCGAGGCGGGCCTCACGGCGCCGCAGGTGGTGCAGATCATGACCTCGAACGGCGCCAAGGTTCTCGGCGCCTCCGACAAGTTCGGCTCGATCGAGCGTGGGAAATCAGCCGATCTCGTCGTACTCGACGGCGATCTCGCCTCCGATCCGACCGTGATCCACAAGGTCACGACGGTCTTCAAAGAAGGTGTCGGCTACGACTCGGCTAAGCTGATCAACGACTGCAAGGGGCACCTCGGGGTCAACTAAGCACGGTACTCCCCCACGACCTTCGCATCGACGGTCTTGGGCGTTTGAATGCAACGCGCAGTGATGCCGGTCCTGAATGCCCGATGGGTATCGAGCGCTGTGACATCCCCTTCCGCGACGTGGATAAAAGTCCCGTCGGGAAGGGAAAGCACGAGGTAGCGAATCCCGTTCGGTCGCTTGTCTTCGAGCTCCCGGAACACGTCGGCGATGAGACGCTCATTCTCCTCGACGTGTTCCGGTTGTATTTGATATCGAATCACTTTCATGGTCAGTAACCCACCGTGAAGCGGCGCTGGATGTGCCGCGGCCCCTCGATCTCGTCGAGGATCGCGACTGCGAAATCCTCATAGGATATGCGGCTCTGGCCGTCGCCGTCGACCAGGAGCTGATCGCCACCGACGCGGAAACGACTCGTGCGCTCACCGGCGTGGATGTCCGCTGATGGGCTCACGTAGGTCCAGCGCCGGTTCGAAACACGCAGTGTGTCGAGGGCGGCCCGGTGGCCTCGGACGGCCACGGCATAATCCTCGGGCACCCCGAGGCCACGCAGCACCTCGCGCAGTCTTTGGTCGTCGTCGTCCGTCGTGAGGCCCGGAGCGATCTCGAGGCTAGCGGCACCGCCGACGACAATGAGGCGCGTCGCGGGGCGGCTCTTCAGCGCGTCGAGCAGGACCTTGGCCGCGCGCGCATACGCCGTGGGATCGGCGATCGATCTCCTGATGGCATCCATAGGGTCGCTCGCGGCGTTGCCCGGGTGATAGCTGCTGACGAGAACGTCCAGGCGCTGGATCGCGCGTGTCACGCTTTCGACATCGAAGATGTCCAGGTCTCGCCATTCGACCCCGTCCTGCATCGGGTGATTGGCGGCGCCCTGCCTCGTGAAGGCGACCACGTCGTGACCGCGCCCGCAAGCTTCCGCGAGCACCCGGCTGCCGATGTTACCGCTGGCTCCGATGACTCCGATCCTCATGATGTGTGCGCCTTTACCGCGAGCGCAGGATCGACAGGAATGACCGTGACGGTGAACGGCGTGCCGGCATCGTCCGATACGAACGGCGCGGGACCACCGAACGCGTTGCCGCCGAGCATCGCGTTCTCGTAGTACGGCGTAAATACCATGACATGCGGATGGAATGCGCCGATGCCGGGCGCCAAGTACATGTCGGCCGAGAACATGTACGCGAACGCGACTTGTTCCATCTTCGGCAGCTTGCCGTTGGCGTATGCCGCTTTGACCGCCGCGGCAATTTCGTCCGGGTTCTTGCCGGCGATCGCGAGCTGCGCTTTGAGCTCTTGGTACGGCAGGACGGTGCGGGCTGCGACCGGGTTGTAACAGATCGGTCCGCGGACTTTAGCGTCGTACACCAGCGCCCTGAACTGGGCTGGCGTAAACGTCGGCGCTGACCATCCGCGCAAGACGAGGCACACGAACCCGTTATCGCCCTTGATCGCGACCTCGTATCCGGTCTTGGTGAGAAGCTTGATCGTCGCGTGTTCGGTGACCGTCGCCGGCGCGGCGCTGCGCGCGAGGGCGATCTCGGCGTCGCGCGGCATCAGATAGTCGCTGAGCGGCGGATACGGCAGGAGCGTCAGGTAGAGCAGGAACCGCACGAGAGTACTCCGTGGTTAGTTGTCTACTCTCATGTCGGATCCGAACCGCGAAAAGATACTTGTCGCCGCCATCCGGGCGTTGCGACCGAAGCTGCACCGCTTCTGCGCGCGCATGGTCGGCTCCGTGCTCGACGGTGAGGACCTCGTGCAGGAGACGCTCGCCGAGGCGTTCATTCATCTGTCGTCGCTCCGCGAGGAGAGTCGGTTGGAGCCGTGGCTCTTTCGGATCGCGCACCATCGGTGCGTCGATTTCATACGGCGGGAGCGCCGCGAGGTGCCGCTCGAGGAGTCCGACCTCGTGACGGAGCAGGACGAGCCGATCGACGACGCTCTCGCCATGTTGGTGGGCGTGCTGCCGCCCAAGGAGCGCGCGTCGGTGTTACTGAAGGACGTGCTCGACTACCGACTCGACGAGGTGGCGGAGATCGTCGACTCGACGGTGGGCGGCGTCAAGTCCGCCTTGCATCGCGCGCGAGGGAGGTTGCGCTCCGTTCACGCCGATCCGTCCCCGCCCGCGGCGCTCGACGTTCCGCAGCGCGCGCTGCTCGATGCCTACGTCGACCGATTCAACCGGCATGACTGGGACGGTTTGCGCGAGTTGATCCAGGCTGACGCCCGGCTCGAGCTCGTTGGCGTGGCCGCGGGCACGATGCTCGACATCGGAAAGAACTATTTCACGAATTATTTGGCGTTGGCGGTCGAGTGGCAGTTCACACTCGATACGATCGACGGCGAGTTGGTCGCCGTGCACCATCGCCGCATCGATGGCGAGTGGCGGCCATGGAGCGCCATTCGGCTCTGGTGGCAGAATGGCAGAGTCGTGCGGATCAGAGATTACGCCCACGTTGACTATCTCCTGACACCTGCGCTAGAGTCTCCCTAGACGTCAAAGGGGAGCGCATGAGTCGCGTCTGGCAGGATGCCAGGGTGGCGCTGCGGGGGTTCCGCCGCAGTCCCACATTCGTGGTGACCGCCGTGCTGATCCTCGGCGTAGGGATCGGCATGGCGACCGCGATGTGGACGGTGTTCAACGCGGTCCTGCTCCGGCCGCTTCCGGTGCAGGATGCGGATCGTATCGTCCTGCTGCGCGCGCTCGATCAGTCGGGTGTCGAGATCTCGTTCGAGACGAGCCAGCTCGATGAGCTCCGACGGTCGAGCCGGACCATGCGTGATGTCGCCGGGATCGTCCACTGGCCCGGGCCCTCAGCGATGCCACTGGTCGATGGCGATCACCCGATCGAACTCGCCCAGATGTTCGTCACGGGCAATCTGTTCGAGGTCCTGGGCGCGAAACCCGCGCTCGGTCGGTTGCTGCAGCCCGCTGACGACTCCACATCGCCCGCCATCGTGTTGAGTTATGGCGCTTGGCGGCGCCACTTCAACAGCGATCCGTCAGTGATCGGTCACCACTTGACCGATCCCCACAACCACTCGGTGTACACGATCGTCGGCGTGGCGCCGCCGGGGCTCGATTATCCGGTGGGCATCGAGGCGTGGCGGCCGGGGGTCCAGGGCGGGGCCACGATGGACGCGGTCGCGCGCCTCGCGCCAGGCGCCACCCCCGCGGCGGCTCGCGCAGAGTTTCTCACGGCGGCACGGTCGATCTTCAACAAGACTCAATTTGCGATCAGTGTCGGCGGGGCCACCGTGCGCTCGCTGCGCCAGGGTGTGGTCGGCGATGCGCGGCCCGTGGTGATCGTGCTCACGGCCGCGGTCGGGCTGCTCTTGGCTATCGCCTGCGTGAACGTCGGCAACTTGCTGCTGCTCCGAACGGCCACCCGCGCTCGCGAGATCGCGGTGCGCCGCTCGCTCGGTGCCACGTATGGGGACATCGTGCGGCAGCTCCTGACCGAGAGCCTCCTGCTCGCCGCCGGTGGTGGCGCCCTCGGAGTCGGCGTTGGCGAGCTCGCGCGCCGGGCACTCGTTGCGATGGCTCCGGCCCAACTGCCGCATCTGGATCTCGTCCGCTTCTCCGGCGCTCCGATGGTCGCAGCGGCGACGCTGGCCCTACTCGCCGTCCTCGTGTTCGGCGTACTCCCCTCACTCACGGCGGCCAATCGACAGTTACGCTTGGACGAGCGCGCCGCGACGACGACACGGCAACGACGTCGCGTGCGGCAGTGGCTGGTCGCATCGCAAGTCTCGCTCGCGCTCGTGATGCTTTCGGGCGCCGCATTACTCCTCCGGAGCCTCGAGCGACTCCAACACCTCGACCTCGGCTACACCAAGGATCACCTCACGTTCGCCTACATCGTTCTGCCGGCGGCGCGTGACACGCTGCCCTGGAAGATCCAGATGGGCGACGCGGTCATGGCCCGCCTCCGGGCGATCCCGAGCGTCACAGCTGTGACGCCGACGATGTTCTCTCCCTTCGCCGGGTCAGGCATGTGGACACTCTCGTGGGACCCCGAGGGTCAGACGGCATCCGACAGCGCCGCGAGTCCCACCACGGCGATCGAGGTCGCGGGGCCGGATTACTTCCGCGTGCTCGGCATACCCATCCTGCGTGGTCGCACGTTCCTGGACACGGATCGCGACAGCGCGCCCCGCGTCGCCATTCTGAGTGAGGCGGCCGCGCGTCGATACTGGCACGGTCAGGATCCAGTCGGCAAGCGCATCCGGGCTCGAGGCGCCATTCGTTGGTGGACGGTCATCGGTGTCGTCGGCGACACGCACTTTCGCGAGATGCGGCAGTCGACGCCGATGGTCTATTTGTCCTGGCGCCAAACTGACTGGCAGGGTGTTCTCGCGATGCGCTCGACCGGCATCGTGTCGCGGGCCACGATCCGTCGAGCGGTCGCGGATGCCGATCCGAGTCTGACGCTGTGGACGGTGTATACCATGGATCGAGCTCTCGACTATCCGCTCGCCGGGCCACGACTGAACACATTGCTGCTCTCGACGTTCGGCCTCGTCGCGCTCGCCCTCGCCGCGATCGGCCTCTATGGCATCATGGCGTCAGCCGTGCGCGAGCAGACTCGCGACATCGGCGTGCGCATGGCACTGGGGGCCACGCCGGGTCGCGTGCGCGCCGATATCCTGCGCCGCGCCATGGTGCTCTGTCTCGCCGGCGCCGTGGTCGGAATCGGCCTGGCGCTCGCCGCCTCTCGGGTGATCGCATCGTTGCTGTTCGAGGTGAGCCCGATGGACCCCGTGGCGCTATTCGGCGCGTGTGGGGTATTGCTCGTCGTGGCGGCGTTCGCGGCATACGTGCCAGCCTATCACGCCAGTCGCGTGGATCCGGCGCGTGCGCTTCAAGGCGAGTGATGTGGCGGCCCGATCGCGATCCGAACACATGATGCGAGGCGTGAGCGCATGAGTCGACTGGTGCAGGACGTGCGGCTCGCATTCCGGGGATTGCGGCGAACGCCGACATTCACGATATCGGCGGTGCTGATCCTCGGTGTGGGCATCGGGATGGCGGTTGCCATGTGGACGGTGTTCAACGCCATGCTGCTGCGCCGACTGCCACTGCAGGATCCCGACCGCGTGGTGATGCCGCACGTCTTCGACCGCGCCGGGGTCGACCTTGCCATCTCAGTGGCCGATGTCGATCAATTCCGGCGGGAGAGCCGTACGATGCGTGCGATCGCGGGATACGGACACGGGGGCGCCGTGCTGTTTCCCATGGTCGATGGGGATCAGCCAATCCCACTCTACGGCTCACAGGTCCAGTCGCAGTTCTTCGAGGTGCTGGGCGTCAAGCCGGTCTTGGGACGACTGATGGGGCCCGGCGATGACAGCTCGTCGCACGTCATCGTGCTGAGCTATGACGCGTGGCAGCGCCACTTCGGCGGCGATCCAGCAGTTATCGGTCGCCACTTTCGGCAGACCATGGAGGAAGTGACGTACACGGTCATTGGCGTCGCGCCACCGGGGATCGATTTTCCGGCCGGCACCGATTACTGGCGTCCGGTGCCCTGGTATCAGGCCGAAAACGTGGTTGCCAGGCTGGCTCCAGGCGCGACGCCGGCCATGGCGCGCGACGAGTTCCGCGCCTTTGCGGAGCAGAGCGCGCGCACCGGGGAAGGGAGTGGTCACAAAAAGACGAGCGTGATCCTGGGTGGCTCGGACATCATGACCTTCGACACGATGGTGATCGGCAACGTGCGTCCGGTGCTCGGGCTGCTCCTGGCCGCCGTCGGTCTCCTGCTGCTCATCGTCTGCATCAACGTCGGCAACCTGCTGCTGCTTCGCGCGGCCGCGCGCTCGCGCGAGATCGCGGTGCGCCGTGCGCTCGGCGCCACGTATCACGACATCGTAAGACATCTCGTCGTCGAAAGTGGGCTGCTCGCGGCGAGCGGCGGCGCGCTGGGATTCATCGTGGCCGAGGTGGCCCGGCGCGCGCTGGTCGCCGCGGCGCCGTCGCAGGTGCCCCGGCTCGATGCGCTCCGGGTGTCCGGAGCTCCCGTTGGCGCCGCTGGCGCCGTGGTGCTCGTGTCCGTGATCCTGTTCGGGGTCGTGCCCGCGTTGATCGCCGTGCGACGCAACCCGTCATCTCCACTGAGACTCGATACCCGGTCGGGCGCGTCCACGCGCCAGCGGCGCAACCTGCGACAGGTGCTCGTCGGATCGCAGGTGGCGTTGGCGCTGATCCTTCTCGCGGGCGCCGCGCTGCTGGCGCGGAGTCTCGAACGTCTCCAGTCGATCGACCTCGGATTTCGCGCTGATCACCTGTCCGTGATCGGCGTGGCGGCGCCCTTCAGCAAGTATGGCCCGCCCGAGGGGCTCTTCCAGTTGTGGGAGCAGATCGAGCCCCGGCTTCGCGCCGTCCCTGGTGTGACCGCGGTAACGCCGACCGCCATCTATCCGTTGATCGGACCGAATTTTTTTCTCGCCGTCTGGCAGACGGATACGCAATCGCCCGAGGAAATTGCGGGCAGTCCGCTGATCGCCTACGATGGCATCGGCGCCGACTACTTTCGGGTGCTCGGCGTGCCGATGCTGCGCGGGCGCGCGTTTCTCGACACGGATCGCGAGCATAGCCAGCCGGTCGCGATCGTGAGCGCGACGGTCGCGCGGCGGTACTGGCCGGGCCAGGATCCGATCGGCAAGCGGATCAAGATGCAGGACACCGTGTGGGACAAGACCTACCGGACCGTGGTGGGCGTCGTCGGTGATACGCATTGGCGCTCGTTCCGCCAGGCGACGCCGATGATTTATCTCCCTTATCAGCAATCGTTCTGGCAGGGATTCGTCGCGCTGCGGACCACGAGCCGTCTGGCATCGGTGCTTCCCGCCATTCGCCGGGTCGTGAGCGATGTCGATCCGGACGTGATGGTGTCCGATCCGCACACCATGGACGACTACCTCGCCAAGCCATTGGCCCAACCGCGCATGAGCGCGCTGCTATTGTCGACATTCGGCCTCGTGGCGCTCGCGCTCGCTGCTATCGGGCTCTTCGGCCTCATGGCCTCCGCGGTCCGCGAACAGACACGCGACATCGGCATCCGTATGGCGCTCGGCGCCACACCCGGCCAGGTGCGCGGCGAGGTCCTTCGGCGCGCCATGGCCGTCTCTCTCGGCGGCGCGGCGGTCGGGATCCTTGGCGCGCTCGTCGCGTCACGGGTCATTGCGTCGCTGCTCTTTCAAGTGAGCCCGACCGACCCAGTAGCCCTCGTGGGCGCCTGCGGCGTGTTGCTGATCGTTGCGCTCATCGCGGCGTATTTGCCGGCGCGCCACGCCAGTCAGGTCGATCCGGCCCGGGCGTTACAGGCGGAATAAGCGATCGGCTCGCCTTGCGCTCGCGCCGCTCCTTTGCCACAAACGGTCGTGCCTTTCCGTGTTCGCTTCAGCCATAAAGTGATTCCCCATGGTGAATGGGAGATGGCTGGATCGCGAACCAAGGCGTCGCCGAGCAGAACCTCCCGAGTGCATTGAGATCCAACGACAGGACGGTCGCCGACGTGCTGGACACGCAATATCGATAGACGTTAAATGCGAATCAACGTGGGAAAATCATCGGTTTCACGCGCGGCGACGCTTGACATACGCACGGTCCAGAGTCACACTTAACCACAAGGTTAAGTACACATTCCGTGGAGTCACCAATGCCCGATCACCCTATCGTCTCGCGCGAAGAGTGGGTCGTCGCGCGCAAACTGCTGCTCGCGAAAGAGAAGCAGCTCACCCGCGAGCTCGACGCGCTCGCGAAAGAGCGTCGAGATCTGCCCTGGGTCAAGGTCGAGAAGACCTACGTATTCGAAGGATCGAACGGCAAAGAGACGCTCGCCGATCTCTTCGATGGCCGGAGTCAGCTCATCGTCCAGCACTTCATGTTCAGCCCCGACTGGCCCGAGGGCTGCACGGGATGCTCGTTCAAGTCCGATCACATTGATGGCGCGCGCGTCCACCTGGAACACCACGACGTGTCGTTCGTCTCGATCTCCCGCGCACCACTCGAAAAGATCGAAGCGTACCGGCAGCGCATGGGTTGGACGTTCAAGTGGGTGTCGTCCCACCACAGCGACTTCAACTACGACTACGGCGTGTCGTTCCGCCCCGGCGAGCCGGCCATGTACAATTACACACAGATCCCCGAAGGGAGCGGGGAAGCCTCGGGCGACAGCGTGTTCTACAAGGACGAAGCCGGCGACATCTACCACACGTACTCGACGTACGGGCGGGGTGATGAGAAGCTGGTCGGCACGTACAACTATCTGGATCTGACGCCCAAGGGGCGGAACGAGACGGGTCCCGGGTTCAATCTCATGGACTGGGTCAAGCGCCATGACCAGTACGACGACACGCCCGTTCGCATCGGAATTTCCGCCGCCCGCAACAAGACACGTCCCGCGTAAGAGGGCTGGGGCCACATCATGGCCCCATGCTCTCTCTTCTGCTCCAACTCGCGCTCATAGACTCGGCCCGGCACGCCATGGGCGCCGAGCCGGCTCGCTCGATTAGGGTCGTCGGCATTCAGCACACGTTCCAGCTCGGCAACGCCGAGCGGGCCGAGGGTCCATGGCGCACGACCTATGCGCGCTTCTCGGCGCTGTACGATGCTGCCGCGGGGCAGCTACGACTTACAACGCAGCCGCTGAGCGCCGGATTCGGCGGGCAGCAGGTCGCGGTGCTGAGCGATTCGGTGATGGCCGGTGGGTCCGCGATCTCGTATGAAGATTGGACGGATAGGATCAATGCCTCGCCCGAGCGCGCACTGGCTCTGGCGGCCGCTTCACCGAGCCTTCGCGGCGTCGGCACAAAGCAGCGGTATGGGCTCACGTTCGACGTCGTCGAGTTCCCATGGCGCAATGGCCGGATGCGGATCGAGCTCGAGCGCGAGACGCACTTGCCGGATGTCGTCGAGATCGTCCGCACGTACCCCAAGGATTTTCGGCGCGCGCCGTTCGGCGACGCCACGGTGCGATTCGAGTATGTCGACTGGCAGATCCATCCTGGCGGATGGTGGTGGCCGATGCAGCACAAGATCAGCCTGAATGGCGAGCCGTTGCGCGACGTCACGATCGACACGGTGACGACGAGCGACTCACCAACCCCCGCCGACTCTTTCGCGATCCCCGACTCCGCACGCGCGAAGTACGCGGCCAGTCTGTCGCGCGCGCCGGACGCCATTCACGTCGGCACAACCGCGCCGCCGAGCGAGTTGGCACCAGGGATTCTGCGCATACCGGAGCTCTGGGCCATGACCGTCGTCAGGCAGGACGATGGACTCGTGATCTTCGAGGCCCACCAGAGCGCGCAGTTCCTTCACGATGTCATCGACACGGCGCTCCGGCGTTACCCCGGCTTGAAGATCAAGGCGCTGGTCATGACCTCGGACCCGTGGGCGCACCTGGGCGGCGTGCCAGAGGCCATGTCCCTCGGTCTGCCGATCTACGTGAATGCTCGGAGCATTCCGTTCCTGAGCAGACTGGCGAAGCGCCCGCCACGATTTGTGCCGGTGAGCGGCAGGGTTTCGATCGGTACGGGGACGAACCGCCTCGAGTTGTATCCCGTGGGCGGGCCGTACGGCGAGCGGATGACGATGGTGTACTTCCCCGAGCGCCGATTGCTCTATGGGGCTGACCTCGTGTTCCCGAATCAGCCGGGCCCTGGCTATGACCCCACGTCAGCTACCGATTTGCGGCGAGCCGTCGAGCGCGAGCACATCGCGGTCGACTCGGTGTTCTGCGTTCAGCGATACGGCCCGTTCGCGTGGGCCGACTACGCGGCCTCGGCCACTTCGCGGTAGCGCGCGAACAGGCGGTCGAACGTCACCGACCACTCGTGCTCCCGCTCGGCGTACTCGCGCCCGCGGAAGCCGAGCATGGGCAGGTCGTCACGGTCGATGAGGTCGATCGCGCTCTCGGCGAGCGACCTGGACTCGCCCGCGGCAAACGTCGCGCCCGCGCCTGAGCGCGCGAGCTGCTCGGCGACACCGCCGCGATCGGCGGCGAGAACCGGCGTGCCGCTGGAGAGTGATTCCAGCGCGCAGAGCCCGAACGTCTCGGCCGAGCCCGGCGAGACAATGACGTCGACGGCCGCCAGGAGGTTCGCGAGCGCGTCGCGGTCCCCCTGGTACGGCAGGCGATAGACGCGATCCGAGCGCTGTGCCAGGGCGTCGACTTGCTTGCGCTGGTGTCCGTCGCCGACGAGCACGAGTCCGGCGTCGGTCTTCCGTTCGATCTCCGGCCACGCTTCGAGCAGCACGTCGATCTCTTTCTCGCGCGCGAACCGGCCGACGAACGCGAACAGGCGGCGGTCGGTGGGCAACCCCAAGGCCTCCCGCGTCTCGCACGCGTACTCGTGCCGGCGTGGATGGAAGTGCGCGAGGTCGACGCCGAGCGGAACGACCGCGACGCGCTCGACGCCGTGGGCGGCGAGATCGGCGGCCGCGAACTCGGAGGCGCAGATCGTGAGATCGCACTGTCCGTAGACCGCGCGAATGTACTTCCAGGTCGTCTCGTACATCCGCCGGGTCATCGCGCTCGCCCGTTCGGGGAACGGGCAGACGGTCCGGGCCAGATTGCCGTGGAAGAACCCGACGAGCGGGATGCCCGACGCGCGCGCGGCGCGCTTGACGATCCACGGGACGGCGAAGCAGCTCCCGACTTCGATGACCGAAGGCCGCTCGGACTCGATGATCCGCCGGATCGACCGGGTCGCGAGCATGAAGCGGTAGGGCTTCTGCGTCGGAATGTGCGGTCCGCGCAGGCGGTAGCACCGCATGCCCGGCTGCTCCGAGAGCGCATCTTCCTGCCCCGGCACGACCAGTACTTGCGCGAACTCGGGCCGGTCAGCGACGTAAGCCGCCTTCTCGTTCAGATATGTGCGGACGCCGCCGCTCGTCTCACCAAACCACTCGGTGATATCGAGGACGCGAACCGCCGCGGCCTCGCGGAGCGGGGCCGGCCAGGAAAATCCCTTGCCGAAGTTCATCGCCGGGTGAGCGTACCCATAATGAGATCCCAGAGCGGCGAGCTGACGCCGAAATCCCGGTCGGGATCGAGGAAATGGTGACGCTGGTGGCGCCATTTCGTGTAACGACCCCACGCGGTGGGGAGCGTCTTGTGGTGCACCGCGTAGTGCACCGTGTCGTACACGAGATAACCGGAGACGAATCCCGCGAAGAGTGCTGGGGACAACGCCGGTCCAGCGGTGAGTCGAAAGATCACGTAGAAGAGAATCGCCAATGGGATGCTCGCGCCGGGAGGCATGACCAGGCGTGACGAATCATTGGGATACTCGTGATGCACTCCATGCATTATGAAGTACACGACATGCCGCCACGTCGGTAACGCCGGCAGGACCGGCTCGCCGGGCTTGAGACCCGCGACGATGTCGTGCGTTCCCTGCATCACTTCGTCAGGGGCGTGGAAGAGATGGCGGTGCAGGAAGTACTCGACCAGCGACCAGAGGGCGAGACCGCCCACCCAGAGCCCTGCGCTGAGGAGGCGGGTCGTCGGCGCCCACCACAGGAGGGCCACGATGACCGGCAGGTAGAGCACGTGCGGCACGATTGGATGCACGTGAGACAGGCGCTCCAGCCAGTCCGAGCGAAACATACGTACACTCTCGTCCCGGTTCGACACGTAGTGGTCGCTGGGACGGCTCGCCTGGGCCGGCTGGGTCACGCTGGTCATAGAAGAAAATGTGCACCCTCGGGCCCAAGGGGCAAGAGGGACGGGGCGGTCAAAGCGCCCGAACTATGGGTAAAAGTGGCGTGAGCGCAGCGGTTGTGACGGAGGGTTGCATCTACGATTGACACGTAGATCCGGGTGCAATGCCCTCTATTCCTGGCACCCGATGTGCACACGAGCCCGCCATCATGAACGGGCTCGTGCTCCTCGTACTGCTCTCGATCTCGCCGACGCGCGCGGTCGCTGCCGCTGATACCAGTATCTACATCGAGAACGTGCTCTGGCCGCACGCGTCGCAAAACGCGGCGCAGCCGGTCAGCGAGCCGAGATCCGCACCTCGATTGGAGCCAGCTCGAAAATCGCGATCCGTCCGGCATCGGTAGCGCCGGCCGGCCCCGCCTCGACGCTCGCCATCCGTTGCGGCGCGAACCCGATGCACCGGGTCAATATCCGATAGTGATGTCCCGCGACGAGGCCGTTCACGGTGAATCGGCCATCGCCTCCGGTCAAGCTGCCCGCGACCTGACCTGTCTCATTATCGGTCACGTCCACATGGGCGGCGGGAAGGGGCACGTTACGATTGTCGGTCACCCACCCGACAATGGCGCCATCAGTATACGGATGGCCCGCGAGCGCGATGATAATCATCGCCAATAGCGCTTTCATACGAACTCCATAGTTATGCGCCGTTGTCGCGACCTACCGCCGCGCCGACGAGCGCCGAAATCAGGGGTGTGCTGCCTGTCATGGGTAAGAACGACTGGAATAATCCCCAAGTTGCCACGAGACTGTATCGGATATGAACCGACGCGATGCTGTGGTTTCGTTAGCGGCTCTGATTGCCGCCTGCTCGCCGGGCCCGGAGGATGACCTGCAGGTGGTCGTCCGCGAGCTGGGCGGATTCGAGCTCAAGCCTGGCGAGGGACCAGCCGTGCTGGCGTCGCTCAAGGGCAGCCGGTACACGGTCGACATCGACCCGACCATTCAGCCGCAATCCGACTTCGACCCCGACGCGGCCTGATGCGCGCCGACCCGGCCTGGATGTCGATCGGCGAGCTGGGGCAAGAGCTCGCCCATCGCCGCCTTTCCTGCGTCGAGATCGTGCAAGCCACACTCGACCGGACGAGACAGCTCGACAAGACGCTCAACTCCTACATCACGGTGCTCGCGGATTCGGCGCTGGCCGAGGCGAAAACCGTGGACGCCGAGATCGCCAAGGGGCGGTATCGCGGACCCCTGCACGGGATTCCGGTCGCCATTAAAGATCACATCGATACCGCCGGCGTTCGCACGACCGCCGGCGCCAAGTCGCGGATCACCAATGTGCCGACGACCGACGCGGCCGTCGTCCGTCGCGTCAGGCAGGCCGGCGCCGTGATCATCGGCAAGGCGAACATGAACAAGTTCGCTGACGGCGAGTCCGGCGATAATCCGGATTTTGGGCGCATCAAGAATCCGTGGAACACGCAGTACTCGCCCGGTGGGTCGAGCTCGGGTGGCGGTGCTCAGGTCGCGGCTGGACTCGTGCCGCTCTCCATCGGGTCGGACAACGGCGGATCGGTGCGTATCCCAGCGGCGTTGTGCGGCGTGGTTGGGCTCAAGCCGACGCATGGGCGCATCAGCCTCGAAGGCATTTTTCCTCGGCTGTACTCGCTCGACCATCCCGGTCCGCTGACGCGTTCGGTCGCGGACTGCGCAATCGCGCTGCAGGTGCTGGCGGGGCATGACGCCGAGGATACTACGACTGCTCGTCGTGCTGTCCCGGATTACTCGGCCGATCTCCGGTCCGGCATCAAGGGCATGGCCATTGGTGTCGATCGGAAATACGCGACGGTCGGCCAACCACACGTCCTAGCGGCCTTCAATGCCACTATAGATCTGCTGCATCGCCTCGGCGCCAAGATCGTCGATGTGACTATACCATCGTATGCCGAGATGCTCGCGGTGGGTAACACAATTGCTGCATGCGAGTACTCGGTGGCCGCGGCTCATCTCTTCCGCGAGCATCCCTCTGATTTCGACCTCGCGAAACCGCCGGCCGCGAGTGGTGCGGACATCAAGGCGGGGGCTCTCGTACCGGCCGTCGATTATATCCGTGCCGGTCAAAAACGCCGGATGCTGCAGCACGAATATGCTCAAGTGACGCGCGGCGTCGCCGTATTTGTCGCGCCTACGTATCCGCTCGCGCCGCGACCCTTTGGCGAGTACCCAAAGCCGTACACGGCGGACGATGCCATCAGATACACGTTCCCCTTCGATCTCTTAGGCCTGCCGGCGATCTCGGTGCCGTGCGGGTTCTCCCCGGATGGGATGCCGATCGGTGTGCAGTTTGTTGGCCGGGCGTTTGACGAGTCGACGGTGCTCCGTGCCGCGTATGCGTACGAGCAGGCAACGGACTGGCATACACGTCATCCGCAACACGCATTACAACCGTAAGCCGTTCCGGTGTCACTCATGTTACGTCAACCCGTAACTGGAGAGTGCGGGTGGGCCACGAAGCGGTCTCTGGTTTCAGTCGGCCAGAGCCGCTTTGTGTGTCACTCGAACGGCGACTCGCCGATATCCCAATCGGGATAATCGAGCAACATGGTTTGAAGGTCGAGGTACCGCTCGATGTTCCGCGCGACTGCGTCGTCGATCTGGCCGCGATCGCGTTGGTCGAAAAGCGCGGCCCGCGCATCCTCGAGCACCACTCGCGCGATGCGGTGCTCATTCCGCACGGCCTCACCGGCCAACGATCCCCGACCGCCTTTGGACCAGAACGTCCGCCGCCGCGCGTAAGTCTCGCGTAGCAGCTCGAGCGCCCGCGTCGCATCGGCCGACTGGGTCGTCGTGCTCTTCGCGATCCGGTCGATGCGCGCGAGCGCCGCTTCGGTCGCGGCGATCCACGCGCGTGCCTCTTCGGTATCGTCGCGCGACCGCCCAGCGCCGCCGAGTCCGAGCCAGCGCACCACCGGCGCGAGCGTCATTCCCTGCAAGCCGAGGGTCGCGACGATCACGCCGAACGTGATCACGATGATGAGCGGCCGGTTCGGTATGACGAGCGGTAGGGCGAGCGCGATGACGAGCGAGTCGGCGCCGCGCACGCCCGCCCATGCCACGAACAACACCTCGGGCCAGACGTTGTACCGTCGTCGGCGCTCCTCGCGCCGGGTGATGGTCGCGCTCGGGAACGCCCACACCAGTCGCGTGACGATGCAGACGAGGGTCACGAGGCCGATGTCGCGCAGCACGCTGGCCAGCGGGTAATCGCCGAGGCCGCGAATCACGACCGGCAGCTCGAGGCCGACGAAGATGAAGATCAGGCTTTCGAGCACGAATCGCAGTAGCGCCCACATCGACTCGTTCTGGATACGCGCCGCGGCGGTGAAGACCTGTGGCCGATCATGCGCGAGACGGATGCCGGCGGCGACGACGGCCAGCACGCCGGACGCGCCGACCCGGTCGGCGGGGATGTAGGCCGCGTAGGGAATGATCAGCGACATCGTGTTCTCGACGACCGGGATCCAGTTGATGCGCCGGCCGATCCAAAGAACGGCGTTGGCCACCGCGAGGCCGATTAGGATGCCGCCCGTGCCCGCGACGAGAATGCGGAGCGCGGTCATGCCGAGTGAAAAGGTGCCACCGATCGCCGCCGCGACCGCCGCGCGGTAGAGAATGAGCGAGGTCGCATCGTTCGCGAGGCCCTCGCCCTCGAGGATCGTCTCGATGGTGCGAGAGACGCCGAGTGGGCGGAGCACTGCCGTGGCGGCCACTGGGTCGGGTGGGGCGACGATCGCTCCCAACGCGAACGCCGATGGCCATGTCATAGCCGGAATGAACGCGTGCGCGGCAGCGGCGACCGCAACGGTCGTGAAGATTACCGCTCCGACACCGAGGCTCAGGATGGGTCCGCGTCGCGCGCGGACCTCGCGCCACGAGGCGGACTGCGCGCCGTTATATAGTAGCGGCGGTACGAAGATCAGGAATATCAGATCTGGTGACAACTCTACGTGCGGTAGCCCGGGAATCGCGGCCAAGATCCCGCCGACGGCGACCAGCAGCGCCGGCATCGGGATGCGAAGTCGGGCCGCGACGAGCTGAAGCGCGGCCGCGACCGCGACGAGAATTAAGACGAGCTCGAGGGCTGCCACGTCGTAATCGGAATCTGAATGACCGTTGTGCCCCAGTGCAGCGCCAAGATGGCATGGTCAGATTCGGCAACCGGGAATTCGAACGCCAGGCTTTCGTCGAATGCCCCAGTCGTCGGCGCGATAATCACACGCAGTGCATCATGACCAGCCGGATATGGTATGTGATAGACGTGCGCTTTGCGGCTCAAGATGAGAGTCCACTTATCCTGCCCCGGGATTGCCCACACGCTGTACGTCCCGGCCGCGAGCGGTTGCCCACCGAATGTGATCCTCCGGCTCGTGGCGAACGTCGTCGCCTCGTCCGCGCCGGGACACCAAACTGCTCCATACGGCACGATTCCGCCGAATAGGACACGTCCTCGCGCCGATGGCCGATTGTAGCGAATCGCGATCGTCGTCGACCCGAGATGCTGAACGACGTACGCGGGCTGACTCTTCCGTGGCGCGCGCTGACACCCGATCGCAACGAGCACGACCACGAAGAAGCTCATCACTGAGCGATTCTGACAACGTCTTGACATCACTCTGACATCCGCGTCCGAAACGTTAATGGTCTGTTCGTCATGTGTGAAATTGGCTCTTGCATGTGTGATGAACGTCACCCCACTATTGCCCGGTTATGACCATCCATTCCCATCTCCAGGGGGTAATGCATGACTCCACTCGATGTCGGGGGAGTACGGCGGGCCGTGCTCACTCTCGGCCTCGCGGCGCTCTCGAGCGTTGCGTGGGCACGAGCGGATGCGCAGGGGACAGCAAGGCGCATCACAGGGCACGTCATCGACGCTGACGGCAAAGCGCCGATTCCCGCGGCGACGGTGCGCGTCGCCAACAGCACGTTCGGCGCCGCGACGTCCGATAGCGGCACATTCGCACTCAGAGCGCCCGATGGACCGCTGACGCTGACGGTACGACGGATCGGCTACACCAGCACGACCGTGGCGCTCACGGCCGATCAGAACGACGTGACGGTCTCGCTCACCCGAGACGTCCTCAAGCTCGACGCAGAAGTCATCACCGGCGTAGCCACGACGATCTCGTCGAAGAACTCGGCCAACGACGTCGCCGTGCTCAACGCGGATCAGATCTCGAGCGTCCCCGCAGCGACGATCGAGAACGCCCTCCAGGGCAAGATCGCGGGTGCCGTGATCCAGCAGAACAACGGCGGCGCGCCTGGTGGCGGTATGCAGGTCCAGATCCGCGGCATCACATCGATCAACTCGGTCGCCGAGCCGCTGTACGTGGTCGACGGCGTGATCGTGAACAACGAGACCGTGAACAGCGGCGCGAACGCGATCACCGGCGCGGCGAACAACACGATCATCCAGTCGAATCAGGACAACAGCCCGAACCGCATCGCGGACCTGAACCCCAACGACATCGAGTCGATCGAGGTGTTGAAAGGTGCATCGGCGGCCGCGATCTACGGGGGGAAGGCGGCCTCGGGCGTTATCGTGATTACGACGAAGAAGGGAACGATCGGCGCGCCGCAGTGGGACCTCTCGGGTCAAACGGGGACGTACTTCGCCGGCAACACCCTGAATCTCCGCCAATTCCCGACGCTCGCCAGCGCCCAGGCCTGGTATAAGAATGATTTCGGCGGCGGCACCCTGCCTGCCGGCATGTATACCGGCAATCACGATTTCCAGAACCAGCTTTTTGGCGGTGGCCAGCTGTCCGGCCAGGGCGACCTCTCCGTACGCGGCGCGACGAATAGCACGAACTACTATGCGTCGCTGCACGACCAGTATGACAACGGCATCATGCTCGGCACCGGATACAACAAGCAGGCGATCCGGACGAACCTGACGCAGACGTTCTCGTCGGCGCTCACGGCTTCGACGAATCTCTACTATCAGCACTCGGTGACGACCCGCGGGGTCACCGGGAACGACAACGTCGGCATCAGCCCCTACAACGTCTTCTCGGTCACGCCCCAGTTCTATAACCTCAACCCCTTCTCG
>Ga0210409_10003133_pt1 | contig 18917 bp, 15 predicted proteins | sample IncBWH17MmetaG_FD_161649 | JGI IMG/M metagenome (GOLD analysis project Ga0210409, IMG submission 161649) | Forest soil microbial communities from Barre Woods Harvard Forest LTER site, Petersham, Massachusetts, United States - Inc-BW-H-17-M | ecosystem: Environmental > Terrestrial > Soil >... | reverse complement strand
AGTTGGCCCAATTCGGATGAGAAAGGATGTCGGAGACGAAGACCGGCTGGCGAAGGTAAGCGGCCGCGCCGCACGATCCGACGTTAGGACCGATGCACGTTCCATCGATCGCTGCCAAGTGCGGTTGCGGCAGGTGTGGGGCGACGCCATATCGCAGGTGCAACCCGTCTTCGTCCAACAGGAAAATCGAGCACAACATTCCCTCACTGTGGGCTTCGATTAGACGGGTGATACTGGTCAGAACTTCGTTCAGGGATGCGCCGATGAGCATCATCTTCAACGCATCCAGCACCGCCTCGCTGGGCAGGGTTTGCGAGGGGGATGGGGAGCCGAGGTCTTGTAGGTTGGGTAACGTCTTGACGTTTGCCATAAACTCCGCCTACCAGTTGGCGCCCGCAGCATTCCAGAAACAGAGCATTTGTACACGAAGAAGGGAATGCGCCCAGGTCAAACCTCGCACAGCAACAGCACGCACTTCGTGGCTCCCGACTTGAACTCTGCCGGTGCTATACACTTGCCTTTTCCTCGTGCGAGTTCCATCACCCCGATCAGATGCCAGAAGAGACAGTTCGGTCGCGTAACGTCCCGAACTATTTTTGACAGTAGCGTCGGGCAGCCACAAAATTATCGAGGGGGCACCCGAAAGCCCGTTGGCTGGCAAGCTGGCTGCGCTGAATCCGTGCCGCTAAAGCTGAGTGGGATTACCGGCCTGACACCTTCTGGCCGCGAAGCACCGTGCACGTGGAAACCGCTTTCCCGACCAATCGAGTCCCCTCGTTACTGTGCACTCCACATACCCGACCCTGCCGCCCCGCTGCACACCTTTCCTTCCGGCTTGAGCCGTGCCTGCCGGACGGGGCGGAAGAAATTGATTTTCAGTTCTACCGTAGTGAAAGATTCCTCCTGCGCGAGGGTGCTCGCAAATGCAATGCTCATCGCGGCATCAGCAATATCGCAAGGAATTCCGCCGTGCAGTGTTCCCATTGGATTTGCGTGTTCCGGTCGCGCTGCCAAGACGACCGTCGCCCGTCCGGCAGCAATGTCCTTTGCCTCAAATCGAATCAGACGCGCGACCGGCACGTCGTTCGTTTTTGCTCGTTCTTGTGAGCGAAGTTCTTGATTACTCATGACTTGTCGGCTCTGGCCTTCGATTTCCGCGCGCGAACTTCGGTTTCGAGGTATTCCTCCAGATGACGGCAGGCAAGATCGAGAGGCTCTTCTTTCCGCTGCAGACGACTCACCATATGGCTGCCTTCGAGCGTGCTGGCAATCAAGGTAGCCAGTTTCTCGGAATCGACGTCGGAACGGACCTCGCCGCGTCGTTGCCCCTCCTCCGCAATCGATTGCAGACGATCAAGCCAGGAGCCGAGAGCCTTGCGGGCTTTCGCTCGCAACCGAGGATTGCCATCGTCGGAATCGATTGCCGTGTTCAGCAGCGGGCACCCTCCCGGAACCACCCCGGCGCGCCGGTCTCGAAAGTTCCGCACAATTTGCTTGAGGTCAACCGTATTCGGAATCTGCTCTGTGCCTTTGAAGCGCGTATCCATCGCGAGTTTCCAAGCGTAGTTGAACGCGTCTCCCGCAAGCTCCTGCTTGCTCCCAAAATGCCGGTAGATTCCGCCCTTTTCTAACCCCGTCGCTCGCATGAGCTCGGAAAGCGCAGTGCCGGCATAGCCTTTCTGATTGAAGATCGGTGCCGCCTTGCGGATGATTTCCTGCCGGGTCTGCTCGCCTTTGTGCACGTCAGTAGTCCTCGGGAAGACAATCGGCGACCATCAGCTCGCTGACTGCAATATACCAAAGTAGATGAGACCAACCGGTCCCAGGCCGCATTCGATAAGCGACCAGGAACTTCTTATCTCAAATGCCCGCGTTGGGCTTCGGACAACCCGAATACGTTTAGGAGGGCCTTTGAACACCTATAGCCGCCTTAGACACATCGAACCTGAGGTCATCGTGGGTCAGCGGTTCACCGCTTTGCTGGTAGTCGTAATGATGCTCCAGAACTACACGCGAGTCGTTCCATTTCCGCAAGATGCGCCAGGTCACACTGCAGATTTTGCCGGAAGCCCCGACCAACTCCAGTGTCCACGCAGAATAGGTCTCGTCGTTAGCATCTCCAGGAATCGCCGTTTCTCGAATGGATATCGACACACCTCCGACTTCGGCCATTGCATGAAGGGGAGCCAGGAAGCTGGAAAGAAGTGAGCGCACTCTCTCCTTTCCGCGAATCGGCTCTTTCATGGTTTCGTTGCTTCCCTCGATATCGTCGGCATAAAACTCGTCGAAGATCTCAAGATATTCTTCGAAACTTCGGCTGATCTCAGCATTCAGGATGGCAGCATTGAGGATGCGCTCCGCAGCCTGAGAGGTCGTGTACGGATCGGGATGAAAGTGATCGGGAGAAACGAAGCTGTGTTGATCGCTCATTGAAGTCCCTCGAAGTCCAGGTTGACGCCGGGTCTACGTGAGACGAGCCCACACAAGATCCCGACCAGTTTGAGAACCAATCAGCGAGCACCGAGTCCATCGCGTTCGACTCTTTCCCGCTCTTTAGATGCCAGCGAGACCGTTCGGTCGCATAGTTAGGATATTTGGCGTGACGGAATGCTTCGGAAGTTTCGTCAGGGTGCGCGCGATCTCGAGCGAAAGCCCCTCTTCCGATGCGGCGCGTGCGAGCGAGATGGCTGACGAGCGCACTATAGGTCAAGATCGCCCCTCGCCGTTACAGTCTGCTTGTCCTTGCGCAAGCGGGCGCGGAAAACGAAGGATGCGCGCATCGCTGGCGGGCAGGACCATCCTGTATCCGGACCAGCTATTTGAGAGCCAGCGTCATCTGCCCCAAGTGGTAGGACATATGGTTGGTTCGACTCAGCAGTACTGCCAATCGGTTTCGGGCCGGATCGGTGGCGTAATCTTCCTCGGACATGGCGTAGTGTCTCTGCAACCATTCGTCCGCCGAAAGAGTTTCAAACTGCGAGAGTAATTTACCGTTTACTTGGTACCAATATTTCTTAAGCTCATGAGCAGTAGAGAGTTGCGTTGTTTTGTCTGGGTTGGAGACGAAAATGGTGTCTAGTTCGGGGTGCAGTCGAGGTCCGAAGCCCAGAATCGGAAACATCGCGTCGTGAATAGCGGTGAGATGTCCCCAGAGATAGATGAGACGGTTCTTTCCCGGTGCCACTTCCTTTAAGAGTTGGTCTTGAGTAAGAGTTGAAAATATCTTGTCAGTTCTCTCCAAGACTACTCGCCACGAATTGATTACTACTTTCACCGATAATTGCTGGGATGTCATTTTAAAACTCCCTCTTTTCCGAGTTCAGTATCCGGTTCACTTGCGGTGCCGATGGGGTGCGATTTGTTCCGACCCTAATCTCACGATCCGCGACCGTAGAGCAACGCAACGACGATGCCAACTATCGCCAAAACGGACAGCACAGTGATAATGACCACGCTGTCACTGCGCTTTATATCCGGATCGAGATAGCGAATCTTCCACCAGATCTCTTTGGTCCGAAAGGCCCTGTTCGTCCGTCGCTTTTTTATCCTCAATGTGTTTCCCCATGTTGAATCTCCGCGACGCCCGGACGAAGGGACGCGCCGGTCCCAAGTCGCATCAAGTGCGACCGGAGAATGGCTCCCGTCCGAGTTTCTCCAGGTTAATAACGAATCCACCAGAGGACCAGCCAACGAGGGCAGAGCGCCGCAAGTCTGCTGTCTCCACCACTACGCGCAAATCGTCCGCCCGTTGTTCTCCGCTCCCACTTGGACGCGACCGCGGAAGGGCTGTTGTCCCCTGAATTCTCGTAGCTTGCGTAAGGATAAGCTCTTTGTTCGTCCCTTCAATCGTCTGATTCATTTTCATCCTCCGTCCCGAACGGGTGTGCCACCCATGTGAGAGTTATCGCGCCGATTTGCCGCCGTCGACGAGGTAGGAAGCTCCCGTGATGAAGGAGGCTTTGTCGGAGGATACAAAAACAATAGCTTGAGCAATTTCTTCGGGTTTTCCCGCGCGCTTTAGCGGTACGCTCGAGACCAAACCAGCCTTTCTTTCCTCGGTTTTCGTGAAGCGATTCAGCATTGCTGTTTCGATTGGTCCTGGGGCAATGACATTCACCCGCACGCCCGTTCCGGCCGCTTCCAGCGCCGCCGACTTCGTGAGTCCCTCCACCGCATGCTTGCTGGCGGAATAGACAGAAGCCCCAGGCGCGCCGGTATGCCCATATGTGGAGGATATGTTCACGATGCTGCCGTTTTTTTGTGACAGCATCACGCGAAGTTCGTGCTTCATACTCAACAACGTGCCGAGCACATTCGTGTCGAACGTTGCCGCGTAGCTGTCCGCAGTTTGCTCCGTTACAGGGCCAGGGACGCCTTCCGTACCGGCAGTGTTTATAGCGACATCCAGACGGCCAAATCGTTCCACGGTCTTGTCGATCAAGTTCCGCACGTCTTCTTCGCTGCGTACATCGGCGCGGATGAACTCCCCTTCCGCACCTGCCTTGCGGATTTCACTGACGAGCTTTTGGCCTTCTTCGTCGCGCCGACCGGAAACGACAACCTGAGCACCCTCCTTGGCAAACGCGAGTGCCGTCGCCCGTCCGATGCCTGTCAGTCCTCCCGTAATCAAAACAACTTGGGCATTCATTGAATTTCTCCTCGAAAAATTAGCCCGCCCAGTGGTCGGGCGACTGTGACAGATGCAGGTGAGCGCCGTTCTAGGCGGCATCACCCGCAACGATCAAACCGATTGACGGAACGTGAATCTGACTCACGCGCGCGTTGCGTCCGCTCGCTTCGATTGAAACGCCGCTCATCGTGGGCTGATGCAATTGGTCTGCCAACCCAATTTATTGAATCGGCACAGCTTTTCGCAGCAGGGAATTGACGAGCTTTCAGAAATCCTGACCGTTCAGAAAAACGAAGGGTGCTGGTTGCCCTCCAGGACACATAAATACTGTAAAACGCCCAAGCATCCAGGATTTTGTCTCCAGCCTAGCCGACGTCCCGATACTAATCCTTGGCGGCTAGTTCAAACTCTTTCTTGACTCTTGTAGACGCGGCGATTTGTCTTTTGGCAGGTTACGTGCATCTCGTTTCGTGGGACGAAAGAACATGCCGGAAGCAGCCTTACGGACAGAGCACGATCCGCGCCTTGACATGGTGGACCACCAAAGCGCAGCTGGGAAACTGCACGACGTTCTGTCACTCCGCTTGCCGTCTTTTTATCGTTGTGCCTTCAGACTGTTGGGGAATGCGGCTGACGCAGAGGATGCGGTGCAGGAAGCCCTGTTGGCCGCTTACAAACATATCAACCAGTTTAGGGGGCAGTCGCAGATTTCCACTTGGTTGACGACGATTGTCCGCAACTGCGCTCTGCTGCAATTGCGCAAACGACCACGCCAGATTCATTTCCCGTTGGATGTCCAGTTCGGAGAGGAACAACCGCGCTCTCTATGGGAACGACTCGCGGACGAGCGGCCCAGCCCGGAAGAAGAGTTTCGAAATTCTGAACTAACGGCGCGCCTGCGAAAATGCACAGCACTGCTGTCGCCTACCTTGCGAAGAACATTTCAACTGCGTGTCGTGGATGGTCTCTCAATCGTTGAGACAGCCCGAATCCTGGGAGTGCCACATGGGACGGTCAAGGCGCAGCTGGCGCGCGCACGAGCAAAAATCGGGCGGTACATGCGACCAGTGCTTGCACCAAGTCGTCGTAGACCCCAACCGCGGCACAAGTAGGTGCCTTCGTGCAACAGCACCCGCGATCATCCACTCCCAAATGATCTAAAGCGAGACCTCACGGAACGTGGGCTGAAATTAACGCTAGAACCTGCAATCGGAGAGCCTGATAAGTTCGGACTATTACGTGCTACGACTCAGTTGCATGAGCCGCGTGAAAATGCGCGGCTCGAGGTGATGTCGTGGACGAGTTGGTCGATACCTCAACTTGGCAGTACGCGGTAATCAGCATTCGTTCCGAGCCTGATCGTGAACGGTTGGTTATTGCATATCCAGACGAAGAGACCCTGCGCGACGTCATCGCAGCACCTAGTATTGTGGCGCTCGGCTGCACCTCTCGTGCTGAAGCTCTCAAGAATATAGATCGTTGTGCGACGACCAAGGCTTCTTTGAAGCGGCTGCTGAAGGCGGCGTCGCTCCACCCAAACGTGACCTTTTTGACCGAATGTCGTGTGGCGTTGCGGCGACTCGCAGGCGGCTTTAGACTTTCGGCGACTTCAAAAGTCATGCGCAATCTCCTGCACAACGGTCTCGCTGCGGTTCTCATCCTCTTCTACTCGAGAAATATACTGTCCTCGACAGTTCGGGCCTTTATCTCTTTTTAGTATTACCTGGCATCCGCACCAACAGTCTCAGCGAATACGCGCGTTTCTGCACTTCTTGAGATCATTCGGGATGGCACCTTGATTCTCACCCGTAATTCCTGGAGCCAACTGCGCGCTTTGTCTCTTCGCTGCTTGGCGTCATCGAGAATTGGAACTCTATTTGCTTCTCTTGAGCTAGAACATGGCCACGAGTCGCGGATGTGGGAGGTCAAAATGTGGATGTGGTGTTGTGCAGCGTGCAGACGGGTACTCAGGAAAGCCAGGCTAGCCGATCACGTTCGCTGCGAGTGCGGCTGGGAGTGGTTGGGATAGTGGCAATCGTAATCGAGTACTACGTACCTCGAAAGTTGCAAAAAACAGAGCGGAAAATGGATTCCGCCCGAACAGCGCGGGGGGATCATTCCGTTTCCGGTGCTTGAAAAGAAGTCGGTGCTCAGGCGCTTTCGCTTGGCATGGCCGCAGTTGTCGAGTGTTTTCCATGCACTGCCCAGATCTATGGGACTTCTTTGCAGCTTTCTTTGCAGACAACCTTTGGGTATTCATACGATTCCGAACTCACAAGGGCACACGAACGTATCTCTCTCTGTTATCCCGCTAATCTGCAATCTACATTTTCGCTACTTGCTCTAGTCCCAGTACGCTCGTTCGAAATCGTCGATCCTCGCAATGTGAACGCGCTGAGATTTCACAACAAGAACGAACTTACGCTCATCACTTGTTATCCGTTTTCTTACATAGGTCCAGCTCCGAAACGATTCATCGTCCACGCCGAGCCTGTACGTGCGCCAGAGAAGTGCTCACAGTCGTGAATTATGGGATTTCGTTCGGCTAAATGGACCCGCGGACGACCTTCCTTTTGTTGCGGCTAGTGGAGACGAAAGTCTCACCGAAGTTCGCGAAGTAGAACGCTGCGTCACTCAACGAGGCTCTGCTGTCGAGTTGTCATCGACAAGTGTCACCAACAGGCCGAGGCTGTTTCTGATCGCAGGGACTGTCCTCGCCCCCCGTGCGGTCATCAGCTCTCGACTGTCACCTGACAGTTTGGACTTTTTCGACACGAGCGCCGATCAATCTCTCGAACGAAGTCCCTTTATTTCCAGGCATTAAAAGCACAACCTGTGCCCCCCTTCGTTTGGAATGCCAATTGCCTTTAGGTCAGTGTCGAAGGGTAGAAACATGACTTCGCAAATCAAACCGGCGCACGAGAATCTCCACACTGAACGCGATCTGGTCGGCCCTTGCCTCTGGTCATTCAATCACATGCTCATTCTGTACGATCGGAACCGACAACGCAGATTGATGAAACGCGTACCGGCCCTAGCCGCCACGATTGTCATTGCATTGTCTCTCACCACATCAGCAATCGCACAAGAACAACAGCGTGCGTACAGCGAGTACACGTATTGGTTCAGCGGAGCCTTTGAAAACGGTCATGCATTTTCGAGCACCGTGGGTGCGCGAAATTATCAACTTGAGAGCCGCTACGAACGGCTTATCTACTGGAATGAACCCTTCGCCGTGCGTTGGGTTTTCGACGCAGTCCCCGTGGCACTGGTCGGCGACCCGCATACTCACAATGGTCACCGCGCCTACGCCAACGGTGTCGGGGGAAGCCCGATCGGTGCGCAAGTAAACTTCGTTCACTATCGCCACGTCGAACCTTTTCTCACCAGCGGTGGAGGCTTCCTGTACTTCAACCACCGAATGTTTGGAACCACTCAGCAGTTCAACTTTACTGCTCAACTTGGTGGTGGTGTGCAGTTGTTCACATCCAGCCGCCGCACCGCCATTGATCTTGGATACAGGTATCACCACATTTCGAACGCGAATCTGGGAAATCAAAATCCTGGATTGGACTCGCATATGTTGTTCGTCGGGTTGTCGTTGTTTCGGTAGAGAGGCTACGGTTGAAACGTTTATACATCGATCTCGGTGCCGCACTCGCTGTGGCGTTACTCCTGTCGATGCCGGCGTTGAGCCAGAACAATCAATCGGCGTCACCCGCGGCAACCGTCATGGGCACCGTCACCGATGTCAACGGTGATGCGATCCCAGACGCGACGGTCATTCTCAAGGAAGTTGAGAGCAATGACCCTCGTACGATCGTGGCGACCGAGAACGGGATGTTCCGGTTTAACGATGTGACACCAGGCATTACCTATCAGCTCAGCATCAGCGCCGAGGATTTTGCAGACTGGACATCTCGCCCGATCATAGTGAGTCCGGGCCAGTTCAAAATTGTGACCGGCATCCGACTGCGAGTTGCAACCGAGGTCACCAGTGTGGATGTTCATTACGACCCTGTCGAGGTGGCGACCGAGCAGTTCAAAGCCGAAGAAAAGCAGCGCGTCTTCGGAATTATTCCGAATTTTTACGTTTCCTATGAGAGCGATCCTGCGCCGTTAACGACAAAGATGAAGTTCAAGCTCGCTCTGAAGGTCTCCACAGATCCAGTTACGGCTGGGGGAGTCCTCTTTGTAGCCAGTGCCAAGCAAGCTGGAAATACTCCGGACTATGGCCAAGGCTGGGGAGCATATGGAAAGCGCGTTGGTTTAGTCGCCACCGATGGTTTTGCCGACATCATGATCGGTGGCGCCATTTTGCCGTCGTTATTGCACCAGGACCCGCGCTACTTCTACCAGGGGACTGGTACCACCGGCTCCCGATTCCGCCACGCGGTATTCAGCACTTTTGTTGCAAGAACGGACCAAGGAGAATCGCAACCAAACTACTCCAGCTTGGGCGGCGTTCTAGCAGGAGCCAGTCTCGCGAACCTTTACTATCCCAGATCCAATCGTGGTGCTGGGCTGGTGTTCGGAAATTTCGCGATCGGCATCGCGGAACGAATTGGCGCAAACTTGGCCCAGGAGTTCCTGCTCGGCAAGTTCACACGAAGAGGGGGCCACCTCAAAGGCAGCGAGTAGGAGAAATTCTCCGTCGTCACGGACAGTGGCGGATGTCCGGTTTGGACGAAAAGCGACCCGAAAAAGATGAAAGCCCGATCAGCCACAAACTGCGGCGGTTGAGTGCCGACCTACGAGGACCGTGAGGGGAAGGTCGGTGTCCATGACTGTCGAAACCACGACAGTTGTCGACGGTTGGCAGGTCTAAGATCCACCGGCTCTGCGGAGGGGGTTGAGCTTGGGCTGGAAAAGTCAATATTGAGAGGGCTTTAAGGGACGGTTTCTCTCAAATGCGATCAAGGGAGAAATTCGACCGACGTGTCGGAACTGTCGGAACTGTCGACAAGTGTCAAAGCTCGAGTGACAAAATCTCAGCAAACGCCAGAATTTCGGCAAATTCATGGACAGATCTAGCAGAACCAGGGGTCTCTCGTTGCTGAGCCGTTTCGAGTCTCAGATCGAACGGTCGACCGCAATCCGGACTTGCCAGACACACGACTTGGCCAGCAATCACGCGCCAACCCTCGCAAGAGTCGCTTCCAAGGACAATCGTTTTGGGCCTACCCTAGACCTCGCTTGATGACGGGCGCCAGTTTAGGGTTTGCCTTTCCTGAGTTTGGCATCTTTCTTGCATAAAGCTCGGCTGACAATGCCGACGGTTCTCACGAGAGAGAAACCGCCGCCTGCAAACCTGGTCCGAGGTGATTTGCGATGGCCACCGCCGCCAAGTTCCGCATTGATGTAGCAATCCACGACCTCCTAATGAATTCCGCCCAACGCCCGCCAACACCGGCTCAGGCAAAGGGTCTCTCCCTTCCTGAGCCGGTGTTCCCCCAATTCCCGGAGCGCTTGAACAATCCCGGCCCGGAGACTCCGCCCGAGAGGCGGAAGTGGGGCGCGAAAGATGTCTACCGCTATTCTCGCGGATGGCTAGGTCCATATGTCCGCTCTCGAGTTTTGCCGGGAGAGTTCCATCCCATCACTGCTTATTTATTTGTCGAATACAAATGCAACCTCGACTGCTGGTATTGCTGGTCCTACAACAATAAGGTCAAGGGTATGACCGAAGATGTGGCCCGGCGTTCGATCGACTGGCTGCACGACAATGGCTGCCGGGTCCTGGCGCTGATGGGTGGCGAGCCTCTGCTGCGGCCGGAATTCATTCATAAAGTCGTTTATTACGCGGCGAAGAAAGGCTTCTGGGTCTATATCGCCACCAATGGTCGCTTGCTGAAGCCAGACTTCGCCGACCGCCTTGGCGATGCCGGCGTCGCGGTCTTCAACTTCGCTTTGGACTCTTGGGATCTGCAGCCGAGCCTGCCCAAAGCTTTCGTTCCCGCGGAGAAAAACCTGGAGCACATTCTGCGGAAGCAGTACGTAGACGGATACCTCGTCTTTTTCAATATCAACATCTGCCGCAACAACCTGCAGGACGTCAGAAAGCTTACCGAATACGCGCACGACCATCGCATTGCCACCGACTACCACATCAATGAGACTCCGATGCTCGAACAGGACGATCACTTCAAGCACCTTTATGACAACCCCACCTACATCCGCCCGGAAGATTGGCGAGAGATCGACTCTCTGGTCGATTGGCTGATCGCGAAAAACAAAGCGGGCTATCAGATGGTGAATTCTGTCCAACGCCTGCAAGAGATCAAGGCCTTTGTGCGCATGTCTTCCGGGCTCGATCTGCGGGAATACGGCTGGAATGGCGATGGCACAAAGGGCAACGGGCACCAGGCAGAACTGCTCGCCTCGATGCCGGGGATCGTCGAGGAGCCAAATGGCGAGCTGCACTTTGCCGAGTGGAACTGTCGTGCCGGTCAAAACAATGTCATCATCCGCACCGACGGCACAGTCGCACCCTGCTTCCCCATGTATGGAGCCACCTTCGACTGGGGAAACATCGACCAGCCCAAGTTCGAACAGGCCCAATTGTCTGCAATGAAGTCCACCTGCCAGCAGCACTGTTTCTCAACCCTGAACCACAATCTGGCCTACTGCTACAACGACTCCCGGGTGATCAAGTGGCTGTGGGCCAACGCCAAAAACAAATTCCAGGGCGGTGTGCGCAGCTTCGAAGATTAACGAGGAGAAGTCATTGTGGGGGGAAGAAGGACGGCAACTCCGAATACGAAGATCAGACTGTTTTTTGTTGACGCCGCCTTCCTTGCGATGACAACTTTCGCAGTCAACGCGCACGCGCAGCTTAGTCCACAGGACCAAACCGAACTTACTGCGCCACTCGAACCTTTACGAGCTGGCGTCAGGGCAATCCAGATCTTCGATGAGTTGCTCGCTCACAATGCCCTTCGGACCGCGACGCTCGTGAACTACACCGCCTTCAGGACCTATCAGGTGGTGGATCTGAAGGGGAAGGTGCATGCCGAGGAGATCGGGCAGATGGAGTATCGGGCGCCGGACCAGAAGAAGTTCGTGGTCACGTCTGAAAAGGGGTCGGCCTTGGTTCGTCGTTTGGCGCTCAATGCGTTAATCGCCAGTGAGATCGAAACCACGTCGGGTAAGCAGAATCACGATAGCGCTATCTCTCCGGCAAACTATTCTCTGGACTTGCTCGGGGAGCAACAAGTGGGGCCCTACCACTGCTTCGTCGCGCAGGCAATTCCCAAACGGAGCGACAAATATCTGTTCAAAGGCAAGGTGTGGATTGACACGGAAGACTACGCGGTTGTCCGGATTGAGGGTCATCCGGCTAAGAAGCTTTCTTTTTGGATCCAAAGGGCAGACTTTGTGCGCCAATACCAGAAAATCGACAATTTCTGGCTTCCGCAACGAGATATAACATTCGTTGACGTTCGGCTTTATGGCAAGAAAGTTTTGACAATTGATCACCACGACTACAGCGTGAATTTGTCGGTCGCTGTCGATGGGTCCATCGAGAAAACGCAGAGTTTGAGGTTTTGATTTTGTCTTGAGCACATTTGTTCCCACAAACCGAACCGCACCCTGAATCTCTAAACCGCCGGAGGATTTTATGGCCACGAATTTCGTCCAGATTGAAAATGACTCGGAAATCAAGCAGCGATTGGAGGCCGAGCGCATGCGGTTACGGAAGATTGCCGGGCTTGACCAGCCGACCCACTTCCACCGTCCTATCGAGCGAGCCTTTACGGCAGAGGAACGCAGCCGTGTCACGATCCTCTTCGGTGGCTTCACCTGGAAGCACGAAGATCTGATCCGCGCGGTCTTCCAAGGCTGCGGATATCGCTGCGAGAAGTTGCCGGTGCCTGATGTGCCTGCTTTCCAGATCGGTAAAGAGTATGGCAACAATGGGCAGTGCAACCCCACTTATTTCACCGTGGGAAACCTGGTGCAGTATCTGCAGTTTCTGGAAAAGGAAGGAGTTCCGCGCCAGGACATTCTGGACAACTATGTTTTCTTCACGGCGGGTTCATGCGGTCCGTGCCGGTTCGGCATGTACGAGGCCGAGTATCGTTTTGCGCTGAAGAACGCTGGTTTCGACGGCTTCCGGGTGCTGCTCTTCAAGGACAGCGATGGGATTAAGGCCGCCTCGGGCGAGCCTGGATTGAAATTCACGGTCGACTTTGGATTTGGCATGTTGAACGCCATGCACCTAGGCGATGTGTTCAACGATCTGATCTACCAGATTCGGCCATTCGAAGTGGATAAGGGCGAGACCGACGAAGTATTCCGGGAAGCGGTGAATGGACTCTGTCGTGATCTGAAAAACCGTCACTCGTTCGAGATTGAACAAAGCGCGCCCAACTGGGCCAAACCCAAGTTCAGGAACAACAAGATTCTCCGCAACACTGTCAACGTTTTCGGCAAAATGCACGAGCACCTCTGGGGAAAGGACTACCTCGATGCCCTGGCCGCTGCCCGCAAGAAGCTCGATTCGATCCCGGTGGATCGCACCAAGGTAAAGCCGGTGGTGAAAATCACGGGCGAGTTCTGGGCGCAGATCACCGAGGGCGACGGCAACTTCCATATGTTCGACTTCCTCGAGCGGGAAGGCGCACAGGTTCTGGTCGAGCCCATTGCGACCTGGGTGGCTTATCTGATGTACCAAGCGAAGGCGCACGCCAAGGCCAAGTGGCCCGCGAACCGTCCGCATAGAAATCCAAAATGGTGGGAACTGAAAAAGCATTTGGCCAATGATCTGGGATTACGAAAGAAACTGATAGGGCTCGGTATTGGCGAATGGATGTGGAACGGCCTCTATCACCGCACGATCAAGCATCTCGGCGGGATTACGCATCACCTGGTTCCGCAGACAGAGCTGGCCGAAATGGCTCACCCTTTCTACAACCAGTTTGCGCGCGGTGGAGAAGGACACCTTGAGGTCGGGAAAAACGTGTACTACACCGTCCACCGGCTGTGTCATATGGTCTTGGCGCTCAAACCGTTCGGGTGTATGCCGTCTTCACAGTCCGACGGAGTTCAATCAGCAGTCATCAATAAGTTTAAGGACATGATCTTCCTTCCGATCGAAACCTCGGGCGAGGGTGAGGTCAATGCCCACAGCCGGGTCCAGATGGCTCTTGGCGAGGCGAAGGTGAAAGCCAAACTCGAGTTCGAGGAGTGTTTGAGTTCTACCGGGAAGACTATGGATCAAATTCGGGAATACATCGCCGAACATCCTGAATTGAAGCGGCCCTTCTACCCCGTACCGCATCGCAAAGGGATCGCGGGTACGGCGGCGCAGTTCATCTTGCATGTGAGCGATCGCATGGACAAGAGCAGCCGCTTCTGGCGCCGGACCCGCGTGCCGGGCATTGCTCTCCCCGGGGCCGCTTAGCCGATCTGGCCGGCAGCGCGTGAGCGTCTGCCGGCCCATGTTAACCGCTGGAAGCTGATCGGAGAATTGAATGCACGACCATCTTGCAGGACACGAACAGAAAGCACCCCAGCTACTTCAGATTGCCGCGGCTCCCTACCAAAAGCCGCACGACCATCACACCCAGTTCCTGGTCGGCCTCGACGTTGGCTCGACCACCGTGAAGGCGACGGTGGTCGACGCTGCGACGGAGCAGATTGTCTGGCAGGACTACCAGCGTCACGAGACCAAGCAGCCCGAGAAGACCCTGGAATTCTTGCGGCGGATGGAAGCCGAGGTCGGGATCAACCGTTACAACACGCGCATGTTCATGACTGGTTCCGGTGGTGGGGGCATTGCCGAGCAGATTGGCGCGAAGTTTGTGCAGGAGGTCACAGCCGTCTCACTGGCGGTCGAGAAGCTTCATCCCGAAGTGTATTCCGTGATCGAGTTGGGCGGACAGGATGCGAAGATCATCGTCTTCAAAGACGACGACGAGACGGGCCGGAAGAAGAAGATTCCGTCGATGAACGATAAGTGCGCCGGCGGCACTGGCGCCGTCATCGACAAGATCAATGCGAAGTTGAAAATTCCGGTATCCGAGTTAGCCCTGCAGGGCTATCACGGGATCAAGCTGCATAAAGTCGCTGGCAAGTGCGGCGTGTTCGCCGAGACCGACATTAACGGCTTGCAAAAAGTTGGGACGCCGCCGGATGAGCTGATGGCTTCCCTTTTTGAAGCGATCGTGCTGCAGAATCTGAGTGTTCTGACCCGTGGCCACACGCTTCGGCCGCACGTGTTGCTGCTGGGTGGCCCGAACAGCTTCATCAAGGGCATGCGCGAGGCATGGCAGGCAAACATTCCTCGCATGTGGCAGGAACGCAAGGTTGCTGTTCCCGATGGAGCCAAGCCCGAAGACCTGATCAAGGTTCCGAACAATGCGCAGTATTTCGCTGCCCTGGGCGCGATCGAATTCGGCAAGAGCGAAGACGACTGCGTCGGCTGCTACCAAGGCTACGAAAAGCTGGTGTACTACATCGAGTTCGGCCGGCAAGAGGAAAAATCGAAATCTGGCGCAAAGGGTTTGGTTTCGAAAGAAGGAGAACTCGACGGATTCAAGGAAGTCTACCGGCGGAAGAAGTTTATGCCGGCGAAGTTCCAGAAAGGCCAAACCGTCGGCGGCTTTATCGGCATCGACGGAGGTTCGACTTCCACCAAGGCCGTGTTGCTCGACGAGCGCGGTGACATCCTATGCAAGGCCTACCAGCTCTCAAATGGCAACCCGATTCAGGACACAATTGAAATGTTCGAGAACCTGCGCGGGCAAGTCGAAGCGCAGAATGCCAAGCTCGAGGTCCTGGGAGTCGCCACAACAGGCTACGCCAAGGACATTTTGAAAGACGTGCTTCACGCAGATGTGGCACTCGTAGAGACCGTAGCTCACACCGAGTCGGCGCTCAAGTTTTATGAGGATCCGCACGTGATCGTCGATGTGGGCGGCCAGGACATCAAGATCATCATTCTGCACAATGGCCGAGTGAAAGATTTCAAGCTGAACACGCAGTGCTCTGCGGGTAACGGCTACTTTCTGCAATCAACCGCCGAGGGATTCGGATTGGGTGTTGAGCAATATGCCGATCTGGCTTTTTCAGCTCAATCGATGCCGGTGTTCGGCTACGGTTGCGCGGTGTTCATGCAGTCGGACATTGTGAACTTCCAGCGCCAGGGCTGGCGAGCGGAGGAAATTCTCGCCGGCCTGGCAGCGGTGCTTCCCAAAAACGTGTTCCTTTACGTGGCCAGCATCCCCAATCTGGCCGCTCTGGGCACGCGTTTTGTGCTGCAAGGCGGAACCCAGAACAACATGGCGGTAGTGAAGGCGGAAGTCGATTTTATCCATAACAGCTTTCGCGCGGCGGGCAAGAAACCTGAGATTATCGTGCACGAGTTCTGCGGCGAGTCAGGCGCGATTGGAGCGGCGGCCGAATCCCTGCGTTTATGGCGCAACGGCCAGCAGACGACATTTATCGGTTTGGATGCCGTGCGAAAAATCAAATACCGCACGACGCGAAACGAGGAGACGCGCTGCCATTTCTGCAAGAACGATTGTTTGCGCACCTTCATTGATATAAGAACCGCGCCTACGGACGACATGAGCTTTATCCCCATAAAGAAAGTCACCAAGGTTCCGCTGATGCATGGCGAGCAACGATTGATTATCGCCACTTGCGAAAAGGGTCTGGTCGAAGATGTCAACGATATGAAGGACATCAAGGCCGGCCTAGACGAGATCAAGGGGAAATATCCTAACTTCGTGGACTTCGCTGCCCGCGAGGTCTTTCGTCCGGTGAATGCGAAGAACGTAGCTGACCTGATTCCGTCTCCGAAATTCTGGAACAAGGCCGCCAAAGAGCGCATCCCGCTCATGGAAAATCGCAAGAAGCTTCGCGTGGGCATTCCGCGCGTGCTCAACATCTACAGCTATGCGCCCCTCTTCAATGGATATCTGGAAAGCCTGGGTGTGCAACCGGAGAACATCGTCTACTCCGACTACACCAGTTCAGATCTGTATCGGGCGGGCGCAAACCGGGGTGCCATCGATCCCTGCTTCCCCGCAAAGATCGGTATTTCGCACGTCTATAACCTGATTCAGGAAAAACACCGGAAAAAACCACTCGACGTAATCTTCTTCCCGATGTACGACGTGCTGACATCGCCGCTGGTCAAGATTGTGGGCGCAAACGCATGCCCAACGGTGACCGCGACACCAGAAACGGTGAAGGCCGCATTCACCAAAGAGAATGATGTCTTTGCCGAGCACAATGTCAAATATGTGGATCCAGTACTGAACTTTGCCGATCGGAAGCTGTTCGCTCATCAAATGCTACAGGTGTGGCAGCCGATTCTCGGGCTCTCGCCAGAAGAGAACGACCGCGCGGTCGAGGTGGGGTACAAGGCGCTGGCTGACTATGAAAGCAGCATCCGCAGGAGAGCTCGCGAGGTGATGGACCAGTTGGAACGCGAAGATCGCATCGGCATCGTCATGCTGGGCCGGCCGTACCATCATGACCCGGGTCTGAATCACGAAATCATGGAAGAGTTCCAGAAGCTGGGCTATCCCATCTTCTCGCAGAACACGTTGCCTCTGGATGAGGACATGCTGGAGCGACTGTTCGGCGACGAAGTTCGCGCCGGCGTGATCAGCCACCCGCTCGATATCACCGATGCCTGGAAGAACTCTTATTCCTGTAGCACGAACCACAAAGTGTGGGCGGCAAAGTTCACGGCGCGGCATCCCAACCTGGTGGCGCTCGAGGTTTCGAGCTTCAAATGTGGACACGACGCACCCATCTACGGAGTGATCGAGGGAATCATCGAGCAGTCCGGGACACCATACTTCTGCTTTAAGGATCTCGACGAGAACAAACCGTCAGGCTCGATCAAGATTCGCGTCGAGACCATCGATTATTTCTTGCGGCGTTACCGCGAAGAAGTCATCCGCAAGCGCAAAGCTGCGGAAGACATCGATGCTCAACTGGCGGCGTTGGAGGCGGAGCTGCGCGGCTCGATGACACCCGGGCCAACTCAGACAGAGCGGGAGGTGCAGGAGATGGCGGCCGATTGATTGTCGCCTACGCGTACACGCTGACGACGGCCCCGAGAATCGAGCGCGACTGTGCTTCCTATTTTCGGTCTTTTGCTGAGGGGATGACAAAAGGCGGCCGCGTATCGTAACAACGCTCGACACTTTTCTGAGAAAGGAGCCTGCCATTTTGGACGGGCAAGTGCAGTCTAGAGAACGGAAATACCGGCGCGAAATTGTCTCCTTCGGCAGGATGTTGCATCAGCGCGGCTATGTGGCCGCAACGGATGGCAATCTCTCCGTGCGCCTTGATGAGCAGCGCATTCTGGCGACCCCCACGGCGATGAGCAAGGGCGCGCTTCGCCCGGCAGACATGGTCATTGTCGATCCCGCGGGCCGGCAGCTCGCTGGCCGCCGTCACGTTTCCAGCGAAATCTCCATGCACTTACTGATCTACAAGTTGCGTCCCGATGTGCGGGGGATCGTGCATGCCCATCCCTGCACGGCAACTGGCTTTGCTGCCGCAGGCATGGCACTGAATCAGCCCTTGGTTTGCGAAGTGGTGATCGGTCTCGGTTCGATTCCACTGGCCAAGTACGGGACACCGGGAACATCAGAGCTATGTGAATCTCTGGAGCCTTTGATTCCGCAGTATGACGCTATTCTTATGTCGAACCACGGCGTCGTGACCTACGCAGACACGCTGCATCACGCCTACATGAAGATGGAGACGGTCGAGCACTTTGCCCGAATCGCGCTGGTGACGCACTGTCTCGGCCGTCAGCAGCCGCTCGGCCAACAAGACTTGGAAAAGCTCCTGCTTGCGCGGAGCAAGTATGAAGGCCATCACTCCGCCGCAGCGATGCCACTGGCAGCCAGTTCCCGGTTTCCCGCGGGAAACCATGGGGGGAAGGCGAAAGGTCCCGCCCGAGCCAGTACGGCAAGAGTCGAAAACGGAGACTTAGGGTTGAAAGAACAAGCGGGCGGAGGTTAACTCATGCAGTCGAAATACCGACCAGGATTGACTCTGGGTCAGCTGTTTGCCGCCTGGGGCAGCATCCTAAGCGGCCGGGCTCCGATGCTGTCCATCGAGGTCACGCGCGAATGTCCCCTGCGTTGCCCGGGTTGTTATGCGTATGGCGATTCCCATTTGGGAGGCGGAACTACATTGCGCGAGCTCTCCGACCTGCGCGGAGAGAAGTTGGTCGAGGGCGTGCTTGCACTGGTCAGAAAACATAAGCCTTTGCACGTTTCGCTGGTCGGGGGCGAGCCCTTGGTCCGGC
>Ga0210409_10003131_pt1 | contig 18948 bp, 11 predicted proteins | sample IncBWH17MmetaG_FD_161649 | JGI IMG/M metagenome (GOLD analysis project Ga0210409, IMG submission 161649) | Forest soil microbial communities from Barre Woods Harvard Forest LTER site, Petersham, Massachusetts, United States - Inc-BW-H-17-M | ecosystem: Environmental > Terrestrial > Soil >... | reverse complement strand
GAGCTCATCCGGTCGAAAGCGGTTGATCTCCTCGCCGTCCACGCAGGGAGTGTTGTGGGAAGAGGAGGACCGGAACCGGTTGCGCTCCGCGAAAGAGGCGGTGTAGAGGTAGGCCCCGCAATCGGAGACGAGATGGATCCCGTCCAGGACCGCCTCAAAGGAGAGGCAATCGTTGTGACCGTGTCCGCCCCGCCCGGCAAGCCCCACGGGGCCACAATCAATGAAGACGTGGTCACGCTCGTTGCGCAGGATGTAGTACCCACCCTCCGGGAAAGCCCGGGAGCGGGGAGGCCGCGGGGGTACGCCGGCGGCGGCAAGCCCCCCCGCCGCCTCGGGGCCCAAGAGCCAGAAGATCTCGCTGCGGCTGCCCGCGAAGCTCTCGCGGAGATCGGCGAAGCCCCAGGCCGCCCCCACCAGGCCGGACAGATAGCGGTGGTCGTTCAGGTCCTGGCCACCCAGGGGCAGGGCCCGCGCGTCGTCCGCATCGCCCCAGAAGGGGACGGAGCCCTGGGGCCGCGAATAGGCGGCGCTGAAGCGGGCCATCTCCACCACCCGCGCGCGGTAGTCCGCGGGCACCTCCAGGTCCAAAGCCTCCCGATAGAGGACGGGAAGCAGGAACAGCTCCAAGACCAGGCGGTGGTACGCGACCGAGCCCTCGAAATCGACGCCCTCGGCCGAAGTCTGGCGGCCGATCTCATGGGAGAGAATCGACCACCCCCTCTGCTGCCAGCGCGGGGCATCCCTCCCGGCGCCGAAGAACAGCCCGGCGAAGACGAGGCCCGCCGCGTCCGCCGTGCAATGGTTGCCGTTCACGTCCGAGATCTCGAGATGCCGCTCCGTGAAGTCGCCGTGGAGATAGAGGGCGCAGAGGAAGCGCTCTCGAAAGAGGGGGTCGGTCCAGGACGGGCTCGCGTGGAAGACCCGGAAGAACCAGGTCCAGGTCAAGATCCGGAGCGCGGCCTCCATCGCGCACGCCCAGTTGACGCTCTCTGCGCAGGGGTTGGCGTCGATCCAGTCTTCGAGCACGCTGCGCACGGCCTGTGCATATCGCTCGTCCCCGTTGAGGAGATACGCCTGGCCGCAGGGAATAAGCCATTGCAGGCGGGAGAGCTCCCAGGGCACCTTGACATCGCTGTCGTCGTTCGGGTTCACGTAGGCGATGTCGCGCATGAAGCGGCGGGGCCAGGCGACGCCCGACTTGAAATCGCTCGACCAGTCGAAGTGGGGTCCGAGCTCGACGGGAGCGGAGCCGAGCACCGAGACCCGATGAGCCCGGGCGTCTTCGGCCGCGGCCAGAATTCGCTCTTCGTCTCCGGGACAGAGCGTGCGGTAGCCTTCCCGCGACACCGCCCGGGTGTGGGCCGGATATGGCCGCTCGCTCAGCCGCCGCCAGAGCGAGTCAAGATCGGGAGCGTCCGTAGCGTGCAGGAGAGCCTTCCGGCCGAAGCGACGCGCGCGGCGCGGGGCCAGGAAGCGCTCGGCCTGAACCGCGACCTCGTAGGCCAGTCGACGGGCCACCGCCCGTGGGGGCCGGCGCAGGCCCCAACGGACGACTTGAGTGAATCTCACCGGCGGGGGTCGGCGTGTCGTGGCATGGGCAGAGTCGCGACTTGACAGCGGTTGCTCCTGGGGCCTACCGTGCTCCTCCGATGCTCCCGGAGCAGCCCACGGGCGTGGTGACCCGCCGGGGGCGCTCGGTTCTGCGGATCTTCCCCTCGCCCCTTCCACATGTCATGAGCAAGATGCTGGTCGCCGCTTGTCTGCTGGCGACCGCGTTGCTGTGGTCGAACTCGCGGATCCTGGCCCTGCGGACGAACCAGAACCCGGACAAGCCAATTGTCCTGTCCGGCTATTACGTATACCACGGGATGGCGGCCGCTCTCGAAGAGGGCCGGCTCGGCCAGCTCGATCTCAATCGCTACCGTCATTACCTCGCCCTCGGCAACCCCAATGCGGCGTACAAGCGATTCTCGGACCAAGGCCCGCCCGAGTTCGTGGACTACTACAGTCTGGACATCGGCTACTCCTTCATCGTGGAGGCCGCCCGCCTGGCCTTCCCCGCGCTGCCCGACAGCCATTTGCGCGCGCTCGCCCTTCAGCTTCTCGCGGACGCGGCCATGGTCGTCCTCGTCTACGCCCTCTTTGCCTCGTGGGACATCCGACTGGGCGCGCTGGCCGCGCTCTTCTACGCCGGCAATAAGGTCTTCTGCGAACTGGTTTCGTTTGCCTACTACTACTACTGGGATGTGGTGTTGAGCCTGGCCGTCTTCGCCCTCTTGCTCTTGATTTACCGGCGCGCCGTTGCCCCCGCCCTCCTCTTGGGGACGGCGGGGTTCGTGCTGGGCTTCGGCGTCTGGGTCCGGGCCTCCTGGTGGCCGATCGCCTTCTTTCTCCTCGGGCTGGCCCTGCTGACGCCCGCCCTGCGCAAGCAGAGCCTCTGGTTCGCCCTCATCTTCGGCCTCGTGGCCGCGCCCCAGGTCTACCGCTCCTCCCGAGCCCGAGGGTCCCTGGCTCTTTCGTCCCGGGCGACGTGGCACGTGGCGCTTGTCGGGCTCGGATACTATCCGAACCCCTACGGGCTGGAAGAGAAGGACGAGGCCGTCTTTCGCCTTACCCGGGACAAGTACGGAGTCCCTTTCCGCATGGAAGACTACGGCGAGCATGACCGGGCGGCGAGGAAGGAGTTTCTCTCAATCCTGAGCCGGGACCCCGGCTTCGTGCTGCGCTCGTTCCGCGGGCGGCTCTGGGAGTCGCTTCTGGGGACGACGGCCACGAGCATGGCTCCTTATCCGTTGCTTCCCAACCCGCTCTACCGGCTGGTCTGCCTGGCCGGCTTCGTCCTAATGGTGCTCGCGGGGGGGGAAAGGCGGTGGCTGGGGGTGGCGGCCGCGGGGACGTACCTGGTCTACGTCCTCGTGACCTGCGTCTTCTACTTCGTCGGCCTCGCCTATGATAATGTCTCTCAGGTCGCGCTCCTGGTGCTGTTCATGGGCGGCCTGGGCTCCGCGCCCGGCGCGGCCTCCCGACTCGCGCGGAGGTGGCGGGGCGCTCGGCAAGGGTCGGACGAGCCGCCCGCCCCCGCCGCGGCGTCCGGCTGAGCCGCCCGCCGGGGGCGAAAAGCAGGAGGCCCCGCCCGTTGGGTCACACCCTTCAGAAGACCGAACGCCCTTCCCGGCCGGACCCGCCGGCCCGGAAGCCGCGCCTCCTGATCTTCGTGGTTGCTTACAACGCGGAGAGCACCATCGACCAGGTCCTGGGCCGTATTCCCCACGCCCTGGCCGAGGAGTACGAGGTCGAGGTGCTGGTTTTGGACGACTCCTCCCAAGACCGTACGTTCGAGAGGAGCGGCGCGATAAAGCGCGGGGGCGGTCTTCCCTTCCCCTTGCACGTCCTCTTCAACCCTGTGAACCAGGGCTACGGTGGCAACCAGAAGGTCGGCTATCACTTCGCCATAGAAGAAGGATTTGACTTCGTGGCCCTCGTCCACGGGGATGGGCAGTACGCGCCGGAGTGCCTGCCCGACCTGGTGCGGCCGCTGCGCGACGGGGAGGCGGACGCGGTGTTCGGCTCCCGCATGCTGGAGCGGGGGGCGGCCCTGGCCGGGGGCATGCCCCTGTACAAGTTCGTCGGCAACCGCATCCTCAGCTGGTTCCAGAACCAGATGCTGGGCACCTCCCTGAGCGAGTTCCATTCCGGATACCGCGTCTACTCCGTCGAGGCCTTGAAGCGGGTCCCGTTTGCCCTCAACACCAACGAGTTCCACTTCGACACCGAGATCATCATCCAGCTCCTGTTCGCGAAGCAGAGGATCAAGGAGCTGCCGATCCCCACTTATTACGGCGACGAGATCTCGCACGTGAACGGGCTGAAGTACGCCTGGCACGTGGCGAAGGCCGTGCTCGTGGCCCGCTCCCAGCGGATGGGCCTGTTCTACGACCGCCGCTTCGACTCCGAGCCCGCGGCAAGCCACAACGTCCACTACCAGTTGAAGCTCGGCTACCTGAGTCCGCACACCCTGACCTTGAGGAAGATACCGCGGGGGGCGCGCGTCCTCGATCTGGGATGCGCCGGCGGCTACGTGGGCGCGCTCCTCCGGGAGCACAACGCCTGCCACGTCACGGGGGTCGACTACTCGCCGCCCGGCCCGGGGGTGGAGCTGGACCACTTCATCCAGCACGATCTGAACGAGGGTTTCCCCCCTGTCGACCCCGCCGAGTTCGAGTATGTCCTGCTCCTGGACGTCATCGAGCACCTCGCCTCCCCGGAGGCCTTCGTCGAGAGCTTGCGCGAGACCATGAAGCTGGCCCCGAACACGAAGCTGCTCGTCAGCACCGCCAACGTCGGCTTCTTCATCAACCGGCTCGCGCTGCTCCTCGGGCAGTTCAACTACGGGAAACGGGGAATCCTGGATCTGACCCACAAGCGGCTGTTCACGTTCGAGTCTTTCCGCCGGCTGTTCGAGCAAGCCGGCTTCCGCGTCGTGGAGACGCGGGCCATCCCCGGCCCTTTTCCGCTCGCCCTCGGGGAGAACGGCCTCAGCGGGGCCCTCCTCGCGCTCAACGAGGCCCTAAACCGGCTCGCCAAGGGGCTCTTCGCCTACCAGGCCTTCCTGGTGGTCGAGCCGCTGCCCTCCCTGGAGTACCTGCTGCGCGAAGCCCACGCCCACTCGGCCCGGCGCTCCGCGGCGACGGAAGTGCCTACTTCGTCGCCTCGATGAGCAGGTAGAGGCCGTGGTGGGCGAGGAGGCGCTTCACCGCCCATCGGGGATAGAGTGCCTTGGCGGCGGTTAGGAGAATGCTCCGATGACGCTGCCCGACCGCGCCTTGGAGCAAGTCTCCCGGGCTCAGTAGGGTTCGCACGCGGACCTCGGAGAAGCCGCCGAACAGTCTCCGCGCCTCCTCAAGCGAGTAGGCCTTGGTGCCGGGGCTCTCCAAGTGGAGGGCGTAGGTTTCGCGGAGCCCGAGCCGGGGACGACCCGCGAGTAGCCCGTAGCGCAGCCAGAGCATGTAGCCCACCAGCGAGTGACGGTGGTAGATCATCACCCGCGCCTGGCCGCCCGGTCTCAGCACCCGGCGAATCTCGAGCGAGGCCGCGGGCGTGTCGGGCGAGTGGTGGATCACGCCCCAGGAATAGACGAGGTCGAAAGCCGCATCCGGGAGGGGGAGGCGTTCGACGTCCGCTACGAGCACGCGCGAGGCCAGCCCGAAGAGGCGCAGCCGCTGGCTCGTATAGGCGACCGCGCTCGGCGTGAGGTCGATCCCGGTCAGGGACCGCGGTCGCGAGCGCGCCCACTCCAGGTGGTCGGCGCCCATGCCCACGCCGAGCTCGAGCACGTCCCGGCCGCGCCCATCGGCGAAGCGCGCGAACTCGGCCAGATAGGGCTCAAGCTCGTACCGGGCACGGGCCTGCGCCTCCAAGCGCTCGGGGAGCTCGTCTCCCCGCGCGTAGACCTCGCCGCAAGGGGCTCGGTTCCAGAAGTCGCGGACCCGCTCCTTGTCGGTCACGGGCGGGGCGTCACCGGTAGGACGCCGCTCGCCGTCTGCGCCCGCGCGATTACCGCGGCCACGTTCTTGTCCCAGGTAAAGGAGTCGAGGGCGAGCCGGCGGGCTGTGTTGCCGAACGCTTCCCGCTCCGGGACGGGCATCTCCACCGCCCGCCGGATCCCTTCCACGAGCCCCCCCAGGCTCCCGGGCTCGACGAGAAGCGCGGCCTCCGAGGCGGCTCCGCCCGCGGGAGGCGGCGTGCCCGGCCGCCACCCTTTCAGGACCCAGCCAATCTGGTCGAGGTCGGAAGCCAGGATCAACTTGGCCATGGCCATGTACTCGAAGAGCTTGGTGGGGCTTCCGAAGAAAGGAGTGCCATCTGGGTTTGGCACGTGCGGCGAGAGCAGGATGTCGGATGCGGCCAGGATGCCGGGCGTGTCCGCTTGGGGCCGCAGCCCGGCCAGGGTCACGAAGCGCGCACCCAAGTCGGGCCCGAGCGTCGTCCGAACCTTGGGGGCGAGCACGCCGTCTCCCACGAAAAGGAAATGGACCCTCCGCCGCTCCAGCCAGGCCCGGTCCTCGTCTATCAGCTTCCGGATCGCGGCCGCCAGCACGTCGGTGCCGTGCCATTGGCCGAAGGTGCCCACGAACGTCAGGAGCTCGGCCTCGAGGGGGATCCCCAGCGACTGCCGGACCTCCCGACGGTCGCTCTCGCCGTAGCGGGCAGGTTCGAAAACGGCGGGATCGATGCAATTGGGATAGAAGAGGATCCGCTCGGGATCCGCCCCCAGCGAGACCGCCTGCTCGACGAGCGCTTCCGAGACCACGACCACCAGGTCCGCCTGCCGGAGGTTGATCCGCTCGATGGCACTCGCCAGTCGCTCAAAGCGCAAGCGCTGACCCCAATGTCGCTGCACCCAGACCTCGGAGCCATTGAACTCCAGGATCAGGGGCACGCCATGTCGCCGACGCAGGATCACGCCCGTGAGGTCGTTAAGGGAGTAGCGCTGGTACACGAAGTCGGGGCGGGTCTCCCGCAGATGCTTCTGGGCCGCTCGGAGGAAACCGGGCTGGTAGCGATGCTGGTTCAGCTCGTAGGGGAAGGAGATGAGAAAGGCGGGCGGCACCAGCACCTGCTCCGCGGCCGGGCTCACCAGAGGCTGCTCGAGAGCGGCCAGGAGCCGGAGCTTCACCCCCCGGCGGAGGAAGGCGTTCACGACACCCGCCACGTGGGCCACGGAGCCACCCACGTTGGCGCCGAACGTCAGGGTCGGCTTGAGATAAAGGCCACGCGTGGGCGTAACCACGATCCGTGGGGTGCGGTCCTCGCCCCGCAGGCGGGCCGCCCGGAGCCAGGCCCGGACGAGGGTGAAAGCGCCCGCCAGCAACCCGGCCGCGATCCGGAAGAGCGACCGCAGGCCTTCGGCATGGCCGATATGCCTGGCCTCGCCGCCGGGCGGCTGAACCTCCCGGCGGTCAGCGGGGACGCAAAAGGCCAGGGCGATCAGATAGTCACGAAAGAGGTCGAATTCCTGGGGTAGGCCCGTGATGGTGACGGAGGCAACCGGCGATTTTCGAAGCTGGGCCAGGCTCGCGCGCAAGCCTGCCCGCCGCAGGCCGGGAAGGTCCGCGAAGACGAGCCTCGGTCCGAAGCGGCCCTCGAATAGCCTCCGGATGTCCGGGGGCGGCGGGGTGGGGGAAAGAATGAGGGCGACCGCCTTTCCCGTCTCCGACATCACGGTTGGGGCATCCCGGCCGGGGTCGGTCGGGCGTGGCCAAACTCGAAAAACCATGCGCTCAGCATGAATGGGGGCAAGAAGTCAGCAAGGCGTGCATTGAGGTCGCAGAAGCGGTGGACGGGAGCGAAGAGATAGTTCGTGTAGGGGCCGGAGAGCCAACTGAGCCCGGTCCCGCGGACAAGCTCGAGCCCGGCTCCGCGGGCCAGGGCCAGGAGTCGACTCCGAGTATAGAACTGCACGTGGCCGGAGTCCTCATTGTAGGGGAGGTCCCCCGGCGTAACCACCTCCGTCCAGGCCCCGGGGAAGACGAAGCGATTGAGCAGGGCCACGAGATGATCGATCGCCCAAAGGCTGGCGCGGCCCAGGAGGGGCAGTCTACTCAGCCAGGACTCGATCTCAAACGGCCCATAGCCGTTGGGGACGCTCACCAGAATGCGCCCGCCCGGCCTCAGCAGTCGTGCCCCCGCTTCCAGCACGGGCGACGGCTCCGGCAGGTGTTCCAAGAGATCGGCGAACACGATGGCGTCAAAGCTTTTCCCCTCCCTGAGCAGCGATTCCGCCGGCTGCTGACGAAACTCGAGGGAGGCGGTCCCGAAATTTCGGGTGGCGTAGTCAATGCTCGGCCCATGGGTGTCGATCCCCAGAACCCGGTCGCCCCCCGTTCCCAGGAAACGGGTCAGCGCCTCCCCGTTGCCGCAGCCGACGTCGAGGACCTCGAGGCCCCGGCCCCGCTCTGCGCGCAAACGACCCAGGGCGGCCAGGACGAGCCGCGCTTTCTTCGCGTGGCCGAAGACGTTCTCCCGGGGGGGGCCGGGGAGTAAGGCGGGCTCGCTCAAAGAGCGCTCTCCGCCCTGCGATCCGCGAGGAATCGACGCCACATGAGGAAGAAGACGAGGGCGTAGCCAACGCTGCTGGTCGCGGCGGCGGCCAGGAAACCGAACTGGGGCACGAGCACGAGGTTCAGGGCCAAGTTCGTCGCGAAACCAAGCAGCCAGTAGAAGGAGACGAAGGCGGGGAACCCACGGGCGGCGAAGTATTGTCCCAGCAGTCCCTGCAGCCCCAGGCAAGCGAGGCCGGGGAGAAGAAGCAAAAGGGCGGCATAAGCGCCCTCGTAGGGACGTCCGAAGAGGCGCACGATCCCCCAGTGACCAAAGAGCGCGAGGAGGAGGGCCAGGGCCCCGACGAGGAAGGCGGTGGGGCGGAGCACGCTCAGGAGCTCGGCGGCCGGCCTCTTCGCTCGCACCACGCGGGGGAGGGCCAGGGCCCCGATGGTGGCGGGGAGGATGAGGGCGACGTCGACGATCTGGGATGCGATGGAATAGACACCGGTCTCCGCCGCTCCCCGCAGCGCGCGGAGAACGAGGACGTCCGACTTGACGAGGAGAAAGAAGAGCACGAGCGGAGGGTAGGCACGGAGCCCCATCGTAGCGGCCTTCTCCAAGAACGGCCGCACGCGGCGGGGGGGTCTTCCCGGTGCCACTCTGGCCAGGTGATGGGCCCCCAAGACGACAATGATGCCGTCGGCGGCGATGATGGCGGTCAAGAAAGGCTCGAGCAAAGCGCCGAAGACCAAAAGGGACGCCCCGCCCAGGACCATGGCGGAGAGCCGCCCCGTGAGCTCGATCCGGGAGAGCGCCTTTCCGTCTTGGCGGGCGAGGAGGGCCGCCCCCTGGTAGAGGCCCAGGAGCTGGAGCGGGATCCAAGCCGCCCAGAACGGCCACCACCGGAAGGGGCCGCGGATTCCCGGACCGGACCATGAGCCGACGACGCCGACCGCGACCAGGAGCACGACCCAGGCCGCGGCCACGGCCAGCAGAAGCCGACGGTAGCGGCCGATGCGATGAGGCCGGCGGGAGAAGAGGACGGCCAGAGAGGACGAGAGCCCCAGGTTGAGCGCCTGGGCTCCGATCACCGCCCCCGCTGAGATGGTCACAAACTCCCCGCGACCCTCCGGCTGCAGAACCCGCGCGGAGACAACGGTCAGGGCCAGCCCGACCGCCTGGCCCACGAGCCGCGCCGAATAAAGCTGGCCCGAAGCTATCCAGTGGCCGCCGATGGGAAGGAACAACCGTTTCCAGAGGCGCTCCACCGGCGACGCATCCACGGTCACGGGTATCCGTCCGCGGACCGTGTGCTATGGTTCAGAGGGTGGAACCCCGACCCGTGGCCGACTTCGACGACAAGGCTGAGATCCAGAAGCAGTGGAACACTGATCCCTGTGGATCGTCCACGGCCCCGGAACACCAGCCGGGCACGGCCGCTTTCTTCTTCAAGGTCGAAAGGGAGCGCTACGAGGTCTACGCCCCGTGGATGCGCACGGCGATGGGCTTCGAGGCCTACGGGGGCAAGAGAGTCCTGGAGATCGGGCCCGGCCTCGGCACCGACCACGCCCAGTTCGCGCGGGCGGGCGCAGAGATGTACGCCTTGGATCTCACGGCCCGGCATCTCGAGTTGACCCGCCGCCACTTCCAGCTCGAGGACCTGGTCACGAGGCCGGTACGGGGGGACGCCGAAACCCTGCCCTTCGCCGACGGCTCCTTCGATCTCGTCTACTCTTTTGGCGTCCTCCATCACACGCCCGGGACGCAGGAGGCCATAGACGAGGTCCGCCGCGTCCTCCGCCCGGGCGGGCTCGCGATCGTGGGCCTCTACCACAAGCACTCGGCCTTCTACTGGATCTGCACCATGCTCTTGCGAGGCGTCATCCAGGGGGACCTTTGGAAGAGAGGATATCGCCGGCTCCTGGCCGACATCGAGCACCGATCGGCGGATTCGGAGGCAGTGCCTTTGGTCAAAGTCTTGACCCGGCGGGACTGCCGGCGCCTCTTCGCGGGCTTCGGGGAGACGAGGATCCGAGCCGACCAGATCGACTACGCCCATTTCTGGCCGTCGCTCCCGCCCGCGACCGGCCTCTCCCGGCGACTCCTGGAAACGCTCGCCCATCGCTGGGGCTGGTACCTCACCGTCTTCTCGCGGAAGTGAAGGGCGACGGCTCGAACCTCACCGCGGTTCCGGCGCCGCCGCTTGCTCCGCGCACCAAGTGGCGCGGTAGCCATCCTCCGCGGTGACGCCCAGGTCAGCCTCTCCCTTCAGCGCGCGATGGAAGTTCTCGAGCTGCTCCGCCTGCCCCTTCTCGACGGTGCGGGTCCGGAGCCCCTTCTTCTCGACCCCGTGGACCTCCAGGCTCCGGTAGTCATCGATGATGAAGGTGATCCCGCCTGCGAACACCTCGACGCGTTCTTTGCCCGCGGTGGCCGCACCGCTGCCCGTGTAGACGAGTGTCCCCACGGAGCCGTCTTCAAACTCCAGGACCACGACCGCCTCCTCGCGCGAGCGGCCGGGGGGTGAGACCGATCGTACGCGTGTCGGCTCCGCTCCCGCCAAGAAGGCCAAGAGGTCGAAGAAGTGGACGCCTTCACCGAGGAGACGACCCCCACCCTCCAGGGGGTCCAGCAGCCAGTGCTCGGAAGGAAGGGCGCCGGCGTTGACACGGTAGAGCAGGCTCTTGGGAGCGGCCACGGCCCGCAATAGTTCCTTGAGACGCGCGGCATGAGGCGAGAAGCGCCGGTTGAAACCCACGGTCAAGAGCGCCTTCCGGCGCGCCGCGGTCTCGGCCAGGTCGCGCCCTTCCGCCGCCGTCATGGTCATCGGCTTTTCAACGAAGACCGCCTTGCCGGCTTCCAGGGCGGCCTTGGCGATCTCGTAGTGAAGGTCGTGGCGGGTGGCCACGTAGACGACGTCCACGGACGGGTCGGCCAGCAGCTCCCGGTAGTCCGTCGTCCCCCTCGCAAAACCGTCGTTCTCGACCGCGCTCCGGACGGTGAGCCCGCTGCGCGCGCAAGCGCCGGCCAGGCGGAACCCGGGGTGCTTCCGGATCAGGGGGAGCAGCACGGACCGGAAGTACGCTCCGTAGCCCACCACCCCCACCCCGTATCCCTCAGTTTTCCCCGGCGCGGAAGCACGGCGGGGGAGGTAGGTGTGCACCCGCCTCGCCGGGGGTGAGTCCAGGTGGTAGTCGAGGAGAACGCCAATGGGAGGGTCCTCGGCGACGAGGGAGGCATAAGCCGCGGAGGCGTCCTCCACTCCGAACGTCTTGTCGATGAGCGGCCGCACTTGGAGCGACCCCTGGGCGATGAGGCGAAGGACCTCCTCCAAATTCCGCCCCTCCGTCCAGCGCACGTAGGCGAGCGGGTAGTCGTGTCCCTTCTCTTCGTACTGGGGGTCGTAGCGCCCGGGGCCGTATGAGGTGGAGATCAGGAAGTCGATCTCCTTCTTGTAGATCCTGTCGCGCTGGATCCGGATGGGGACGTCGCCGACCAAGACGACGCGCCCCTTCTTGCGGCAGGCCTCGAAGGCGCGGTTCAAAAGGCCCACGTCCCCCCCGGCCGCGGTAACGATCACCGCGTCCGCCCCGCGCCCAGCCGTGCGCTCGAGCACGCCGGCCACGAAGTCCCGATCTCCGATCGTGAAGCCATGGGCAAGGCCGAGGGCTTGCGCCCGCGTCACGCGGTCAGCCCGCAGGTCCACTCCCATGGCAACCGCCCCCGACGCGCGTAGGAGCTGGGCCGTGATCTGGCCGAGAAGACCGAGGCCCAGGACGACCACCTGCTCTCCCAGCGCGGGGGCGGCGCGCCGCACGCCCTGGAGGGCGATCGCGCCGAGGGTGGCGAAAGCGCCCTCCTCGAAGGAAACCGCGGGGGGAAGCTTCACCACCAGGTTTCGGGGGACGACGTTGAGAGCGGCGTGGTTGGCATGGCCGGCCCCCGCGCAAGCCACCCGGTCTCCGGCCCGGAGCCCCTCCACACCCTCTCCCACCTCCGCCACCACGCCGGCACAGGAGTAGCCGGTGGGCATCTCCGTCGACACCCGCGAGCGAACCAGGTCGACGGTCTCCCGCAGGCCGTGGCTGGAAACCCGGTCCACGATCTTCCGCACAAGGGCCGGATTGCGGATGGCCTTGAGGGCCAGGCTTTCGCGCCGACCCCCGCTTCCGAGCGCCGCCGCCTCCGTGCCCGCGCTGATCAATGAGTGGCTGGTGCGGACGAGCACCGCACCCCCCCGCACCAGGGGCTCCGGGACCTCGACCACCCGGACCTCGCCGCCGCTGATCGCCACTTGAAGCAAGCGCGTTTCCTCCGTGCCTTGGCCGGCAGAGCGCGCGGTTATTCTGCCACAGGCCGCGCCCGGCCCGCCCTGGACAGGGAGCGCGCGGCGAGTGAATACTAGGGGCTTGTAGCCGGGCCCGGGCTCGGAGAAGAGAAGACCATGTGTGGGATCGTGGGATGGCTGTCGACCTCGTCCGCCCACCGGGTGGAGGCCGAAGTCCTGGGACGGATGCGCGACGCGATCGCCCACCGGGGGCCGGACGGCGTCGGGCTCTGGTTGTCACCCGACCGGCAGGCCGGCCTCGCGTTCCGCCGCCTGGCCATCGTCGATCTGGCCGCCAACGCCAACCAGCCCATGGCCAACGAGGACGGCGCCGTCCAGCTCGTGTTCAACGGCGAGGTCTACAACCATGCCGGCCTCCGGAAGGAGCTCTTGGCCAAGGGCCACCGCTTCCGCACCGACCACTCCGACACGGAGACGATCGTACACGGCTACGAGGAGTGGGGGGCGGGAGTCGTGGACCGGCTGGAGGGCAAGTTCGGCATCGGCATCTGGGACGAGAATCGGCGGCGCCTGTTCCTGGCCCGGGACCGCGTGGGCGTCAAACCGCTCTACTTCTCCTGGACGCGACACGGTTTCGTCTTCGCCTCCGAGATCAAGGCCCTCCTCCATCATCCAGAAGTCTCTGCCGATATGGAGCCGCTCTCGGTCTACCACTATCTCTCCTTCCTCACCACACCCGCCCCCCTCACCATGTTCCGTGGCATCTACAAGCTGCCCGCCGGCTATCGCGCCTTTGTGGAGCCCGACGGCCGCATGAGCGCGGAGGCGTACTGGGACGCCCTCCCCGGCTCCGGGGAGGACCTGCCGGAGCTACGCCGCCTTTCGAAGGGGGCGCTGCGGGACTTTGCCGTGCGCCGGTCGCGGGAGCTGCTCGCGGCGGGGGTGGAGAAGCGACTCATGTCGGATGTGCCCTTCGGGGTCCTCCTCTCCGGGGGCATCGACTCGTCCGCCAACGTCGCTCTCATGAGCCGGTCCATGAACCAACCCGTCCGAACCTTCACGGTTGGGTTTTCGGACCACGAGCACCTGAACGAGCTCACCTACGCGCGGCGCGTCGCCCAGCACTTCAAGACCGATCATCATGAGGTGATGGTCGACGAGAAGGCGATGCAAGAATACCTGCCTTCTTTGATCTTCTCTCAGGATGAGCCCATCGCGGATTGGGTCTGTATCCCCCTTTACTTCGTCTCCAAGCTCGTGCGCGACAGCGGCACGGTGGTGGTGCAGGTGGGGGAGGGCAGCGACGAGCAGTTCTGCGGCTACACGTCCTACATGAACTACCTGGACATGTACCGACGGTACTGGCAGCCCTTCTCCCGGCTCCCCGCGGCGGCGCGGGGAGCGGCGGCGGCGCTGGCCCGCGGACTGACGGGCATGGTCGACCGCTACGATCCCTATCTGGACTTGATCGACCGGGCGGGCCGTGACCGCGAGCCCTTCTGGAGTGGGGCCACCGTCTACTCGGAGGCGCGCAAGGCCCGCCTCATCGACCGCGCTCGCATCGAGCCGTTGGTCGTGCCCGCGGAGATGACCCGCTCCGGGATGCTCCCCCCCTCCTTCGCCAAAGCGGACAGCTACGAGGTCGTCCGTTCCTTCTTCTCGCGCCTGGATGAGAAGGCCCCGGGGAGCGACATCCTGACCCGCATGACCTACTCCGAGTTCAAGCTGAGGCTGCCGGAGCTTCTCCTCATGCGGGTGGACAAGATCGGGATGTCGGTTTCCATCGAGCCCCGGGTTCCCTTCCTGGACCACAAGCTCGTGGAGTTCACCATGAACCTCCCGATGGAGGTCAAGGTAGGGGACGGGGTCGCGAAGTCCCTGCTCAAGGAGTCGATGCGCGGTCTCCTCCCCGATGACATCATCGACCGCCCCAAGATGGGCTTCGGCGCGCCGATGGCCCAGTGGCTGAAGGGCGGCTTTGGCTCCGCGGTGCGCGCGGAACTGCAGTCCACCCGGTTCTTCGAGCGCTTCCCGGCCAAGCGCCAGGTCGTCCTGGACATGCTCGACCGTCACCGCGAGGGGCGGGCGGAGTTCTCCCTTTACATCTGGACGATCTACAACGCGGTGGCCTGGTTCGACTTCTGGGTGGAGAAGTCGCGCGAGGTCCGGGTCGCCTGAGCGCGCTCAGCGCTCCAACAGCACGTCCGCAATCCGCTCCGCCGAGCGCCCGTCCCAAAGCGGCGGGCAGGGCAGTTGCTCTCGCGACTCCCGCCGGCGAATCGCGGCCTCGAGGTCGGCGCGGAGCGTGCCCAGCGTGGTCAAGCGGTTCGAGCCCTGGGAGATGGTGATCGGTCGCTCGGTGTTGGGCCGGAGGGTGAGGCAGGGAACCTGCAGAAAGGTCGTCTCCTCCTGGAGGCCTCCGGAGTCGGTGAGAACGCAGGAGGCTTGGTCGGCCAGGCCGATGCTGTCGAGGTAGCCGACGGGAACGATGAGCTTCATGCCGGGCTGCGACTCCAGGGCGCCGAGCAGCCCGAAGTCGACGAGGCGCTGCCGAGTCCGCGGATGCACCGGGAAGACCACGGGCAGGCCCTTGGCCATGTCGCGGAGGCAATCCACGATTGCGCTTAGCGACTCCCGTCCGTCCACGTTCGAGGGGCGGTGAAGGGTCACGTAAATGAACCGTCGCGGCTCCACTCCCAGGCGGCGGTGGACCAAGCGCGCGCGGGCCTTCTCCAAGTTGCGGCAGAGGGTGTCGATCATGACGTTGCCCACTTGGCGGATTCGATCCGGGGAGATCCCCTCCCGGCGTAAGTTCTCGTCGGCGTCGGAGCTGGGGGTGAGGAGGAGGTCGGCCAGGGCGTCTGTGACGAGCCGGTTGATCTCCTCGGGCATGGTGCGGTCGAACGACCGCAGGCCCGCCTCCACGTGGGCAACCCGCACGCCGAGCTTGGCCGCCACCAGCGTGCAGGCCATGGTGGAATTCACGTCGCCCACCACCATCACCCAGTCCGGCGCGAAGCCCTTCAGCACGGGCTCGAAACGGATCATGATCTGGGCCGTCTGCCCGGCGTGGCTCCCCGAGCCAACCTCCAGGTTCTCGTCAGGAGGCGCGATCTCCAGCTCATCGAAGAAGACCTGCGACATGGCTTCCTCGTAGTGTTGGCCGGTGTGGACGAGTCGCTGCAAGAACCGGCCGGGGTGGGCGGCCAGGGCCCGCATCACGGGGGCCACCTTCATGAAGTTGGGCCGGGCGCCCACAACGTGAAGCACTTTTATCAAGAATCGCCCTTCCTTCCCTGCCCGGGCACACTACCACGGCCCACGCTGCCCCCGACCACCTGGCCCAGGATGTCGAGGTAACGGCGCGCGAGCGTTCGCCGGTCGAAATGCGCGGCCACGTACGGTCGGCCGCGCCCGCTCATCTGGGCACCCAGCCCGGGGTCGTCGGCAAGGCGGAGGATGGCCCGAGACAAGGCCTCCACATCCTCGGGAGGAACCACGATCGCGGCCCCGGACGCGGTCATGATCTCGGCCGCTTCTCCTGCAACCGAGGCCACGATCGGCCGCGCGCAGGCCAGGATCTCGAACATCTTGGAGGGGACGAAGGAGCGGAAGAGGGGAACGTTGCGCAGGGGGACCAGGCAGACGTCGGCGCTGTGGTAAAGGGCGGGTACCTGGTCCCGAGGCACTCCGGGCCGGAAGCCCACGTTCCCGAGGCCAAGAGAAGATGCCCGCGCCTGTAGCGCCTCCTTCTCCGCGCCCTCCCCCACAAAAAGGAAGTGGATCCGCGGATCGCCCCGCAAGAGGCCGGCCACGTCGAGGATCCGGTCCAGGGCATGACTGATGCCCAGGGCGCCGCAGTAGAGCACCAGGAACGTCGCGGTCTGACCCAGGCTGGCCCGGACGCCAGGGTCGGGGGGGGCGGGGGTGAAGAAATCGAGATCCACGCCGTTGGGGATGACGTGGGTCTTGGTGGCGTCGATCCCGCGCTCCCGGATGTTGCGGGCGAAGGCCTCGGTCACCGTCACCACGGCCGCGCTCCGGCGATAGAGGAACAGCTCCAACCCCTCCAGCCCCCTGATGATGAAGCGGTTCCTGATGACCCCCAGGTCCACGAAGATTGCGGGCCAGAGGTCACGCACCTCGAAGACGAAGGGCACCCCGAGCCTTCGTGATATCACCCACGCGGCCACGACCGAGAAAAGGGTCGGCGAGGAGGCCACGAGCACGTCGATGCCGCGCAGGGCGGGTGTCGCTTGTAAGACCGCCTCCGCCATGAAGAAAAGATGGCCAAGGGTCCTTTTCAGGAAGCCGCGGTTGGGCGTGGCGTACGTGCGGCAGCGGATGACGCGCAGCCCTTCCACCTGCTCGATCTGGAACCGTCGTCCACGATAACCGTCGGGGATGATGCCGGTGGGGTGGTTCGGGAAGTTGGTTACGACCGAAACCTCATGCCCCTCCGCAACCCAGGCCCGGCCAAGCTCAAGGAGGCGCGCGCTGGGGGCCCCCATCTCGGGCCAGAAGTAGTGGCTGAGGATCGCGATCTTCAAGCGTAGGCGGCCTTTTCACGGTTGGCGTGAACTAGGAAGGGGCCGGCCGCCCGCCTCGCGAGCCCGAGATCAAGGGCCGTGTCCAGTGCGAGGTTCCCGGTGTGGCGGCGCGCGCGATAACTGACTCTCTGACCGGCCCGCCGAAGCCCGAGGTGGAGGACCGCAGCCGCGTGAGGGGGGAACCGAGACATTCCGCGAGCGAGGAGTATGTGGCTTGAGGGTTGGAGAAGCAAGTTGTTCGCGGAGTCGGCCGCTCCTATACTGGCCCCCTCCGATGCGGCCGAGGCTTTGGTCGGCCCTGCTTTCCGTCGGTTTCTGCGGCGCGATCATCAGCGTCTTCCTCGTCTCCTCCAGCGCCCGGCTCCCCCTCCGGACCCCATTCGTCTCCAAGACGGAGCGCGGCCGACCATTTCTCGCCCCCTTGGTCCGGACGGAGGGAAGCCCCGGCCATCCCCGCGTCCCCCGCTACCAACTGGATCTCTTTCTGGCCTCCGTTACGACCCTGCTTGACCACCCCGAGCTGCAGGTCTTCTTCTCCACCGCATCTGGGGCCGCGGGGAGGGTTCGGGCGGAACTGCAGGTCGTGGGCACGCCATGCCGCTATACCACGGGGGCCGCGGCAACCCTCGCCGACGGTGAGCCCCTCCCCCTTCTGCGCGGGCCGGAGTGTACGCCCTCTCCGCGGAACCCGACGGGTCGGCTCGAGCTGGAGGTCGAATACGAGGGAGGCGGCGACCTCGCGGCCTGGGCTTTTGCGCCGCTACCGGATGCTCCCGATCCCGGCGCCGTCCGCATCTCCGCCTCGACCCCGGCGGGCGAGATGCCGCTCTTGCGGGGATTCTTTGTCGACTATCCCTCGACCGCTCCTCGCATTTTCCTCCTGAACTACATGTGGCAGGTATCGCCCTCACCCCTCTGGCTCTGGCTGCTCCTGGGCCTCGCGGCCGCCTTGGCCGTGGGGGGCATCCTGATCTTCCCCATGCACGCTTCGCCCCCGGAGGCCGGACCGGTCCCGATCCGGCGAGCGCTGGCAAGCGGCCTGGGAGCGTGCTTCCTGGCCGGCGCCCTGGGACTGACCTACGCGGTTCTGGTCCCACCGCTCACCGGCCCCGATGAGCCCTACCACCTGCTCGGCTTCGCCGAGCTGAACGGAGAAACGGGATTGCCGGCCGGGATCGCGCAATGGATGAGCGTGACCCATTTTCAGCGGATTCGGGCCCATCCCACAGAGCGGTTCCGGGCCATGGACGTCGGCCACCCACTGGACCTAGAGGACCCGGAGTTCAAGGCGACGGAGGTGGCCATGCGCAGCGCGAGCACGGCCCGGCTGTGGAGGGCGGCCGGGCCCCTTCTCCACGATCAGACGGCACCGCGAACGCTCCTTGCCGTCCGAGTGCTGAACGCGTCGCTGTTCGCGTTCATGGTGGGCCTGGGTACGGGCCTGGCCGTAGGGTGCTCCGCCGTCCCCTACCCGCAGCTCGTGTGCCTTCCCTTCCTGTTCGTTCCCGCTCTACCTTTCTTTGCCATGCACTTCTCGGAGACGGCCCTCCTGACCTCAGCCTACGTGCTTCTAGCGTCCAGCCTCGCGGTGCTGTTCCTGGACGGGCCGCGGGCTCACGCGGCGGGGCTCCCGCTAGGGCTGGGCACCGCCCTCATGCTGGCGGGGGGGAGGTCGCCGTGGCCCCTGGCGGCGGTCGTGGCCATGGCCCTCGGCACTCGGGTCCTACTCGGGTCACGCAGGGACAGCGGTGAGGTACGGGTGGCGGTTGTCTTCTGGGCGGGCTTCGCCTTGGGAAGCGGGGCCTTCTACCATCTTGTGAGCAAGGTCTACCGCCCCATGCTGTTCCAGTTCGCGGCTTACGCCCCCGCGGGATTGCGGCCAGTGGCGGTTTGGCTGATCGAGCATCCCTGGGGCATCGCCGGCCTGGCCGCGCTGGCCGGGGCGGCGGAGGTGGGATTTGCCCGTCTGCGGCGCACGTTCCCGCAGGACGCGGCACGCTCCGCGGGAACGGTCGTGCGGTGGGCGGCCCTTGCCCTCGCCGCCGCCGTCGGCCTCTCCCTCCTGGG
>Ga0210409_10003130_pt1 | contig 18952 bp, 13 predicted proteins | sample IncBWH17MmetaG_FD_161649 | JGI IMG/M metagenome (GOLD analysis project Ga0210409, IMG submission 161649) | Forest soil microbial communities from Barre Woods Harvard Forest LTER site, Petersham, Massachusetts, United States - Inc-BW-H-17-M | ecosystem: Environmental > Terrestrial > Soil >... | reverse complement strand
ATGCGTCTGGCGATTTGCGCGTCCGCCGACAATTCAAGAATCCGTTCGATGGCTCGCTCTGCGTGGCCCGAATTCGATTTCATGACCGGGCTCCTTCTAATCCATTAGACGCCCTCGTCCCAACAACGGTTATTGTTCGATGTCAATAAAATGTGAAAGGCCCGTCGCAGGTTTAGTTGCTTGAATCTACGTAGCGCCCGCTTTCCGAAGCGGGCTCCGCTTTGTTCTCGCCCGTCCTCGACTTTGTAGGGGCGCGTCTTTAGCGCATCCCAGGCCGCCGACGGAGCAACCGCGCTGACCAAATCGCTGGCGCTCAGGAGTTGGGCGCACGTGCCGGTTCCTTGCGTCTTGGGGCCGCAGGTACAAGCGTAAAATCCGCGGTGCGGATAATTGTCTCGCTGCTGAGCAGATCGACAGCGATCACTTCAATGGTGTACTTTCCGGGCGCTAGAGAATCCACAGGCAAATAACGCTGGATGGTCAGTTGCTCGCCGCCCTGGTGCAGATGATCCGCGGTCTCGACCGCATGCCACACTTCCTGCTGGTCCTTCAGGATGCGGTAGGCTACGGACACATCCGTTCTATGCGACGTATCGTCCACTTTCAAGTTATAAAGTTGAACGAAGATACCCAGTTTTTCGCTGCTGGAAAATTCCTTGCTCAACCGCGGGCGCACTTTGTAAGTGTTCAAGACGAACTGACCCGTTCCAATTTCTCGGCTGGGCACTGCTTCAATCTGATCGGCTAGAATTAAAGAACTCGCATCCATCTTGTCGTCTTCAAAGCGCGGAACGCGCACGGCAGTGTTGAACACTCCAAGATTTCCGCTCCGCGTGTCTTTTATCACTAGGTCCAGGCGATACAAGCCGGAGCGCAGCGGTACCGATTTTTGATAAATAGAAAACAGGTTCAGTGAAGATCGAAACAGCGACTCTGGAACATCTCGCGAGATGACCTCCTCGAACGTCTGCACCACAACCCCGCCAAGCGTGCTGATGCGCCCGTATAGATTCAGGACCGCGGAGTAAACGCCCTGCTTGCTCTGGAAGCTGAGGTCGCGGTTCGGCACCTGCACCGTAATGGGCACCAACACTGTGCCGCTCGTCACGCGAAGGAAATCCGCCCGATAGTCGATGTGAATCTGATTCTGTGCGATGCGCGCGCTGACCAGTGGCTCGAGGTCCTTGAACCGCGCCGGTGGACGCTGTACACGAAAGTAGCGGTCGAGGCTCTCGAACTCGCTGTTGCTGGCGCGAATACCACCCAGTGGCATTGGACACGTTGTCCCGCCGCTATTCGAGAAGCGGCCGGTTCTTGACGAGCCAAGAGCTTCGCTCAAGCTCGCGCCCGCCCCGGGGACGCGCGCCAAGGCGTCTTTTTCGCACGGGTCTCGGGTGATGTGGTATTCACCCGACCCGCTTGGATCGACAAATTCAATTTCGATGTTCTCGCCGATCCCCTCCAGGTGCCGGTAGCGCCACAGCTCCCAGGGGTACGTTGTCGTGCTGCCGCCGCCTTGCTCCAGCGGACGATCGTAGCTTCCGCCGCTAGGATGCGCTTCGATCTCATCGGGCGGACCCCAAATGATGTAGATGCGGCCGCGGTCAGTCTTCCGGCCGGGCACGCCCGAGGCGAAATGTTCATCGGCGTAAGCCAAGCGCCGGTAATGCTCTTCGCGGACCGGATTGATTGGTGATTCCGGGTCGGGATTGCGGTTTCGCCAGAAGACTTCAATGAATTGTTCGCGCTCCTCCGCTGTGCCCAGCTCGAGAAACGCCCGGCGTTCCTCGTCGCTGATAATGTAAGGCACGTCCTCCTTCAACCAAGCCTTGTCTACGTCGCTGAGTTCCGCGCGCAGCTTCTTCGCGCGCTTCTTGACCTCGCTTGTACCAGAGGGTCTGGCGGTGTCTTGTGGCGCGGGCTGCTCTTGCGCGACGCAGTGACCAGCGACGCAGTGACTAGCAAGAACCAAACAAGTCGAAAATAAAACCGGAAGGACGCAGCGTTCCCCAAGTCGCATCAGAACACCTCCCCAGCGGGCAGCATTGCTGAGTCGTTGCAGCCGTTTTACACCCAGCCGTGCTCCATTACCGTACTCTGAACTAGCAAAAGGGAAACAGGTTGCCCGCCCAGCACGAGAAAAACCGGCGCGCCTCTCCAGGTGCGTCAAACGTAGCGTTGACTAAATCAGGACGGCCAATCCAAGGGAAACGCCCGGTCGAGATTCGCTCTGATACGCTGGGCGTAGGCCCTCAAATCCCAACAAAGGAGATCCCAGGATGAAAACGTGGCTAACACTTGCAGCTATTTTATTTCTGCCGGCGTGCAGTTACGCGCAGGCAGCAAAGCCTTGTGAGGAGCTGAAGTCTGAAATCGCAACCAAATTAGATGCAAAGGGCGTCAAGTCATACTCGCTGGAAATAGTGGCGAAGGACCAGGACGCGGCGGGGAAGGTGGTCGGTACCTGTGACGGCGGGACGAAGAAGATTGTGTACAGCAGATCGGCAGCCGCGCCGCAAACCCCGGCGAAGGAACCAGAGAAACCCTAAGCCCCAGGCTTCGATTCGTCACGCGTAGCCGTGTTGACCTCCGGGCCAGATGCAGGGCCGAGGGTGATGAAAACCGAGCTATAATGAGATTGGCGGACGGGCCGGGTGATCGCTGGCCTCGAGCAATCGGGGCGGGAGGAAAGTCCGGACACCGTCGTCGTAGGCTCGCAAGAGCCGGTGACGAAGTATCCTGGGCCTTCGGGCTCGGGGCAACCCCTCAGCTGCTTTACTGTAGCTTCGGGGCAAGAGGGCAACGCGCCTGGTAACGCCAGGGGACGGCCACGCAGGCTCCGCTGCAAAGCGGGGTTACACGGTTGAAGCTACACGCTTCGGCGGGTGGCGTCGAGCTCAGCTCGACGCGGTGCGGCTCAGTTACGGAAAGTGCCACAGAGAATATACCGCCGGCGGAACAGCACGGTGGCATCGCGCAGGGAAACCTGCGAGACGTCTTCGAAAAAAGTCGGGCTTACTGCCCGAACAAAGCTGGTTCGTTAGGCAAGGGTGAAAAGGTGGGGTAAGAGCCCACCGCTCCGATGGCAACATCGGAGGCCTGGAAAACCCCGCGTGGTGCAAGGCCAAATAGGAGGGGAGAGCCGGCCCGGCTCGATGAGAGCGTTCGCGCAAGCGGGCGCGCTCCCTCGGCGATGGCGCAAGCCGTCGCAGAGAGCAACCCTCGGGTAGGCTGCTGGAGTCGCGCCGCGAGGCGCGACCTAGAGGAATGATCGCCGCAGCGTGCAAATGTTTTACATTTGCATGCCGCACAGAATCCGGCTTACAGGCCCGTTCCGCCAATTCTTCAAAGAGTCTTGCCAGCTTCCTCGTGCCTCGTTCGAGCTTGCGTCAAAGGGCTCGCATTCTTTGACTTCGCGGAAGTCAATGCTCTATTGTTGCGGTTCCAAAATCGGTTCTGCTAATGCACAAGACACAGCGACAACGCGGGCATTCGCGCGAGCTATTCGTACTCGCCGCAACGCTTTCTGCTATTTCTGTCTTGGCCCAGAGCTCGCCGCAGATGCAGCCGACCAATTTGCAGGATGCGCAGACCATCAATCAAACCTGGCAGCGCGCCAGCTCGAAATATGATTCCGAACGCAACGCTCTGCTTGCAAATGTCCACCGCGCGGCAAACGATGGTCCCTACCGCGCGGATTGGCAATCGCTGCAAAAGTACGAGGTCCCCGATTGGTACAAAGACGCCAAGTTCGGCATCTTTATCCATTGGGGTGTCTACTCCGTTCCCGCCTATGGCAACGAATGGTATCCGCGCAATATGTACCGCCAGGGCTCGGACGAAAACAAACATCACCTCAGCACTTATGGCCCTCTCACTAAATTCGGCTACAAAGATTTCATTCCCATGTTCCGCGCCGAACATTTTGATCCCGTGGCCTGGGCGCGCCTCTTCCAAGAAGCCGGCGCCAAGTACGTCGTCCCGGTTTTTGAGCATCACGACGGCTTCGCCATGTACGACAGCGGGCTCTCCGACTGGACCGTCGCCAAAATGGGTCCGCGGCGCGATGTGCACGGAGAATTGGCGAAAGCCATTCGCGCCGAGGGGCTTCGCTTGGGCGTTTCCTCGCACCGCGTCGAGCACAATTTTTTCCTCGAGGGCGGCCGCCTGATCGAATCGGACGTCAACGACCCGCAGTTCGCCGCCTTCTACGGCCCCGCGCACACATGGATGGAGAGCAAACAATCTCTGCTGACCGACTGGACCTACGTCAGCAACGCCTATTTGGATGATTGGCTGGCCCGCGACGCGGAAATCGTAAAGAAATATAAGCCCGACGTTTTCTATTTCGATTGGTGGATCGGCCAGCCTTCGGTTCGCCGGCACCTAATGGAATTCGCGGCGTTCTATTACAACGATGCCGCCGCCCGCGGCTCCGCCGGCGTGATCAATTACAAGCTCGACGCCATGGAGAAGCACTCCGCCGTTCTAGATGTTGAGCGCGGCCAGTTGAACGACATCCGCCCGCTCTACTGGCAAACCGACACGTCCATCAGCAACAAATCCTGGGGCTTCATCGAGCACGACAGCTTCAAGTCGCCCCAGATGATCGTCCATCAGTTGGTAGACATCGTCAGCAAGAATGGCAACCTGCTGGTCAATATTGGTCCCCGATCGGACGGGACGATTCCGGATGAAGTGCAGAGCGTTCTGCGCGAAGTTGGTTTCTGGCTGAAGATCAACGGCGAAGCCATCTACGGCGCGCGCCCCTGGAAAATGTACGGCGAAGGGCCCACGAAAATCGTGGAAGGCGCCTTTCACGATACGGACGCGCAGCCGTTTACGGAGCGCGATTTTCGTTTCACCACGAAAGGTGGCGCGCTTTACGCCATTGAACTCGGCTGGTCCTCCAACGGCGAAGCGGTGATCCACTCACTGACTGAAGCCCAACTCGCGGGACAGAAGATTGCCTCGGTTTCGCTGCTAGGATCATCTGCGGCGCTTATCTTCGCAGCCCAGCCGGATGGCTTGCACATCCGCCTGCCCGCTCAACCACCCGGCAAATTCGCGTACTGCCTCAAAATAGCATTTCAATAGAAGCACTCAAGAAACAGAAGTGCCGCTCGTTCAGATTTGCATTTCACTCTCAGAGGCTCACGCCAGACGCGCGATTCCGGGGAATCCGTCAAATCCCGAATCAAAACTCAAGACTTGCTCAATTCCCTGGGCTTCCATAATGGCCAGGTGCACCGCGTCGCGAGCGGACATGCTGACAAAACCCATTACTATTTCCTTCGCGCGCTCCGCGGCCTCCTGATCCACGGCAAAGACCTGATCGACGACATTGAGCAGAGCATCAAATGCCGGCTGTATCGCATCGCGACGATTGATGGCGGTGTAGCGGTGCAGGATCTCCTGAAGGACCTCGGCATCTGTTACAAGGCGCTGACGATCGCTTGTTAGCCTCTCGAGCAAGCGTTGCGCGTCGGCTTTATGTGGGTGAGGCGCACCGACCAGGTACATCGGGATATTCGAGTCCACAAAAATCACGATTCCGATCCCGGGTTGTATCCGCCCTCTATCTCTGCAAGCATCGTTTCGATGTCCCCCGAGGGAAAATTGTGCCGCGCCGCTGCGCGGATCGCGTCCAGCTTTTTGCCTACCTCGCTCGATGGCTCGTGGCGCCGCGCCAACTCCAGCGCTTGCCGCACCCATTCAGCGATGGACATATGGCGCGAACGAGCCACACGCTGGATTTCCCGGTATTCCGGGTCGCGAAGGATTACTTGAAGTCTCTTAGCCATGCCATGAGTCTATCCGACTCATGCGTATGAGTCAAGAGTCAAGTCTCCCGATGCGGGAGTAAGAATCACGGGATCATTTCTTCGGCGCTGGAGCAACGGCCGGCGCTGCTTGCGGCGGCGGCTCTGGAGGCGCAGCCAGCGCGGCCTTTACTGCCGGCGAAATCTTGTCTGCATTGGCCAACAAAACGCTGACCTGCCAAAGCTGCGTATCGTTCAGCGACTTCTGAAACCCGGGCATGCCCGTCAGGCGAATGCCATTCTTGGCTTTCCAGTATGTTTCCCAGGCAGGATCGTCGGTCACGCCGGTTCCATGGAAAAGCTCCGGCGGCTTGGGAAACATGCCTTGTCCGATGGAGCTCTGCGGTTCCCCCGGCAATCCGTGGCAGACCGCGCAGTTCTGCTTGTACACATCGGCTCCACCAAGAAAGGTCGTTTCATTTACAGGAATGGGTGACGGATCGGTGTGCGGATCTTTGCCGATCCGGGCGTTCAATGCGCCGTGCGCGAGCTTCTTCTCAAACAGCATGGGCGGGTCCGCCACCGCAACCGGCGCCCATCCCTTAGTGAAGTAGAGCCAGGCGCCTGCCGCCACCAACAGCACGCCAACCAGTATCCCGACCACAAAGGATTTGAGCATGATCCACGATTCTCCCGTCTCCCAGTAATCTCGACAGCCCGCCGCCAGGTGAGAGTCGCACTCGCCCGGCGGGGAGGCACCGAACGCGCGATAGTGTACTGTCCGGCGGCCGTTTGTGCACGCGCATTTGTGCACGGAAAACGGAAGAAGGGATACAATGGCCTTCGTAACCTTTTGTGGCCTCAGGCCGTCCTATTCTTAGAATGAGCAGAGCTTTCCGATAGGCGTTGCCCGGTCACCTGGAGCGCTTGGCGTCTCCCCCGATTGTCTTGCCGGTGGCAGACTTGCTCACATAACATGCAACACAGGAGCGTATGAATGGGCCATTTGAGCGCTAGTCCAGCCGGGCCAAACCCTGCCGGCGAAGGGCCCGAGCGGCGCGAGCCTGGAGCGAAGGGTCATCGGTGGCTGTGGATCCTTGCTTTGGCTGTTCTCATTGGTGGGGGCATTTGGTATTTCCGCACACGCTCGAGCACGGAAGCGCAGGGCCCAGCGGCGCCCGGCGGAAGCAGCAAGGGGCAAGGCAAGGGAACCGGCGCGGGCGGATTCGTTGTGCCCGTTGTCGTCGCTAGCGCGCTGCGCGGCGATCTCAACGTGTACTTCGAGGGACTCGGGACGGTCACCGCATTTAACACCGTAACGGTGCACAGCCGGGTAGACGGGCAAATCACAAAAATCAATTTCCAGGAAGGTCAATTCGTTCACCAGGGCGAAAGCCTGCTGGAAATCGATCCGCGTCCCTACCAAGTGCAGCTGGAACAAGCCGAAGGGCAGCTAGCCAAGGATCAAGCGCAGCTCCGCGACGTGCAAGTGAACTACGAGCGCTACCAGCTTCTGTACAAAGAGGGCGTGATTCCCAAGCAGCAGCTCGATACCCAGGGGTCGCAGGTGGGGGAATTTGAAGGCGCGATCAAGGCGGACCAGGGCACGATCGACAGCGCGAAGCTGCAACTGGTGTATTCGCGAGTGACCGCGCCGATCAGCGGGCGCATCGGGTTGCGCCTGGTCGATATCGGGAACATTGTGCACGCCACCGATGCCACTGGGCTGCTGGTGATCACCCAGTTGCAGCCCATCGCAGTAATTTTCTCCCTGCCGCAGGACCAATTGCCCCAAGTGGCCACCAAGCTCCGCAGTGGCGAGCAACTGATCGTCGACGCTTATGACCGCGACGACACGACCAAGATCGAATCCGGCAAGTTGCTGACCATTGACAATCAGATTGACACCACCACCGGCACGTACAAATTGAAAGCGGTTTTCAATAACGATCGAAACCTGCTGTTCCCCAATCAATTCGTGAATGTGCACCTGCTGGCCGACATAAAGAAGAATTTGGTGATCGTGCCCGCGTCGGTCATCCAGCGTGGGCCGCAGGGCACCTACGTGTATGTGGTGCAGGGCGGCAACACCGCCAAAATCCAAACCGTTACGATCGCGCAAACGACCGCCAACAGTGTCGGGCTCAGCGCGGGATTAAATGCCGGCGACGTTGTGGTGGTCGACGGGCAGGACAAGCTGCAAGACGGCAGCCAGGTCAATCCCACCACGGCGCCGGCGGCCGCGAGCGGCGCACAGAACGCTAACGCAGGGCAGCAGCCCGCGCCGCAGCAGGGCAAGACGCAAAGCGGCGCGCGGCCACGCGCGGACGGTGCGCAGCAAGGCCACTCCGCAGGGAAAGCTCAATGAGTCCATCCAGGCCGTTTATTCTGCGGCCGGTCGCCACCACATTGTTGATGGTGGGGATTTTGCTGGTGGGCTTTGTTGCATACCGGCAACTGCCCGTTTCCGCCCTCCCGCAAGTCGATTACCCCACCATCCAGGTACAAACGTTTTATCCCGGGGCTAGTCCGGACGTGATGGCGTCTTCGGTGACCGCGCCGCTCGAGCGCCAGTTTGGACAGGTGCCCGGGCTGAACCAAATGACCTCGACGAGCTCCTACGGCAGCTCGATCATCACGCTGCAGTTCGATCTCGATCTCAACATCGACATCGCCGAGCAGGAGGTGCAAGCCTCCATCAACGGCGCTTCCAACCTCCTGCCGCAGGGACTGCCCAATCCGCCGATCTACAGCAAGATCAATCCGGCGGACGCCCCGATCCTGACTCTGGCAATTTCTTCCAGCTCGCTGCCGCTGTCCAAAGTCGAAGACCTTACGGACACCACGCTGGCGCAAAAAATTTCGCAGCTTACCGGGGTCGGGTTGGTCAGCATCAGCGGCGGACAGCGTCCGGCAGTGCGCATTCAAGCCAATCCCACCGCCCTCGCTTCCTACGGGTTAAGCCTCGAAGATCTTCGCACCGCGCTGACGCAAGCCAACGTGGACCAGGCCAAAGGAACTTTCGACGGTGCGCATCAGGCCTACACCATTGGCGCGAACGATCAGCTTATTTCCAGCGATAGCTATCGGCCGCTGATCGTCGCCTATCGCAATGGCGCGCCCGTCCGGTTGACCGACGTGGCCACCGTGCTGGATGGCGTGGAGAACGTGCAGCAAGCTGCCTGGGCCAACCAGACCCCCGCCGTCATCTTGAATATTCAGCGGCAACCCGGCGCCAACATCATCGCGGTGGTCGACCGCGTCAAGAAATTGCTGCCGCAGTTGCAGGCCGCCCTTCCTTCCGCGGTGCACGTAGACATCTTGACCGACCGTACGACCACTATTCGCGCTTCCGTCGCGGACGTGCAATTCTCGTTGATGTTGACCATCGTGCTCGTCGTCCTGGTTATCTTCCTGTTCTTGCGCAGCGTTCGCGCCACGATCATTCCCAGTTTTGCCGTGCCCCTCTCGATTGTGGGCACCTTCGGCGTGATGTACCTGCTGGGCTACAGCCTCAACAATCTTTCCCTCATGGCGCTCACCATTTCCACCGGCTTCGTGGTCGACGACGCCATCGTCATGATCGAAAACATTTCCCGCTATATCGAAGAGGGCGAGTCGCCGCTGCAAGCCGCGCTCAAAGGTTCCGAGCAAATCGGCTTCACCATTCTGTCGCTGACTGTGTCTCTGATCGCCGTGCTCATCCCGCTGCTATTCATGGGCGACATCGTCGGCCGTTTGTTCCGCGAATTTGCGGTGACCCTCGCGGTCACGATCATCGTTTCGGCCTTCGTCTCGCTGACCCTGACGCCCATGATGTCCGCCAAGCTGCTGCGCCATCAGAAGGAAGAAGATCAGAGCTGGTTCTACCGCAAATCGGAGCACGTCTTTAATTCCGTTATCGCCTTTTACGGCCGCACGCTGAAATTTGTGCTGCGCTTTCGCACCACCACGCTTCTGATCACCGCCGCGACGCTGGTGGGCACCATTCTTCTCTACATCTATGTGCCCAAAGGCTTTTTCCCGGTGCAGGACACCGGCGTGATTCTGGGGGTTTCCGAAGGCCCGCAGGACGTATCCTTTGCCGCCATGGTGAGCAGGCAGCGCGCCTTGGCCGACGTGATTTTAAAAGACCCCGCCGTCGAGAGCCTGTCTTCCTTCATCGGCATTGACGGGATCAACTCGACGCTCAACAGCGGCCGTATCCAGATCAACCTGAAGCCCCTCGGCCAGCGGAAGATTTCCGCTTCCGACGTAATCCGCCGCCTGCAGCCGGCGCTCGCCAAGGTGGACGGCATATCACTCTTCATGCAGCCGGTGCAGGATCTCACCGTCGAAGACCGCGTCAGCCGCACGCAATTTCAATACAGCCTGGAAGACGTGGACGCCAAGGAGTTGGCCTATTGGGTCCCGCGCTTCATGGACAAGCTCAAGGCGCTGCCCGAGCTGAGTGATGTCGCCAGCGATCAGCAGAACCAGGGCCTGCTCGCGGTGCTCACCATCGATCGCGACACCGCATCACGCCTCGGAATTCTTCCCGCCGACATTGACAACGCCCTTTACGACGCTTTCGGCCAGCGCCTGGTCTCCACCATTTTCACGCAGTTGAACCAGTACCACGTGGTCCTGGAAGTGGACCCGCAGTTCCAGCAGAGCCCGGAAAACCTGAAAAACATTTACGTGCATTCGTCGAGCGGCCAGGCGCCTTCTTCTGGATCCGGCACCTCGATCACCGCGACCAGCGCGGCGTCCACCTCGGCGCCGACGACGCAGGTTCCGCTCAGCGCATTCACCCGCTTTGAGCCCAGCAGCACCGCGCTGACCATCAATCACCAGGGGCAATTCCCGGTGGTGACCCTGTCTTTCAATCTTGCTCCCAATGTCGCTTTGGGTGACGCGGTCAACGCCATTAACAAGGTGGCGAATGACCTCGGCATGCCGCCCAGCGTCCAGGCCACCTTCCAGGGAACCGCTGCGGCTTTCCTGCGCTCGCTCTCCAACGAGCCGATTTTGATTTTGGCGGCGCTGGTAACCGTCTACATTGTCCTGGGCATTCTTTACGAAAGTTACATTCATCCCGTCACGATATTGTCGACGCTGCCGTCCGCCGGCGTAGGCGCCATCCTGGCTCTGCTGATGTTCCACACGGAATTCAGCGTCGTCGCGCTGATCGGCATCATTTTGCTGATTGGCATCGTGAAAAAGAACGCCATCATGATGATCGACTTCGCGCTCGAAGCCGAGCGCAAGGAAGGCAAGGCGCCGCTCGACGCCATCTACGAAGCGTGCCTGCTCCGCTTCCGGCCCATCATGATGACCACCATGGCCGCGCTGCTCGGCGGCTTGCCGCTGGCGCTTGGCAGCGGGGTGGGCTCCGAGCTTCGCCGCCCCTTGGGAATCACCATCGTCGGCGGCTTGATTCTCAGCCAGGTTTTGACCCTCTACACCACGCCCGTCGTCTATCTCGCCTTCGACTGGGTCGCCCGTCGCTTTCAATTCCACATTGGCAATCCCGTCGAAGATGCCGCGGGCGCCACAGGAGATTGAGCCGTGAACGTCTCCTCAAATTTTTCGCTTCCCTTTATTCGCCGTCCGGTCGCCACCTCGCTGATCACCATCGCCATCCTTCTTTCCGGATTAGTGGCTTTTCGCTTTCTTCCTGTCGCGCCCCTGCCGCAAGTGGATTTCCCCACAATTTCCGTGGGCGCGAGCCTCCCAGGCGCAAGCCCCGAAACGATGGCCTCCGCCGTGGCCACTCCGCTCGAGCGCCAGTTCGGCCGCATTGCCGGCGTTACCCAAATGACGTCCTCCAGCGGCCTCGGCTCCACGGGAATCACGCTGCAATTCGACCTGAATCGCGACATCAATGCCGCCGCGCGCGATGTGCAAGCGGCCATCAACGCCGCGCGCAGCCAGCTTCCTCCAGATCTTCCCGGCCAGCCGACCTATCGCAAGTCCAATCCTGCCGACGCTCCGATCCTCCTTCTCTCGTTGACCTCGGAAAATATTCCGGCGGCGGAAATCTATGACGCGGCCGACTCCATCCTGGCGCAGAAGCTGGCCCAGGTGGAAGGCGTCGGACAAGTCTTCACCTGGGGCAGTTCGCGTCCCGCCGTTCGTGTGGAAGTGAATCCCACTCAGCTCAACGCGTACGGCATTAGTTTGGAAACGGTTCGGCGTTCCTTGCAAGCGGCAAACGCTGATCTCGCCAAGGGGTCGGTATCCGATCCCACGAGAATGTCGAGCATCGCCGCGAGCGACCAGCTTTTCAAGGCCTATGAATACCAGCCGCTGATTGTCGCCGGACACGTAGGCGCGCCCGTGCGCCTGCGCGACGTCGCCGAGGTCACCGACTCCCTCGAGGACACGCGCAACCTCGGCCTCACCAATGGACATCCCTCGGTCATGCTGGCCATCTTCCGCCAGCCCGGCGCGAACATGATCGAAACGGTGGACCGCATTCTCGCCTTGCTGCCGCGTCTGCGCGCCTCCATCTCTCCTTCATTGCAATTGATCGTTGCCATCGACCGCACCATCACCATCCGCGCGTCGGTGCACGATGTGGAAATCACCCTGATTATTTCCATCTGCCTCGTCATCCTGGTGGTTTTTGCTTTCCTGCGCAGTTACTGGGCCACCATTATTCCCAGCGTGGCCGTGCCGCTCTCCCTCATCGGCACCTTCGGCGTCATGTATCTGTGCCACTACACGCTGGACAATCTGTCGCTCATGGCCCTGACCATCTGCACCGGTTTCGTGGTCGACGATGCCATCGTGGTCATCGAAAACATCACCCGCCATATCGAAGGAGGCATGAAGCCCCTCGAAGCCACCATAAAAGGTGCCAGCGAGATCACCTTCACCGTCCTTTCCATGAGCACCTCGCTGGTGGCCGTGTTCATCCCCATCTTGATGATGGGCGGCATCGTGGGCCGCTTGTTCCGGGAATTCGCCGTAGTGCTCAGCGTGGCAATCGGCGTCTCGCTGTTTGTTTCGCTGACCACCACGCCGATGCTGTGCGCCCGATTCTTGAAGCACGACTCCGGCCAGCACGGACGTGCGTATCGTTTATCGGAGAACGTTTTCAACCGCCTGCTGCGCACCTACGACCACGGCCTGCGTTGGGTCTTGCGCCATCAGTTTCTGATTTTGCTGGTCACCATTGGCACTGTTTGCCTCAATGTTTATCTCTTTTGGGTCACTCCCAAGGGCTTCTTCCCGCAACAAGATACCGGTCGGCTTAACGGCCAGATTCAAGGCGATCAGGACCTTTCCTTCGCGGCCATGTCTCAGAAGATGCGCGTGTTCACCGATATCGTCGCGAAAGATCCGGCGGTGGACACCGTCGGTTCCTTCACCGGCGGTGGCAGCGGCGGCAGCACTGCGCGCATGTTCGTCCAGCTCAAGCCCCTCAGCGAGCGCAAGATCAACGCCGACCAGGTGATCGGCCGCATTCGCAAGGCCAGCTCTCACGTGCCCGGCGCCGCGCTCTTTCTGCAAGCTGTGCAGGACCTCAGCGTCGGCGGCCGTTTCGGCGGCGCGCAATACCAATACACGCTGCAAGCGGACAACTTGGCCGATCTTACCCATTGGGCGCCCATCATTCAGCAGCGCATCGCCAAAATCCCGGAATTGCGCGACGTCAATTCCGACCAGCAGATGCGCGGCTTGGCCAGCAACCTGGTCATAGATCGCGACACCGCTGGCCGCCTCGGCGTGAACCTCATGGACGTCGATAACACCCTCGGCGACGCTTTCGGCCAGCGCCAGGTCTCCAACATCTATAAGGGCCTCAATCAGTACCACGTCGTGATGGAAGTCGCGCCGGAGATGCAACAGAGTCCCGAAGCTCTAAAGTCGATTTACGTTCCCTCGAAATCCGGCAAGCTTGTTCCCCTCAGCGCCTTCGCGCACTACGAATCCTCCAACACGCCGCTGTCCGTGAACCATCAGGGCCTTTTCCCGTCGATCACTCTTTCGTTCAATCTCGCGCCCGGCGCGTCGCTGGGCCCCGCGGTGCAGCACATTCTCCAGGCGCAGCGCGAGCTCGGCGTCCCCGCCAGCGTCCACGCCACATTCCAAGGAACCGCGCAGGCCTTTCAGGACTCGCTCGCCAATCAGCCCGTGCTGATTATCACCGCGCTCCTCGCCGTCTACATCGTGCTGGGCATTCTTTACGAGAGCTTCATCCACCCCATCACTATTCTTTCGACACTGCCCTCTGCCGGCATCGGCGCCTTGCTCGCCGTGCGGCTCGCCAAGTCCGATCTCAACATCATTGCGCTCATCGGCATCATTTTGCTGATCGGCATCGTGAAGAAAAACGCCATCCTCATGATCGATTTCGCCGTGCAAGCGGAGCGCCTGGAAAACAAGTCCACCGTCGAAGCCATCTACCAGGCTTGCTTGCTGCGCTTTCGCCCCATCATGATGACCACCATGGCCGCACTCCTCGGCGCTCTCCCGCTTGCGCTCGGCACTGGTGTTGGCTCGGAGCTGCGGCGTCCGCTGGGTATCACCATTGTCGGCGGACTGATCCTTAGCCAGATGCTCACCCTCTTCACCACGCCGGTCGTTTACATTTATATGGATCGCATTCAGACCTGGCTGCAGGGACGTCGCGCCCATGGCGCTGCTCCCAATCCTCTACCTGCTCATTCCGATTGAGTGTTCTGTTGCGCGGCTCTTCCGCTGGATCGCCGCTAGGAACTGCCGATCAAGTAACCGGTCAGGAAGACCAAGAACCCTCCCACGATGACCTGAAACGAAGCCTGCAAAAATGGCGTGTCCATGTAGCGGTGCCGTATGTAAGCGATAGCCCCCAGTTCGACGCACACCACGGCAATGGCGATCACCGTTGCCACGTGGAAATTCCCGAGTAGAAACGGCAGCGTGTGGCCCAGCCCGCCCGCCGTGGTCATCAGCCCGGTAGCCGCTCCGCGGATCCAGGGCGAGCCGCGCCCCGTCAACGACCCTTCGTCTGAAAGAGACTCCGCGAATCCCATCGAAATTCCCGCTCCGAGAGAAGCTGCAAGCCCCACGCGAAATGCGTCCCAGCTGTTGTGCGTCGCAAAAGCGGCGGCGAATAGCGGCGCCAGGGTCGAAACCGACCCGTCCATCAGCCCGGCCAGGCCCGGCTGCACGATTTGCAGCAGGAACAATTTCTTGTGCGAGGCGTCTTCCGCGGCCTTCGCGCTCTGCGTTAGTAACGTCTCTTCCAGATTGCCCGCGGCTTGCGTGTGCTTGCGTTCTTCGTCGGCCAGCTTGTTCAGCAATTCACGCGTCGATGCGTCTGTGCTGCGCGCGATGGCTTTCTGGTAGAAGCGTTCCGCCTCCAACTCCATCACTTCCGCCTGTTTTCGCGCCACGTTGACGCCCAGCGGCCGTACCAGCCACGTCGGATTTCGCCGCAGAAAGCCCTTCACGTTCTCGCGCCGGATCAGCGGGATGTGCTCGCCAAACCGCTGGCGGAACATCGCGATCAGTCGGTCGCGGTGCCCCGCTTCTTCGTCGCGCATGCCCTCGAACATTTGCGCCGTCGCCGGGTACCCTTCCCGCAGGGCGTTGGCAAATTCGCCGTAAATCCGACCGTCTTCTTCTTCCGAAGCAATCGCCAGCGCCAGAATCTCCCGCTCGCTCAAATCCTTGAATTTTTTCAGCATCGATCGCCGCCCTCACCCACTTCGAGCACGCAGCATCGCACAAACCACACGGCGATGTCATCTCGACTGTCCTGCATGGAGAATGGACCCTCAAGTCGGAGGTTCGGCTTCAGGAGCGGGTCACAGACCTGAGTTTGTACGGCTGCGGTGTGAGCGCGAATAAACGCCTTCCCGTGGGAACCAAGCTGAGAATCAGAATCACGCACAAAGGCAGTACCTTCTCGGCTCTCGGCAAGGTGGCTTACGCCACATCGAATGGTGGCGTAGGAATCGTTTTCAACAAAACCGAGTCGAAGGACCAACTGATCTTGGAAAAGTGGATTACTGAACTGCGCGATCGATGACCGAGGCCGTGAGCCACTTCAGACCTCGGTTTGAAAAAAAATAAGGGAGAAGATAGGAATTAGACCGTTAACTGAGACAAGCGAGGTGCCGTGTTGCTTACAATTTCCTGCGATTCCTGACAGAAAACAAAGTATTCTCCTGGCGAGCGGCCCGCCAATTCCATCATCCGAAGCTTCGCCACTTCGATGTTATCCACCGCTTCCATCCAAACCGGGGTACCGAGAAGGTCCTTTCTGAATATGTCATAAGGAGCGGTTTTCATCGAAGCCTTCTAGACGACCAAAGGTTTGCGTCAGTTGATTCGAACCGACCCTCACGTTCAGTACTTTAGGATTGTTCAGAAAAATACCGCTGGCTGTGGCATGCCGTAGTAGGAAGCCAGCATGGATCTGCCGCCCTCCCGCAAGTTTTCACCGGATCGGCGGGTCCTTGAGAATTCGCGTACCAGGGAAGCGTCGAGCCATCCAGTCGCGGCTTCGTGATGAAGGATTTGCAACGCCTCCTCCGCGGTAAGGGCAACTCTGTAAGGCCGGTCGGTGGTCAGCGCGTCATAGATATCCGCGATCTGCAAAATGCGGGCCTGCACGGGAATTTGCTCTCCGCGGAGTCCGTCGGGATACCCGCTTCCGTCCATGCGCTCGTGATGATGCCGAATTACCGGCAAGATGCTCCGGAAAGATCTAAGCGGCGCACAGATGTTTTCTCCAACGACCGGATGCTGTTTCACGATTTCCATTTCCTCAGCGTCGAGCGGCCCTGGCTTCAGAAGGATGTTATCGGGGACCGCCACCTTGCCGACGTCGTGAAGCAAGCATGCGATCCGCAATTCCTGCAATTCGTGTTCTTGCAGGCCGTGACTCTCGCCAAGCTGGACGGCATACTCCGCCATTTGGTCAGAATGGCCGTCGGCTAAAGAGTCTTTCGCCTCGATGCTGCGCGCCAGCGAAAGCACCACCGATTTCGCCTGCTCATCGATATATTTCTGAAGCCGTAAAAGTGCTTGGATACGGCCCAGACCTTGCTCGAGTGAAGCGCAGGTTCCCCAGACGTCGGCAGCCCCTGCGTGGAATCCTTGAAAAATATCCGCGGGACCCGACGAAGGCTTGATCAACACAACCGGGACAAGCTGATTGAGGGGATTTTCCTTCAGACGGCGGCAAAGCTCAATACTGTCGATTTCCGGCGGCGCTTCGTGCACCAGAACGAGATCAGGTCGAACTAGGAGACACTGCCGGAGCGCGGTGTCTCTGTCTCCCGCCTCAAATACTTCAAAGCTCTGATTCCGAAGGAATGATTTCCAATCTACGCGGTCCGGAGAAGCAACGTCGACAAGCAAGATGATTGGGCGCACGGGTCCCTCTCAACATCCCATATACGCGACAGGGGTTGCGTAAAATTTCCCCCGACGACAAACGCATAGCTGTGGATTGGAGATCGAGCTTTCGGTCCCCAACCTCTGGTTTCGGAGGCCCCGCCTCCGCTTTCTGGGGGACGAGAAAGAGTGAGATGAGCTGGACGAAATACTTAGGGTGCGAATGAGGTTCCAAATCCAGCGGCTTTTAAGTCGCTGATAATCCGCCTGTTATAACGAATGATGAGAAGAGGCGACGTTTTCTGCTAGGGGCAAATTTCACTGGTACTTGTAGAATTTACGAGAGGCCCGATGTCGTTTGCCTGTCTATCTATTTTTCTTCGCCAATACATGGAGGCGATTCCCGCAAACCCCATTAATTGGGCCAAACTCCGAAGATCTCCCAATCCGATAGCACTGAAGTTGCAACAGAGTGCCACTTGACTCTTGGTTTTCGAACCACTACACCGGAAAGCCTTGTGTTCGGTAGAGTTGCACGATATCCAGGCGGTCTTCGGCTCCGATTTTGTGCTTCATGCGGTACAGATGGTTCTTTACGGTCTGCTCGGAAAGCGAGAAATGATTGGCGATCTCTTTGTTCGTCAGGCCCTTCGCAATCAGGGGAACCAATTGCTGCTCCCGCCGCGTCAGGCCCAACCTGCGCCGCGGACTAACGCACTCCATTGACGCGGCTTCGCTTTCACAATACCTGAACAGCGCCGTACACAACGCGCCGGGACACACTGCTTCACCGGCACGCACGGCGCGCACTCCCTCCAGCACTTCGTCCGAAGAAGCGTCGTGCAACAGGTATCCCCTTATACCGGCGCGCACGCACTGCAGGAATTCTCCGTCGTCCTTGACCTTCCCGAGCAGCAGGATGCGCATCTGCGGCGCTGCCGCGCGCACTTGCTGAATCATCTGCAAATCTTCATACAATGTCCCCCGTGAAGTCAGCAGCAAGACATCCGCATTCGTTTGCGCTACCGATTCTGCCCGCAACGGCGCGGTCGCCTCCAGGCCGGTTACCTCGACGTCGCCTTTCTTCTCCAGCATGCGCGCCAGCGCTTCTCGCAGCAGGCGATTGTCCGCGGCCACAAACACGCTGACCTTCGCCTTGGGTGCTTCGCCGGAGTCCGGCCCCGCTTTCCTCCCCAATTCGTTTCTGATCGCTGTCCCCGCTCCATCCGCTCTTTCATACCGCGCCATTGCTACGTCAGTTGCCAGACTTCGCCGCGCGCTTGCACTCATGGTGGACATTCTCCGGAACTATTTTGGTTCCCCGACCGCAAACCGCCAGCAGACCGATCTGGCACGTGCGGTGACCCCGCACGGTGCAATTCCACAGCCGCATCCCTGAGGAATCTCTTATCTCCATACCGCGATATCTCGTTTGCTGTTTAACACTTAGCACGGACTTCTCCGCATCTCTTTCGGTCGCCGTGCCATTCCGGTACCAATCCGAATTTGCGATTTCAGTTCGATACTCATGTCACGCCCGTTAAGAGTTTTCGTAACTGGCTTCCATACGCGCCTTTCTTTCCTGGTACTTCCGTACTACCATCGCCGGGAGGCGTTCTACCGTCATGGGTACGTTTCCCCCATAGGCTTTTTGTGGCGCTCGCCTTACGCTTACCAAGCGAGGCGCCCCGCTCTGTTGGTGTGGCCGGGCACCCGCAAGTGCTGAGGAAGGATTGGCCGTTTCAGAAATAAATGAATAAGCTTACGCAAAATCCGGTTTCTGCACCGCGCCCAAAATCCGAGCGCCGCGGCAGCCGCCGCTGCAAGTTCACGCAGCTCATGCGCATCCAACCTTCCGATCCGCAGAGGCA
>Ga0210409_10003129_pt1 | contig 18955 bp, 20 predicted proteins | sample IncBWH17MmetaG_FD_161649 | JGI IMG/M metagenome (GOLD analysis project Ga0210409, IMG submission 161649) | Forest soil microbial communities from Barre Woods Harvard Forest LTER site, Petersham, Massachusetts, United States - Inc-BW-H-17-M | ecosystem: Environmental > Terrestrial > Soil >... | reverse complement strand
TCACAAGATTGCCGGGTGAGGGGGGCCGGCCATGCGCGCATCCCTCTTCAAGAGCGACCGGCCGCGACCGATCGATCGGTACATCGATTTCTTCGGCGGGGCGGCGTCCATCGTGGCCGGATTGGCCGTCGCGGGGTGCGCCGGGCTCGTTCCGCTCTCTGACCAGGAGGTCACCCGCGCGCCCGCAGCGGCGGTCGCGGACGCGACGCCCAGCCGTGCCGGCGGAGCCGCGGCGGCGGGCTTCACGGATTCCGCCCGCGATCGGGTCTTTTCACTGGCCTGGAAAGCGGAAGACTCGGGCGATCGGGTGCGCATCGACGGCCGGCTGGAGAATCGCGAGGGGCCGGAGGTCGCGGACGTCACGCTGCAGATCGTCTTGTGGACGAGCGGGGAGATGCCCCTCACGCAGCAACGGGTCACGCTCGCCGGCGTCCTCGCCCCGAAGGACTCGCGGCCGTTCGTCGTCAGCGTGCCGACGCCCGCGCCCCCGAGCCGAGTGTCCGTCGAGGTCTACGCGTATCGAGCTCCGTAGCACGGAGGCCGGAACGCGGCGAGGCCCGACGCGTTAGGACCGGCGACCAGGACCAACAACGGGCCCGCAAAGGAGACCATCCAATGAAGACGCAGCATCGACTGTTTCCAACTGACCTGGTATGGAAGTCGGCGACCGTAGGGGTCGCCCTGTTCGGTCTGGTGGCCTCGCCGGGAGGGGTGATGGCCGGGCCGCACCACGATGGAGGGGATGCGACAGCGGGTGTCATCGTCGCGGCCACCGGAAGCCCCAGTAGTCCTCGGATCGAGATCGCCAAGCACAAGTTCAGTCTCCCGACCGTGACCGTCCCGGTCGGAGGGACCGTCACCTGGGTGAATCACGACGAGGATGTGCACACCGTGGTGTCGACAGCCGGTGCCTTCCGATCGCCCGGGATCGAGACGGACGAAACCTACGCCTACAAGTTTACGAAGCCCGGCGTCTACCAGTACTTCTGCACCCTCCATCCCTTGATGGTCGGGAAGGTCGTGGTGAAGTGAGCATGACGATCACGCGCGGCCTCGCGGTCGCCTCGGTGGCCACTGCGCTCATCGGGCTCGGGGTCGCCGGTCCCGGGCCGGCTCAGGGCGAGCCGTCGACCGTCGTCCGCATCGTGCTCAAGGAGTATGCGTTCACCCCGGCGCGAGTGATTCTTTCGGTGGGCAAGCCGGTCACCCTCCAGGTGGTCAACCGAGGGCGGATGACGCACATGTTCACATCCCCGTATCTAGCTTCGCGGGACCTCGAAGTCGAAGGAGGGGAGATGGAAGTCGATGCGCCGAACGGTGTCAAGTACGTGAAACTGCGCCCGGGCAAGAGCGCCGAGATCAAGTTCACACCTGAGGCAAGAGGGACGTTCGACATCGGGTGCGACATGAAGGAAGGAAGTCGGCTGCACCGCGATCTCGGGATGAAGGGCCAGCTGGTGGTGGAATGAGCCGAGCGTCGGTACCGCACCGGTGGGGGGTCATCCTGGCCGGGGGAGAGGGCGCTCGGCTCCGCCCGCTCACTCGGACCCTGGCTGGCGACGACCGACCCAAGCAGTTCTGCGCGATTCTCGGCGATACCTCCATGCTGGAGGGGACCCGCCGACGCGTGATGCTTGGCGTCGCGCCGCAGCGGACTCTGGTCGTGGTGACGCGGACGCAGGAGCGGTTTTATGTGCCCGCCCTTGCGTCCATGCGGACCGGGGCGGTCGTGGTCCAGCCGGAGAACCGCGGGACCGCGCCAGCGGTGCTGTACGCGCTTCTCCGGCTCACCACGCTGGCTCCTCGGGACCGCGTGGCGTTCTTCCCGGCCGACCACCATGTGTCCGACGACCGGGCGTTCATGAGCCATGTGGACGCGGCCTTCGAGGCGAGCGCCGAGCGGCCGGACCTGGTGACGCTGCTCGGGATCGTGCCCGATGGTCTGGACCGCGGCGGCTACGGCTGGATCGAGCCGGGTGAGCTGCTCGCTTGGGGCTCGACGAGACCCCTCCGGCTCGTGCGGGGTTTCCACGAGAAGCCCTCCCGGCCCGATAGTGAGCGGTACCGGGCGTGCGGGTGGCTCTGGAATAGCTTCGTCATGGTTGCTCGCGTATCCGCGCTGCTGGCGTCGATCAAGCTGGCGCTCCCCGACCTGTACCGGGCGTTCGAGCCGGTCCGGCGATGTCTCGGCACCGTGGGAGAGGCGGCCGCGGCCGACGTCGTCTACTGCGGACTGCCGACGATCGATTTTTCGCGGTCCGTGCTGGAGGCCGGCCCTGGAAACCTGGCGGTACTTCCCGTGAGCGATGTGGAGTGGAACGACCTGGGCGACCCGGCGCGCGTGCAGGACATCCGAAGCTCCTTGCACGTGGCCACCGGAGGTCCTCGAGGGGAGTGAGCATTCACAACATACCGTGAAAGTCCCAAGATGCTGGGCCGACTTTGGCCTGCGTCACCTGCCGTCCCTCCCACCGGCCCTCTGATTTTCCTTCGGGTTGACGACCAGTTGCGGTCGCTCGCGCCCGCGCCACCTCGCCATGGTACGGCCTTTGCCCCTTACCAGACCATGTTGCGCATTCGGGAGGCCGCGGATAGCGACCGCGAGACCACACTGCACGTGGAGGGGCGCATCGTGTCGGAGTGGGTTGGGGTGTTGCGGGAGGAGTGCAGGCGGGCGCTGCAGGAGCCGGGCCGACGACTCCGGCTGGACCTGACGGGGGTGACGTTTATCGATCCAAGCGGCGTGCGGGCACTGCGGTCGCTCCCGACGGACCGCGTCGCGATCGTCCACGCCCTAGACTTCATCGACACCCTGCTGAAGGGCGATGGCACGTCGTGAGCCCCGTGACAGGCGAGCAGCGCTGGCAGACGGCGGAGCTGGGACGCGAGGCCCTCGCCTATGCCGATACCCTCCACAACCTGGCGCGCTACCTGACGCGGAACGCAACGGATGCCGAGGATCTCGTCCAGGAGACCTACACGCACGCGTTGCGAGCGGCCGCGCAGTTCACGCCCGGCACGAACCTCAAAGCTTGGCTCATCCGGATTCTTCGGAATACCTTCATCAGCCTCTACCGTCGGCAACGTCGTGACCCGACCGTAGGAGGGCTCGATACCGTAAACCCGAGTCAGCACGATGCGACCGACGGCGGGTGGCTCCGAGGCGATCTCGAGCTGGAACACCTCCGCGCCGTCGTGGGCGAGGAGATCGAACGGGCGCTGATGAGTTTGTCCGAAGAGGCGCGCACCGTGGTTCTGCTCGACCTCGAGGGCCTGAGCGAGCACGAGGTCGCCAGCGTGGTGGGGTGTCCCGTGGGCACCGTAAAATCGCGGCTGTCGCGGGCGCGAATGGCGCTCCGTCACCAGCTCGCCGACTACGGAAAGACGAGGGCACCAGGACCGACCGCCCCGTGTTCAACGAAGCCATCATCGTGAGGGCAGAACGGAACGTATATTTCGGGGGCCAGGACACCTGCGTGTTCGGCCTGGGTGGGCCCTAGTGCGCGCGGCCCTCGCCTTCAGCGCATCCGGCCAGCCGCCGCGTCGAAAAGATGGTCGAGGCGGAAAGAGTAGCCGATGCCGACGAAGAAATCAGGCGCGGCGCGCGACACGCCCATCCCGATGTGGAGGTCAACCTGATTCCTTGGCGTGATGCGATACGCGGTGCCCGCGTGGAGGATCGGCCGCGGGCCGCCATGCGTGGGATAGTCGGCCGCGTACTCGATAAACACGTCCCAGGGTTTCGTGATTTGACGCTCGATGTAGAACGTCGGTTGCCCCGTGGCGTTCCGACGACCCGCCTCGGTCAGCCAGAAGAGGGACAACATGCCTCCAATGGACCACGATCGACCCAGCTCCAGAGACCACGGAAGTTTGACAAAGGGATCGTAGCCCCCGCTGGAAACGCCCCGTGCGCCGGTCGGCAGGCTCACCCCGGCGATCACGGCGAGCTCGACCTGCCCGAGCAACGGGCCGAGTTGCTGCTTGAAGCCCACGGAACTATCGCCGAAGCCACTCGTGTCGGGGGTGGACCCGAGGGCGGCCACGTAATCTGGCACCCCGAGCCGCAGTTCCGTTCGCGGGGTCACGCCAAATCGAATCAGCGATTGCGTGCCATCGAGTAGGGGTTGGCCGTGATCTCGGGTGAATGTTAAGCCGTTTTCGACCAGGAGGCTTCCCCGCGGCACGACGGTGGCGGCATCCGTCACGTCCGGCCGATCGGTGATGATCTCGGGAACGGTATCAGTCGCTTCGACCGCGGACTCGGAGCCAGCAGGGGGTCGCGCCTCGCGCAGCTCCGCCTCAGCGAGATCGGGGAGTGCGAGGCATAGCACGATGAGCAGCGCGACCATGTAAATCCGCTCCAGACTGCGGACAGACCGTCCCGGCCGCCGCATCACACGCCGACCCATGCTCCGTGTGGGCGGCCCGGGTATAGGTGGTTCGTCGACAGTTCCTTACACGCCAGTGAGATCCCGCCCGAGGGGTTCAGCGTGAAGACCTCCTCGTGTGTCTTGGATGGTGCGGGCATTTAGAGCGGGAGCACCTCCGCTCACTGTTGCGAACGTCTCTCTGCTGGACTGGTTCCCGTGCGGCGCGCCCTAGGTCCTAGCGTCCTGATTCGGAGCCCGTTTTCCCGGACTTCCGTCGTGATTGGTCATGGTTCTGCGCGCGGCGGCAGCACTGAGGATCCGACGGGAAGGCAAGACTAGGTCGAAGCGACCTAAAAGCGGTTCAGCGCTGGGGCGGAGCTAGCGGAATATTGGAGCGATTCCTCACCCGCGGCGGGCAATGCCGAGCTTTTTCATGCGGGCTTCCAAGGTGGTCGGCTTCATGCCCAAGAGCTTGGCCGCGCCACGCTCCCCGCTGACTCGCCAGGCCGTCCGCTCAAGCGCCGCTAGAATGTGTTTGCGTTCAATCTCTTCGAGGGTCTGGGTACCCTCCTCGTGAGGGAGCGGGCTCGGGCGCGGTAGCCACCCACCGAGGTCCAACTGCGCGCCCTCGCTGAGAATTAAGGCTCGCTCGACGACATTTTCAAGTTCCCGAACGTTCCCGGGCCAGGGATAGGCTTCTAACACGTGGAGCGTCGACGGCAAGATGCTTGTGATGCGCTTCCCCAGCCGCGCGCCATGCTTCTGCGCGAAGTAGCCGGCCAGGAGCAGAATGTCCCCTCTCCGTTCCCGAAGCGGTGGCAGGCGAATCGGAACGACGCTCAACCGGTAGTAGAGATCAGCACGGAACCTACTTCCTTGAATGGCGTGCTCCAGTTCCCGGTTTGTTGCGGCGATCACCCGCACGTCCACTCGGATCGTCTGATGACCGCCGACCCGCTCAAACTCGCCCTCCTGGAGCACGCGGAGCAACTTCGGTTGCAGCTCTAGCGGTAAGTCCCCGATCTCGTCCAGGAAGAGCGTGCCTCCGTGGGCGAGCTCAAACCGCCCAGCGCGGCGAGTCAGGGCGCCCGTGAACGCGCCCTTCTCGTGTCCAAACAGTTCACTCTCGATCAGGCCGGCGGGCAAGGCGGCACAGTTGACCTTGACCAGCGTCCGGTGGCGTCGCGAGCTCAGATTGTGCAGCGCCCGGGCCACCAGCTCCTTGCCGGTTCCCGTTTCGCCGACGAGCAAGACCGTCGCATCGGTGGGGGCGACGGTCTCGATCAGCTTGAACACCCGCTTCATTTCGGGACTCTGTCCGGTGAGTTCCTCGAAGTTGTGCTCGGTCTTGATCTCCTCCTGCAGATAGCGGTTCTCCTCTTCCAAGAGAGCGCGAAGCCGGGCGATCTCCTCATACGCCCGCATGTTCTCGACCGCGAGGGCAATCTGCTTCGCCACGCTTTCCAGGAATGGGACGTCCTCGAGCGCGTATCGATCTGGTGTGAAACTCGCTAGCAATACGGCTCCGATGGCCCGGTCCCGCGCGATGAGTGGGAGAATAAGGTACGAGCGCGCTCCTCCGGCGAACAGGATCTCGTCCCCCGGGAGCCGAGGCTCTAGCGCGAGGTTGTGGCTGATGCGCGGCTGCTGATGTTCGAACGCCCAGCCGACGGCCGTGCCGTGAGGGCTGACCTCCCTATGTGTACCATGCGAGTGCCCTTCCAGCTCCCGACCCTCCAACGCGATCGTGCGAAGGACACCCTTCTCCGCAACGTAGAGCAAAGCGCGATCAAACGGGACCACCTTGCGCAGGGCCTCGGTGATCGCGTGGAAGAGTGACTCCTGGGTGAGGTTCGAGATGATTGCATTGTTGATGTCTAGCAACGTGCTGTACTGCTGCAGAGGCTCGCGAAGACCCGGGATGGGCCGTTCGCGGGTCGGTCCGCGGTCCGTCTGGTCGAGAGGCCCGTCCGTCCCGGGCTCCCTTCGATCCTCCACGTGCTGCCTCCATCGTGATCAGGCGCGTCTGGCCCGCGATCTCTGCCGCGAAGGTCGTTCGGTCGGGCCGGATGGCCTCACCCGCGCGCTTCACGCAATCAGATCTATCCCCCTGGGACAGATCATGCGGGTCACGGCGGGGTTGGCGATCGAGGCCCGCCTCCGGGGCGGGTGGGTTCGGAGCCGGGTGGGAGGAGCAACGCGGCGAAGAACCGAGAGCGCATTGAGGTTTCCCTCCCTGACGAGTGGGTACACTGCTATAGTCTCGGTCGACCGTCAAGGGATTTGGCGGTCCCAACTGGTTTTCCAACGGCTCCGCATCCCTATTGCCCAGGTAGTGTCCGCTGAGGGACGACCTGCAGCCACCCCGAGGGACATTCACGCACGTAGGGGTAGTAGGCCCTGGTGTCGTTGCAGTAGTACCAGGAGGACGCTGGCTCAGACTGCGTCGCGGTCTGGGGCGATCCCAGGGAGATCCCGAGCAGCTCGACCTCGAAAACGAGAGTCGCCCCCGGCTTGATGAGCGGGGGCCAGCCTTGGTCGCCGTACGCCAGGTCGGCGGGGCAGACGAGCCGGCTCTTGCCTCCCACCTTGACGAGCTGGAGGGCTTCGGTCCAGCACTTGATCACGCCGTTCAGCGGCACCGTTGCGGGCCCGCCACGCTGCCTAGAGCTGTCGAAGACCGCGCCGTCAGTGAGCCGTCCTTCGTAGTTGACCGTCACCGTATCAGTGCCCTTGGGCGAGGCCCCGGTCCCCGGGGCGATCGGGATCATGACCAGGCCCGAGGCGGTTCTTGTCGCGCCCGGCTCCCGGGCCGCGTGGTCGACAAAGACCTGGCTCGTCTTCTTCTCGGCGGCCGCGACCGCCGCCACGCGAGCCTCCTGGAACTGTTTGATCCTCGGGCCATAGGTCTCGAGGTCGACCTTCGGTGTCTTGTGCAGGCTCCCATCGGCGAGGCCCGCCTCGACCAGTTCCAGTTCCGACGGGCTTAGATTGAACGGGCTCAGGCTGCGATTGATGGTCAGACCAAGCGCGTAGAGGGTCTTTTGGTCGTCCGTCTCGAGCTTGGGTTCACCCGCCCCCGCGTTGGCCGCGGTAGCGAGGATGAGGGCCGTTGACCAGATCACGAGCGTGCGCATGGGGATTCCTTTCTCACGGCTCACTGGAGCCATTAACCGACCGGGGAGGGGACCACCTTGAGCCACCCGCCCGGGCACTGTCTGGTGTAGGGGTAGTACGCCTTGGCGTCGACGCAGTAATACCAGTACGTCGGGGTCGCTGGGGAGGACGGCTGCGGCCCGGGCACCTGGGGTTCCGGCTGGATGACGACCGGTGGCGCGTAGGTGTAGGCCGGGTACGGCGACGGGAACCAGAAGGGATCCCAGAAGAAGGGATAGACCCCGAAGCCGAATGCAGGCCCTACGAATCCGAAGTCGCCGAAGAAGCCGAACCGGTGGAAGCGTTCGAATCGCTCCCGTCCCCCGCGGAACCCGCCACGATGGAACTCGCCCCCGCGGAATCCGCCCCTCCGGAACCCGGCCCCACCGCCGCCGTGGAAGCCGCCCCCAGTGCCGCCGTGGAACCCTCCCGCAGCCCCACCGCCGCCGTGGAACCCGCCGCCACCGCCGCGGGCGAGAGCGGGCGTCGTTGTCAGAGTCAGGATGGCCAGTGCGAGCATCAGCTTGCGGATCATAGGGCACCTCCTCGATGCCACGTCCCCTTCACTTCTTCAACGCACGAAGCCCGGGCGACGAGGCGGAGTTGGGCCCTTGTCATCGGCGTCTCATCCCTGTCTCATCATCGAGATCCGCGGGGAACCACGACCTCTCCGGCGCGTTCGCACGATTGGAGGCGACTCCGTGCGGACGGATATCCCAAGAGCGCAGCAAGAGGACGCGTGTCGTGGGCGTGGCGAGGCGCGCGACACGTGCCACAGGAAGTCCGACGTCTGCCTCTCCTCATTCAGGCGCCTTGCCGTCGGTGTGGTTGGCACGCTCGTTGTTCTTCTGCTGTCGGTGCGCGAGGGCCGCGCCCAGTCCGTGGCCGGGGTCACGGTGCGGAGTGACTGCTCGGCTCCGCTCGCGGAGTACCTGAGGGAGCCGAATCCGGGCGAGTTTTTCTACGTCGAAGACGCCCAATCCAGCAAGCACACGTGTGGGTTCAGCGTCGAGGAGCCAGGGGAGTTCGACCGGTATCCGAGCTCAATGCAGACCGCCTTCACCATCTGCCAGAACCGGGCGGATGAGCGGGGCATCCCGGCGCCCTGTGCGCTCATCGCCCGAGGCCCCACTATCCTGGCTCATTCCTATCGGGAGGCGCAGGCGCGCCAGAATGGCGCGGGGATGATCAGCGATGCGACGCGCTGCGGCCAAAGGCCGCTCAACCGATGGTTCTGGGTGGAGCGGGCGTTCTGCGACCAGTCATGGCACGGGCCGGCCAAGGCCAGCGGGGTCGTGATCTGGAACCACGGCATCCTCGGCACCGTGGCGCAGTATTCCGCTCCGGTCCCGCCGGTGTTCAGGCTACTGCAGGCCCGGGGGTGGGACGTGCTGAAGATCGCTCGCAACAACCTCGCCGAGAACTCGGCCGAGCAGTCCCTCTATCGAGCCGTGGTTCGGACGCTCGAGGAAATCGCTACGCGACGGCGTGAGGGATATGCACGGGTCATTCTGGCCGGGCAGTCGTTCGGGGGCGCTATCACCCTGGAGGCCGCCGAATCATCCAAGGACGTCTACGGGGTGGTGGCCATGGCTCCCGGTCTGCGGGCGATTGGTGGGGCGGGTCGCCTCGACGCGGCCGTGACAGAGCGGACAATCGGGCACCTCGCGGTGGACCGGCTGAGTCTCGTCTTTCCGCGCCAGGACTCCATGTTCGGCGGCCTAGAGCGAGGTCCCGGAGCGACCAGCGTGCTCGCTGGGCGCATTGGCTCGTTCCTCCTGCTCGATGAGAAGTACGACATCGTGGATCACGGCGGAGGAACGACCGGGAAGTTTGCCATCAAGTACGGCCTTTGCTTGATTCAGTATCTGACGAGTCTCGAGGTGGGCAACGGAGCCGTCCGCTGCCAGGACAGTCTGGCGGAGCAGGGCAGAGCGGCCAAGGAGCTCTTGCCTAGGCGCCCCGACGCGGTCAGAGTCGTGCATTCCCCTGACAGCCTGGCGCGGGATCTCCAGGGATTTGCCGGCTCGTGGTATGGGGTCCTGGAGCCCTCTGGAGAAGTTGTCTCGTTCGCCATCGTCGATCTCCCGGACGCTAGCCGCCGGGCACTGTTCAGCTCGATGTCCGGAGGGCGGCGTGGAGGGCTCCACGAGTTCTCAACCGGGAACGAGAGTCTGATGTTTCGTCTGCCAGGCCGAGGGAGTGTTGTCGTGAGGGGCACCACGGTGACGTGGACGCCTGAGACCGGCCGCGACTCACAGACGGCCCAGCTCGCCCCGCTACCCGAGGATTGAGCGGGCCGTCCGGAGGCCTCGCCGCGTCAGCCGCCTACTTTTCTCGAGCCAAGTTGAACTGGAGGCGTTCCTGCAATTGCGAAGACCCACTCATCCGCTCACCGGTAACCGTGAACTGATTGAGGCCCGACGCGTCACGCGTCGCCCAGTTGAGGGTCAGGACATTCCCCTCGATTGTCCCATTCACCGGTCCGCCGGGGTTGGCGTCGAGCTCGCCATTCAGCCAAAGCACGCCCGTGACCTTGGTGCCGGACTGTTGCAGTGTGGCCCACGCCTCGCCCGCGCCAAACCCCGTGCATATCCACGTCCCGCTCCACTTTCCGGTCACGTCCACCGGTGCGGCGGGAGCGGAGGCATATCCGAAGCTGACCAGGGCGACAGCTATGAGCAGCAGCCAGCGCATCTTCCTCATGTCGCATCCTCCCGCGATTCGGGTCACTGCATGCGGGCCCCTCGACGACCGATCGGTGCCTCGCGAGGCGCTCGACACACTAGAGGATGCGACAGGAGTATCACTTCGTCAAGCGGTTGGGCCGGGCTGCGGGGGCCCGGGGGGCCGCGCTATTTTGCGTAGTCCCTGAGTTGCTGGCGAAGTGCGGCTCGGGCGCGCGCGAGCCGAGACTTGACCGTACCCACCGCGCAGCCCACAACCTGTGCGACCTCCGCCTCCGTCAGCCCCTCGAAATCAAGGAGGACAACCGTACGGGCCGGCTCCGATAGCGTCATCAGGGCCCGCTCGATGTCCTCGCGCACGACGTTGCGTAGGCGATCGAGTTCGAGATCGTCCCGTCGCCGCTCGTGATGGCCTCGATCCGTGAGGCCAGCGAGCGCGGCGAGTCCGCCGATCGGCAAGTGGAAACGCCGCCGTCGGTGGAGGCTGAAGAAGGTGTTTCGCAGAATGCAGAACAGCCAGGCTTTGAGGTTCGTGCCGCGAGCGAACTGGGTCGCCGCTCGCATCGCGCGGACGTAGGTATCCTGGACGAGGTCCTCGGCGTCACGCGCGTTCCGGGTGAGATAGTAGGCGACGTTATATAGCGCACTGGCATAGGCGAGGCCCTCATGCCCCAGGAGAGCCCCCGGGGCGTGCCCCTCTCCAGGCTCGCGTTCCTGATCGCCACGTGTCGCCTTGGCCGCGAGGTACCAGCGGGCCAGGCGGCCCCGCACGCGGGGCCTAGCGGAGAGCGTGTGAGGCTCAACCCACGGCGGCGTGAGCAGGCCCGTGGCCGTCGCCCCTCGATCGGGCGATTGGTCGGTTCGCCGGTGGGGGATCACGGGCACTCTGCACCGGCCTGCGAGTTCAGTGGCTCGGCTCGTCGTTTGCTGCCACGTCATGGTGTCCTCCTCCCCCACCGACAGGCAAGCTAGAATGAGAAGCGGATGCGGCTCGACACGATGTAGGCGTCGTTGACCTGGAGGTCCTTGCGGTTCGGCGGGGCGCAGCCGATAATCGCCGCTCCCGCCGCGCAGTACGGAACAGCGACGCTCCGGTGACCGAGGGCCCCACCGGCGAACAGATAGCCCGCCCCGGCGTCGAACGCGACACCGTCCGCGAACCGCCAAGTCGCTACTGCCATCAACTCGTTGCCGATCAGCCTCGCGTCGCCCTCGGGCCTGGCCGAGAGGCCGGTCTTCCGGTCGATGAACGACGGCAGAATGCCACCGCCAGGCACCACGGTGCCGTCCGTGTCCACGGACTTGTCCGTCCAGATGATGTTCCACCCGCCCATGAAGCTCAACGAGGGAGTGAGCTGATAGGTTGCCTTGAGACCCAACTGAATGCGGCCATACTTGTCAAGCCCGACGGCGCTGCTCAGATTGCTCGCCCCCGGTGTAAGGACGGCGTTGTATTCCACGGAACCGATGGAGGTGACCTGGGTGCCCCAGTCAAAGAGATATGTCGTGTCGGTATCGAGCACCTGGTAGAAGTTGACGTTCCTCCTCAGGTTGTCCTGAGCTCGGTTACCGGACGTCCACATCGTCAGGGCCTCGAAGAGCACCGGTCCGAGCTGGTAGCCCGCGCGGACATCGACCAGCCATGCGCTGAGTTTGGCCGTGTCCTTGGGACAGTTCGTCGCCACATTGCCCGAGCCGTTACACAGAACGCCGTAGGCCGGAGTCACCGTGTTGAAGGAGTTGCGGTTCCCGAACTGGTAGAACACGGTGGGATCGAGCGAGAACGGGCCCGATCGCCAGCGCCCATCCAGCCCGATCGTGTGTCGGTTCTCATGGATGCCAGTGCCCACGCCGTCGGCTCCGGAGACGTTCTTGGGCGCGAAGGGACTGCCGCCGGCGGTGCCGTTGGGCGCCGTGGAGGCGGTGATGCTGTAGCCGCCACGGCCAATGCGTGCGGCAGCGCTGGTCGTACCGTCGGCGAAGAAGTACGAGTACATCGGCTTGAGCTGGAGCCCCTTGACGATGCCGGTGAACTCGGGTGCGATGATCAACGCGAAATTGTCGCCGCGACTCTGGGGGACGTTGGACCCGGCCGGACCGATGCCGAGCGGAGTGTTGGCGATGTCGTGCTTGCCGCTCAGGTTCTCGTCCACCGCCACGTAGGTGAAGGCCAGCTTGATGTCCGGTGTGATCGTGCTGGTGACCACGCCCCCTCCGAAGTCACCGGAGGCGTACGTGGCCAGCTTGTACGTCGCCGCGGTGCCGAACGGCTGAGCGCCCAGCCGGGCGACCGTAGGCACGGGAATGAGCGGCACGGGGAACTCGGTGTACAGCCACTTGATCTTGATACCGCCCTGTTCATCGGTGTTGAGGGCGAAACCCGACTGCTCACCGGGATTCTGCGTCCCGCAGGCGACGCCGCTGCCCGTGTTGGTGACGCAGTTCAGGGAGTTGGTGTCGCTGAAGCCGGTCTGGCCCCAGACGCTATCGACCTCGAGGCCTAGCACCCCCTTGGCCTTGCCTATCTGACCGGTGATGTCGAAGCGGCCGCGCGTACGACCGTAGAATGATTGATCGCTTCGTGCCCGGGCAGAATCGAAGTTTCCGAAATTTCTCGCGTACGCCGCGACGTTGTCGATGAACCCGTTGATGTTGACGGTCGGGGCGGGCGCCTGGGCGACGGCGCCCGGGGTGTCCACCGCGAGCAAGGCGAGGGCGGCGAGCGCGCCGCCGACGAAGACTCGCTTCATGACGATCTCCTCGTGCGTGGATGGTGGTTGTGTGCATCTGTCAACGCCAGGTCACGAACGTGTGCCGACTCACTCACCGATGGGAAACGTCGTTGCGCACGACACGTTCCGACGGAAAAGAGGAAAGCAGTTCTGGGAACTGTCTCCGCGTGTCGGCGTTCTAAGCCACGGGACGCGCGCGTGTGAACGGAAGGACTCCAGACACAGAGAGGCCGGACGTCTCGGCCGGCCTCTCTGCATGTTGGAGAGAACTCGACGCGATCAGGGTGACTGGATCTTGTCGAACCGCTGAATCGGCGACGGCCCGCCGAGCTGCGAGCTGGAGAACGTTCCGCTACCGATTCCTTCGGTGGATGAATCTGCGCTCGATCCACCCGGGATACCGGATGTGAGAGCGCAACCGCCCAGCACAAGCGTGCCGCTCACGAGCAACACTGCCGCCGTAGTCCGCACTGCTACTCTCGCCACGTGTGAACCTCCTCGAGTTGAGATGTTGGGTCGTCACCCCGAAATCTGCCTCACTCGTTCGAACGCGTCGGCTCGGAAGTAGTTCCGCTCGCGATTGCTGGTAGCGGGAAGGCGGCAAGCGGACGTACGCGCGCGCAAACGTTCGAGGGGCGGAATGGTTCCGCAACCCGAGGCGGGACGGTGGGCGGAACGAATCGTGGACGACGGCGTTCCGATTGGTTGGAAGGTGGGAGTCGATCGTGTGGAGCGCGGAGGTGAGGGTCATGAATGGACGATCTCGAGGCCGTGCGTGATGAGATACGACAGCTACGGACGCACCGGCGTGGCCGGAGCGCTGAACTATTCACGAAGGTCTGGCCGCGGTCGGAGGACGGTACCGGGGGCCGGCGGCTCCGTGAGCGCCGGCGGTTACACGTCTGGGTCGCCAGCAGACCGGGCTGCAGGAAAGCTGCGTGCTGATCGTGTCGCGTATTCTGACTCGAGGGCGCGACGAGGAACCAGGCGAGAAGCCCCAGTGGGCGGTGAGTTAGCTCCAGTGCACTGAACGGGCAAGGAGACGTCTTAAGGAGAGAGAGCATATGGGAAGGGGAGAGAGGTTCTTCATCGGAGCACTTGTGCTGATGCTGGCTGGGTGCGCCGCGACCGGGGGGAGCACGGCTCCGCCGAGTGTCGATGTCAGCGGAAAGTGGGTCGGGACTTGGGTGTTTCGGAACCCGTCGATGGGTTCGGGAGATGTCCTCGTGGATCTCAAGCAGAGCGGCGCCAAGGCGGCGGGCCATCTCACGGTGACCGGCGACACGACGGCCGACCCCACCTACTTCGAGGGCATCGTCAGCGGGAGCACGGTCATCCTGAATGTACCCTACCTGTCCGGAACCCTGGATGTCCGCGGTGACGAGATGAAGGGAGTCGTCAACGGCATCATGCCGGCCAATGTGAGTCTGCGGCGTCAGCGATGAGCCGATAGTCCTCCTGGGCGCGGGCCGCGTTGCGTGTGGGCCCGGGTCGATCGGTCGGAGATGGTGTGAAGGGCCGCGCGGTGCATGATTCGAGCGACGTGTCCCGCCGAGGTTGTCGGGTCGTTGCGTCAGCACGTCGGCGTGCTCCCGAGTGATCCCCTCAGGAACTGGTGGCGAGCCTCAGGGCGAGTCGGGTCAGGTCGGCGGGGTCGACATCGGAGACCAAGGCACATCCCTGGTCGCCCTTGCGCCAGAGGATCACGTGGAACCCGCGATCGGCCGTCCGGTACGCGCTCACCGAGCCGATCGAAGCGAGCCCGTTCGTCGGCCACGATAGGCCGCGAGCCGGGAAGACGATGAGCGAGATCGCGTGCAGGCGCCGGTGAAAGACGAAGACCGCGGCCTTGCGATCGATGAAGTAGCCGACGGCGCCCCCGGCCAGCGGGAAGTCCGCGTCGCCGAGGAAGGTGACGACGGGAGCAAAGTCCAGCCGCCCCTCGTACCACGGCTTGACCTGATGCATATCGCCGCTCTCCACATCGAGCGGATGCTGGCTTGCGAGGAGCCGCAAATGATCGGTGACCGCTTCGGCGACCATGCTGGGCGGCCCGCCGCTCGGCGATTGCCCGGTACGCTCATAGTAGATAGGGACGGAGATGAGGAGCACCGCGGCGGTCGCCAGCGCCGGGACGAGGCTCCGTCTCCATAGAGCCCACCTGGAGGGATGCTCCCGAGGGGTCGGAGGCCACAGGGTGGCGAGCTGGCGCTTCAGCGCCGGCGGCGCTGCATGCTGGGGCAGCCGGTGCTCGAGGGCTTCCGTCAGCAGGACCTCTGCCGCGACTTCGTGCTCGCACATGGAGCAGGTGTCCAAGTGAATGCGGACGTCCTCCTGAAGCTGTGTTGAGAGCCGTCCCCTCTGGTAGTCGAGGAGCTGGAGCCGCACATCGTCGCAAGTCATGTGTTGTCCTTTTTCCCGTAGTCCTTCAACTGCAGTCGGAGCGCGGCCCGGGCGCGGGCCAAGCGTGACTTTACGGTGCCCACGGCGCAGCCCACCACGTGGGCCACTTCGACTTCGGTCAACCCCTCGAGATCGAGCAGGATCACGGTGCGGGCGTCCTCGGACAGCGTCATCAGCGCCCGCTCGATCTCTTCACCCACGACATGGCGTAGGCGGTGGAGTTCGAGGTCGCCCTGCAGCCACTCCTCGTGGGCGAGTTCTGGGGCGTTCGAATCCACCGTGTTGAGGCCACCGACCGTTGGATTATGACGCTGCTTCCGGTACGAGCTGATGAACGTATTCCGAAGGATTCGGAAGAGCCACGCCTTGAGGTTGCTCCCGGGAGTGAACTGGTTCGCAGCCTGGATCGCCCGCCGGTACGTGTCCTGGACGAGGTCTTCGGCATCGGCCGTGTTTCCGGCGAGATGGCGCGCCAGGTTGTAGAGCGGGTCGGCAAAGGCGAGGGCGTCGCGGCCTAGCGTTGGTCCGTCCGGTTTACGCGAGTGCTCCAGTGGTTCTGAATCGTCGCGTCGCGATCTGAATTGAGACCACTCGAGAGACCGTGACGTTGCCGCCCACGTGGTTGTCATCACTCTTGCTAACGCGCTGTCACTCATGCCGTTCCTCACGATCCCGGCGGGCCGACTGGAACGCCGTCGCGACCCGTGCGTTCGCAGAGGTAGACGGCTCAGAAGTCATCCCGGGTGGGAGCAGAGGAGACGGCGTCATGGATAGACCGACGGTGGTGGAGGGCCTGATTGGGGGCACGATCGGGGCCGGCACGGTCGCCGGCTGGTTCTTGATCATTGACGCGTCGAGGGGACGACCTTTGTGGACGCCCGCCCTGCTGGCCGCAACGTTGCTGGACGGGGTTCGAGATGCGCAAACCCTCCACATCACGGCCCGACTGGTCCTTACATACACCGTCGTCCACTGGTTCGCGTTCCTGATCTTCGGGCTGCTGACGGCGACCGTGCTGGCCGCGGCGGATCGAGAGCCGGGCCTGCTGTTCCTCGTCGTCATGCTGTTCTGCTGCTTCGAGGTCTTCGCGCTGGCGCTGATCTCGGTCCTGGCCGAATGGTTGTTTGAGGTGCTCGCGTGGTGGACCGTGGTGGCCGGCAACCTGTTGGCTGCCCTCAGCATGCTGAGCTTCTTCCTCGGTCGACATCGGCGTGCGTTGCACAGCGTGGGCTGGTTGTCGAACTGAGGTCGGCTCCGGAGCCGGGGGTATCAAACGCTTCACCCGCTTATTCGTTCCGAGGAGTCCTCGGAAAGATGGGAGCGCGTCACAAGCCCGGCCGGGAACGTCCGGCTAGATGGCGCGTTAGCAGCAATGGAGAGCGGCAAGCTCAGCGTGAAGTGACCACAACCCGAACCGCCTAGGAGGGCGCCATGAGAGATGACAAAGGGAGCCAGGATCGCGACACCCAGAGCCCGGAAGTCTTCGGAGGAGACGGCGTGGACCGTCGCGGGTTTCTCCAATGCATGGCGTGGGCCGGCACCGGGCTTGTCTGGGCCGCCACCGGGGGCGTCTTCTCGTCTCGCATTCTGAATCAGGCCTCCGCGGCGGAGCGGACCGGTTCAGACTTCAGCTTCGTCCAGATCAGTGACACGCACATCGGCTTCAAGGGTGAAGCGAACAAGGATGCGCTCGGCACTTTCGAGCAGGCGCTGGCCCGGATCAAGGCCCTGGACCCCGCGCCCGCCTTCATCATCCACACGGGCGACATCACCCACGCCCAGAAGGCCGGCGCCTTCGACACGGTGACGGAAGGGATCAAGGGGACCAAGATCGAGCGGGCCTTCTATATTCCGGGCGAGAACGACGTCTTCGCGGACGGTGGCAAGGAGTATCTCGGTCGGTTCGGGGGACCTTCGGGCAAGGGATGGCAGAGCTTCGACTACAAAGGCGTTCACTTCATCGGCCTGATCAACGTTCTGAACTTCAAGGCCGGCGGCCTAGGGAACCTCGGATCGGAGCAGCTCGACTGGCTCAAGAAGGACGTCGAGGGACTCGGCAGCAGCACGCCCATCGTCGTGTTCGCGCATGTGCCTCTCTGGGCGGTCTATCCCAAGTGGGGCTGGGTGACGGACGACGGCGGGCAAGCGCTCTCCTTTCTCAAGCGGTTCGGCTCGGTCACGGTCCTCAACGGCCACATTCACCAGATCATGCAGAAGGTGGAGGGGAACATCAGCTTCCACACCGCCCTGTCCACCGCGTTCCCCCAGCCGGCCCCCGGCGTGGGAGAGGGGCCCGGCCCGCTCAAGGTACCCGCGGAGGAGCTGCGGAGTGTACTCGGAGTCCGAGCGGTCAACTATGTCCAGGGGAAGAGCCGGCTGGCCATCGTTGACTCGACCCTGGCGTAGGCGGGAAACGTTCCGTGGCGACGGGGCTGCGTGGCGTGCTGGCGACATCGAAGGTGGTGCGTATCGAGATGAGCGAGTATGCATTTACGCCGGCACAGGTCACATTGAAGCCCGGCAGCCCGGTGAAGGGCAGGAGGCGGTCGTGCGGAGCGTGCGTGGGCTAGGATTCCTTGGCATAGCCGGGCTGCTCTGGCTGGGCTTGGACACGCCCCTGGCTCAGGCCGTCGAGTACCGGCTCCAGATCGTGAGCATGTGGGAGAGCGGCTTCACGGGCTTCGTGAAGCCGGGCGAACTCGGCGATGGAGGGTCCGGTCCCGGTCTCGACCACCTCGCAGGAAGCCTTGACCGGGGCGACGCACCCGGAGGGCCGCTGCTCTCTGACCGGACGGTCCATTGGGCCAGCGAGCGTGTGGCGCGGGCCTATGGGGCTGTCCAGGTGCTGGCGGAGGTCAAGCCCGGCGGAGAGGGCACGGCCCAATGGGACAACGTGCGATGGGACGGGAAGACGGGTGAGCGCAGCGTCTTCGTCGTCGCACCCAGCGGCCGCGGGCGGCCTCAGGAGCTCTACCATGTCGTCCTGAAAGGGACCGGTCCGTTACGTCATTTCATACCCTATGCATCATTGAGCAATAGGCGAAAGCTGGCGACGGTGCGCTATCCTCTCGAATTTCTCTGGTTCCACGAAGAGGGAGCAGATCTGTGGGACAAGTTCCTGTCCCAGGCCATGGATCTCGGCAACGGGATCGGCGTCGTGGTCGGCAGCAGTCCGAACTCGACATTCGCCGATCAGGTGTATGTGATCGTGAACCAGGCCGAGCAGCCGACGACCTACAAGGTGATTCTCGTATGGCGCGAACCCCCGAGCAGCCTGGAAGGTCCGGCAAGTCCAGGACCGATGCGTTGATAATTCGGCCTGCGTGTTTCAGTCGCGTACTGTTGTCAGTGTTCTGTTACCTTGCAACTAGCTGATCAAAACGTGGCCGTGACTGAAACACGGGTTCAAATCCCGTTGGGGCCACCAACGTAGAATTGCTGAAGTTTTCGCCCCAGAATTTAAGTGCCGTGGGGGGCGGGATGCGAATCCCTGTTTTCGCCCCCGTTGTTGTTGTCGAATGCACTAATCACCTTCTGCAAGTCTGACTGCGTGAGTCTCGTGTAGACGGTCGTCGTTTGGATGTCCGCATGCCGGAGATGCTCC
>Ga0210409_10003128_pt1 | contig 18957 bp, 12 predicted proteins | sample IncBWH17MmetaG_FD_161649 | JGI IMG/M metagenome (GOLD analysis project Ga0210409, IMG submission 161649) | Forest soil microbial communities from Barre Woods Harvard Forest LTER site, Petersham, Massachusetts, United States - Inc-BW-H-17-M | ecosystem: Environmental > Terrestrial > Soil >... | reverse complement strand
CGAATCGGCGGTCCTTTTGTGGATCAGTGTGCGCACCCAAACTAATTTCCTGCGTTATCTCGCGGTTGCCGCTCTCTCGTTGGGAATTTTTCGCTTGTTAGTCTTTGACCAGATGCAGGCAAACACGCTGATATTCAATGCGCGATTTGCTACCTACGTCGTTGCCATTGCGGTTCTGGCTGGCATCGCCTTCTTCGGGAAGCAGCACGCCGCACCAAACGAACGCCCTTTTCTCCGGCTCGCGGTAATCGCGCTCAATCTACTGGCACTGATCGCTCTTACCCGCGAGGCTGCGGATTATTTTGATCGTCAAATGCTTGGCATAGGTAATCACTGGCAATATGACCACCAGCTTTTTGTGGTTCGCGGATTCACCTACTCTGCGATTTGGTTGATTTACGGCGCCGCATTGATGGCCGTCGGTTTCCGCAATCGGAGTGCATTCCTGCGCTGGCAAGCGCTGATTTTAATCGCCTTCACCACCGGCAAAATCTTTCTGTACGACGTGTCCCAACTTGGCGGAAGCTACAGAATCCTGAGTTTCATCGCCCTCGGCGCGGTTTTGCTGGGAATATCTTTCATTTATCAACGCGACTGGCTGAAGCTTTCCCCCGAATCATCGGATCCTTCCGCACCTGCCCATCCTGCTAAGGGAATATCGTGAGCAAAATATCGTCGTCAGCCTTAGCCATAATACTGGCCGTCAGCGCTTCTCCATCCTATTTCAAATATCGCCGCCAGGTGCAGTCCATAAATTCCGCCGGGCAGCATTACATCGTGGTGGACGAGGTGCTCTGGCGCCACGCCCGGCCGAACCTGGACGATATTCGAATGTACGCAGCGGAAACTGAAATCCCTTACAAAACGACGGTGGAGACGGGGGGCTCAGAAACCCAACAGAAACAATTCCGGGTGCTCCAGCCCGCCTCCATTCGCGGTAAAACTCAGTTTCTCCTGGATATGTCTGGCGTCGATGAATACGACCGCATCCATTTGACGCTGGCCACCAAAAACTTTGTCGCTCATGCTCGCGTGGAAGGTCAGGACGATCCACATGGAACCAAGTGGGCTCTTCTCGGAACCACCACGCTTTACGACCTCTCCGATGAAAAGCTTGGCACCAACAGCACGCTGCAAATTCCACTGAGCGCTTTTAAATTCCTGAAGGTCACCGTCGACAGCGCCGTGAAACCCTCCGACGTAAAAAATGGCACCGCTGGAGCAACGCGCGCCCGGAAAGCCGTTTGGCGCGAGGTCACCGCTACATCCAGCGTGCAACAGCACGGAAAAGAAACCGTGATTACTTTTGATGTCCCTGCTAATGCTCCGGTCGAACGCCTTACGCTGGATATTGATGCCGCCCAGTCAAACTTTTACCGTCAGATCCAGATTCTTGGCAGCCAAGATGAGCCGTACAACACCGATCAGATAAGCCGCATTCACATGCTGCGCAATGGTCAAAAAGTGGACGTCGAACGAACTTCCATAGAACTTTGCGGAAATTGCCGGCGAATTCTGAAGGCCGTAATTCAAAATGGAGACGATCCGCCCTTAAAGATCACTGGCGTGCACTTGCTACAGTGGGAGCGGCGAATTTATTTTGATTCCGACACGGGCGCGCCACCATGGCTCTATTACGGCGACGAAAAACTTGCTGCGCCGGAATACGACTACGCCAAATTATTTCAAAAGGACGCCGCTGTTCAGGCCGTCGTGTTGGACCCCGAAGTCAACAACGCCGCATATATCCCAAGACCCGACGACCGCCCCTGGTCGGATCAACATCCCGCTCTTCTGTGGATTGCCATCCTTGCGGCTGTAATTATTTTAGGGACCGTCGCCGTGCGCTCCTTGAAAACAAGCCCGAAGCCGGTTTCGTAAAAAAAGTTCTTCACCTTAAAAACGGGAAGTAATCCTATATTTCGAGGTGGGGAAAAGTCATTTAGCAGGGAAAACTTTTTAACTTATAGCCGCAGGTTGCATTCGTCGTTCAGGGCTGCCGCGGTTCGCGCGCCACTGGCGTCAGCAGGCCATTTTTTACCCGGAACTCCGACCCTCTCCACCGGATTCTGTCGGACAGCAATCCCACCAGCCAAACAATAGAAGTGATTGCGTCGCGCACTGGGAGTAGCCAAAGCTTACTGATGATCGTTTGATCGCGCAGGCCCCATACTCCTGCTAGCCACGCCACGCTCATTCGCAGCACGAAATACGCCACTAAATACCCGACAGCCACGCTCGTCCAACCCGCGGCGCCGGCGACAATAGCCGCGAGCATCGCCCAAGGAAGCCCGTGCGTAAAAATCATTCCGGCGTACGCTACAGGCCGAACGTTTCGCAAGCCAATGGCCCAGCGCAACTCCTGGCCAAAAAGCTCTTCAATTGTCTCCTTGGGAAAAACGACGGACACCGCTTCCCTCATGATCTCCACTCGATGTCCTTGCCGCGCAATACGATTCCCTAACTCGAAATCGTCGGAATGATGATCGGCCATCGATTCCCAACCACCTATCTCAGCGAGGCGCTCCTTGGTAGTCGCCATTGTCCAGCCAAATGCGAACTGCACGCCGCCCTCAAGCCTGCGTGCTATCAGCGCGCTTGGCAACGAATCCGAGCACATGCCCAGCATTGCCAGGTCTGCCGCCAGCGTCCCGCCACCGGCGCAGCGGTAGAACGACGTAACCGCGCCCACTTCAGCGTCTGCGAACGCCCCCACCAGTTCACGCAAGTAATCTGGCCCCACGCGAACGTCACTGTCACTCATCACTAGCAATTCGTACTCCGCTTCTTTTACTAAACGGTACAAATTGCTAATTTTATTATTTTGCCCCAGACGTTCGACGGACGTGGCCAGCCGGATTCGCGCATTCGGAAAGTCCCGCTGTAATTTCTCAATCACCGGAACTATCGGATCACTCGGATCGGTAACCGCGAAAATAATTTCGTACACCGGATAATTCAGCCGGCAATAGCTGGCAAAGTTATCGTACGCTTCGGAATCCACTCCGCGAACCGGTTTCAGAATGCTCACCGGCGGTGCGAATCCATCATCTCGCGGCGGCAAGCGACGAATACTGCGAAAGTACCCAATAATGTTGTAGAGAGAAAGAATGTAGTAAATCAGCGGACACAGCGCCAACAGCAACAGGAGTGAGCGTAATGCCATTAACACGTTTTATCTGCCCGCCGGGCTAGAATGTCCATAATCGCAACGCCTGGAAATATGATCAAACTGAGAGGAATTCGTCTCAAATCATACGCTCAATTGCTGCCCGTATTCGACAGCAAATGTGTCGGCGCGTTTTGCCCGGTTTCTTTACCGAAAATCCAGCGTCGCTGATGCAACCTTAATAATTTAGTTACAATCTAAATTGCCTCAAATATACTGATGACCAGTCCTGATTGATGCCAGCACAAGTTGCGAGACGTTATCGAGAATCTCTTGAATCTTAATCTGTGCCGGACCTGCCGGGCCTTCATTCCTGAGCCGTTGCTGCGTAGCATTGTAATTTATTGCGCGCATTTCGACACTAGTAACATTGAGTTTTCCGGCGAGGCCTTTTAAAACGCATTTTCGCTGTGGGGGATGGTATATGAAGCATTTTATTTTGTTGGGAATGAATTCCGTTGGCCGGCCGCCGCTTTTTGTCACTTGTTTACTCCTGGCTTTTCTCCTCATGGCCTCGCTTCCCACATTTTCTCAGACTCAGCCTGCTCCGCAGAACACTGCGGAAGGCGATAACCCTTCTCGCTCCAGACGTCTGTCGCAACCTAACGACCTCGCCAATGAAAACTACGAGCATCTTGCCGCCGCTCCACGCCAGATCCAAGAAGTGCTGATGAAAGACCCGGGCCTGCTCGTGGAACTCAAACGATTGGCTATCAAGCAAGCCACCGACGATGGCCAGATAGTAGAAGATTCTTCACTTACCGATCAAGCTATCTTTGACCGTCTGGAGCAGGACATCAAATTCCGCTCCCTGGCTACCAGGCTGGTCCAGCGTTACGGCTATTTGCTGCCCACTTTCAATCCGGATTCTGAAATGGGCAAACAGCGAGAATTCGTTCTCAAAGAGCGCGCCCGCCGCCAAACTCAGCTCGAAGCTGAAGAGGATGCCGAGATCGACTCCGAAATCAAACGCCGAACTCGCGGCGTCGAGGCTTCAGACACTTGTGACCCTCCGCGTCCAGGTTGCGAATTTGCGCCTGCGCAGAAGGCTCCCCGCCGTGCTAACGGCTCAAAAGCGCTTCCAGAAGTTCCCGATCAGGGCAATTCGATTCCTGAGTTTCCATTGAATTCCTCTTCGCCAATTCTGCGTGCACAAGGCGGGGCCTCTACTCCGGGCATGGGCGGCGCTCAGGACGGCGGCATTTCCCAGCAGTTGTCCTCGCTGCGCACTGGGCAAGGCCAGTCTCAAAATACTCCGGGAGAAGAGCAGCCAGGCTCGGACGATCGTAGTTCCAGAATGGCCCAAATGTTTGCTGCTTCACAGGGTTATCCATCCGGAGCAGGAGGTGATCTCGGGATCTCCCTGCCTTTAGACATAGGTGGCACAGGAGGTATCGCTCCGATAGATACCAGCCGGCTTCCGCAAGATTATGTTCAGCGTAGTCGCGAAAATAATCGTCCCCGGCCGACGGAGATGCGCCCAAGTCCCTTGGACCTATCAGCGGTATCCATGGTTCATCGGCCAAACCCATACGCCGATATTCCCTCGCTTTACGATATGTACGTACAAGCTTCTGCCAAACAAGGGCCCATGGAACGGTTTGGTCTCCAGGTTTTCCGCAATCAGGGTGGTGCTTCAGAGGAATTTCCAATTGATTTACCTGCTGGCCCCGACTACATGGTTGGTCCCGGCGACGGTCTGGCCATTGATCTCTGGGGCGGCGTTTCTCAGCGCATCTCTCGCACCGTGGACAGGCAAGGGCGTATTTCGCTTCCCGAATCTGGTCCGGTTCTGGTAAGCGGTCATACGCTTGCCGAAGTTCAGGAAACGGTGCAGAAAGTATTGCGCTCCAATTATCGAGATGTTTCCGCGGATGTTTCCCTGTCGCGCTTACGAAGTGTGCGCGTTTATGTAGTTGGCGATGTGGCCGAGCCAGGCGCTTATGACATCAGTTCGTTGTCAACGCCATTGAACGCTTTGTTTGCCGCTGGCGGAATATCCGACCGCGGCTCGCTTCGCACCATAAAACACTATCGCGGGAACAAACTGGTCGAAGAAGTGGATGCCTATGATCTGTTGCTTCACGGAGTGCGTGGTGAAATGGCCCACTTCGAAAGTGGCGACACTCTTCTCGTCGACCCGACAGGTCCGCAGGTCACGATTGATGGCATGGTTCGACGCCCCGCGATCTATGAGTTGCGAAGCGAAAAAAATCTCGCTGATGCTCTCGATTTAGCGGGAGGAATTCTTCCGGCTGCGGCTCTACAACACATCGAAGTGCAACGACTGGTTGCTCACGAAAAGCGCACCATGCTCACCTTGGATATTTCCGCCACCAGCGACCCCGATGCCATCACCAAACAGCTCACCGCTTTCAAAATCCAGGATGGTGATCAAATCCACATCTTCCCCATCGCGCCCTACAACGAAAGTGCCATCTATCTTCAAGGCCACGTTCTTCGCCCCGGTCGCTATTCATACACCGATGATATGAAGGTTACCGACCTGATCCGCTCTTACGCCGATCTTCTTCCCGAGCCCGCCAGTCACTATGCGGAGATTGTGCGCCTCAATCCTCCGGATTATCGCCCCAGCGTCGAAAGCTTTGATCTTGCTGCCGCACTCGCAAATCCTGCGAACGCGCCGAAGCTTAAAGCGCACGACACCCTTCGAGTCTTCGGCCGCTACGATTTCGAACCGGCGCCTCAGGTTTGGATCGGTGGGGAAGTAGCGTCTCCAGGGAAGTACGCCACATCCGGCCAAATTCGTTTGCGTGACGCCGTCTATCTCGCAGGTGGTGTTTCTCCTGATGCCTCACTTGACTCCGCTCAGTTGTTCAGGACCCAAGCCAATGGAACGCTGAAAATCCTCAGCGTCAATCTCGGTGGCGCCTTGGCGGGTAATCCCATCGACAATATCTTGCTGGAGTCCCGCGATCGCCTTCTGGTGCACCGCAACACCGCTCAGGTAGATGTGGCCACCGTGGACGTAAAAGGCGAAGTTGCCAAGCCCGGCCGCTATCCCTTAACCACCAACATGCATGTTGAAGACTTGATTCAGGTGGCCGGTGGTCTGACGCGCACCGCGGATCCCGTCAAAGCCAACCTCACTCGCTACGCCGCCGGTGATACCGAGCACGTCAGCGAAAACTTGTCTGTTGCTCTCGCCGCCGTCACGGCTGGCGATACCACCGAAAACAAGCTTCTTCGCGACGGAGACGTGCTAACCATTGTGCAAAACCCGGGCTGGAATGACGTCGGAGCCTCGATGACCGTGCGAGGGGAAGTACAGCATCCAGGCCCATTCGGCATCCGTCCAGGCGAGCGAATTAGCTCGATTCTCGAACGGGCAGGCGGCTTTTCCTCCCAAGCCTATCCCTACGGTGCCTTGCTTATGCGCCGCGACGTGAAAGAACTCGAATTGAACGCGCGCACCGAAATGATCCGTCGCTTAAAGGAAGAAGAGGTTCACCTGCGAGCTTTGCCGGAAATTGATCCCGACCAGAAGAATGCCAAATTAACGGCTCTCGGAGAGACGGAAACCACCATTCAGCAACTTCAAGCGAATCCACCAGTCGGTCGAGTCGTGATTCATATTCAACGCGATTTGAACGCCTGGCGAAATACTTCCTCGGACGTCATGATCCGCGACGGTGACATTCTGGTCATTCCCAAGAAAGCAGACTACATCACTGTGAACGGGCAGGTTTTTAATCCCACCGCCGTCAGTTATCGACCCGGCCGCACCGCCAGGTGGTATTTGAGCCAGGCCGGTGGCATGACTCAACTCGCCAATAAGAAGGCCGTTTTCGTCATCAGAGGGGATGGCTCTGTCCTGGCTGCCAAGAACAACTCCACTTTCTGGAGTGGCGATCCTTTGAATACATCGTTGCGGCCTGGCGATTCGATTGTCGTACCCGAAGTGGCGCCGCGCATTGGAACGCGAAATTGGCAGAATCTATTCCAGGCCGGGCAACTTGCTGCCTCCGCAGCCTTGGCGGTCGCTTACATTCATCCGTAATGACTAAAATCAGAGATACGTTTCGCTACGGCGCGTGCTGTTTAGCCATTCTCATCTTTACGGGAGGATGCTTCGGGGCCGCGCACCCACAGGAACCTCAGAACTCCGATTCAAAAGATTCAAACGCCGCTGATAATCCGCCCAAAAAAGACAAGCCTGATAATCCGCGCGCAAAACCGCAGCGTGACAAAGACGAACCCCCGGAGCCGGCCGGCGGTAACCGTAGCCTGGGCGGGCTCGCCAAAGATTTCGTCGGTGATCAGAAAAGAATTTGGACCAGCCCGGCGCGGCTGCGCTTTCCAGATGCCGATTGGCTGGTGCCCGTCAGCGGGGTCGCTGCTGGACTCTTCGCCACCGACGCGGATGTTAGCCTTCACCTTTCCAACAATCCTCAAACCATCAGCCAGTACAAGAACTATTCGACTGCTGGTCTCGGCGCGCTCATAGGCACTGGCGCGGGACTTTGGCTTCTCAGCTATCCTTCCCACAACGAACATTGGCGCGAAACCGGTTTGCTTGCCGGCGAAGCGGCCGTCGACAGTCTCATTCCCGTGGAACTGATGAAATACTCTTTGGGCCGTCAGCGTCCCTATCAGGGCGATGGCACTGGCCCCTTCTTCCAGGGCGGAACTTCATTTCCTTCCGAGCATGCCGCTGCCGCTTGGGCCATAGCGGGTGTTTTCGCCCACGAATATCCTGGCTTCTTCCCAAAAATTTTCAGCTACGGTCTAGCCTCTTTCGTCAGCTATTCGCGAGTAAGGAGTAAACAGCATTTTCCCTCGGACGTCTTTGTTGGCAGCTTGATCGGCCAGCTCGTCTCGCAGGACGTCTATAGCCACCACCATGATCCAACTTTGGGTGGCGATGAGTGGAGATCCATCGGTCAGATTGTGCGCGGAGATGGCCATTTATCCGCCTCCAATCAGGGTTCCCCGTACGTCCAACTTGATAGTTGGATCTATCCGGCGTTCGATCGCTTGATTGCCATGGGATTCGTGCGTTCCGCCGGCCTCAGCTTGAGGCCATGGACTCGTCTGGAATGTGTGCGACTTTTAGAAGAAGCGCAAGATGGGGGCGAAGATGGTGACGCCGAAATAATTGATTCCCCTCAAGGCGAGCAATTGATCGCCACGTTGAACCAAGAGTTCGCCCCCGACACGAAGCAGCTTGAATATGGCAACCCGGGAACTCTTCAAATCGAGTCTCTCTACACGCGGTTCACGGGAATTTCCGGGACGCCTTTAGTCCAAGGTACGCATTTCGATTTTGGCCAGACTCTCATTAACGATTTTGGCCGCCCTTACGAAGCGGGTTTCAATAACGTTACAGGCTTCTCGACCTGGGGCTCGTCAGGCCGTGTGGTCGCTTACCTCCGCGGCGAATATCAGTATGCTCCGGGCGGTCCTGGCTTACCTGCTTTGGCGAGAGACAACATCAAGCAGATCGACTCTCTTCCCGAGGTTCCCTCTCCCAATCCCTCGCCGTCAACAAATCGCTTCCGCTTGTTGGACGCTTATGTCGGCGTAGCTCTAAGCAACTGGCAGTTCTCGTTTGGCAGGCAGAGTCTATGGTGGGGACCAGGTGAGGGCGGCCCGATGCTTTTAAGCAATAACGCCGAGCCGATTGATATGTTCAGAATCAGTACCGCATCCCCACTCGAATTACCCTGGATTTTCAGACGCTTGGGTCTTCTGCGTGTTGAATTTTTTGTCGGGCGCTTGTCGGGTCAACAAATAGCATTCGGGGGCAACAGCCAATTCTTTGGCCAGGTAGGAGTGCCTTTAGGTGACCAGCCATTTCTTCATGGCCAAAAATTTAGCTTACGTCCAACCAAGAATCTTGAATTCAGCTTTGCCCGCACCACCATTTTTGCCGGCCCCGCCGTGCCCTTCACTCCACATGAGTTCTGGTTCAGCCTGACCAGTAGCTCCAACGGATTTCCTGGCGGTACTTCCGATCCTGGCGACCGCCGCAGTTCGTTCGATTTTAACTATCGTCTTCCGGGGTTGCGTAATTGGGTTACGTTTTATGTGGATGGATTCACCGACGATCAGTTCTCCCCGGTCGCCTATTGGGACCGCTCGGCATGGCTCGCGGGACTTTACTTTCCGCAGCTGCCTAAATTACCCAAACTGGATCTTCGGATAGAAGGCGTCTATACCGATGTTCCTGCTGGCGGAAACATCGGCCATGGTTTCTTTTACTTTAATCTTGCCTATCGCAATGGGTATACCAACGATGGCAATCTTATCGGTAGCTGGATCGGTCGACAGGGCCAGGGCGCTCAGGCATGGATGACTTATTCTGTAAGCCCTAAAAGCACCATCCAGTTTAATTACCGGCATGAAAAAATCAGCAATCAGTTGGTATTCGGTGGCGGTACCATCACCGATGTCGGTGTGAAACCAAATATTTGGATTGGCCCTAATCTGAGCGTTTCGGGACTGTTGCAGTACGAGAAGTGGAATTTTCCGGTACTCGCGCCTAATGCCGAATCGAATTTTCCGTTGCTAGCACCCTATGCACAAACGAATTTTACTACGTCCGTGGGCATCACCTACTGGCCACGCCGCCTGAGCAAGTAGTTGTCCATCGGCTGGCAACAGGGATACGCTAGGCTTATGCCAATGCGAAATGAGGTTTTCTGATATTGGACGAAACGCGAACACCCACCGAGACCAGGATCGAGCCGCGCTCTAAACAAAGGGAAATCCTTCTGGAGGTGGAGAGCGCCGCTGCGATTGACTGGGGAGTGGAGAAACTTCGCCTTGTTTGGAATCGCAGGCGATTCGTTTGGAAGAGTATCCTCGTCGGACTTCTTGTAGGGACTGCCATCGCCTTCTTGTTGCGCCCCGAGTACGAGTCCTACACTCGACTCATGCCTCCGGACGATCAATCTAACCGCGGCCTGGCCATGATAACCGCCTTGGCAGGCAAGAGTGGCGGAAGCGGAGGTGGTGCTGGAATCGCCGGCATGGCTGGCGACTTGCTTGGTGTCAAGACCACCGGCGCGCTCTTCGTCGGCATTCTTGCCAGTCGCACCGTGCAGGATGACGTGATTGGGAAGTTCAATCTCCAAAAGGTCTACCGCGACAAACGTCTGGAACAAGCGCGCATTGATCTTACAAAACACACCACTGTGGTGGAAGATCGCAAAAGCGGAATTATCACTATCACCATCACTGATCGCAGCCCACAGCGAGCGCGCGAAATCGCCAACGAATACGTAAGCGAGCTAAACCGCGTGGTAACTCAATTAAGTACCTCTGCGGCTCATCGTGAACGAGAATTTTTAGAGAACCGCCTCGTGACCGTTAAGCAAGACCTGGAGAACGCCGAGAAACAATTCAGTCAATTTTCCAGTAAGAGTGGCGCTATCGACATTAAAGAGCAAGGCAAAGCCATGGTTGAGGCTGCCGCTATTCTTCAGGGTCAAATGATGGCCGCTCAATCCGAGCTCGAGGGCCTCAGACAGATTTATACAGACAGTAACGTGCGCGTGCGTGGCGCCCAGGCACGTATCGCCGAGCTTCAGCATCAACTCCAAAAGCTGGGCGGCAGCCAGCAAAATGAAGTCGTCGCCGGATCTTCCGAAGATAACTCAATCTACCCTTCCATCAGACGGCTTCCGCTGCTCGGTGTTACCTACGCCGACCTCTTTCGCGAAGCGAAAGTTGAGGAAGTGATCTTTGAAACGCTAACGCAACAATTCGAATTGGCAAAAGTGCAGGAAGCCAAGGAAGTACCCAGCGTGAAAGTTCTCGATCCTGGCAGTAACCCGGAGAGCAGGTCCTTTCCGCCCCGTTTGTTGCTCATGGCCTTGGGCGGCTTCCTGGGCTTCTGCATCGGAATTAGTTGGTTATTCGCCACAGCCATGTGGACGGGGATGGACCCGTTGGATCCCCGGAAACTGCTCGCTGAAGAAGTCTTTGGCACGGTAGCGGAAAGAACCCGCACCATCTCGAACAATGGTGCCCAAATCAAATTTTTGTCTCGCGTCCGCGGAGACCGCGACCAATCGCGAGACGAACCCTAACGCCAAACGATTAGCCAACTGACCTTAGTATTCGAATAGTTGTGTTTCTTTATACAACGCGGAAACTCTAACCATGCTGAACGACGCCGACCCGTCACCTCAAGAAACCGCGGACTCTTCCGTAAAGCCCGCCTTTGCCGATGCATCCAGCGGTAAATCCGTGGGGCGTTATCGTAGCCTGGTGTCTCAAATGGGCTCAGGCCTCTCGGAAATCAACGGTTCTCTCAGCATCCAGTTTTATTACGGCTTGGGAATGGCGGTTCAAAAAGGTACGCCCTTTTTAATTCTGCCTGTGCTTCTTTACTTTTACGGCGATCACACCTACGCCTCTTATGTGCTCTTCTACACTACGGTGCAGATCTTTGGCGTTTTGTGTTCGCTTGCTATTCCTAGTTCGACGGTCGTGTTTTGGTACCGCCGGGATGATAAACAGCAGTTTCTTGTAACTTATTTCTTGCTTCTTTCCGGAGCGTTATTGGTCGCCGGGACTCTCTGCGCAGTCCCTCTGTACTACATTTATAAAAGCTCCATAAAGAGCGCTCAACCTGTCGAGATGGTTTTATTGGGATTGGCCTTCGTGGGGTTGTACAACTTCAACCAATATTTTGTTTCTCTTTACCGCGCCATGTACTCCTCGAAGCAATTCTTCATCGCACAAATCGTTGGCGCCGCTGTTCTGCTTGGCATGGTCATACCACGACATCCGTCGGCCGCACTGAGCCGCTTGATTTTGGCTTTCCTTTTATCCCTGCTCATTCAGGACTTGTATTTACTATACGGTGTGATACCTCTTTTAAAGCACGGAACTTGGCGCGATTTTGACCTAACATTGGCCAGCAGTGTGCTCCAGTTTTCACTGCCGTTGATCATTTATAATTCTATAACCCTGCTGCTTTACTGGGTTGATAAATACATGGTTGATTTATACTTTGATCCGGCTTCCTTCAGTAAATTTGTCGTGACGTTTCAATTTGCGTTTGCCCAGGCCATGATCAGCCAGCTCTTCGCGCTGTATAATTTTCCTCGAATTTGTCAGTTGGTCGCCGAAGGCAACTACTCGACACTGCGAGCGGTAATCCGCACCTATAACTTGCTGATGCTGGTGCTAGGAATGACATATTCGGCCGCCATTTTGATCGCCCATGCTTATTTCCATATATTTCATATTTCCGTCGCGGGTTTTATCACTCTCAGTCTCGCTTTTCTACTATCGAACTTATCCACAACTTATCTGAACGTACTCTACGCACATGCTAGAACTCCACGCATCGTTCTGATGCAGGCGGTTGCTTGCGGATTTATGCTCATTGCGCTTACCGTCGGATGTTTGTCGCACCACATTGCCTTGTGCTACGCGTCTCACGTGTTTGCTGGCGCCTGTGTGTTATTTTTATTTGCAAACTCTGTAAAGCGAATCGCCGGGACGACTCTCACACCGTCCCTGCTCGTTGCCGAAGCCGTTGGCGCATCACCCGGCATCGAATAGTTAGAAAGGACCCTGGGCCAGAAAATGACTTATCGACGCAAAGCCGCAACGATTTTTCTTTGCAGCTCGCCCCTCCAATTGATTCATGCGCATTTGGTCCGGCACAATTATTTCGCCGCACAAGACTCGGACTGTTTCCTGTTTTATGAAGGGCCGGTCGCCAAGCAGCTTCTTGTCGACAAAATGTGGACCTCGGTCACCGGGCTGACCGCCAGTAAGCGTGCACACGGCAACGCTCAGCGAAACATCGCCAGCAATCTAAAGACGATCTTCGCCGAAGTACATTGGGATCGATATTCGTCCATCGAGCTGATCATCAGTGATTTGTATTGGCTCATGAATAATGTCGCAGTGGCGGCCATATCCCGTATGTGCCGCGTCTCGAAAAAGCAATTTTCATTTTCCATCCTCGACGAGGGTGCCGTGCTGTATACCGGTGACCGGCTCGGATGGAAGAGAAGCATTCGCTGCCTGGGGCGGTCGGCATATCTGTTTTTAAATGGGCTCGACACCGTGGTAGTCAGGAATTCCAACGTCGATTATCGCCATCCGGCATGTCGAACCGTCTACTGTTTGCATCCCGCATTGCTTCGAGTCCCTAGTCACGTTCCAAAAATTCCCATCGACCCCGAACGGTTGGACGAAGTCTATCGCCACGGCTTTGGAGAACTCCGGGTTGAACCCCGGTCGGCACTGTATTTATCCCAACCGGTATATCAAACACTGGGAATTGCCCGCCAAGCCGAGCTCGTACGTGCTTCGCGACATATGTTAAGCCGCCAGGGAATCGTGAATTTCTATTACAAACCGCATCACTTTGATTCCGAAGAGTGGCGCAATACCGTGCAAACCGAGATAGGTTTTTCGCCGATACCCAATGGGCATGGCCTACCCGTGGAGGTATGGGCTAAGTCTTGTAATGCAGAGGTAATCTTTGGCCATTTTTCCTCAGCGCTGCTGAACATGCGCGCTTACGGATACCGCGGGCGGGTCGTGGCTTGTGGTTTGAAACAAGTAAGCGGAGTTTTCCTGGAGAACGAACAGTTCCTGGAGTACCTTGATGTGCTGGAACGTTTAGGCACCGTGGAAACGCTGGACCCCTTTGAGTCTCGATTGGACAACATCCTCGTACCGGGGGCCATCCTTGACAGGTAGCCATACATGAGCGCTATTGCAGCGGCGGTCACGGAGGAAAAAGCGGTTGCCAAGAAACTCGACGTTGGATGCGGATCGAGAAAATTACGCGGCTTCGTGGGTATCGACAACATGGTATCCCCCGAAGTTGACGTCATCCATGATTTGAATGTCTACCCCTGGCCTTTTGCGCACGATTCCTTTAACCATGTGGTGTGCCGCCATTCGCTAAGTCATCTTGACGATATCGTGGCAGCCATGGAGGAATTGCATCGCATTAGCGCTCCCGGAGGTTTCATCGAGATTGTTGCGCCGCATTTCAGCTCCGATAATTATTTTACGGATGTCACTCATCGCCGCGCCTTTGGATACCGCAGCATGGATTATTTTTGCGTTAATCGCCCTTTCTTATATCGCTATAGCGAGACCGCGGTCTTCAAACTCGCGCAAGTGCGCATCTCTTTTTTGCAGGCCAAGGTCTTTGATGTAAAAAAGCCGAATCCCTTTCAGTGGTTTGGTCTGGAGTGGATGATCAACAAAAGTCCCCGTTTTTATGAGCATTTCTTGGCTTTTATCCTCAGAGCAAACGAAGTGTATTTTTGCCTGGAAGTCGTCAAGCCCTAGCATGGAACCAATTTCATTAAGCAAAGACGTCAGGGTTCGAACCATTCTCAAAGTGGCCCTGACTGTGTTTTTCATAATTTGCCTGTGGCTGAATTACCCGCTCGATGCCGACGCCCATTTTGTCATCTCCCACTTTGCTACTGCAGTTCTTTTAGCATCTGTCCCATTTTTGGCTCTTTCGGGTTCGAAGATTACCGTGCGTAAGCCATGGGGGACAAAGTCGGATTATTGGATCCTAGCGCCGGTCCTCTTATTTTTCTTTCTGCGGATATGTCAGTCCGTTCACAATCAATTCTTCTTTGGTCAAGCTTCTAAAATCATTCTCGTTCTGATCGGTTGGCTTTGTTTCAAAAGCCTCGATCCGGAGGGAAAACTCTTTCGGTTTTTCGCCGTGATCTTACCCGTCATTTTGGCCGCTGGAGTTGCGGTGGGTATCATCATTTGGGCCGTCACCGGCAAGATTGGTGTCGACCGCTTGCGCATAAGTCCAAACGACTACGAATATGTCTCCGAGTATGCCGGCCTCATGATGCCGCTGATTTTATTTTCCTTGGACGAGTTCAAGCGCACTAGTCAGCGAATACCGATCTTCATTGTCTTCGTGATTGTGTCCAGTGGCTTGGTTCTCACCGGCTCCCGCGGCCCTTTGATTGGTGCAATTATCACCGTTTTAACCTATAGCTATTTAGCCAGGAAGCGCGTCAGAATAAGCGTCTGGATTTCGGCCATCGCAATTTTCGTGATAATCGTGATCGCTCTGGGGTCCATCGCCTATACGACAGATTCGCAAAACGATACCAACCGGTTCTCCCTTGACCAGCACGTATCCCTTGACGACCCCGCATCGCTGGAGGCCTTGACGTCCGGCCGGTTCTCCAATTGGGCTTTTCTGATCACCGAAATGCTCTCTAACGACACTTGGATCATTTTCGGTTCTGGCCTTGGCCAACTCGCGGAATGGATACCTTCTGACGGCGGCTTCTATCGCCCGGCAATAACAAATGGCTTGCTCTCCGCTTGGGTTCCATTCGGCCTGATCGGGTTGTTCGGATACATATACTTTAATATTTATCTGTGGCGTCGCATACGCCACGTCGAACCGTCCCCGTATCGTTGCATGGCCATCAGCCTTTTCCTTGCATATATCGTTACAGATCAGATCGAAACCCATTGGCAAGGAACCAACATGTTGTGGTATGTGTCGTTTATTCTCTACGCCCTGACCTTGGCCCGGCCAACATTATTGCCGCAGGCTGTAACCATGGCGGCGCCATCGCCTTCAAGATCCATGCTCACGCTCTCGAAATCTGACGCCTGAACTCGTCTCAGCCGCCAATCACGCTTAGGCAATTTGTGCCAACTGTTCGGCGCTCGCTTCGCAATCGGGTCTTTTCACCACGTAAGCTCCAGGGCTCAAAGCCCATGGGATCGATCGAAATGTTAAATTCTTACCCTTGAAATATTCATCTACGGCGTTTGATTCGCCCCACTCCCGGGCCGCGTATTCGTCGAACACGATCACTCCGTTCGGTATTACTAAAGGATAGAAGTGTTTCAGCGCTGCCGCTGTCGGATCGTAGGTGTCAAAATCCAAATTCATCAGCGCCACTCGGAAACCGGGATTTTTTTGAACATATTGTTCCATTGTCGTTCCCGCGTCACCTTTGATTATCTCCACCCTGCTCTCCAGTCCCACTTCCCGCGCTATGGCCATTATCGCTTCCGGAGATCCGCCTTCATAATTAGAGGCTTTTAAAAACTCCTCGCCCTTTACGCGATCGTACTCGTGACTGGTCGACTTCGGATAACCCGCAAAGGTGTCAAAACCGACCACCCTTCGGCGTGAAAGCGGGTTGAACACCTGAATTAATTTCGCCCAGTACAGCAGTCCGGCGCCTTTGAACACTCCACCTTCCACGATGTCGCCCGGCAGATCGATCACTTGCTTAAACAATTCGTAGCGAGCCCACATTTTTGTGAAGCGATCGAGAGGGCCCCGCAATAATAGATCGTTATATGCATCCCAGGTGCCGGACGAGTTCATCGGTTACCTTTCATAAAAGATTTGAGGCGGTACGCGCCAGTATGCAGTTCGCGCGCGCGTCAAGTCCAGTTCACCGCCAACGCATATCTAGTTTATGATGAATCGTTAGTTTTCCTGCTCGAGACGTCGAGGCATAACCTTATTGCAATCAGATCTCGGCCCATTGAAACGGAGCGAACACAGCACGCCCACGATCTTGGGCATTATCCCTGCGCGTGGCGGCTCAAAAGCAATTCCCAGGAAAAATCTTACGCTTCTCGCAAATAAGCCCTTGCTAGCCTGGACGGTGGAAGTGGCCCTTGAATCCGCTTCGCTCGATCGTCTGGTCGTCTCAACGGATGACCCGGAAATTGCGGAGGTCGGTAAAAAATTAGGCGCTGAAGTACCCTTCCTGCGCCCCGCTGAATTAGCCTCCGACACCAGCACCAGCATGAATGTAATTCTGCATGCCATCCGTTGGTTTGCTGATAACGAAAATTACCGGCCTGACTATGTTCTGCTGCTTCAACCAACGTCGCCATTGCGAACTATGACAGACATTCGCGAATCAATAAATCTCGCGCTCGCGAAACACGCTGATTCTGTAGTGAGCGTCTGTGAAACGCACCAACACCCGTTGTGGATGAAAGGTGTGAATGAGGAAGGTAGGCTGGTCGACCTCTACCCACAGTTGTCGGCACCCACCCGAAGGCAAGATCTCTCTCCCGTGTTCGCTCTGAACGGTGCTATCTATTTAGCTCTCCGGACTTTTCTCCTAAGCGAACGCACTTTTATTTCAGACCGCGCCTACGCCTATGTAATGCCCGAAAATAGGTCTCTGGATGTGGATACTCCTTGGGACTTGTATTTGGCGAATCTGATCCTCAATGATCGAGAGCATCGTGAAACCGTTTGAAATAAATGAGCATAAGATCGGGCCAGGACAGCCCACCTTTGTCATTGCCGAAGCTGGCGTCAATCACAACGGTCAATTGCCTCTTGCAAAACAGCTCGTTGACATAGCCGTCGACGCGGGAGCCGACGCCGTAAAATTTCAAACTTTCCGAGCCGCTCAATTGGCTAGTTCTTCCGCGTCCAAGGCCAGCTATCAAAGACAAACTACCGCTCCCGGTGAATCGCAATTGGAGATGCTGCGTCAGCTCGAACTCTCGCAAGATGCCTTTCGGGACTTACAAAATCATTGCCGGTCGCGCGGCATAATATTTCTTTCGACCGCCTTCGATGAACACAGCGTTGATTTTCTTGTTAGCTTGGATGTTCCGGCCTTCAAAATCCCGTCCGGCGAGATAACGAATACCCCACTGCTCCAACATGTCGCGGCCAAGGGCAAACCCGTAATTTTGTCCACCGGAATGGCCACCCTTGCAGAAATCGATGAGGCCATTCGGTGCCTTACCCAAGCCGGCGCGCCCCAGATAGCGCTTCTGCACTGCGTATCCGAATATCCCACTCATGTTTCGAAGATGAATCTGCGTGCCATGGCCACCTTGAGCGATTGCTTTGGCATACCAGTAGGTTTGTCCGACCATAGTCTGGGTATCGAAGTTCCCATCGCCGCCGTTGCTCTAGGCGCGAGCATCATCGAAAAACATTTCACTTCCAACAAATCTCTTCCGGGCCCCGATCACTCCGCTTCTCTCGAGCCCGCCGAACTGAAGGTGTTAGTGACCGCAATCAGAAATGTTGCGGTTGCCTTGGGCGATGGGGTCAAGCAGCCAACCCCGGAAGAATTGCGCAACGCCGCCGTGGTTCGCAGGAGTCTGGTGGCGGCGGTAGACTTGGAGGTGGGCACCTCGCTGGAGCACTCCATGGTCGCCTTCAAACGGCCCGGAACCGGAATTTCTGTGCAGATATTGCCATACCTTCTTGGCCGCAAGTTGCGCCGCAAGGTACCTGCAGGCCTCATGCTCGAACTGGGGATGTTCGAGTGAGGCGCATTGCAGTCGTAACCGTGGCGCGGTCAGATTACGGAATCTACAAATCCATTCTGAATGCAATTCGAACCGACAAGGAACTCAAGCTAAGCCTCTTGGTAGGCGGAATGCACCTTTCCCCTGAATTCGGCAATACCGTCACTGACATCGAATCCGACGGCTTTGAAATCGCAGCCAAAATCGAAATGCTGCTTTCCTCCGATTCCCCGGAGGGCGTCGCCAAGTCCATTGGAATCGGCGTTCTTGGTTTTGCCCAGGCTTACCCCGATGTGCGGCCGGATCTGTTGCTATTGCTGGGTGACCGCTTTGAGATGTTGTCTGCTGCGGTCGCGGCGCTCCCCTTTGGGATGCCTATCGCTCATATCCACGGGGGCGAATCTACTGAAGGCGCTATGGACGAAGCTATCAGGCATTCCATTACCAAAATGAGTCACCTTCATTTTGCGTCTACAGAAGCGTATGCCAAACGCATCATTCAGATGGGCGAAGAACCATGGCGCGTGACCGTC
>Ga0210409_10003126_pt1 | contig 18977 bp, 11 predicted proteins | sample IncBWH17MmetaG_FD_161649 | JGI IMG/M metagenome (GOLD analysis project Ga0210409, IMG submission 161649) | Forest soil microbial communities from Barre Woods Harvard Forest LTER site, Petersham, Massachusetts, United States - Inc-BW-H-17-M | ecosystem: Environmental > Terrestrial > Soil >... | reverse complement strand
GCGGATACATACAGGGGCGCCATCGAGAACGGACTTGCCGTTCTTACCGGGAGATGACGATGAAGCCACGGATTTCCGAGAACGTGCTGTTTTCACTGCTGATCGCCGCGGTGATCGGATGGACGGCAGCGTCGCTCGCGACCGAGACCAGCACGCCCGCCTCTGCCGGCAGCCCGTCGGTCCAGTGCAAAGTGGCCCCGGCCAGCGCGGGAATAAGCAACTCGTGAGATCGGTATATGGTACGGAATGGACGAACGAGGGCGCCGCTTCGAGCAGCTGGTCGTGCCGCACCTGGGCGCGGCCTTCAACCTGGCGCGCTGGCTGACCCGCAATGACCACGACGCGCAGGACATCGTCCAGGACGCATCGCTGCGGGCGCTGCGCTTCCTGGACGGCCTGCGCGGTGAAGATGCGCGCCCCTGGCTGCTGGGCATCGTCCGCAACACGACCTGGTCGTGGCTGCAGGCCAACCGCCCGTCCGACCTGGTCGCGCCGGACGATGACAGTGAGCCGCAGGTGCCGGCGCCGCCTGCCGACGAACCCGAGAATTCCGCCATCCGGCGCGCCGAAGCGCGCCTGCTGAACGAAGCGATCGCGGCGTTGCCGCCGGCGCTGCGCGAGGTGATCGTGCTGCGCGAGCTGGAGGATCTTGCCTATCGGCAGATCGCGCAGATCGCCGGCATCCCGATCGGAACCGTGATGTCGCGCCTGTCGCGCGCCCGGCGCCTGCTGGCGCAGTCGGTGCGGGCGATCGAGGTCGCAGCCGAGCGGCAGGGGGCGCGATGACTCGCGACGAAGAGCTGCGGCTGCACGCGTACCTGGACGGTGAGCTGGGCGCGACCGAGTCGATCGAGCTGGAGCGGCGGCTCGGCGAAGACGGCCAGTTGCGCGCGGCTCTGGCCGAGCTGCGGGCGATCAGCGAACGGATCCGGGGCCAGGCGCGCTATCACGGGCTGCCGGCGCCCCTGCAGGCTCGGATCGTCGGGCAGTTGCGCCGCGAGTCGGCGGGACGAGCAGCGCCGGCGCGGGTTGCCCGGTGGTCGTCGTGGATCGCTGCCGCGGCGGTGGCCGCCGTGGTGGCCTGGTTCGCACCGACGTGGGTGCGGCAGACCGGAAGCTGGGACCCTCGCGTCGACGAGGTGCTGGACGAGCACCTGCGCGCTTCGCTGGCCGAGCATTGGGTCGATGTTGCTTCCTCGGATCGCCACACCGTCAAGCCGTGGCTGAGCGCGCGCCTCGGGTTTTCGCCGGCGGTGCCGGACCTGGCCGACCAGGGCTTCGAGTTGCTGGGCGGGCGGCTGGACGTGCTCGACGCCCGGCCGGTCGCAACGCTGGTGTATCGGCGCCGCCAGCACATGATTTCGGTGTTCGTGTGGCCACGGGATCCGCCCGCCTTGGGCGAAACCGCCGAGCGCCGGGGCTATCACATGGTCCGGGGCAGCGCCGGCGGCCTTTCATATTGGGCGGTGTCCGACCTGAACGAGGGCGAGCTGCGGGATTTCACGCGGCTACTGTCATCCTTCCAGTAGCGGACGCGTTGGACGCTCGGGTCCATTGGACTCGCGCCTGGGGCTCTACGTGGCTGGAATGCCCCTAATCGGCCTATTAACGTATAAAGCTGACAAAAAAAGGACGGCACGGTGCGCCACATGTGGATGCGGGGAATCGGGGCCAGTGCCTTGGCATGCCTGATTCCGCTGGCCGCCGCGGCGGGTCGGCCCGCCCCGACGTCAGAGCTGACCGCCGCCCAGATCGTCGAAAAGAACGCCCAAGCGCGCGGGGGCGTGCAAGCCTGGCGCAAGGTCGAGACGATGCTCTGGGCCGGCCACATCGAGACCGGCAATTCCGCCGCGCCAATCGTCCCGTTCATCTTCGAGTTGAAGCGCCCGAACAAGACGCGCTTCGAAATCCGTCAGGAGCAGCAAAAGCTGGTACGCGTGTTCGATGGCATGGCCGGCTGGAAGGAGCGGGACCCGCGGGGCGGCGCGCCTTCGATAAAGCCGTATACACCGGAGGAGCTCGCATCGGCGCGCGAGGCCCACGGCATCGATGGCCTGTTGATCGATCACGAGGCAAAGGGGATCGATATCAGGCTCGATGGCACCGAACAAATCGAAGGACGCAAGGCGTACCGGCTTCTCGCCACGCTGCCTTCCGGGACGAAGCATCACGTGTGGGTCGACGCGGCCACGTTCCTCGAGCTCAAGTACGACCGCGAGTCGCACACGGCAGAGGGTCGCGCTGCGATCGTCAACGTGTTCCTTCGCAACTACCGTGCGGTCGAGGGCCTGCAGATACCGACCACGATCGAGTCCGGCGGTGCAAACGGTCGGGGCGTGGAGAAGATGGTGATCGACAACGTAACGCTGAATCCTTCGCTGTCGGACGCGCGCTTCGACAAGCCGAGCGACCTGGAGCGGCCCCATACGCTTCCGGGCGTTCGGGGGTGGGGCCCGCCCCGGCCCGAGTCGCAAAGTAATCTCGGGTCAGGTATCAAAGCCACGGTATGTGGGGATCCCTCCTACCTCATTCGAACGACCGCTTAATTAGGATGTCAGGTGTGTGTCGCTCTCCGGCTGATATGATCGTTCCGATAGCGGATATTAGGTATCGGATTCGACGATGAGCACATCGAGTAGAGCTGCTAGGGCGCTGGGTCAGATCGCCGCATTGGCGTCTCTTGTGCTGGGTGGCGCTTCCGCCGGCGCGGACGAGGGCCCGGTCGATCCGCACGCGCATCATCATCAGATGATGCAGGCCCCGCCGCCGGTGGCGCGCAGCACCGTCAACTACCAGATACCGGATATCACGCTGGTGCGCTCCGATGGTGCACGCGTCAATTTCGCGCACGAGCTGGAAGACGGCCGTCCGGTGCTGCTCGACTTCATTTACACCACCTGCACCACGATCTGCCCGGTGCTGAGCCAGACCTTCGCCGAGGTGCAAAAGCGCCTCGGGAACGACGCCGCCAAAGTGAAGATGGTGTCGGTGTCGATCGACCCCGAGGAAGACACGCCCGCCCGACTGTCCGAGTACGCCAGGCGGTTCGGCGCGGGAGCGCAGTGGAGCTTTTATACCGGCTCGGTCCAGTCCAGCGTCGCGGTACAACGCGCGTTCGACGTGTATCGGGGCGACAAGATGAATCACTCGCCGGTCACGCTGTTTCGCGCCTCGCCGGGCCGGGCCTGGGTGAGACTGGACGGCTTTGCCACACCCGATGCCCTTCTGGGCGAAGTTCGAACTCAGGTCGCCCAGAAGTAACGCGTAACGCGGTTTTTCCCCGCCGACGGTCGGTCGGCGGGTTCAAACGGGCTGCGGGCGCTTCCCGTCCGTACCTCCATCTGCGAGTGCGCCCTCCCTGGCATAGCAAGGCAGGTTTGAAACCGGCCAGGCTCACGCCTTCTTGTCCAGTGGTGGTGCGGTATGGGTGTCGCATCGCCCCGTTGGTTCCCACCGCGCGGGTAACTGAGTAGTAGGGTTTGCCCGACCATTGCTATCCAATGGAAATCTTGCGCTGCGCCAACTCAATGCGATAACAGTTTGATTCAAAACACTTAGCTGACGCTCGGCGGCGTAGTGGGACAAACTCTCCCAGCAGCCGGGGTGCATAGAACCTAGTCTTGGGTACACAAAAGCTTAGGGCGGGTCCTTCCCCCTTTTTCTGTCTTGCCTCAAATGTGGTTGAGACGCGATCTGACTACCCTTTCGCCCATATTCAGGTCCCAAAAAAAGGGACCTGACAACGGGTTAAGGGGAGTGGGGGAATCGCGCCAGTTTGCGGCCCCCACCTTCCGCTGAGGGTCCGGAAGGAGGCTGTATCGCCATGAGCAAGTCTCTGCAGGTTTGGTCGCCCATCGTTCTCGCGTGTCTCGTTCCAGCGATCGCAAGCGCTCAGTCGCCCGGACCTCAGGGCGGAGGGTCCTTTCATGTTCAATGCCCGAGCGCCACGCTCAGGCATCCGGACAGCACTTCTCAAGGCGTCACAGGCACTGTCGTAAACCCTAACCCGGCCAGCGCGGAGGCTCCGTACACCGGCCCGACGGTCCGGACTGCGACCAAAGATCCGACCGGGACGCACACCTTCCCCGCGCTGACGATTATCGACAACGGCGGCGCGATCAAGTGCCAGGAGATCTCGGGCGGCGACGGCATGATGACCGAAGCCGACGGGAACCAGACGTTCATGTTCTCCTTCGGCCCGCTCTCCGGTCTGGGGCAAATCCAGAACGGCTTACCGGGCACCGTGTTTGCCTCGGTATTCAACAGCGGGTACACGGCCGGGGACGGCTCGGGAAATTATCTGAATGGCCAGCCGAACGCGCTTTACAACGGCACGAGCGCTTCGGACCCGGTCTCTGCTGGTGCAAACGCCGCCATTACCGATCCTGCGGGAATCATGAATACCGGAGTGTTGAACGGAAACATTCCTGCGCCCCTGATGGCCTTCGATGAGGACGACGAGTTTCTTCTGAGCCTGACCAACGTCGGCATGATCATGCGGCCGGACCTGTTCGAGCAGCACACGGTCCACTTCCACGGCTACCCCAACGCGTCGTCCTTCTATGACGGCGTGCCGGACGCGACGATCGCGATCAACATCGGCGGCACCTTCACCTACTACTACCTCGCGCCGGACGCTGGCACGTATTTCTGGCACTGCCACATCACCCCGCCAGAGCACTTGCAGATGGGCATGGTCGGACAACTGTTCGTGCGTCCGCGGCAGAACCGCGTGCCGGTCGGCCACGGCCTCTGGGCATCGCTCGCCGGCGGTTCGGGCCTGGCGGGTGCTGATGCAAGCGGGCAGCAAAGCGACCTGCGAACGGCATGCAATCCGGCTGAACCCACCGCAGCGGGACAGCGAGGTCCGGACATCCTGTGCTCGGTCCCTTTGCCGCCCTCTAACACGGTGCTTCAAGGGGCGGATGCCAGCGGCAATCCGTTCAAGTACGTCTACAACGATGGCGATGGCAGCACCCGCTACGACATCGACGTACCCATCCAGATCCATGGTTTCGATCCCAACTTCCACTTTGTCGGCATGACGTTCAACCCGGAAGGGTTCGCGGACATGAAGGACAAGTACTTCCTGCTCAATGGCCGCAGCTATCCCGACACGGTGGGCGTTGCCGGCGGGCCGGCGGACGTCCTGGGCCAGCTCGCGAGCGCAACAAACCCCGATCCGGCCACGCATTCGATCTCGACCAACGACACGGATTCATTGAGCCGTCCGTCGCAGCCGCTGCCCACGTTGATAACGCTGAGCGCCGGCGGAGGCCCGGCAGGGACCTGCGGCAAAACCGCAGCGGGCGCATTGATTGCCCCGTGCGGACAGCGCGCGGCGCTGCGTATCGCCGACCTCGACGTCCAGGAATACCAGACGCTTTCTTCGATCGGCATCCCGATGCTGCTGGTGGGTTTCAACGCCAAGATCCTGCGCGACCAGGCGGGCAATAACCTGTTCGTCAAAACGAACTCGATCACTCTGGGCGGCGGCGAGTCGCTCGACGTGATTCTCGACAGCACCGGGGTCGCCCCCGGTGTGTACTTCCTTTACACCCCACAACTCGACCATCTGTCGAACGACGCCGAGAACTTCGGCGGCCTGATGACTGAAGTGGTAGTCACGCCGTAGGAGAGCAAACGATGAACCACGCCACTTCAAGCAACTGGTGTTCAGTATCTCGATTCGCCTCGGTCGCAGCCGCGGCGGCGACCTTGCTGCTCGCGGGTTCCGCGCAGGCGGCCGCCCCAGGCATCACAGCCAGCTCGGGCGGGGCCTCGACGTTCAACCTGAATGCCGCCCCCGGCTACAGCAGCCAGCCGGATGGGGTGTTCGTCTATTCCTGGGGCTACGGGTGCCAGACCGTGAATGGCGCGACGTATGCGCCGGCGCAATTCGCCAGCCCGGTCGGGTTTTGTCCGTCGATGCAACTGCCCGGTCCCACGCTGATCGTTACCGAAAAGGTGGCCTTTACGGTGACGCTCAGGAACAGCTTGCCGGCAGCCGCGGGCAACACATCGATCTTGTTCCCCGGTGCCACCGTGACGACCAGTGGAGGTGTGGCAGGGCTGCTGACGGCGGAGGCTGCGCCAGGAAACACGGTGACGTACACCGTGACCTACTCGACGCCAGGCACGCATCAGTACTACAGCGGCACTCAACCGGACCTGCAGATCGAGATGGGTCTTTTCGGAGCCGTGGTCGTCAAGCCCACGACGTCCTACGCCAACGCAGCCACGACACCCAATTGCAGGGCGATGCCCTGGCCCGGCCGGGAAGATTTCAGGCTGGCAACCTCCGCGTACGACAACCCCCAGAGTTGCTACGACCGGGAATACCTGGTCCAGTGGTCCGAGATGGACCCGAAGATTCACAAGCAAGTGGAAGATCAACTGGCGTTGATCGCGTCATGCGCTTCCGGCGGCCAGTTTTCCTGCCCGACCTCGCTCAACGTCGTGACCGAGCCCTACCACCCGAATTACTTCCTGATTAACGGGCGCTCGATGCCGGACAACATGGACGCGAACTATGCGCCGAACTATCCGAACCAGCCGTACAACGGAAACCCCCACATGCACCCGGGCGAGTTGATTCTGGTGCGGTATATCGGACAGGGACATTGGCAGCATCCATTTCACGAGCACGGCAACCACGTGCGCATCCTGGGGCGCGACGGCAATTTGCTCGTGAGCCAGACGAATGTGAATCTGTTGGCGGGACGGATGGAGTTCAACACGGACACGACTCCCGGCCAGGCGGATGAGGGAATCTTCTACTGGTCGGGCAAGGGCCTCGGCTGGGATATCTTCGGACACACGGCTGGAAACACGGGAAATCCCACGTGCACCCCGGACGTCAACGGCTACTACACGACGGCCAGCGGCGCCACGCTTCCCGCCTATAACGCAGCGGGAGTCATGACGGGCGGCTCCGCGAACTACTACGAGTGGTGCGCCGACCACAACGTACCCCTTGAGGCCAATCCCGTCGGTCAAGTCGGCGGTGGCGGCCCAATGACGCTTCCCGATCCGCTGATCGTGACCAACGGTCTCTGGTACAACGGCACCCCTTACCTGGGCCCCGACGCGGTCCTCAGGTCCCGCGGCCCGACGCCCTTGCCTCCTGGAGGCGCCCTCCAGAACCCGCCGCCGGAATCCGGTATTGCCTTCATGTGGCACTCGCACAACGAGCGCGAGATCACCACCAACGACGTATTCCCGGGCGGCATGCTGATGATGATGCTGGTTGATCCGTACGTTTGGAACATTGACGAGACGTTGTGAGAGCCAGGAGCAGAACATGCGTATGACCAAGCAAGCCTTGAGTACCGCGATCCTGGCCGGATCGGCCCTCCTCCTGAGCGCAGGCATCGCGTCCGCCCAGACGGTGTACACGGTGAACCTTACCGCCGCACGGCAGACCACTGTGCTTCCAGACGGCAACACGGTCCCGATGTGGGGCTGGACCTGCGGTGGTGTGACCGGCAACCCGGTCACGACGGCAGCGACCACCGGCTCCACCTGCACGGCGCTGACTTACAACACGACGACCGGCGTGCTGAACGCGCAGACCAACATCACGACCTGGCAGCCGCCGCTGATCGTCGTTCCCTACGCGCTGGCCGGGACCCCCGCCGTCGGCCCCACCTTGATAATCAACCTGACCAACAGCCTGCCGGTAGAGACGTCGCTTACGATCATCGGCCAGGCAGGAGGCGGCCTGGGAACTCCGGTTCGCGAAGCCGGGCCTCGAACGGATGGGGCACATGGCGGTCAGACGGCATCGACCTGGACCATTGTGGCCAACACTCCCAGCACGTTCACGCCCCCGACGCAGGGCGAACGGGCCCGCAGCTTTGCTCCAGAAGTTGCCGGGGTTACCACGGTCGGCGGGGCGACAGCCGCGCCGGGGGTTTACACCTTTGCAAACCTGCAGCCGGGAACTTATCTCATTCGCACCGGCACGTACCCCTCGATCCAGGGTCCGATGGGTCTGTATGGCGTCCTGGTCGTGACGAAGGCTCCCGTGACCGGAACCGCGGGATTGGCCTATCCGGTACCGGCAGGTCAGACGCTGACCGGCGTCACCTACGATGCTGATGTCGTCGCGCTGGAAAGCGAAATCGACGCACGGCAGAACAACATGGTCGCGGCCCTGTTCCCGACCACGGCCGGCGGGGCATCGCAAAACGCGGGCTTCAGCGAGACGGCCAAGTGGACGTTGCAGTGCGGTGCTGCCCCGAACAGCCTGCTGACCGCCACCGGAGCCGTGCCCACGTGTTACCCACCCGCCGTGGACTACACGCCGACGTACTTCCTGATCAACGGCTTGGCCTTCAGCAAGGACAATCAGGCCGCCTCGGCTCTTTCGGTGCCTGCGGCTGGTTCCACGGGGAACGTGCTGGTGCGTTACGTGAACGCCGGCTCCCACATGCACATTCCGACCGTCGATAATCTGAATATGCTGCTGGTCGCGGAAGACGGCTTCGTTCTTCCGGACGTTGCGCTGGCTCTGAGTCAAGTCCCGGCCAAAACGCTGACCGCAAATAACCCACCGCCAGCGGCTTGTACGACTTGCGCGGTCGGTCTGAGGATCCAAAACGAGGTGTTCCAGCCTGCGGGTAAGGTATTCGACGTCATCGTAAGCCCGCCGCAGGCCACCGCAGGGACTTTCACCTCTAACACCTACCGCACCTGGGATCGCTCGCTGGCTTTGGGGACCAACAGCCAGCGTGACGGCGGCATGCAAGCCACTCTGGACGTGAATGACGCCGGTGCGGCCAAGCTGGTCGCGGCGAATGCAGCGGCCGTTGCCCGTCCCGACACCTATGCTTATGCGCCGGGCGTCACGCTGACGGTCTCCAACCCCGGCCAGGGCGTGATTGCGAACGACTCCAACGTTTACGGCGTTCAACTTCTGGCGCCGGCCGGCGCTGGAACGGTAACCCTGTATCCGAACGGAACGTTCACTTACGTGCCAACCGGAAGTGGATCCGATTCCTTTACCTACTGTGCGAACGGCGCAGTAGCCGTGATTCCTCCGGCCACTACGGCGACGTGCTCCTCCGGCCTGACCGCAACCGTCACGTTGAACGTATCCAGCACCGTCGGGCACGGCCCCACCGCCAATCCCGATAGCTACACCAGCACGATCGCGTCGATCATGAGGGTCGGCGCACCGGGCGTGTTGGCCAACGACGTTGATCCCAACGGCTATCCGATAACCGTCGCCTCCTTCACTCAGCCCGCCGGCGTGACTGTGACGTTGGCCGCGGATGGCTCCTTCACTGCAACCAAGGCGACAACGACCGCTTGCAGTCCTTGCACGTTCACGTACGTCGCGAAGAACTCGCAGAATTCTCTCAGCAATACCGCTATGGTGACGTTGAACTTCGCGGCTCCCAGCAATCTGAGAGTGGTTGTGCAGGACGCGCAGTGCGCCATCAGGGCCACAAACGCCACTCAATTGGCCGCCTGCGGAATCTCCGACTATAAGTGGATCATCGAGCAGGACCTCACCTTCCGCATCGATCCTGCATGTCAGCAGAACGGCCCTAGTTCCAGCAAGCCGGCGACCTGCCCAACGGGAGTGCCTGCCACCCCGGCCACTCAATTCCATGCCAGCTTCTATCCGGTCGTAGCCACAGGCTGCACCGGCCCGCAGAGTTGCGGGCAGGGACAGACGGTCTACGACGCGGGTACGCCCTGCACCGGAGGGGTCGCGAACACGCCACCCGGTTGCAGCTTGACCGCCGGCCAGCACGTGAAGGCGGCCTGCGACGGGTACGGTATTTGTACGATAGGCGCGAACACACTGCCTGCGTCCTTCCCCGCAGACGCTAACCTGACCGCCCTCAATCCCGATGGGACTCCGGCTTCCTATTACCTCTCGATCCTGTCGGGCGACGCCGCCAACGCATTCAACACCGCGAATACCAAGGATCCGTATAACCCGGACGGGAGCCTGAATACGTCCGATTGCGCTCCGGGAACGGAACCCACGGGAATAACAATTTCATCGAGTTGCGGGCACACGATGGGCGGATCTCCGATTCCAGCCCCAGTGGCCGGCGTGTTCGCTCCCGTGACCGTGAACCTGGAACTGGCGCCACTGAAGACGGCTACGGTTACCGCGTACGTGTTCGAGGATGAGTGGCCGCTGAACGGCGAACCCGACACCGGAGGCGGAGTCGACTCCTTGGCGACCCTGGAGAAACCGCTGGGCGATTTCCAGATCGTGATCTGGGACACGGCGGGTGGCATCGGTGACTTTACCGGGCAGATGACCTATGACACGTTCAACGTGCCGCTGACCAACGCGTTGAACGGGACCATCGACCCCAACACCGGGTTCAACGCCTGCCCGATTTCCACCACGAACCCCGGCGTGGGCATTGGCGTGATCATTACGTGCCCGCAATTCGAAGACGGAGTCGATGCCACAGGCGCCCCCATTCCGTCACCCCTGACGGGCCAAGTCGTTGTGAAGAACCTGATGCAGGGGAAATATTCCCTGATCGCCCATCCTGGAGCCGCCAGAGAGGCTGCGGGGGAGGAATGGCTCCAGACCAACTCGCTGGATGGCGGCCACTTCCTGGACTCCTTCATCCGGGTGGGTGAACCTCCCTACTTCGCGGAATTTGGACCGGGCGGATACCACGTGTTTTTCGCGATGGCCAACCCCGCGCATATCAACGCGCGACTGGCAGCCATCTGCTCAGGGGTCAATCCGCCTCAAAACACGCCTTTTGCCCCGCCATGCCGCAACAATATCAACGGCCAGGTCACGAACCTGCACCAGGGGCGATCGCCCAACGAGAACCTGTACGGCGGTAACGTCTTTCCCTTCGGCGATGCGCGCAATTACGCGGCGCTTTCATATACCACCTGTTACGCCGCGGTTGGCGATTCGGACGGCGCGACGATCGCGCTGGCCAAGTGCGATCCGGATGGGAACTTCCACTTTACTGGCCTGCCCGACGGTAATTACGGACTGGTGCTGTTCGACCAGTGGGACGACTTCATCGTGGACGGATCAAGCCGGCCGGTCAACATATCGGGTGGCGCGACGCAGAATTTGACATTCCCGACGTTCACCTGGCAGACGCACCTGTGGAACACGGTCTATATGGACACTGGACTCCTCGGCGTCCCGGTGCTGCGGGCCGATGGAAGCCTGGACCCGGTTGCGAGCCCGGGACTGATTCAGGTCCCGGTCAGGATCCGCCAGCGCAACGGCAAATATGTCAACACCCTGTTTGCCGATGCCGGCGGCACGGTCAGATTCGACGAAACCTTTCCGCTATTTGCCTTCTACACGGTGGAATCGGACACCACGCGCTTCCGCTCAACCGGCGTGCACGTTGTCAACGACGCCGGTGGAAAGGTTGATGCGACCGGCCCCTACGCCGGACTGCTGAACTCGACGGAGCCTTTCCCGCTCCCCACCAATCTGATGCCTCCGGGCTCTGTGTCCTGCGCGGGTGGGGCGTGCCCCGGTGGGTCTGCCGGACGAATCGATCCGGGCAGCGTTACCATCGAAGGGTGGCAGGGCGGCGTCAGCGAGTACGATGTCATCGACTGGGGCAAGACACCGTACGTGGCCGGTGTAAACGGCAACCCGGGTGAAAACGGCGGCATCGTTGGCCATGTCGTGTACGTCTCCACGCGGCCTTTCGACGACCCCCGGATGAATTTCCAGAACCTGTGGGATCCACTGGTTCCGAATGTCACGATCAACCTGTATCGGGAGAGCACTGCCCCGGATGGGACGACCAGTCTCACGCTGGTAGACACCACCCAGACTTCCAGTTGGGATAGTTGGGCCCAGGGCGTCCGAGCCGATGGGGTCACCCCCAACATGAACTGCACGGGCCAGGATCCCGTCAACGATCCATATTTCACGTATACGCTGGCCGGCACGAGGAACTACCTGCACCCGGGCACCGCGCTGCCGAGCAACTCGCAGTACAAATGCTATGACGGCTATCACAACCTGAACCAGTTGCAGCCCGCGCCGTACGATGGAAAGTACCAGTTCCCCAGCCCGGCGTGCCTGGCGGGCACCACCTTCACGGTTGCCGGCAACCCCACGGCCTACACTTGCGCCACGATCCCCAATCCTGCCGCGGGTCAGAGAGGTGCGGCGGCGAAAATCCTGCGGCCCGGCAAGTACGTGGCCGAGGTGATCCTGCCTCCGGGCTGGGAGTTGAATAAGGAGGAGGATCTGAACCTGCTGATCGGCGACCAGTACATCGCCCCTGCAGCGACGCAGTTCGGCGGCGCCGGACTCGGCAACATTTTCATCACGCCGGACCAGGCCTCCATCGATGCGGCCAACCCCTCGTATACGGGTCCCTACACTCCGTCGAATCCGTACGCTCAGCCGTTTAGCGCCTGCGCGACACCGGGTGTGGCCAGCAGCTGCACGTTCACCCCGAACAGGACCAATAACGGCAAACAGGCAGGCGACTACGGCCGCACCAGCTTCGGCAGCTTCGGGCCCGGCGGAATCATCCAGCAGAGCGCGCCGTGCGTCGGTCTGAAGCGGATCGTTCCGGACTACTTGAGCATCTCTCCGGAATCGGGCGAGGTAGCGCCTTTCGCGGGTGTTTCCAAGAACTTGTGCGACCGCAAGGAGATCATCCTCGAAGATCAGATGCAGGCCGATGTGGACTTCTTCATCTGGACCAAGGTGCCCAAAGCCGTGACCTTCACCGGGTTCATCTCGGACGACTTCTCTTCCGAGTTCGACCCCGCCTCGCCGGCTTTCGGCGAGAAGTTTGCCGTCCCCAACGTGCCGGTATCGATCAAGGACTTCAACGGAGTCGAGGTCTCCCGCATCTATTCGGACCAGTTCGGCACCTACAACGGACTGACGTATGGCAGCTGGGAAGTCGACGTGCCCAATATCACCGGGTACTCGCCCAACATGATGGTGACGTGCATGAACGATCCGGGTCCGATCGTGGCACCGGTGTGCACCACGCCGCCGGGGACCACCACAGCGGGCGTCCCGGCCGGGTGCGTTACGGCGCAGACCAATCCGCCGATCATGGTCACCGATCCTTACTTCAACGCGGCCTATAGCACCTTCTGCTATGAAAACCCGTTCATGCCGGGCGACGCCACTTACCTGGACACGCCGGTGGTTCCGGTCTCGGCCTTCGCGGAGGGCTACAACCCGCCGGATTGCGCGTACCCGGATACCACGCCGGCGATCAAGATGGTGACGGGCGATGCGATCCCGGGCGCGGTCCCGGCCACGGGTGCCGGACCTTGGGTTAGCGCAGTGGGCCACAACATCACCATCACCGCCTTGGGTGACGTGGTGGTGCCCAACAACGCCTACTCGGGACCGGCGGCGACGACTGCTCCGTACAACCAGAAATACATCACGCGGCACTATGGCTTTGGCGCGGGCGCTCACGTAACCATTGGTGGTCTTGCCGCGACTTGCAGTGGCGGCGACCTCACGATGACTTGCTCGGTACCAAATTTACCCGCGTGCCCGCTGCTGCAAACGAATGCTTTGACCGGTGTCAAGATTCCGGCACAGTGCGGTCAACTCGTGATCACGGCTGCCAACGGCAAGCAATCTGTTGACGCCGTAACCGTAACCATCTCCGCGGCTAACACCGTCAATGGCCACAGAAATCCGGCTTACGTCGCCGGGGAGAATGCCAGTAACAACGCGATCCAGACCGCGATCGACGGGGCTTCCCCAGGCGACCTCATCATCGTGGGTCCGGGGAACTACAAGGAAATGGTCCTGATGTGGAAGCCGCTCCGGCTGCAGGGCGTCGGCACCGGCGCCGTTACGATTGACGGGAACCAGCATCCCGCCGGCAAGGCGCTCCAGCCGTGGCGCAGGCAAGTCAACTGCCTCTTTGGTCTGGCGCTGAACGGTGGTTACATTAGTGTCGCGAACCCCTATGACCCGAACAGTGTCTATACGTGCCCCGCCACCATGCAGGGGACAGTGGATCCAATCCTGGGAGAGCCGATTGTCGGTTGGGACGCTACGCTGAACGGCAACCTTGCAGAACTTCTGCAGGAACCGACGCTGATGGGCGCGTACGAAGGCGCGGGCATTACCATCCTCGCCAGGGGCCTGGAGAACAACAATACGGTGAACTGCACGCCGGAGGGCACGGCCGGCTGCATTCCGCTGAACGCCAGCACCGCAACCGGCGGGGATTGCAACCGCACTTCCCAGTTCTACCAGTCCAACTTCCTTTGCAACCCATCGCGTGTCGATGGCCTGACCGTCACCAACAGCTCCCAAGGTGGTGGCGGTATCTTCGCCCACGGCTGGGCCCATAACCTGGAAGTCTCCAATAACAACGTCCACGGAAATGGCGGCACCCTGACCGGCGGCATCACCATCGGCCAGATGGAGACGATCGACCCGACTCTCGTTGGCACTGTCGCGCAACCGTTGCTGCAAGACGCCCATACTTACGTGCACAACAACTCGGTCACCTTCAACGCGGCCTTCGGCGACGAATTGAACTCCAACACCCCGGCATCGGCTGGCGGCGTGACCTTCACCCCGGGTTCCGATTTCTACCGATTCACGTACAACTGGGTCTGCGGCAATTTGAGCACGGGTGACGGTGGTGGCATGGCTCACCATGGGTTCAGCTACAACGGCCTGATCCAACACAACACGTTTGCCTTCAATCAGAGCATCAACCCGACGCTGACCACCTACGGCGGTGGCGTTGTAGTCCAAGGTTCGATGCCGGATGGGGCCGCCGGCGAGGCGGGCCTGACGGGCGACGTGGATGTTGCTCCTGCCCTTTCGGACGGCATCGGTCCCGGGCTCGTCATCGACGCCAACCTGTTCCAGGGCAACACTGCCGAGGAAGGCAGCGGCGGCGGGCTGATGCTGATGCACGTCAATGGAAACGACGTTTTGAACAACCCCAGCAGTTTGGTTCACTGGTACCACGTCACGGTCAGCAACAACATTTTCGCGAACAATGTCGCGGGTTGGACCGGAGGCGGGGTGGCGCTGTTCGACGCGGTGGCCGTGAGCTTCATCAACAACACGGTGGTGTCCAACGACAGCACTGCTACGGCGGGCGTACTGTTCGACTCCCTCGGAGCCCCGAATGCCAATCACGCCCCGCCGGGATGCGACCCGACGGCCAATCCAAACTGCACCGGCAACTCAGTCACCACGTCGAACCTCCAGCCGGCCGGTTTGGCAACAGAGCTTCACAGCTCGAACTTACTTCCGGCGTTCACCAATGCCAACGTGAATTGCGGCGATTTCGACACCGTCCCGAAGACCCATGCCTGCACGCACTTCTCGGTACCGGTTCTTGCCAACAACATCTTCTTGAAGAACCGCGCGTTCCACATCGTTCCGAACGCGGGGGGAGCAATGCAGTTGACCCCGGCGTTGAACCAGACCGCAACGGGCGCATGCCCCGGTGGAGCGAGTTACTGGGATATCGGCACCTATGGCGATGCGTCACCGAGCAGTCATACTGGCTCGGCAACGACGGGCTTCCCCGCGGGATTGACGCTGCATCCGACGTACTCCGTCTTGGATGATCCGGGCGATTACCCGGGCGCACACAACCAGGCAGCCGCCGCCACGACCGTTGCAACTATGTATTGTGATGGTTCGCGCGTACCCCCGGAAATTGCCCCGGCACTTTGCACCGTAGCCAATGGCAACGGTAACGCTCCCGGATGCATACAGCCAGGACAGGTAGGAATAGGAACCACGGTGCCCGCGGGCGTTCCGGATTCCCTCATCCCGCCGCTCCCGCTGTTCACGCTGACCCCGGCGGCAACGGTGGACGAAGGCAGCAACTGGATCAACATGTTCTACGGTCCGCTGTCGTTGAGTAACCCGGTCTTGTATACGACCAAAGGCACGACCATGACGCCACTCGCTAATTTCACACCGGGTGCGCCAGCTCTCGGCAACTCTGATGCTGCCGTGCAACCGCCCCTTGACTTCTTCGGTAACTCGAGGAGCGGGTCGCATGACATCGGAGCGATTCGGTGATGGTTAGCCTACTTCGTTGAATGCCACCTTAAGGGGGCGATCGAACCGATCGCCCCCTTGCCTCTGGGCAAGTAGAATCAGGGTTATGTGTGACGATCAAATGGCAGGCTCAAAGCGCGTGCTGCTTGCCTGTGCGCTGGCCGGCCTGCTCGCTGTCCCCGCTTTTGGCCAACCCGTTCAGGGCAAGGAAGAAACCCGCGGGCCCACGGGCACGGGTGCGCAGTCTGTGACGAGCGGGCGCCAGGCTACTGCTTTACGGCGCCTGTGGGGCATCGACGACATTCACGTTCGCTCGACCGCCTCGGGTTCGCTGATCCGGTTCAGCTATCGGGTGGTCGATACCGACAAGGCCGACATACTGAACAACAAGAAGCTCGCTCCGTACCTGTTCGACGAGAAAAATGGGCTTGCCCTTCAGATCCCGACGATGGAACAAGTCGGCCAATTGCGCCAGGTGGCCACGCCAGTCAATGGCCGTGAATACTGGATGGCGTTTTCCAACAAGGGCCGATCGGTCAAGCCCGGCAGCCGCGTGACGGTGATCGTCGGCCGTTTGCGGATTGACGGGTTGGTGGTGGAATAGCGTCGGAAAGCCTCAAGAAACCCTCAGGAGTGGTTCGTCCATGCCAAGAAGCGCGTTTTTGTTCCGCATTGCCCTGCTTGTCTGCATGTCCCTTGCGTTGATGGGCGCCGCGAGCCCCGAGGCGCCGGCCAGTCTCACGGCTGCGCAGATCATCGACAAGACCGTCTCCGCAAGAGGGGGGCTGCAGGCCTGGCGGGCGGTTCAAACCATGTCCTTTTCCGGCAAGATGGAGGCGGGAGGCAAGTCGCACGCGCAGCTGCCGTTTGTGCTGGAGAAGAAGCGGCCCCGCAAGATGCGGGTCGAGTTGGAGTTCGCCAATGACACCGCGGTGCAGGTCTACGACGGTGCCAACGGTTGGAAGCTGCGCCCGTACCTTGGGCGCAAGCAGGTGGAACCCTATTCACCCGAGGAACTCAAATCGGCGTCCTTCGAGTCGGACGTCGATGGTCCCCTGGTGGATTACGCCGCCAAAGGCAACCAGGTAGAGCTTGAGGGCGTCGAGAAGGTCGAGGGTCACGATGCCTACAAGCTCAAACTGACGATGAAGGGCGGTCAGGTGCAGCACATATGGGTCGATGCCGGGACGTTCCTGGAAGTCAAGCTCGAGGGCACGCCTCGCCGCATGGATGGCAGGATGCGGCCGGTTTCGATCTACCTGCGCGACTACAAGGACGTGAATGGCTTGAAGATCCCCTATGTCATCGAGACCGCCGTACAGGGTAACCGGGACACGCACAAGATGCTCATCGAAAAAGTCGCGGTGAACCCGAAGCTGGACGATTCTCTTTTCACGATGCCGAAGGTCAAATAAGCCGTTGGGTGGCAGGTGCGCATGAACCAGAATCGGTTTGCGAAACGAGTGGTGCTGGTAGCTGGCTTCTTCTTTCTATGTGCGGGACCCGTGCTGACGCGCGCGCAGAGCACTGGCTCCTACGCGGCGCAGACTCCGGCAACGGCCTCACCTCCGGCTCGACCGAAGAAAGACGTCCCCCCAACGGACTATTTTGCTGGGTTGACCTTCACGGACGACCAGAAAGCGAAAATCGACGAGATTCATCGGAATACCAAGGCGCGTATGGCTGTTGTGGACAAAGACGCTACGCTGGACGCGCAACAGAGAGGGGCGATGCTCGATGGGTACCGGCGCATGGAGAACGGTCAGGTTTTCAAGCTGCTGACGCCGGAGCAGCAGGACGCAGTTCGTCACAAGATCCAAGCCGAGCGGCTGGCAGAGCGAGAGCAAAAGAAGAAGCAGTCCCCGCCAAAGTGAGAAATATGAAAACGGTGGGCCGGTCCTGAAGCCCGACCGGGCAACGCCGTAGTCGCCCATCATCGACGGCGCTCCGTCGACGATCGCCGCGTCTACCTCCTTCGGGACTTGGTTTTCTTTGGCTGTTGCGCCTTCAAGTCCAGGGATTGGCTGCGCTTGCGATCGGCCTCGAACTCATCGCCCGGCAGCCAGCCGATCAATGTCAGCCGCGAAGCCGCCTCGCCCCCGAGCGCGTAACCGAACATCGCCATCTTTGCATTGCCCGTAAAGTCCATCGCGGGGCGATATTCATCGGTAGGCCGGCGATAGCGGTGCTCCACGTAATCCTGCTGTTGTGCTTCGCCCCATGCCTCATCATGCCCCTTGAACTTCAAGCCCTGCGCAATCGAAAAGGAGGGAATCCCTGCGCGCGCCAGGTTGAAATGATCCGATTGGTAGTAATTTCCCGCTTCGGGATGCGCCTCCGGCCGGATTGCCAGCCCGAAAGCCTTCGCCTGCTGTTGCAAAGCGGAATAAAACGTCGTGCGTTCCGCCCCGGTTGCTTCCACCTCTTCAGGGTCACCGATGGGTGCCAAGGCGTCGTAGTTCAAGTCCAGCGAGATCTTCCCCGCAGGCACGGGCGAGTGCTTTCCCAGGTACTCCGAACCCAGCAGGCCCTGCACACCGGCGGTCATGGCCGCAAATAAAATCGCTCGCGGCACCGGGGGCGCTTCCGACCACAGGCGTGCTACTTCCAACAGCACCCCACAACCGGTGGCGTTATCCACGGCGCCGTTGTAGATGTTGTCTCCTTTGATGTCGGGGTCGATGCCCAGGCTGTCGTAATGAGCTGTATACAGCACTGCTTCGTGCGACATTGCACCATAGGACGGCAGCACCGCCAGCACATTCCTGGAAACGAAGGGCCGCAATTGACTGGCCACGTGCGCCTGCAGCCGCACCGGAAACTCAACCGGTGTGAAGTCTTTCAACTGGGCCTGCTCAAACAGCTGGTCCAGGTCCCGCCCGGCCATGCCGGCAAGTTTCTTCGCAACTTCGAGTTGTATCCAGGAGGCCGCCTGCAATCTGGGCGTGCCGTCCTCCCTCAGGTA
>Ga0210409_10003124_pt1 | contig 18982 bp, 15 predicted proteins | sample IncBWH17MmetaG_FD_161649 | JGI IMG/M metagenome (GOLD analysis project Ga0210409, IMG submission 161649) | Forest soil microbial communities from Barre Woods Harvard Forest LTER site, Petersham, Massachusetts, United States - Inc-BW-H-17-M | ecosystem: Environmental > Terrestrial > Soil >... | reverse complement strand
CGTTCGTTGAAGATGTATCAAACGCTCTATGCCGGCAGTTATCCGCCGGCGGTGCGCATAGGGGCGTTTCCGGCCCTGGTGAAGGCTGAGAAAGAAAAGGCGGTGCCGCAGATTCTGAAGCTGTTGGCTTCAGACAATGCCATTATGAACCGGGCCGGGGTTTCCGCGGCGATTTCAGTGCCCGGCCCGGCCGCTACCATGGCGCTGGTGCAAGCGCTCCCAGCCCTGCCCCAGGAAACCCAGGTCGTGCTGCTCGGGGCCTTGGCCGCCCGCGGCGATCCTGAAATATCTTCGGGTCCGGTCTCACAGCTCGCTGCCAGCGGCCCTGAGGAAGTGCGCCGGGCGGCCATTAAAGCATTGGGCCGGATCGGCAAGGACTCGAGCATTCTCGCGCTCACCGCCGCCGTAAAAGAAGGCGGGCCACTTGCCAAAGAGGCGACCACTTCCATGATCGAACTTCAGGGCGAGGGTGTGACCGAAGCCTTGATCAAGCAATCTTCGAGCGGCGACGCGGAGGTCCGACAAGTGGTGCTTAATGTACTGGCTCAGCGCGGCAAACCCGAGGGGCTCCCGGCCCTACGCCAGGCCCTGAACGACAACGACCCGGCCATTCGCCGCGCCGGCTTGAAAGCCCTGGCGGTTGTCGGAGCCGGGGAAGATCTCCCCCGGTTGGCCGACCTGCTCCTCGCCAGCAAGGACAACTCAGAACAGGAGCAGGTGGCACAGACGATGTCTGCGATTATCGGACGGCTTAAAGACAAGGCCGACGGTGGCGACCCGGTGCTCGAGGCGCTGGCGCGGGCCGACGCCCAGGCGAAGGTTAACCTCCTGGCTGTGTTGCCGGGAATCGGCGGCGACAAGGCTTTGAAAGCATCCCGGGACTGCCTGAGCGGAGAGGGTGATATGCGAAAGGCGGCGATTCGGACCCTGGCCGACTGGCCTGACTCGGCGCCCATGCCGGATCTTCTGGCGATCGCGAAGAACGACCCGGACCAGGCCAGCCGCGTTCTGGCCCTGCGCGGATACATCCGCATGGTCGGCCTCTCGAACGAATCGGCCGCAGCGAAAACTGAATTGTTCCAGGCCGCGCTGGCCCTGGCCACCCGGTCCGAGGAGAAAAAGCTCGTTCTTACCGGCCTGTCGAACGTGGACCACCCTGACGCTTTAAAACTGGTTGGATCGTTGCTCGACAATCCCGACCTAAAGCAGGAGGCCTATGTGGCCTATGAGAAGATCGCCGAAGCGCTCATCGCACAGGAGCCGGCCGCGGCAAAGGAAGCGTTGCAGCGAATAGCTGATGGCGCCAGTGACAATCGTCTGAAAAACAGGGCTAAACGCGCGTTGGAACGGATAAACAAGTAAGCGAACTCAGCAAAACCTAAGTCTATGAAACACCAAACCAGCCGGAAATCGATGGACCCGTCCGCGGGCCGGGCACTTTGTGCAGAGGCTGCGGCCGAGGCCGGGCACAATCTGCCACTGAGCCGCCGGAGCTTTTTGAAAGCGTCCGCCACTTTGGTTGCCCTGCCCTATCTCGTTCCCGCGTCAGCCCTGGGCAAAGACGGGCGCCCCGCTCCCAGCAATCGTGTGGTGATGGCCGGCATCGGCATTGGCAACCAGGGTAGCGGCGACCTGGGCAATTACCTTGGGCGCAGCGATGTTCAGTATGTGGCCGTGTGCGACGTCAAGCGGGCGGTGCGCGAAGGCTTCCAGAAACGCGTCAACCAGCACTACGGCGATGATGGGTGCGCGATCTACGGCGACTTCCGCGAACTACTGGCTCGAACTGATATCGATGCGGTGCATATCGCCACACCCGATCACTGGCACGCAATCATCATGATTGCGGCCTGCAAGCAGGGCAAAGATGTATACTGCCAGAAGCCGGAATCGCTCACCATCCGGGAAGGCCGTGCCATGGTCGAAGCCGCCCGACGTTACGGACGCGTGGCTTCCGGCGGCAGCCAGCGCGTCATGGAAGATTATATGCGCACCGTCCGCGCCTGCTGGAGCGGCGAAATCGGCACGCCCAAAGAAATCTTTGTCAATTGCGGCGGGCCGTCCTGGCCCTGCTACCTGGGCGAGGAACCGGTGCCTCCAGGCGTGGACTGGGACATGTGGCTGGGTCCGGCGCCATTGGCGCCCTACCATCCCTACCGGATCAGCGGCTCCTACAACATCAACGGCACCAGTTGGCGGTCCTGGCGTGACTATTCCGGCGGCGGCATGACCGATTGGGGCGCACACAAATTTGGCGGGGCGATGTTTGCCGTAAATAAAATGGAAGAAGGCCCGATCGAAGTGCTTCCGCCCGACGGGAAGGATCGCCAGTATCTAACCTATCGATTTGCTGATGGTTTGTTGATGTATCACTCGCCCGGTAAAGGCGACGTCGACGTGGTCGGCGATGGCAAACCCGTTGCGCCCCGGACTCTCCCCAGATACCGGGGCTCGGGCGGCATCTACGGCGACTTCATCAACTCGGTTAAAACTCGCGAACGGCCTTTCCGTGACATCGAGCGGGGTCACCGCACCGCGACGGTGTGTCACCTGGGGAACATTTGTTACCAGCTGAATCGGCCCCTAAAGTGGGATCCGGTGAAAGAGGAATTCCCCGGCGACGAGCAGGCCAATCGTTTGCTCGACCGCGCTCGGCGCGAGCCATGGACGATCTGACCAGGCGATAATCGGTAGCTCCGACTTTCAGTCGGCTGTATTGCCGATTTCCAATCGGCAATGGAAAAGACATGGTACACGGCTTTCGAGGTATTAACGTCGGTTCGACACCTGCCCGCCTGCGCGCTCGAATATGAAACCAACGCTAGTTGCCGTTCGTTGGGAGTTTGTAGAAGTCATAATTGATCCGCCAGGTGAACTCGGCGCCGGGGTCGATTTTCAAATCGATGAATGGCTCCACAGAGAGCGGGGCTCGAATCGACCACAACGCGGCGCGAGCAAGCGACCGGTCTGCCGTGATGCGAAGACCAGCTCCCGACTTACGGTTCTCGATCCGGATGTCGTAATCTTTGGGATCCAGCCCAAATCCTGCAATGGCGAAGTAGACACGATCCTCGCCGGCCAGCGTATTCTGAAACACGATTTGATTTCCGCGGACCTCGGCGAGATGCTGGTCTGGCGGCGGCGAGGCTTGAATCATGAAGGGAACAGTTATCGAAATATCGGGACCAGGCGATTGGCGATCGAGGTAGAGGAAATTGTGGTTGTAGACGCTGGAGCGGATGGCCCGTCGTCCAGTGTTGCGCAGGCTGTGGTCCAGAACCAATTGCGGTTTGCCTTTGGTGACCGACACGGTCTTGCGGTAGTCATAGGCATAGCCGGTCGAGGGATCGGAGAGTTCCTGCCTGAACTCGATCGCATCGGAATCCTGGCGGACCGCCCATTTGCCCCCGTTCACGATTTCGTAAACACGGAACATATCGTACTTGGCATCGTCCGGTTTCCGAAGCACACCCACACCAATCTTGATGAACGTTCCGCCGGGTTTGGCTTCGTCAAAGCCCAGGGCTTTGCCGTCGGTGGCGAACTCTTCGGATGGACCGGTAATGGCCGTGCAACGGCCAGCGACGATGTCTGGCCCGTCGTAAATAAAGTCGCTCACCTTGGCATCGACACGCTGGAACCACTGCGGGAAATAGTCGTGTCCGGCGTATTCCGCGCCGCCAATCACGCCCGCCCAATCGAAACGCGTGCCGCGGTAGAAGCCCGTCTTCGCGTCCGGCAAAAACACCCGGATGCGCACCGAGCCATTTGTAATCTCGGCTGCGGGAGGAGAATCAGCTGAGGAACACACTGCGGTTATAGGCAGCAAACAAGCTGCGATAAAAGTGGTCTTGGTCATGATCAAGCACCGCTGGCGTCCAGTGTCCTAAGCATTCGCTTCAGAGCCGCGAGGCGGTAACTCGCCAAAATGATGCCTCGAACCTCGGCCCAGTCCAGTTCTCCGTCTGCGCAGAGACAAACCCACCCACGCTTCGCCGCGTACGGAGCAGGGAAAAATCGTTCGTCGCGACAAAGCTTCTTTTGTTCTTCCATCGAGGTCTGAAATGCGATGCAGAGCCGACCATGATAGTGGTCGAGCACCGCAAAAATCTTCTTGCCCGCTTCAAAGGTTGGATGGCCCCATTTGATTGTTTCTACCACTTCGGGCAGGGCAAGGCAGATTTCACGCAGGTTCATCAAAAGCGCCGCGTTCAAACCCTTCTTTGGCGGGGCCGCATTATTAATCACCGTGCCGATGCCTTGGCCCTTGCTCTGCGAGAGCTTTCGCGGAAATGATGCCTTCTTCGGCGACCTCATGGACACGGTTTCGGGACTCGGCGACTATCGAGTTGCAGCTTAACGGGCGGCGGGTCACTGTCAACAACGTCTGGAACTTTAGGCACTTTATGCCACTGGCTCCGGCGGTCATTCGCGGGCTGAATTAAGAATGCCGTTGGGGCGTGGACCCCATTTGCTCCGCCCAGCGTAACGCGACATTTTTACTAAGAAAAGAGAAGCCCTGTTCTTTTGTGCGTCGGAGGGATATTCGGAAGTGCAGACGAAAGGCCGAAATGAACATGACGCCAATTCTTCTAGTGGAAGACAGCGAGGACAACGTCTTCCTGGTCCGACACGCCATGCAAAAGGCTGGCATAACCGCTCGACTTGAAGTCGCCACAAGCGGAGAGCAAGCGATTGAATACCTGGGCGGCATTAACGGATATTCCGATTGGAATCAATTCCCGCTGCCATCCATTGTCCTGCTCGATTTGAAAATGCCGGGAATGGATGGGTTCGACGTTTTGAAATGGATTCGTCAGCGGCCTGGGCTAAAAGCATTGCGCGTTGCGATGCTGACTTCGTCAGATATGCCGAGTGAAATCAAAATGGCTCACGACCTTGGCGCAAATATTTTCCTTACAAAACCAGTGCAGCTGGAGCGGCTTGTCCAAATTATGAAAACTCTTAACGAACACTGGTTGCAGCAGGCGCAGTCACCGGCGGTCACTCGCGAGTTGACGTGAGAGATGCCTCGACCGGCGACCTGTGCCTCGACGCCAAGTTCGAGCAGCCGTTCGCGCATGCCCACGCGTGCGATTTTGAAATTGGTCGTTTGGAGGCTTTCCCGAATTTGCCTTCCGCCTTTGGGCTTGACTCTTAAATAATAGACGCCACTTTCCTTGAGCATGAACAGGTTCGGTATCTTTGTGGCCACCCAGGTCTGCGTTCTTTTCATCGTGGACCCGCAGGGTGTCAGACTGTTCAAGTAGTCAACACGTGGTTCAACACGCCGACTACGCAATCAGCGTAAGCGTCTCATCATAAACGGTTGGAGAGATGGCCGAGTGGCTGAAGGCGGCGGTTTGCTAAACCGTTATACGGTCAAAAGCCGTATCGGGGGTTCGAATCCCCCTCTCTCCGCCATTTCAACAAAACCCCAAGCCCGCTGAGCGAAAGTGAGTTTTGGAGCAGTCTTTTTTTCGCCGACTATGTGTAAACTATGGTTTTTTGGCTTGATTCTGCCACTGTCGCGCACAGTGTTTCAATCCATTTTCTCCAGCCCGGGACACAAGCCGCTTTTCCGCAAAACCGGGCTTTGGCGCTAATACTCAAAACTACCAGAGATGAAAACTTAGGTGGCCCCACTAACTGCGCAAAATCTTTGGTTTCTCTGGCCCGCTTTGCTAGAACAGACTGTCAAGCCGGAAAAGGTAAAACAATGTAACACCTTTTCAGCGTTGATACTTTCTGATGCGAGTTTCAGTGTCGCATTCAGTCGCTATAGGGACTCTGTGCCCCAGCAGAAAGCCACCGGCGCCGCTGGAGCATAGCAACAGCAACGCGCAACCTGTTAGCGCAGGCGGTGGCTATCCGACGCAAAGCACGGCAGATCTTACCGACTTTCCGGAAGAGTTACGAAACCGCTGGGTTTTTTTGCGTGAAGTCCGAGGCGGATAATGAAAAACTTGCTAAAGGGCATTCCTATAATCATTTGCTCAACTCTATAATAGAAATCTCCGCTCCTTTTGATTTAATAATTAATAATTGTTTTCTATTGCGATAGTGCATTCATAACAATAAACTAAGCTCCGTAACGATTTTCTAAAAGAAATGCCGAATGGTAAATAGCCAGCTCAACGGTTCCACTCCGGTTGGATACGATGCCCTGGTTGCAAGGTTCAACCTCCAGGTGATTCCAAACTGGCACCACTCGCGCACCAGCCAGTCAAGCATCCACGAGACCCACACCGATGCAGGCCAAATGGTCGAGGTCTATCCGCGGTTTCTCACGCCGCAGGACTCCCTCGGTGGCCAGCTTGAATTTGCCCTCAAATACGACGGCACCAACCTCGAAATCCTGTCCGCATTATTTGAAAAGGCCTCGAAAGACGAATTGCTCGCCTACATCCGATCAAAACCCACCGGCAAGTATGCCCGCCGTATTTGGTATCTTTTTGAGCTGCTCACCGGCAAACGCCTTCCAATTGGAGACCTCACCACCGCCAATTACATTGATCTGCTCGAAGCCGATGAATATTACACCGCCGAGCCAGTCCAGATGCGCCGGCAGCGCGTCAATGACAACCTTCTCGGCGATGCCCGATTCTCCCCTATTGTCCGTCGCACCGAAAAACTTGCCGCCTTTGAAAAGAAAGACCTCTCGGGCAGATGCCGGCAGCTCCTCGAGGGCTACCCTCGCCACATTCTCCGACGCGCACTAAGCTACCTCTACACGAAGGAAACCAAATCCTCCTTCGAAATCGAGAATGTCGCCCTCGATGCCTCGCGCACCGAGCGCTTTATCGCGCTCCTCGCGACCGCCGAGAAGAAGGACTTTTTCAGCAAACCGGAGCTGATCGATCTGCAAAATCGAATCGTCGATGAGCGTTTTCGCGACCCGGACTACCGCCAGTCCCAGAACTATGTCGGCGAGTCTGTTTCCTGGAGGGAGAAAGTTCATTTCGTCTCACCCAAACCCTCCGACCTCACCAATCTCATGGACGGCATGTTCGCAGCCCATCGCCGGATGGAGGCCGGCAAAATCCAGGCCATCGTCCATGCCGCCACCATCGCCTTTGGCTTCGTTTACATGCACCCGTTCGAGGATGGCAACGGCCGAATCCACCGCTTGCTGATCCACAACATTCTGGCCCGAAGCGGCTTCACACCTCCCGGCGTCATCTTCCCCGTCTCCGCCGCCATGCTTCAGGACAAGGAAGCCTATGACACAGCCTTGGAGAACTTCTCCGTTCCTTTGCTTCCCCTCGTTCAATACAGGCTCGACAACCAGGGCCGTATGACCATTCAGAACGAGACCGCGCTGCGCTACCGCTTCATCGACATGACTGCGCAAACCGAGGCCCTGTTTCTTTTCGTCGAGCGCGTCATCGAAACCGACCTCGTGAAGGAGCTCGACTTCCTCCGCAATTACGACACAGCCAAGTCTGCTCTGCAATCCATCGTCGACATGCCGGACCGCCTCATCGATTTGTTCATCCGCTTGTGTGTTCAAAACAAAGGCGTGCTCTCCGCCCTCAAACGCAAAAACCACTTTTCCATGCTCACCGATGAGGAGGTCGCGCAAATGCAGCAGGCGGTTAAAGAATCACATCTCGTCGAGTAGACTAGCCAGCCTTGGCTATTGGCCATGTGCTCTTGGCTATTCAGATCTTTCTTGCTGCTTCCGCGCCGATGCTATCTACCTTTAGGCCCGGTCTCGAATGTTGCGGTGGGATCAATTTTACGCAAAGCCTGCCGCAGTTCGGCTGCGTAGAACCCATCGGCCCTTTGCTCCGCGAGCAGTGCCTGAATCGCCGGAACCGCACTTTTTGATCGCTCACCAAACTTACCCAAGGCAAGCGCGCTAAAGGTGCGCAGCCACAAATCTTGTCCGTCCAGGCTCTCAAGCAGGGCGGGAACCACAAGATCTGGCTGTTGTCCAATATCACCTAAAGCCAAAGCAGCGCTCCGTCGTACGGATTGGTCTGGGTCGTGCAAATGTCGAACGAGGGCCGGCACGGCTGGCTCTCCGGCATGCTCCAACCAGCGCAAGCTCTCGGCAGCCCTCGCGCGGGCTTTTGCGTCCGGAAACTCCAATTCCTGCAGGAACCTGCGCAGCGCGCCTTCGCGATCGACCGTATCGAGGGTCTCGACAGCGTTTTTGCGTGTGTTCGGGTCCTTGTCATGCCCCGCTAACATGAGCAGCTTGGGCACGGCGGGTTTGGCTGCCGGGCCAAACCCGCGCAAGCCTTTCGCCACCTCTGCGCGAAAGCCCGGGTCGGGGTCGTCGAGATAAACCATGAAGGCCGGAACAATCTGAGCTGATTGCTCGCGAAATTGAGTTAGCATGAAGGCGGCGGTGAAGCGGGCGTTGTTGTTTGTCATTGTCAGGGCGTGAAGCAGTGCGGGCAGCGCTTTGGGTCCTACCGCGTCCAAGGCCCCCAGCGCCAGGTTGACTTCAAGCCCCTGCGTGAGGATGTTGCTGGCTTCCGGAATCGTTGCTTGCGCGACCGGTCCAAGCACGGCCACCGCCTTAAGGGCATCGATCCGATCCTGCCATGCGTGGTGGTAGGCAAAATTGATGAACGGATATTTATCGAGGCGGCATTTAATATCCTCAACGAACGCGGAATCCCTGGCTCGAAGCATTGGAATCAGATAGGGGATCGCATTGGAGCCTATGTGACGAAGCGCTTCCTGCGCGTCATTAGGGGGACCCCGCTGGAGTCGGGACGGGTAGTTGTTGGGAAGAGCCTGCACCCATTCGAACAGGGTCCTGCCTTGGTACTGGGGAGGACGACTGGGTAGCAACAATGCTATGCCCAGAATGAGAACGATCAGCACCGCCAAAACAATTAGAACTCTGCCGCGGTACTTGCTCACGTGTCCAGAGGACACTTAAGCCATTGTCGGTGCAAGCGAAAATCTCTCTATATGATCTGAGGAATTCCAGACCTCCGCTACATGCCCGCCTGTCTGGTCAACAGAAACCCTCCCAGCAGAACCAGGCCTCCACCAAAGACGCGGCGCAACCAATCCGAAGTAACGTAGTTGGTCAGAGCAATGCCGGCGATCATGCCGGCTGACGCGGCCAGAACAAACGTCAGAGCAAGAGAAAGATTAAACGGGAGGTAATTCACCTGGCCCGCCAAGCCCGCTAAACAGTTCAGGGCAATGATCCCCAAAGACGTTGCCACCGCGGTCTTCATCTCCAACCCACCAAACAACACCAGACCCGGCACGACAAGGAATCCGCCCCCCACACCAAAGAAGCCTGTGAGCAGGCCAACCGCCCCGCCAACCGCCAAACATGCGGCCAGGTTTACCGAACGAGGCTCAACCGGTTTCGATTGTGGCATCAACATTTTGGCGCCGATCACGATCATCAACGCAGAGAAACACAGCAATAAAACATGCGGGGGAACCAGATGCGTCACTCTGCCGCCAAAAGAGGAGCCAATGATCCCGGCAATTCCGAATACGCCGCCAATGGGCAAATTAACTGCGCCTCGTCTGAGGTTCAGGACAAGGCCCAAAAGCGTGGCGCTGCCGACGATCAGCAGCGAAAGACTGACGGACTGGTGGGGCGGTAAGCCGGCCGCATAGACCAGAATCGGAACGATGAGCACAGATCCGCCAGTGCCCAGCAAGCCCAACAGCAAGCCAGCGACACCCGTCAGAATAACGGCAAGCGACATGGGTCAAGAGGACATGTATGGTTACATTTTTCTATCCGCCGCGACCGGCGAGACTCCGGCGCTCCCAAGGGGGCTCTGTAGCCTGCGACACGCCGACGCTGTCATGGAAACAAAAAGGCCGGGGTTTAACCCGGCCTTAAAGCACATAACTACAAACGAGAACTACTGTTAAATCGTCAAGGATGCGGCGCCGCAGACATTACGCCCATCAGCCACACACGGTCTGATTACTGCGAATTTGCATCGTCAACACGACATGACCTTACCCGATCTGCCATTTCCTGCCAGTCACCAGTACTGGGGACAGCGGGGCAGGTAGTGTCCTAATTTGAAATGCAGATTTTTGAAAATTTCCCACAAAATCAGGCTCAGGATTGGGGTGTTTTGAACAACCCCAAGACAATCAGATTCCACTTGCTTTACCTGGGGACTTTCCGGCTTTGAAGAATTAAAAACGGGGGTGCCAGGTCGGTGCTGGCGGCTCTACATCCAACCGGCACTCGGTTCAACTCCGAGCACCCCCAGCTCCAAGCTTACCTCTGGACCTGCCCCAAATCAACACTTGGCAAAGCGAGCGGTTCAGGTTCAGATTGTGAAGGATTTGAAGGCTTCTCGTGAATAGAGAATACCCACTGACATCCCTTGAGCTTGATTCCACTGGAGGTCGCGTCATCACAGTTCGGTATACCCTGTTCTTTGATGATCAGGCCAAGATGGTTGTCAAAGAGTATCGATCCTTTAATCAACCATTCAAAGATCTCAAAGAGCATAGTACCGTCTTTATCCCGCCCGACAGTTTTGATAACCATACGGTGAATGGGTCGTCACTTCGACTATTGGTGCTCAAGAAGCTCGAAGAGATCCTTCCGCCGTCAAATTAGGACACTACCGCGGGGCAGGGGGCCAAAACAAGAATCCCACAAATCTTGCAGATTCCGGGCGACCGCAGATAGAATCCGAGAGGTCGTCCAACCGGCCGTTTTTATCTGCGGTCGCCCTGAATCTGCGGGGGTATCACTCAACCGTGGGACCCCCGTCTCTCGCGAGAAAAGTGGAATTGGAGGGATCTTCTGCCTAGACTGATGCATTCTATGAACGAGCAACATCCAGGGCTCCGTCCCGCCAGCGTTTGTGTGCATACCGGAACGCATATTGACGAACGGACATTCGGAATTGGCAGCCCCATTTTTCCGAGCACGTCGTATGCTTACCCCAACGCGGCTGACGAGAATATTTATCCGCGTTACTTTAATGTCCCCAATCAACAGGTGGTCGCCCGGAAAGTCGCGGCCTTGGAAAAAGGGGAGGACGCACTGGTGTTCGGCTCGGGGATGGCCGCCATCTCGACCCTGCTGTTTGCGCATCTGAAACCAGGAGATCACATGTTGTTCCAGGCCGATCTGTATGGCGGCACCTATCATTTCGCCACTACCGAGCTTGCCGGCTTTGGGATCCAGATTGGCTTTGCCGCTAATCCAGCGCAGTTCGAGGCGGGGTTGCGGCCGTATACCCGGGCGATCTATGTCGAGTCGCCCTCCAATCCATTATTGCGTTGCGTGGATCTTGCGGCGATAGCCGGTATCGCGCGCAAGCGCGGCTTGCTCAGTATCATCGATAACACCTTTGCCACACCTATTAATCAGAATCCAATTGAGCTGGGTCTCGACGCAGTGTTGCACAGTGCCACGAAATACCTAAATGGCCACACCGACGTCAACGCGGGCGTAGTGGTCTCGTCGCGCGAAGTGATCGCGAAAGTGGCCCAGTATGCTGTTAACCATGGGGGAACGCTGGATTCCCACGCGTGTTATCAACTCGAGCGTGGCCTTAAGACGCTGGCCTTGCGGGTCAAGCAGCACAACGAAAACGCCGGACGACTGGCAGGTTTCCTGGAAAAACATCCCGCAGTTGCGCGAGTCAACTATCCCGGCCTCGCAAGCCATCCAGACCACGCCATCGCGGCGCGCCAAATGCGCGGTTTCGGTGGAATGCTTTCCTTTGATCTTCGCGAACCGGGGCGTGTGGATGAGGTGCTGCGCCGGTTCCGGCTAGCGACGCCGGCACTGAGTTTGGGCGGCGTCGAGACGCTGGTTTGCCTCCCCAGCAAGACGTCTCACCGGTCCATGTCGCCGGAGGAAAGACAACGCGCCGGCATCAGTCCCGGCCTGGTGCGCGTGTCCGTGGGAATTGAGGATGTAGAGGATTTGCTGGAGGATTTCGACCGGGCCCTGGCACGGTAAGCCCATTTCTGGCGAGGCGCGCCGCGGACCGTTAGGGATTGCAAATTGCCAATTGAAAATTCTCAATTGGCAATTTGCAATCCCGGTCGATGCGGTTGTTTGTGGTCGAGCGAAACTTGATTTGTCTGCCCAGGAGGTGCTCGGGTTTCCGTGGATCATTCAAAGCGCGGGCGCATGTGGCCCAGGCTGGTTTGATCGGCGGCTTCGGACATTCCCCCATGCAGGATTCTCGTCGCATGATCGATGACGTAATCCCAGTTAAACGCAGGGCCCGGGTCGACTTTGTCGGTTTGAATATGGAAATGTCCCAGGAGTCCGTGGTAATTCTTGAGTTGCTCTGGCGAGAGCTTTTGTTGAATCAATTGGCCGTGCTCATCTCTGGGATAGTCGCAGGTGATTTTGGGAAAAACGCGGCAAAGCGCAGCCGTCAACCTGGCCAGCGCTCGATATTGCTGCGGAGTAAAATCGTACTGGACTAGCTTTTGGCTTTGGATTACGCCCGAGACTGGCTCTGGACGAGCCGGATGGCCGATAAAGTCGGGGGTCCGAATGCCGCCATCGCCGAACTGACCGGGGATGGTGATTCGGGTCTGGCCGTCCGGACCGGGCGCGTACCACTCTTCCAACGGATTTTTTTCCGTCGCTCCGTAGGCTCCGATGTTGGCGATTTCGATTCCAACGCTCCTGGTGTTGGAACTGGTGGCGTGCCAGGCGCGTTCTTTCAAGTCCAGGGTCTGGTAAATCGTGCCGTCGAGATCGAGCATGAAATGCACGCTTAAGTCACGGCGGTCCTGCAGCACTTTGAAACATTGACGGCTCGTTCCGCAGGCATCGAAGTGAATGACGAACTGATCGACGACTCCTTGGAGCGTGGGCAAATCCCAACCGCCCCCGCGCACGCGTTCGAGCTCCTGAGCCGATAAGCCATCCCGGCGCAACCCATACCGGTTGGGAGTGGTCAGCTCCTTCACCTCGGCCTGAGAGGTTTCCCAATTCGATTTATCCAAGGGACTAAACCGGCGCTCGACTCGATAAGCGTCATAACCGCCCGGGTCCATCCATAGAATTACCCTTGTGCCGGTATGCACCAATTGGCCGGCGACGACGATTTCATCGCCGTGGCGGGGTGCGATGGTGCCTGGTTTTGGAGCGAAACTGCAGCCGGTCAAAAGCGCCGCAACAATTGCCAATCCCAAATAATGAGATCGTTTCCGCTTTGCCTTCAAGGACGACGTCATGGCCGAGTTTCCTCTGAAAAAAGGGAAATTTAAACCGCGAAATGCGCCGAGAGAAGCAAATAGCACCGCGTGAGCGCTGTGGAACACTGGTAGCGCTCCGCAGCCACGGCTGCAGTGATCGATTGCTCTAACGCGCCACAGTCGTGGCGCAAAGAGGAGCAGCGATTCGGCTCAGGGCCTATCGCTCAGTTTGGGCTCGCTGGACTTTCTCAGCCTTAGGCCCCTTCTCACCGGTCACAATCTCGAAGATTACTTCGTCGCCCTCGTGCAGCGTCTTGAAGCCTTCACCGAGTATTGCCGTGTGATGGACAAATACATCCTGGCCAACTTCCTGAGCAATGAAACCCAGGCCCTTTTTGTTGTCCCACCATTTGACTTTGCCTTTAGCCATAACTATCTCCTGAATGCTTTGAGGGCGCGCAACCAAAAAACAACGGACACACACCTGACCGGGTGCGTGCCCGAGATTAGCACTTGAACTGCATACGCCTCAGAATTAGGCGCAGACTATAGTCTGCAGCCGCATCCGTCAAGCGTTGTTTGACAATGTGCCAGGCGCGCTGGTCATGCCTTCCTAATGGGGCGAGGCTCCCGGCGAGCCCTAGTTAAAGGCTGCTGCAAAAGTCACCAACATCACAAATCCAAAATCCGAAGCCCGACCCGCTGCGCTCGCGCGACAGCGCGGCGAGAGGCCGAAAGAAGGCCGAAATCCGAAGCCCGAAGGCGGAGAACAATCCAATCGCTGAGCCCTTAATCCGGCTCCGCTGCGAACAAACAAAACGAAGGAGAACCGCGGAATACGCGGAATACACGGAAAGTGAAAAGCCCTTCTGAGTTCTTCCGTGTATTCCGCGGTTTCCGCTGGATTTCGAGCTTCTTTCGCTTCGTCCTCTCGCCGCGCTGTCGCGCGAGCGCAGCGGGTCGGGTTTCGGGTTTCAACCGTGGTCTACTCTTGCAACAGGCCCTAATTAATCCCTTAAAGCCGATTTAAGGAATTGATCAGGGCTCGTCGGAGCATCGCCCCACCGGACTGAACTTTCGGGCAGCTAATGATTGGCATTCAAAGTGTTGAAAAGCTTAAGGCCCCCTGCTAAGTTCCGCCCATGCCCGCATTTTCGCAGCGCTTTCTGGTCCTTGCCCTGTCACTTTTTGGTCTGTCACTCGCTCCGGCCAGCGAGCAAACGTACACCATCGCCGTAATCCCCAAAGGCACTACGCATGAGTTCTGGAAATCCGTCAACGCCGGCGCCGTAAAAGCGCAAAAGGAATTAAGCGTCCAGGGAACAAAAGTTGAGGTGATTTGGAAAGGCCCGTTGCGGGAAGATGACCGCGACCAACAGATTCAAGTGGTGGAGAATTTCATGGCACGCCGCGTCAGTGCCATCGTCCTGGCCCCGCTGGATTCCCAGGCTTTGATCCGCCCGGTTCACAATGCGGTGCGGGCCAAGGTCCCGGTGGTGATCATCGACTCGGATCTGAAGTCCGACGAATACGTCAGCTTCGTGGCGACCGATAATTACAAAGGCGGCCAGCTGGCGGGAGAAGAAATGGGAAAATTGCTCAGCGGCACGGGCAACGTGATTCTGTTGCGTTACGCCGTGGGTTCGGCCAGCACCGAGGCGCGCGAGGCGGGTTTCGTGGATGTGCTGAAGGCCAAGTATCCCGCGATTAAACTCATTTCCTCGGATCAACACGCCGGGGCCACGCGCGAACTGGCTTACCAGGTTTCCCAAAACCTGCTCAACCGATTCGGCCGCGAAGTCAACGGTGTGTTCTGCCCGTGCGAACCGCCGACCATCGCCATGACCAAAGCTTTGCGCGACCTCGGCTTGGCGGGAGGCAAGGTGAAAATGGTCGGCTTCGACGCCGGCTCACAGTCCGTGCTCGATATGAAGAACGGGGACGTTCAGGCCCTGGTGGTGCAGAACCCGTTGCTGATGGGGTATCTGGGGGTTGTCACCGCGGTAAAACATTTGCGCGGTGAGAAGGTGGAGCGACGCCTGGATACAGGCGTGGACCTGGTAACACCTGAAAACATGAATGATCCCAAGATAAAAGAACTGCTTTATCCCCCGCTCAGCCGCTATCTGAATTGACGCGCTGCCCCACCAATGAGGTCCGAAGTTCAACGCTCCCGCTGGCCGCTGTTCAAGTGGAAAGGCTCTGCTCCGCTGCCGGTGGGCCTGCCGGGCTCCTCGAATTCCGCTTCGCAGACAATCGCGCGCGCGTGGCGTCTCATCAATTTAGCGGGGCCCTTCCTCGGATTGCTCCTGGTGGTTGGCTTGTTCTCGCTCAGCCCTACCGTGCGGCCCTATTTCCTGACCGGGCCTAATTTCAAGATCATCCTGACACAAACTGTCATTGTGGCAATGGGCGCGCTGGGCATGACGCTGATCATCGTTAGCGGAGGAATTGACCTGAGCGTCGGCTCGGTAGTGGCCTTGACTAGTGTCGTTGGCGCCACTGCTTTGGCTAAGGGGTCCGCTGCCTGGCTGGTTATCTGCCTGTCCGTCGCCGTTGGCGCCAGCGTCGGCTTGCTCAACGGAGTTGTCATTGGGGCGTTCAGGATGATGCCCTTCATCGTTACGCTAGGAATGATGGGCATCGCTCGCGGTGCTGGTAAATGGCTCTCCGGAAACCAAACGGTCAACGCCCCCGACTCCGCGATCAACGCCATTATGGATCTGAAGGATCCAACGCGACTTTTCCCATTGCCCTTTGGTGTATGGGTCACTGTCGGCCTCGCAATGCTCACCTCCATCCTCATGCGGTGCACCGTCTTCGGCCGGTACATTTTCGCGCTCGGTTCCAATGAGGCCGCCGCCCGCTTATGCGGGATTCGCGTGAACTGGCAGAAGGTCAAAATCTATTGTGTTGCCGGAATCTTTTTCGGACTGGCCGGTCTGATGCAGCTCTCCCGGCTGACTCAAGGGGACCCGACCGTGGCGATCGGTCTGGAATTGGACATCATTGCCGCAGTCGTGATCGGCGGAGCCAGCCTCAACGGAGGAAGCGGCAGCATTCTCGGATCGATGATTGGGGCACTCACCATGGCGGTCCTGCGCAATGGATCCAATCAGATGGGGTGGCCGACCTTCATGCAGGAAATCATCATCGGGGTGGTCATCATCATTGCTGTTGGCCTCGACAAGCTGCGTCAGCATACCCTGAGCAACGCCCGTCACGTTTAGCTTAGCCAGCCAAGTTTAGGGTAGTAGTCGTGCCGTTTGAAATGCGGGTTAAACCCCATTCTTCCAGTCGGGCTTTTTAGGTACCCTCTCCGCACCTCGACCGGGCTTGAATTGGAGGCGAGCTTCGGGTCTCTGCGTTCAACGGCGACTCACTTAATTGCGTCGCCGTTTCTCTTTTCGGCCCAGACGGAACCGCTTTACGCTTTAGATAGGGGACTCAAACTCGCAAACCGATTTGCGAAGCTGAGCTTCTGTCGGTCTGTCCGTTGAAGGCCTTGTCTGGTGTGGTTCAGCGGTGCGCCTCGGGGTGAGAGGTTCCTGGGAATCGCTCGCACGGTTCTCGAGGTTCCGAGGTTTGGAGGGAGCAGCGCAGGCGTGCTGACTAGGGCCGCTTGAGGACAAATGCGGCAAATACTGAAATCTCTTGAAGGCAGGATTCAGCACCGGTCTTCTCAGAATCTCACTCATATTCAGCACTATTGACCCGACATCCGGGTGTTTTGTTTCAACTTAAACTCTGATGGTTCGGACAAGAACAAGACGCTCCTCCACAGGACTTTATTCAGGATTCATTACCAGGCAAACGCTGGATTCAGCGTCCAGATCTCCCAGGACCGCACCCTGGCATCCGAGGCGCGAGCAAATAGCTCCAATTGACGAGAGGAGGGATGAGGAAAAACAAGGTCGGTGAAAACCACCTCGCCATCGTTGACGAATACCTCAATCGAGCACGCATCGACCAGGATATGCAGCTTCAAGCGGCCCTCGTGAGTTGCTGCCGGCGCGTGGTGAATCCCCGCGAAGCCGTTGTGGAATTCGCTGCTTCCCGAATGAGAACGGTCGACAAACGCGCGCTTGGAAACTTCATCAAATCCGACGTCTGTTTCCTCTTCGGGGCCCTTAAAAACACGCGCCCCGCATTGGCCGGTGCCGCCGGGTTCCAGTTCCAGAATCATTTCCAGGCAATCGCCGCCCAAGGCGGCTCTGCGAGACCAGGCATTGGCCTTTTGAATGCTACCGCCCCTGAAAACCTGACGGTGTCCGCGCAAACGCTGCAGTTCGCGAATCGGTTTTTGGATCATCCTTAAGCCGTAGGCGGTCTCGCGCAAAGACAATTCCCGCGGCACGGTCATGGCATTTCGCCAGGGCGCGGTAGGCACATCCTGGGCGTATTGCCAATTGCTCATCCAGCCGATCCAAATGCGGCGGCCGTCCGATTTGGGAACGTCCGACCAGGATACCGCGGCGTAACAATCGCTTCCGTAGTCGGCCCAAAGCGGCTCGGCCGCGGTTTGGGCAAAAAGCGCATTGGTATTAAAGGTCGTTCCGTCAAAGGGGCCTACAAAATACTGCGTGCCCGACCCTCCCGCCGGACTGCCGCCGCCGACGTTGACAATCAACACCCAGGCGCTGCGCCCTCGGGAGCCTTCAATCGACAAAGGAAACATATCCGGACACTCCCAAACGCCCGTGCTCGCTCCTGCGGGACCAAACTCACTCAGCCGGGTCCATTGCTTCAAATTGCTCGACCCATAAAACTGGATGCGTCGCTCCTCAGCTTTGGAAACCACCATGATCCATTTTTGCGTCGGTTCGTGCCAAAACACTTTTGGATCGCGGAAATTATTGGACCCCGGATCCAGGACCGGGTTTTGGGGGAACTTAATCCACGTGCGGCCGTGGTCAGTGCTGGAGGCGATGCATTGGGCCTGACGCCCATCGGCTGTGCGATTGCCAGTATAGATGGCAACCAGGGGCGGCTGGCCATCTTTGCCAAAGCCGCTTGAATTCCTGAAATCCACCACCGCACTGCCAGAAAAGATCATGATTCCGTCCGCTTCAGGCAAAGCGACCGGCAACTGCTCCCAATGCACGAGGTCCGAACTCACCGCGTGTCCCCAGCTCATGTGCCCCCATTTATCACCAAACGGGTTGTGCTGAAAAAACAAATGGTAATCGCCAGCGAAGAAGACCAATCCGTTGGGATCATTAATCCAATTGCGTTCCGGCGTGAAGTGGTAGTGGGGCCGAAATGGCTCGGCTCCGGGGCTTCGGATAGGCAAACCCAGCAAACCCACACATCCCAGTAAAGCGAGCCCCTTCATGCACCTTGGAGCGCCGGCGTCCCGCCGGCGCCTCGTCGTTTCATTCGATCCCCAGTCGCTTTTGGATTTGCTCAAGCGAGACGCCTTTGGTCTCGGGCATAACGAACCACACCCAGAGCAACTGCCCGACCATGCACACAGCGTAGAAAGCAAAAGTGTGTCCGCCCGATTTGGCGGCGATAATGGGAAAAGTCCAGGAAATGGCCGCCGCCATGATCCAATGGGTAAAGCAGCCCAAGGCCTGGCCGCGGGCGCGAACCCGGTTGGGAAAAATCTCACTGATAAAGACCCAGATGACCGCGCCCTGGCCGAAAGCATGAGAGGCGATGAAAACCAAAAGGCTCGCCAACAACAACCGGCCACCGGAGTTGGTGTAGAAGGCGTAGGCCGCCGCGCTCAAGCTGAGGATGTAGCCGACCGAGCCCGCCAGCATGAGCCGTCGCCGTCCGAAGTGATCGATGACCGTCAAGGCGGCCATGGTAAAAACCAGGTTCGTGAAGCCGATAATCA